>WNGJ01010701.1_pt1 | contig 11378 bp, 10 predicted proteins | sample 5400611 | NCBI WGS metagenome assembly WNGJ01 (sample SAMN13153375, study PRJNA577476) | soil metagenome | isolation source: 40 cm soil or saprolite under Garry oak tree replicate 1 | place: USA:California | collected 2016-06-15 | reverse complement strand
AAGCGGTCGAAATTATAAAGCTGCTGCTGCGTGCCGACGTTGTAGCGAAGATTTTTGACCGTGTCCTGCAGGAGCACGTCTGAGTACCAAAGTGGAGAGAAAGGAACCTGGGTTTGGCCGTCCTGGTATCGAACGTTGTAGTCGAGTTTGTCGAGCGAAAAACCAGCCTCCAGCAGCAGCTTTGGCGTGATCGTACCAGTCCACTTTTCCTGAGTGATGTAATACATCGCCGGAATGCGCTGGGTGGTGGCCTGGAAATCGGCCGCCACGCCGTTGGTCGTGTTTGTTACGGCTTCGTCTTCGGTTCGCTTGAAATCTCGCATCCACATGGCGCTGAACTTGTTTTTCGCATTCGCCTGCCATGTCAACCGGAAGTGTCCGGTGTAAATCCTGGAACGATCGATGCACGGGCTACCGTTGTTCACGCACAGCGGCGAGACCTGATAGGTCTGCTGCTTGCGGCCAGAGAGAAGGAACCACAATTTGTCCTTGACGAAAGGTCCACCGAGAGAACCGTCAAAGTCTTCAATCTGGTTAATCCCCGGCTGCACGGTAATGCCTCGCGCACTTAAAGTCGAGTCCAGGTTCGTTCCTACGAAAGAGTGATTGACGTACGCACCAAAGAATTCTCCATGCAGCGTGTTCCCGCCGTCCTTGGGGACGAGATTGACGTAAACTCCGCCGCCGCTTGCCTCCACAGGATTGCTTACCGTCGAGTAGGTTGCCTCCTGGATCAGTTCGTTTTCGATGTACGTCTGAATCTGTCCGTCACTCTGGGTTGTGTTCACGAGCATGTTGTCCAGCAAAACGACATCGTGATTGGGCGGACTGCCATGCGTCGTCATGTAGGTCTGCTGGATTTGCTGCGAGCCGCCCACATCCGGAATATTCAAATGGACGGCAGGAATGTATGAACCCACTGACTGGATATTCCGTGCCGTAGGCAGCGCGTCGATTTCGGTTCGGGTGAGCACCTCTGGGTGCGAGACATCCTGAACGTCAACTGTAGGGGCCGAGGCTTGAACCTCGACGGTTTGTTGGACCGAGCCCACCCGCATGTTCGCGTCAACCGTCACCGCCACGCCGGCCGGGACCTCGACTTGCTGCTTTACGGTGTTGAAGCCTGCGGCCGTGAAGGTAACGGCGTAAGTGCCTGGGCGCACATCGACGATGGCGTATCGTCCCTCCGAATCAGTAGTCACTACACGCGATCTTTCAATAAGCGCCTCGCTGGCAGCCTCCACGCTTGCCCCAGGTATAACTGCGCCTGAAGTGTCTTTGACCTGACCCGAAATCGTGCTTTGCGCTGCGGCTAACGATGACATCGACAGAATCCCCAGCAGCACAATTCCCGCCATTAGGGCCAACCGGCCCAAGGACACACTCCGCTTCATGTTTTCGACCTCCTTAGTCGAAGGGTCACCCCTAGGAGAATCGGGAAGAGGATTCACCGAATTCGTTTGCTGGCATTGCCCAGCAGGGCGAGCAATGTCCACAGCAACACCAAAACGCAAAGAGAATTGCATCGCGTTCCTGCTCGGGACAGACTGTCCAAATCCTAGAAAACCGCCGTTGCTTACGAAATACGGGGGCCTGACACGCACCTTCAGGGTAAGGATGAATCTTACCCTCTGTCAGAATTCGCCCCACGAAACTGAAATCCGCGAAGGGGCACTAGGTTTTGGGTGTGGTGCGGATGGGCTGCTTTGAGAAATACAGCAGAGTGTTCCGCTAGTGGTCTTTGACGAAATCTCAAGAACAGGGCAGAGCCCTATTGGTTCCTCATGGGTTCGGGCAGAATCAGTTGTAAGACACCCGTTTGCAGAGCGTCTGAGGGTTTCTTCAGCCCGGCATTACTCCAGACACCTGATTCCGCCTTGCGTTTGAGAATCCCCCTGCTTTTACGTTCGTTCAGTGTTTGAATCTGTGATCGATACGGTTCAGGGCTGGTACAACAGCAGCGGCTCGAACTACTAGCGATTTTGTACTCCACCTTAACGATTGGCGCCGATCGGGAGTGTGCCAATGTATGGGAGAGATTTGCAGGGCCTACACTATGCATATCCTACGGAGGTGTTCCTTGCAATCTCTTGGTCGTTAAATTGGGTAATCCACGACCAGGCGTCTGGAATCTGCAGGCACTTCATCTTTGAGGAGATGAGAGTGTATCCTCGAACCAGTCGCACCTAACGCGGCCAGCCGATACGTACCGGGAGCCACCTTCACTGCATAGCCTTCCTCGACTAACGCTCGGTTTCCGAGTCCCGCTTCAGGACGCGTCAACGCAGTGACACGTGCCAGTTCTCCCGGAACCGTCATACCTGCCCCCGCAAGAAAGCAGCGGGCGATTTCGCGTAGAGCGGTGTGACGATCTACTTTCGTCGCCAACTCTTCCGCGAAACGCTCCTCGGCCAACCCCCACAGGTAACTGAATCTTGGTTGGTAAACCGCCTCGTTCGGCACGACGATCATCGCCGTTTGCAGTTCGTCCAACGCTTGCGTGAACCGTTTACGATCCGATACGCTCGATTCGAGGCGCAGGTCGGCCGTTCCCATCTCCCACTCTTTGCGCAAGACTCGCAATACGCTGAGCGCCGACTTGCTCAAGCGCTTCTTCTCTTCACGCCTCGGTACCCCCCAAAGCGCTTTGAAATACGGGATCATTCGTGACGCGAGGAACATCGCTTTGCCGCGAGCAAGTTTGCCGTAGTAAACGCGACCGCGCCGCATCACTTCATCTTTCAATATCCAGGTATGAGAGGTTTCCGGATCTTTCTGCACATTGCGCGGCAAGGTGGCATCGCGCCGGCCGCAGACAGCTACATAAAGGGACGGCCCAGGTTGGCGCGCATCGGTCAGGCACGCCGCAAACCCGACGCGTTCGATAAACTCCTCGGCCTGTAAGACCGTTTCGATGCACTCCTTATTTTCACGGCGCCAGCGCTCGTCGCGATACTCTTCAATTTCAGGAGGAAGGAGACATCCGGCTCGATGGCCTCTCATTTTCGCGCCGTGAGAATCTGATCTAGACGCGCTGGCCCGCTTCCGTCGCGTTCCAGATGCGGGTAGCGAAGCCCGTCGTGGTAGTCGAGGGCAACTGTGCGAAAGCGATCACTATTCTTGACAAGTAATTCGATAGCTGATCCATTCTGCTTTGCATCTTTGATGGCACGCTTGAGGCGGTCGATATCAAATGCAGTTCCGTTGACAGCAATGATCTGAGTACCGATGGTCATTCCCTTCTTGTACGCAGGCCCTTCCCACAGCACGTCGTTGAGCCGACCCTCCGCCGCTATCACCATGCCAAGAGAATAGGTCAGGTCAGTTACCTTCCGGCGGGTCTCGGAGCCCTTGAAATAATCGGATGGGGTCTCGGTGTAGACGAGTCTATAACCACCACGAGTCACACCATCGAGAGGTGCTCCTGGGCCGTGACCATCAAGCCGAGCACGCAGAAACGTTTCCCAATCATAGGGCTGGACCGAGTTCAGAGCTTTCACAACATCCTCAAACACATATGTGGACGGAACGAACCTGCCGTCAGTGATTCCGAAAAATGCCTTAGCGAAATCGTCCAGAGAGCGTCGATCGCCGGACTTCTCGCGAATCAGTGTGTCAACGTCGAGCCACATCAGCTGGCCTTCGGAGTAATAATCCTCACTGCGCTCCCAACTTCGCCAGGGAGAGCTCGGCGCATGGCGGCGATGGGATCATTGGTGGTGTCCTGAAGTGCCCGCCATTCCCGGCCAATGCGATGGTCATAGGCTGCCGCGGTGGATGCCAAAGCATCGAGGGTTTGTTGCCTGGTCAGAAGGTTCGCTCGAGCTGCTAGAACAAAACCCCAATACTGGGTCTGGCCTTCGTAGACCCACAGCAGGGTGTCGCGCATAGGCACGTTGAAGTTCGGTGTCCACAAGTCGGCCGGACGCCGAAACTTGCCGTTCCATGAGTGAGTGAATTCGTGCGGGAGCAGGTCGCGGACATCAGCGTTCTTGTCCCATTCGGTGAAGTAGGTCGGAACGGTACCGTTCTCGCTTGACTGGTGATGCTCCAGGCCAATGCCGCCCATGTGATCGGTGAGGGCAAGCAGAACGTCATAGTGATTATAGTGATGCGAGCCGTAAAGTTTGTAGGCTTGCTGTACCAAAGCGCGGTGCGCTTCCAGTTGCTCGGGCTTCACCTCTAACAAATCTGCTCGGTCCGCAATAATGTCCAAACGGACCGGCGCGACGCCACCAGGGTCCAAGTCCAGTCGCGTGAAATACCGGCCCGCGAAGATAGGCGAATCCACGAGGGTGTCGAGAAATACGGGCTTGAAGGTGGTGAGGCTGTCATTCGTTGAAGCGGTCTCAAGCGCGGTCGCGAATTGCCGGCCACCGGGCAATCGAACACTGGGCTCGATCATTATTTGCCGCGCAAAATAGCCTGCCGGATAGAGCGTCACAGCGCTCCACTGCAAATTCAACATGTCCGGCGTCATCACAACGCGGCCTTCACTGGTATCGACCGGCGAGACAAATTGGAAATCCACATCGAGCGTCGTTGCACTCGCAGGCACTGCAACACGGAATGCGAACACGTCCACAGGATCGCGCACCCACTCTACGCGCGCACCATTGGCGTAAATCATGAGGCCGGCAAGTTTATCGACCCGTCCGGAGGGAGAGTGATTGCCGGGCAACCACTGGGGATAAAGAAGAACGAGGGGCTCGCCGGCGCGCACCGAAATAGTCTCGCGAACCCTGAAGATGTGTCGCTCGATGTTGGTGGCGTCCACATTCAAACGGATCTCGGCGAGATAGGGGGTATCCCTCGGTGCAGCAATCGGCATCGGCATCGGCAAGGGCTGAGGGCCTGGGGATTGCGCAAGAGCGCAGCCCGCGCTCAGCACCAGAGCGCACCAGGACAGAAGAATGCTGCTCATTAATCTACTTGTCCGCATATCGCAACCCCTTGTCAGCATGGGATGGAGCCGCATTTTAACAACGGAAACAGACTAGATGCCACGCCGGATCGCCCGCACGTCGACATGTACAAAATACGCAAACGCCCGGCGCCATTGGACCTGCCGTTGCGGCAGAAGCCCAACTGAACTATCCTGACCGATAATCGGGTGCACCATGAGCAAACGGCGGAAGCGGCCAGAATCTTCGTCCAACAACTCAAAAACCCGAGCGCAGGGAGAGGCGCACTCTTCCCGTCGGAACTTCCTGAAGACCGCCGGCGTTGCCGCCGCTGCGCTCTTAGTTCGGGATTCGCCTTGGGCCCGACAAAAAACCGCGAATGCCGCGAGTCGCGATTTTGCGTTTCCGAAAATCAACCCGAAGTTTATGATCACGCCCGATCAAGCATGGGGCTGGGCCTCCTTCAAGAGTCAGGGCGGCCCTACGTATGCGGGTGGGAGGGGCTGGAAGCGTTACACGGATTTTCTGATTTCAAAAATGCCGGAATTCGGCGCCGTCGATTCGGATTACGTCGAAATACCCTACGATCATTACATCGTGGATGATTGGCCCGACCGTAGGACGCACACTTATGACTCCGGCATGGCGCTCGAGAAGCTCGTCTCCGACGGTACGCCCGTGCCGGTGGTAGCGTCGTACAGCATGACTTCCGGCTTTACGCCCGCCGAAGGCATTACCGCGCCGATGCTGTATTACGATCCCGCTCATCCGCCCGACAATGCGCAAATTGCGGGGAAGATACTTGTATTTCAGACAGCACCATACCCAGATCCTCCCTACACCAATTCGTTCTTGGATAATTTCACGCTGACAGACTACGAATGGCGTTCGCTAGGTAGATGGGCGCCGCTGTTTGCGCCACCGCACGCGAGCGTAACGAGTTCCTATCATTCGCGCTGGGTCTGGAGTCAGCTCAATGGCTTTGCCGCGATTGGCATCAAGGGACGTGCTGCCGGCATGGTCGTCGTCTACGACCTCTCGCCTGGCGCAGCATTCGGGCTTGCTCAACGGAGCGTTTATGCGCCTGACGGGAAAGCGGGACTCGGAGCGGTTTATGTCAACTGTCCGACTCTCACTCTTGATCGGGTAAACGGAGCGAAAGTGCTGGTGGATGCGAAAGCGGGCAAGACGGCCACTTTGACCCTGAGCGCGCGTTTCGAGCGGAACACGGGCAAAGCCATCATCACCTATTTGCCGGGCAAGAATTATGGCACGTCGCTCGACGAGCAAGTGTTGCTCGCCACGCACACCGATGCGATGTCATTGATCGAGGAGAACGGCGGCCTGGGCATGCTGGGTATCATGTCCTATTTCAATCAGATTCCTCAGTCAGGAAGACCACGAACGCTGATCTTCTACTTTGATTGCCGGCACTTTATGCCGGGCGGGGAGGCGTCGTGGCCGCAATTTGACTACTACACCATCCACCCTGAGCGCCTGAAGCCGATCGTGGCCACCCTAGGGATGGAGCACATGGGCGGCCGACAGACCGTCGAAGTCGGACCCAACGGTAACGATTATGTATATTCCAGCGAGCTCCCGGAAAATGGTGGCGTTATCACCAGCTTGATGGACGTCTACAACAACAATATCTGGCTGGTGGAAGCGATCGCGAAAGCCGCCACCGACAATCACTGGCCCAGGGTTGATGTGAAGGCCGGCAACGTGGAACCGGGCGCCAATGGCGGGTTTCAGGGCTCGGTAAAAAGCCCAATGAATAAGGGCCGTGCCTACCGCATCCCGGGAATCGGGCTTGCCGGCGACTGGCCGGGTGGCTGGACGCAAACCTATGCGCAACTCGACACCGAAGCGGGACCGCATGGCTTCGACAAGGAGTATTTCATGCAGCAGGTAGCGGGCTTGTCACAACTGGCAGGTGAATTGATGCTGGTCAAGCCCATTGTCATCGACCTCGGATGGGGCGAGCTGAAATCAGCATTGATCAACCTTCCGGAGTCAGGCTTTGTGGCCCGCCAGGACGCTGCGACGCGACGGCGCACGCTCGTCGACCAATACGTCGCCGCTTTCAGAAAAGTTGAAGTGACTGCACATGGTGATGCCAAGGGCATGCTCAAAGACCTGGCAGCAAATGTTTCCGCCTGGGTTGTGCCCGACAAGCAGGCCACCTTGAGTACATTGGTGGACGTCCAAATCTCCAAGTTGTCCTAAGCCGCCGCATCGCTCGGCAATGGGGTCCCGAAATTAGGGCTAAGCGTGTGAATCCGAGTAGTTCCAAGGAGAGACGAAAGGGAGGGCCCGCATTATGAATTTAAAGCGGAACTTGTGGTTGAGCGCAGCTATCCTCTTGGCGGCAGTTGGGGCGTTCGTGATGGCTGGATCGCACTGGGCTTCGGCTGCCCCGCCCCGTCCATCCAAGGTTGAGGTACCGAAGTTTGTCGTGGACCCATCTTGGCCACACATCCCGAACGGGTGGACGCTGGGCCAGGTCTCCAGCGCGGCGAGCGACGCCGAAGGAAACATCTGGATCTTCCATCGCCCGCGAACTGTCAAGCCTGGTGTCAAAACGGGTCCGCCGGTGATGGAGTTCGATCAGGCGGGCACTTACATCCAGAGCTGGGGTGGGCAGTCAGGGAATGGCTATACTTGGCCGTCGACCGAGCACGGAATTACCGTCGACTACAAAGGGAATGTCTGGATAAGTGGCAACGGCAACGACGATCAGATCCTGAAGTTCACGAAAGATGGCAAGTTCCTCATGCAGATCGGTCACGCCGTCCAAAAGAAGACCAACGCGGACACGACGAGTCTTTGGAGGCCGGCGGATGTGTTCGTCTATCCCAAGACTAACGAAATCTTCGTTGCTGATGGCTACGGCAACAAGCGCGTGATAGTGTTCGATGCGGAGACGGGGGCGTACAAGCGCATGTGGGGCGCCTTTGGCAACACCCCGATGGACGACCCCCCAAGTCCGCCAGCTTTGACAGGTGAGGCCGCGAGAGCTGCGGCTGCCGAAGAGGAAGCCAAGCGTACCTTGGCCACGGGGTTTGATCCCAAAGACCCAGGCCCTTCACAGTTTGTACCACCCGTACACGGCATCAAAGTTTCGAATGATGGGCTCGTGTATGTGGCCGACCGTGGCGGCAAACGGGTGCAGGTATTCACCACCGATGGTAAATACGTGACCCAAGTATGGATCGACCGCTGGTGCCTGCTAGCGGGAGGCGGGTGCAATAACGGCAACACAGCGGCTAGCGTTGCTTTCTCGGCGGACCCGGGGCAGCGCTTTTTGTACGTGGCCAGCAGAAGCCCGGCACGCATTTGGGTGTTTGACCGCAAAACGTTACAAGCCCTGGATTCGTTCGGGAGGCCTGGCATAGCGCCTGGCGAGTTTGACGTACTCCACCACATGACAACCGACAATAAGGGTAACCTCTACACCTCAGAAGTCGAGGATGGCAGGCGAGTCCAGAAGTTCGTGTTTAAGGGACTTGCTGCTATGTCTGTACCGGTGAGCTGACCAGGGTAGCTGGCTCACATTCCGAAAACGCGACTTTTCGGGAGTTGGCAACGAGCGTTCATCAACGCCCTCGCGCCCATAGCGAGATGCTAGCCTTCCTCTGGCACGCTGCGGGAAAAACTAACCGTCCGGCCCTCTTCTGGAAGAGTGACCTTGCATTGACATTCTGAAGAGCACAAGTTAGAAGATTTTCATGGTTGAGCCTTACCGAGGTGTCTTGCCTCTCCTGAAAAGACACAAATACTCCACGGTACTTTCGTTAGCCGCGCTGGGGGTGTTCTTGGCTTGGCCAGTAACCACGGCTCAATGCCCAATGTGGGAGGTGTGGGTAGTCGACCAATCAGGTCAACCCCTTCAGGGCATGACTGTCCGGCTCACATATCAAAACTACTCCGCTGAGTCAGAGGAGCATTCTGGAGATTTACAAACGGATGCAAAGGGTTATGTCTTCTTCCAGCCGCAGAGTCTAAAGGTTCTTCGCGTACAACGAGCGCTTGCGATAGCGCGATCCGCCATGGCAGGCGTTCATGCCAGTTTCGGTCCACATGCTTGGGTCTGGACGTTCGGTAAGGGCTTAGAAGGAGTTGCGGTCAATGATGGTTACGTAACCGACTGGACCGGAGCGCCGCCCCGAATGGTATCGAGAGTCGTGGCGAAACCAGGCACTTCGGTCATACGCACCTATTAACTTAACGTTTTGCATGCTGCTTTCGGTCCCGATTGGCAAGATGTGCTAGATCAGAGTGGGCCAACTCCCGAAAAACAGGCCGACCCCGCCGCGATAGGCTAGACAGATTGGATACAGTTTCCTAATACCCGTTTCAGCAATCGTGCGCCGTTCCCCCCTGACAAGGCCGCCCTCGAACGCGTAGATTGGTAAGTGAAAGGAGAAAAATCATGGCCAAATTGATGGTTAAGAAACGCCAACTTAGACGAAAGATCGCAGCGAGCCGCCGCATGCTCAAGCGACACATCGCGATGCAGAGTCGCGGGATCAGGCGACTGGAACGCCAGTACCGATCGGTAAGCCGGGCAATCGCAGCTAGGTAGGTCAATTCGGTCCGCCCGCCTGGTGGAGCTTTACGGTCGTCGATTTTTCTATGCTTTCACTGGGATGTCGAGGAGCTTTGGCCGTTAACTCCTCCACCTTCGTTCTGCGAACCGATTCGCATCAAGGAGCTGAAATGAAGAAATCATTCTTGCTTGCCGCCGCTGTCACGGCGATTTTCGCGCAGGCGGCCGATAAGACCCAAACGGGTACGATCATTTCCGAAAACTCCGTGACCTGCGGATCTAAGTTGGAGAAAAAGCAGACGGTCGAGTTGCTCTGCCAAGAGTATGTCGTCCGGACGGCCACTACCGACTACCACATCAGGCAGCTGAAGTCCCTCGATAAAGAATTGATCCCCATCAACACTCCCATCGAATTCACACTCGACAAAGACAAAATAAAATTCAAGGCGAAGGGCAAATCGTACGAATATCTCGTGGTCTCCGAAACTGCCGCCGACCCAAGGCAGTAAGATTCGATGTCATCGCAGAGGAAATGCAAGCGTTTGCGCGAGGGCCAGGGGCTCCTGTAGGGGGAAGTTATCTTGGGGGCATGCTTTTTTTGCGCCGCCTTCGCCACTCCCCGTCCTCGCCTCCCTTAGCGCAGCTGGCCCAGCAAACCCAATCCCGAAAAACCCACATTCCGAAAAACCGACTTATCGAGACTTGGGTTGGTTCCTGTGGCTTACGCGAATTAACCTCGGGATCGGTGCGTGTGAGGAACTACTCTCTTACCAAAACTATGAAGCTTAACCTGTCGCCTTTGTAGTCTCCAGTAATCTGCCAGCAACCGAGAGTCGGCAGGAAAATCCCAGCCACCATGAAAGGATGGTGCGAGTCATTCGTCCAACCATTGTTGGCACGTCCGTAGAGCGGCGGAGCGGGAGCGTCCAGTCGTTTGCCGGTCACCGTGAGTGGGTCGTCTATGCGCCAATCGTAGCCTTCATGCCACCAGACGAGCTTGTTTCTGAATGCCGGGCCTGTGGGCCGGTAACTGTCGTCTTCTGCCGCTTGCTCCGCGGCAGTCCAAACCGGTAAGCCTTTCCATGTTCCATCCATCAGTAGATTGGTCCAAAGTTTCTCCGTATCAAACCAAAACGAACTTGCTGGTTGCTCTGCCGGATACGGCGATGGTGGGATGAAAGCCATCAACGGAGGCTTGGTGACGGGGCAGGAATCAGCAGAGTTCGGGCTTCGGCCAACAGCAGACTCGAGAATTGCCGCAAGGTCGCGCTTCGGGCCATACCCGTTACCAGCGTCACTCGATACGAGGAATAATAGATTCGCCGACCTGATGAAATAAATCTTTTGGCCCTCCAAACGTCCGGATGAGTTCGGGGTTCCCCGAAACGAATAGACGTACAGATTACCCTGCCTTTGTTCGACAACTTGAACGGCATCGAAAGTCTCTGCTTTAGGTAAGAACAGGACATCAAAACCACCTTGGTCCGTGCGGTAGAGCGCGGCTCCTTCTTGGCCAACGAACAGATTTCCCCATTTCGACGCCTGAACGCAGTTAACTATGAATCCGTGGTCGACCAGATTCCGTGCCAGGTCCATAGCATCGACATAAACTGGGTCGATAGAAGACAGTTGAGCTTGAGCAGCTTTACCCGTGCAGTCAGACGATTGGGCAAGCAACGAGGACTGCGTGGAAGCGATAAGAAGCACAACGGGGAGGGCAAGGCACAGCTTCATGCTAGCTTCCTCAGTGAGGCAATCTTACACCCAATTTGGACCCAAGAAGTGGGGTGAACCCCTAAGCTGGCACAGTTTTTTTTGACACAGCTTCCGCTTTCGTAAAAGCGTTCTTGTATCTTCTAGCAGGAGAAGGGGTCTGGGGAAGGGGACGGCATTTGAGTCTCCTTCCCCAGCAGTCCTTTAGA
>WNGJ01007834.1_pt1 | contig 11380 bp, 9 predicted proteins | sample 5400611 | NCBI WGS metagenome assembly WNGJ01 (sample SAMN13153375, study PRJNA577476) | soil metagenome | isolation source: 40 cm soil or saprolite under Garry oak tree replicate 1 | place: USA:California | collected 2016-06-15 | reverse complement strand
CCGGCGAGCAGTTGGTGATCACCATCGAAGAGCTGCTGCACGACTCCAGCCACCAGCTCGGCGTCGATCCGGGCCTGGTCAAGGACGGCGTGGAAGCACACCTGCAGGAGTTGCTCGCCGCGAGCCCGACGGCCCTCGGCGGCGGTTTCACCCTGGTCCGCCGCGAGTACCCCACCGCGATCGGCCCGGTCGACCTGCTGTGCCGTGACGCCGCCAGCCGCGCCGTCGCGGTCGAGATCAAGCCGCGCGACGATATCGACGGTTCAAAGGACACCGAACCCGCCAGTACGGCACAGCCCCCGCGACACTGGGCGGTGGAGGTCAAGCGACGCGCCACGATCGACGCCGTTGAGCAGCTCACGCGGTATCTGGAGCTCCTGAACCGTGATCCCCTGCTTGCTCCTGTAGGTGGCGTTCTCGCAGCTCAGGCCATCGCTCAGCAAGCGCGCACACTTGCCGAAGATCGGGGCATCCGATGCGTTGTGCTTGATTACGACGAACTACGCGGGATACCGAGCGACGCTATGACGTTGTTCTAAGCCTTGCCACGACGACTTGCAGCGTCATGTTCGGGAGGTTGGTGGCCTCGACCAACCGGAGTAGCTGTTCGTGCATGACGGCGCGTCCGCCCACCAAACGGCGTAGCAGAACCGGACGACCAGAAATAGGACTATCCGTCAGGGATCAGTCCATTGCTCTGATTTGACGCAGGACGGCGTTGCTCCCTACCCACACCATGATCCAGTGCTAACCTCCCGTTGTCTTCTGGTAGTTCGGCCGCATCTAGTGAGGTCGCCCGATGGTTCCACTCGGTGAGGCGCAGGCTCTGAACGACGTGCAGCGCTATGTCGCCGCGATGGAGCAAGAGCGCGGATTTAGCCAACGCGGAGTGGTCCAACAGTGTCTGCTGCTCGGCGAGGAGGTCGGCGAACTCTTTAAGGCCGTCCGCAAGCAGCAGAATATGCGAGTGGATCAGAACTCGAAGATCGGTAGCGTTGAAGAAGAACTCGCCGATGTGCGGATCTACCTCTGTGCTATCGCCAATCGGCTCGACATAAACCTGGAGCTGGCGCTGCGCAAGAAAGAAGAGATCAACGAAGGACGCTGCTGGACATAGATCATCCTAGCCCTCCACCAGGCCGAGGCTGTCCAGCAGGAGCTTGTAGTTCTCCTGTTTGAGGGTCCTGCGAGCAGCCAGTGCCGCAGCGCACGCATGCCACACAGCCGTTGACACATGAGTTAGGAAGGTTTACAAACTATTGAGTCGTGGGAGCCAACGGACTGTGCGGGCCCGCCCGCAGGCTGGAGTCGCTGACCATGAGAAGAACAATCGGCATCGGCCTGGTCGCCTCGGCGACGGCGCTCCTCATGGGGGCCGCCGGCGCGCCCGCTGCCGGTGCGGGCAGCGGCCGTTCAGTGGACCGCGGCGCGCCGCATGCGGCTGCGCGAATCTCCGCCGCACCCCCGACCGGGTCCACCGCGTTATCGGACCTCGGGTCCGGCGGCTGGAAGGTTCTCACGAGTGCCACCGCGACCCAGACGGGCGCCCAGATCTCCACGCCAGGTTTTGCCACTACCGGCTGGCTGTCGGTCGCCAACGACGACGCGGGCGCGCCGGGGACCGAGGTCGAGGCGCTGCTGCAGAACGGCGCGTGCCCGAACGTCTTCTTCTCCACGAACATGAAGACGTGCTTTGGCTACATGAAGACCATCGGCCGGGACACGATCAAGCAGTTCGGCGTGCCGTGGTGGTTCCGGACCGACTTCACCCCCGGGCTGCAAACGGGCCAGCAAGCGACGCTCATCGTCAACGGGGTCGTAGGCGCGGCGGACGTCTGGGTCAACGGTCACGAGGTGGCGACCTCGGCCACGGTGACGGGAGCGTACACGCGGTTCGGCTTTGATATCACCGGCCTGATGGCCGGCGGGACAAACTCGCTGGCGATCGAGATGTACCCGAACGATCCCACGACCATGTACACCCTGGACAACGTGGACTGGACCCAGATCCCGCCGGACAACAACACTGGCATCCAGTTCCCTGTTCAGCTGCAGGTCGGCGGCGCACTGATCGACAGCAACGCGCATGTGCTGCAGAGCAATGCCGCCGATCTGAGCAGTTCGGCGCTGACGGTCAAGACTGACATCACCAACACGGCAAGCTCGCCGCAGACAGGCCTGGTGACCGCGACGATCACCCCGCCGGGTTCGGGAACGCCGGTAACGGTCAGCCAGACCGTGACCGTCGCGGCGAACACCACGCAGACGGTCTCGTTCGCGCCGGCCCAGTTCCCCAGCCTCACCATTACCTCGCCACAGCTCTGGTGGCCCTACCAGCTCGGTGCCCAGCCGCTTTACACGCTGGGGACGTCGGTGTCGCAGAACAGCGCCGTCCTGAACTCCACCAGCGAGACGTTCGGCATCCGCACCGTCACGTCCTACCTGACCAGCGGGACGTCGGCAGGAGCGCCCAGCGGCGTGCGCGCGTTCAAGATTAACGGCGTGCCGATCGTCATCCGCGGCGGCGGGTTCGACCCGAACCTGTTCCTGCACTACTCCGCGGCCGACACCGCCAAGCAGATCGCGCTGATGAAGAACATGGGCGTCAACGCGATCCGCCTCGAGGGCCACATCATGCCCGACGACTGGTTCCAGCAGATGGACCAGGCCGGAATCCTGGTCAACGCGGGCTACCAGTGCTGTGACGCGTGGCAGGTGTCCGGCACGCTGACCTCCGCTCAGCTTGCGATCCTGCAGCTGTCGGCGCTGACGATCGGCCAGAACCTGCGCAACCACCCGAGCGTGTTCAGCTTCCAGTGGAGCGACAACGCGCCGACCGCGCAGCAGGAGTCGGTGTCGCTGACGGGCTTCTCGCAGGCCGACTTCCAGGCTCCCCTCATCGCCTCCGCCGAGTACAAGAGCAGCGCGCAGCTTGGGCCGTCGGGTGAGAAGGAGGGGCCGTACGACTGGGTGCCGCCCAACTACTGGTACGACACCACGCATTTCGCCGGGGGCGACGAGACCAACGCGGGCGGCTCGTGGGGATACGACAGCGAGCAGAGCGCCGGGGACACCGTCCCCACCCTCGACTCCATCAACCGGTTCATGTCCGCGTCGGATCAGGCGAACCTGTGGCAGAACCCGAGCTTCAACCAGTACCACACCAACTACGAGGGAACGCAGCACAGCGGCTACAACTTCGGCACGCTGTTCAACTTCGACACGGCACTGACCAGCCGCTACGGTTCGTGGCCGGGCCTCGCCACCTACGTCCAGGAGGCGCAGGTCCAGAACTACGAGAACACCCGCTCGCAGTTCGAGGCGTTCATCGACCACGCCAGCAACACGCCGGTGCCGTCGACCGGCACCATCTACTGGCAGATGAACAAGGGCTGGCCGAGCCTGCTGTGGACCCTCTACAACAACGACGGCGACCAGGCCGGCAGCTACTTCGGCGTACAGAAGGCCGACGAGACGCTGCACGCCGTCTACGCCCTCGACAGCGGCACCGTCACCCTCGACAACCTCGGCGGCGCGAGCCAGACGGGCCTGTCGGTGGAGTCGAAGGTCTACAACCTCGCCGGTACCCTGCTCGATGACCAGCAGGCGAGCAACATCACGCTGGCGAGCCAGCAGGTCGCGGGCCCGGTCCTCGCGCCCAGGGTGCCCGCCGTCACGGTCCCGCCGGCCCCGGCACAGGTCTACTTCGTCGAACTGCTGCTCCGCAACAGCAGCGGCACGATCGCCGACCGCAACGTCTACTGGCTGTCCACTCAGCAGGACGTGACGAACTGGTCGAAGACCCTCGGGCAGCCGCAGGGCACGCTGTCGCAGTATGCCAACCTGCAGGGGCTGAAGACGCTGCCGCCTGCCACGGTCACGGCGACCGCCACGACCACCCATCAAGCCGGCCCGAACGGTGCCGACCTGGCCACCGCGGTGACGATCACGAACAGTTCGGCCACGCCGACGGTCGGCTTCTTCCTGCGCGCCGACGTGCGCAGGGGAACCGCGGCTGGGACCGAGCTGTCCGGGGACAACGAACTGCAGTCGTCGATCTGGGCTGGCAACGACGTCACGCTGTGGCCCGGTGAGTCGCAGACCCTGACGGTCACCTACAGCTCGGCGGATCTGCAGGGCGCCACCCCCGTGGTCAGCGTGTCCGGCTGGAACGTCGCCAAGACCGACGTCGCCGCCCCGGTGCCCTGACGCCGCCCGGTGGCGTGACTCATCCGGTCATGGCGCAGGTGATCCTGGCCTGACCGCACAATATAGGTGTGGCGAACAGCGGCCAAGGCGCAGGCCCGGCATGCGGCGGGCGGTAGCGTGAGCCCGCGCCGGATCCGCCGCGATCCGCCGAAGCCGCTGCCCGGCGCGGTCGAGAACATCGAGTCCTGGCCGGACGGCGACTGGGTGGTCCGGCCGGTGTCCGGGACCGCGGCTGCCAAGTCCTACCGCTGCCCAGGGTGCGACCAGGAGATACCTGCGGGGACACCGCACATCGTGGCCTGGCGCACCGACGCGCGGCCGTTCGGGATGGATGCCGGCGTCGGCGAGCGCAGGCACTGGCACCGGCCCTGCTGGGGGCGGCGGCTGGACCGGCGGCCGGCGCGGGGAGCGGGACGGCCGCGCCGCCGGGTATGACGGCGGTGACGATGGCTGCGGCGGCAGGGAGGCGCGGATGACCGGGCACGCCCACGCTGGGGAGATCCGCGCGTCGACGGTGCTGCCGGCCCGCAGGTCGGCGGCAACCCTGCGGACGGCGGACGGGCTTGATCTGGTCGGTGAGCTTGCCCGGCCGGCTGCGCGCGACCCGGTCGCGACCCTCATCTGCCTGCATCCGCTGCCCACGCAGGGCGGGATGATGGACAGCCACGTGCTGCGCAAGGCGGCCAACCGGCTGCCGGCGCTCGCCGACCTGGCGGTGCTGCGGTTCAACACGCGCGGCACCGCGTCCGGTCACGGCACGAGCGAGGGGGAGTTCGGCGGCGGCGATGCCGAGCGCTACGACATCGCTGCCGCCGTCGCCTATGCGGCGTCCGCCGGCCTGCCCGCGCGGTGGCTGCTCGGCTGGCTTTCGGCACCGAACTGGCGCTGAAGTGGGGGAACGTGCCCGAGGTGACGGGCGCGCTGCTGCTGTCACCGCCGCTGCGCCGCGCGGGCGACTCCGACCTGGACGCCTGGGCGGCATCCGGCAAGCCACTGATCGCGCTGGTCCCGCAGTTCGATGACTACCTGCGCCCCGACGAGGCGCGGCGGCGGTTCGCCCGGGTGCCGCAGGCCGAGGTCGTCGCGGCGGCGGGGGCCAAGCACCTTTGGGTGGGAGAACCCTATGTCCGGATTGCGCTCAATGAGATCGTTAAGCGGGTGAACCCGGCCGCGTGGCCCCTCCCGACCGAGTGGAAGTAGGACCCTTCATGAACCTGTTCGACCTGTCAGGGAAGACGGCGCTGATCACCGGCGCGTCGCGGGGCATCGGCCGCGCGATCGCGGTCGCCATGGCCGGCGCCGGTGCCGATCTCGCGCTGGTGGCGCGCGGCGCCGACGGCCTGGCCGAGACGGTCCGGCTGGCTACCGAGCATGGCCGCAAGGCGATCAGCATCCAGGCCGACGTGACGCGGCAGGAGGAGGTGGCCGAGGCGGCCGCGGCGGCGATCGGGCACTTCGGCCAGGTCGACATCCTGGTGAACAACGCGGGCGGATCCAATTTCATCGTGCCCTTCGCAGATCTGCGCCTGCCGGGCTGGGACAAGATCATGAAACTGAACCTCACCTCCGCTGTGTACGCCTGTCATGCTGTCGGCAGGCACATGCTGGAACGCGGCAGCGGGTCGATCGTGAACGTCGCCTCGGTGGCCGGCGTGGCTTCCGCGCCGATGCTGTCGCCCTACGGCGCCGCCAAGGCCGGGCTGATCTCACTCACAAAGTCGCTGGCCGTGGAATGGGCGCAGGCGGGGGTCCGGGTGAACGCGCTGTGCCCCGGCTGGACGGCCACCGAGCTCAACCGCGACCTCTGGGACAACGCGGACGGCGGCATGACGACGGTGGCGGCGGTGCCGATGCGGCGATGGGGCCGGGCAGAGGAGATGGCCGGGCCCGCCGTCTTCCTTGCCAGCGGCGCGGCCTCCTACGTCACGGGACAGGCGATCGTGGTCGACGGGGGACAGACCGCGATCTGACGGGGGACAGACCGCGATCTGACGCACGGCACCCGCGGCCCGGCCGTGCGCGGGGGGAAGCCGGGCTTGCGCCGCACCACGACATTGTGGCCGGTGGGTCAGGGTCAGGACCCCGACCCACCGGCCACGGTGCCGGTGTTCAGCCGATTACTGGGTCCACCACTCCTCGTCCTTCGCCTGGCTGCCCTTGTTGGGGCCTGGCTTCGCCGCCTGCGCCGAAACCGGCTGCTTTTGCCCGGACGCGGGCGGCGGCTGGCCACCTTGCTTGGGGTGCTGCTGCTGCGGTGCCTGGACGGGCGCGGCCGCGTGCGCGCCGGCCTGCGGACCCTGCTGGCCGCCGCCGATCGCCGGCTTGACCTGGCTGGGCTGCAGCGCGCCTTCGAGGCCCGGCATCTGCGCACCGAGCAACTGCCGCAACTGGGCCAGGTGACCCTGGATGCTGTCCTTCTGCCTTGTCAGGTCGTCGACGTGGCGCTGTGCCGCGGCGCGGTGCCGCTCGGCCTCCGACTTGACGTCCGCGAGGTGCTGCTCGGCCTGCGACTTGGCCTGGCCCAGGACCTGGTCGGCGTTCTTCTTGGCGTTCGTGACGAGCTGCTTGGCATGCTGGTCGGCCTCGCGCCGGGTCTGCTCTGCCTGTGCGCTCGCCTTGGCGGCCCGCTGCTCGGCCGTCGCGGCCCGCTGCTCGGCCTCGGTGACCAGCTTCTGCGTGGCGGCCTGCGCCGCGGCCAGCCGTTCGGCCTCCTGCCGCTCGGCCTCCTCGCGGCGCGAGGCGAGCTGGATCTCGAACTCGGCCTCGGCCTGGGCGCGCTGCGCCTCGCTCTCCTCGAGGATCCGCTGCGCCTGTGCCCGCATCTCGTCGGCCTGGCGCTTGGCGGTGGTGAGGATCTCGTCCCGTTCGCGCTTGGTCGATGCGCGCAACTGCGCCACTTCGCGCTCGGTGCTGGTGCGCAGCTTGGCGATGTCGCGCTCAGCGGCGGCACGCTTCTCCGCGATCTCGTGGTCGGCCGTCGCCCGCAGCTTGGCGGCCTCGCGCTCGGTGGTCGAGGTCAGCTCCTCGGCCTCGCGCCGCACGGTGTTGCGGATGGCGTCGGCCTCGCGCTCGGCCGCGCCGCGCAGGTCGTCGGTCTCCCGCTTGGCGTTGGCACGCAGCTCGTTGGACTCGTTCTCGGCTGCCGCGCGGAACTCGGCCGCGTCGACCTTGGCCGCGGCCTTGATCTCGTTGGCCTCAGAACGTGCCGCCTGGACCAGTTCTGTTGCCTGTTCCTCGGCGAGCCGCAGCAGTTGTTCGATGCGGGCGCCGAGGCCGGAGTAGGTGGGCCGCTCCTGCTCCTGAATCTGGCGGTGCGCCTCGGAGAGCTCGCGCTGCATCGCCTGCACCTGCTCACGGTGCTGGCGAACCTCAGCATCGAGCTGCTTGATGTGCCCATCGACCTGTGCCCGGTCATAGCCGCGGAGCACTGTGTCGAACTCACGTGGGGGTGTTTCTTCGAAGAAGTTGCTGAGCTGGGCGTCGATTTCGGACTGCATGTGGCTCGATCCTGGTGAGACGGGATGACACGCTGATCTGGCCGAGCATGCGCCACCATGCTCCGGCGAGAACCGGCCGCCGGAGAGCCGGTGGCGCGACACCTCGCCGGGAACGGCGTGTAACGCAACCCTACGCCCGGCGTCTGAAAGCGTACTCCGCCCCCGCGCCGGAGGAGGCGCCTTTGCAGGTGCCTTCGAACTCGCTCGTCCGTTATTGGCACATTATCGCCATCTGCCGTGCTTGACGACGATGTGCCCGCGGCGTGTCCGGCCCGGTCGGGGGTTCCTCAGGGTGCCTGCACGAGTTCCGTCAGCACGCCACCGACGTCTTTGGGGTGCAGAAAGGCGATCGAGGCGCCCATTGAGCCGTGCCGTGGCCGTTTGTCGAGCAGCCGCACACCCCGGCCGCCGACGGCCGCGAGCGCTGCCGTGACATCGGTCACGCCGTAGCCAATGTGGTGCACGCCCTCGCCGCGGCGGGCGAGGAACTTCCCGACCGGGGTACCGGGACCCAGCGGCTGCAGCAACTGCACGTAGGAGGACCCGGCGGGTGCGTCCGCGACATGCAGCATCGCCTCGTGGACGCCCTGCTCCTCGTTGATTTCCTGGCTCACCACGCGGAGCCCGAACGTGGACCGGTAGAACTCGATCCGCTCCGCCAGGTCGTAACACGCGATGCCCACGTGATCGATCCGTGTCAGCATGACTGACCTCCCCTTCTGCCTGCGGCTGCGGCTGCGGCGCGGCCCGGTGGCGGCCGGTGGCGGCAGGCCGCGATGGGCGGTGGTCGGCGGCGGTGGGCTGGCGCCCCCGGCCGACTGCCGTGCCGTGGGTATCGTGACAAACAACCAAACGGCCACGAGGCGGAGGGGTCGCATGTCAGCAGCGGTCATCGTCAGCGGCGCCCGGACACCGGTCGGCAGGCTCCTCGGCTCGCTCAAGGATTTCACCGCCATGGATCTGGGCGGTATCGCCATCAGGGCCGCGCTGCAGCGCGCGGGAATCTCCGGCGACCAGGTCGATTACGTGATCATGGGACAGGTGCTCCAGGCGGGTGCGGGGCAGATTCCGTCCAGGCAGGCCGCGGTGAAGGCGGGCATCCCGATGAGCGTCCCCTCGATCACCATCAACAAGGTGTGCCTTTCCGGCCTGGACGCCATCGCGCTCGCGGCGCAACTGATCCGGGCGGGTGAGTTCGAGATCGTGGTCGCGGGCGGCATGGAGTCGATGACGAACGCGCCGCACCTGCTGCCTGGATCGAGGAGCGGCTACACCTATGGTTCTGTGGCGCTGCTCGATGCCATGGCCAACGACGGGCTTACCGACCCGTTCGACCAGGTGTCGATGGGCGAGTCGACCGAGCGCTACAACGCCAAGCTGGGCATCGGCCGCCAGGAGCAGGACGAGTTCGCCGCCCGTTCGCATCAGCGTGCCGCCGCCGCGATGGCGGCGGGCCTGCTCGACGGCGAGATCGTGCCGGTCGAGGTGCCCGCGGGCAGAACGTCACCGCGGCGCGGCGAGCCAGCGGCGGTGAGCCAGGACGAGGGCGTGCGGCCGGACACCACTGCCGCGACACTGGGCCGGCTCCGCCCGGCGTTCGCGCCGGACGGGACGATCACAGCCGGGTCGGCGTCGCAGATCTCGGACGGCGCATGCGCGGTCGTGGTGATGTCGCAGGCCAGGGCGGCGGCGCTCGGCGTCGAAGTGCTCGCCGAGATCGGGTCCCACGGCAACGTGGCGGGGCCGGACAACTCGCTGCACTCACAGCCCGCTGGGGCGATCATGCACGCACTCGGCAAGGCGGGCGGGGCCGTCGCCGATCTCGACCTGATCGAGATCAACGAGGCGTTCGCCGCGGTTGCCATCCAGTCCATGAAGGACCTTGGCATCGGGCCCGAGCGGGTCAACGTCAACGGAGGGGCGATCGCGATCGGCCATCCCATCGGCGCGTCAGGCGCACGCATCGCGCTGCACCTGATTCTTGAGCTGCGGCGGCGTGGCGGCGGGCTGGGCGCGGCGGCGCTGTGCGGCGGCGGTGGCCAGGGCGACGCGCTGCTGCTGCGGGTGCCGCGGGCAGCGGGGGCACCGGGGGCGAAGTGACCGCTGAGCGCGCGCCAGGGACAACGGCGCAACCCCAAGATCCCGAACGGCTTACGCGCAGGCGCGCCGCCACGGCCATGCGCGTCGGCGATCTGGTGGACCGTGCCCGTGGCGGCGACCCGCGTGCCGTCGCCCGCCTGGTGTCAATCGTGGAGGACGGAGCGGACGGGGCAGGCGGAGCGGACGGTTCTGCGGAGTTGCGCGCGATCATGCGGGCGATCGCGGCGGCGGCCGGCCGGGCGCGCGTGCTCGGTCTCACCGGCGCGCCAGGAGTCGGCAAGTCCACGACCACCAGCGCCCTGGTTCGCGCCTACCGGCGCCTGGGCAAGCGGGTGGGCGTGCTCGCGATCGACCCGAGTTCACCGTTCACCGGCGGCGCGTTGCTCGGTGACCGGGTACGGATGCAAGACCATGCCACCGACCGTGACGTCTTCATCAGGTCCATGGCCACCCGCGGCCATCTCGGCGGGCTGGCCTCCGCGACTCCGCAGGCGCTGCGGGTGCTCGACGCGGCGGGCTTCGACCTGATCATGATCGAGACCGTGGGCGTCGGCCAGGCGGAGGTCGAGATCGCCTCGCTCGCCGACACGACCCTGGTGCTCGTCGCTCCCGGCATGGGCGATGCGATCCAGGCGGCCAAGGCCGGCATCCTCGAGATCGGGGACGTGTTCGTGCTGAACAAAGCGGATCGCGACGGAGCGCAGCAGGCGGTTCGCGACCTGCGCAACATGATCGCGCTGGCGGACTGGGGCGAGACCGGGTGGAAACCGCCGATTGTCTCCACCGTCGCCGTGCGCGGCGAGGGAATCGACGACCTCGTGGCACGGCTGGACGCGCATGCCGCCTGGCTGGAAAGCTCGGGTGAGCTCGCGCGCCGCCGCCAGGCAAGGGCGCTAAGTGAGGTGGCGGCCATCGCCCTCGCCGGGTTGCGGGCGCGGATGGGCGGGCTGCCCGGTGAGGCCAGGATCGGCCAGCTCGCGGAGAAGGTCGCGGCGGGCAAACTCGATCCGTATTCGGCCGCGGACGAGCTCATCGCCTCGATGACCGCAGCCCCCCCGCCGCCCGGTTAGGCCGTATGCCCGCAGACGATATACAAGATTGATCTTATCAAATGTTGAGAAATCCTTGATTCAGGAGAGCTTCAGGGATTAGGGCCCGCAGATCATCAACACTCGGGTTTGATCTTGCAGTGACTGCCCGGCGGAGACCCTGAATGTGCCATCGCGGGTCATATATGACCCGCGATGGCACATTCACGGTCCTCGGGGACGGGACTGTGCCCGGGGGCAGGGGGCTGGTGGGGCCAATGTGGTGCGCAGCGGGCAGAGTTGCGGGACGTGCGGGCGCCGGTCGCGCCTGTACCACAGCAACGAGGTCCGGAACTGAAAGCAGCGAGTTATTTCGCGACGCGCCCTTATCGCTGACACCTCTCCTGGATCAAGGAACCGGGGCTGGCCGGGTGGTGCGGTACCGCTGCCCATCAGCTTGGCCCGTGCCATGCCGGGCGCTTTTTCCAGATGCCGCCTCAAACGCAGGTATCTGTGCCGCCTCAAACGCAGGTATCTGTGCCGCCT
>WNGJ01027649.1_pt1 | contig 11381 bp, 14 predicted proteins | sample 5400611 | NCBI WGS metagenome assembly WNGJ01 (sample SAMN13153375, study PRJNA577476) | soil metagenome | isolation source: 40 cm soil or saprolite under Garry oak tree replicate 1 | place: USA:California | collected 2016-06-15 | reverse complement strand
GCATGGGATGAAAAAATGGCCAAGCTGCGTGCTCGTGGAGGAGCCACAGAACTGTGACAAGTCGTTTGTTTGTCGCACCAATCGGTTCGCATTCCATATCACATTAGTATGAACGTTGTCCTGGCAAGTGATTGTGAGCAAGTTAACATCACGATCGTGACTTGCTCTACTGCATCGCCTCTCTTCTTCGGATATTCTAAGGGTAGAAAGAAACGAAGCGTAAGCCTATGAGAAAACATATGCAACAAAGCCGAAGAGGAGATTATCAAAATGAATTACAATCCTTACCTTTATGACAAGCTAGTCCAGGCTCATCAGCAAGAGCTTTTGCACGAGGCAGAGCAGCAGCGGCTGCTGGCTCACCTCCCCCGTCGTGCTCCGAGCATGCTAGCCGCGTTTGCAAGCAGACTGCGTGCCTTCCTCCCGCGTCCTACCTCAGCAAAGCCAGCCGAGTTGCATGCGAGAACAGTCACAGGCCAGCTCTAGCAAAAAACGAACAGGAAAGTGCTGATGGACACCACATTCATCGGCGCTTTTTTGTGTTTGAGACCTTCTCGCCCTATCACTCTATTTTGCCAATTGTACATCCCACCACCTCAAGTCCGAAAATCTCCACCCACTCCGCTCTGTCACCGGGTTTCGAAGGAAATCATTGATACGCTTGGTAGTATAATGAAGGACCTGGAGAAGCAACGCCGGGAAGCTGAAGCCATATACGTTGGACTTCAAAGGAAAAATTCAATCCTTTCGTCCCAACAATATTCGCACCCGCTTCAGGACACAAAATCGCCATTCTAAGCTGGGAAGTATAAAAAGGAGAGCAGCATGCGCTTGAGACGATCTGAATTGTCCACACCTGCCAGTAACGAACACATGCTAGAAAAAGCTGCCGCAAGCAACGCCGATCTGGTGTTTCTTGACCTTGAAGACTCTGTTTCTCCCAATGAGAAGGTAGGAGCAAGAGCAAAGGTCATACAGGCGCTCAAAACCCTGGACTTTGGGAAGAAAACCCGCGCTGTTCGCATTAATGATCTTGAGACTGAGTACGCCTATCAGGACATCATCTCTATCGTCGAAGAAGCTGGTGAGTATCTTGATATCGTTATCATTCCCAAAGTGAAATCAGCTAAGGATGTCTGGTGGGTTGATGTGCTCCTTACACAAATTGAGAGGCGTTTGAGACGATCACGGCGTATTGGCCTTGAGGTCTTAATTGAAGAAGTGGAAGCACTGCTCAATGTTGAGGAAATTGCTCGGTCAACTCCACGCCTAGAAGCAATTATCTTTGGCCCATACGATTATGCTGCATCGCAAGGAGTAGACACCAGAGCCATTGGAGGGGATTCGGATATCTACCCCGGTGATATCTGGCACTACGCTCGGAACAAGATCGTAATTGCTGCGCGTGCTGCTGGCATTGATGCAATTGATGGCCCGTATATTGATTTTAAGAATCCAGAAGGGTGTCGCAGAGAGTGTGTTCGCGCGCATGTCCTGGGTTTTACGGGAAAATGGGCCATTCACCCGAGCCAGATCGACATTGCCAACGAAGTCTTCACACCCTCACAAGCGGAGGTTGATCGTGCTCGCACACTGGATGCACTCTACACAGAGGCGCAGGCGAAAGGACTGGGAGCCGTTGCATATGAAGGGCAGATGATCGATGTGGCGCTCATACGCAATGCGAGGAATATCATCCAGAAAGCTGATCTCATTGGTATGTAGATGAACAGCCTTTGGGTAGCATTCAACTGCGATCTCGCACGCCTTGTGCCCCTTCTTTGCTGGCACAATTGGCGCAACAGTAAATAGCTCCCTGAACTTCTACTCCATGACCAATAATCCTGCATCCACAGTGCTGACAGCTAGGAGCAAGGGCCGTTTTGACAGCAAACCACGAAATTTCGCACACTTCAAAACTCAGCATTCTAGTTTTTCCTGGAAAAAGCGCAAGAGGGAGGAACCTGCGTAATAAACCGTGTAGGGTTAATTCTTCACTACTATTTTCTTTTGTTCCCATAACATGAAGATGTTAAAATATGAACTATATCCCTACAAACAGCGGTGGTAGCAGAATAGGTGCAATGAATATTCCGATAGGATGGGCAAATCATGGCAGGAACAGCAGCAGTACAACAATTGCGTGAAAAAGAAGAAATTCCTGACGTTGATATCTACTGTGGCTCAGCCACGCCCGAACTGGCACGACTCGTAGCTGAGCGACTTGGGCGCCCTCTGGGAAGACGTGACTTGGATCATTTCGCCGATGGAGAGTGCCATGTCCAGATACAGGAAAGCGTTAGAGGACGAGATATCTATATTGTGCAATCTACCAGTTACCCAGTGAACGAACATCTCATGGAACTGTTGGTTATGATTGATGCTTTTCGTCGCGCCTCAGCTAATCGCATCACTGCAATTCTTCCCTACTATGGATACGCACGTCAGGAGAAGAAGTCTACTGGCCGCGAGCCTATCACAGCGAAGTTGGTGGCCAACCTCCTAACAACAGCAGGGGCGAATCGTGTGGTAGCTATCGACCTACATTCACCTGCAATTCAAGGCTTCTTTGACATAGAGATGATTCACCTGACGGCCATTCCGTTGCTCGTCAATCATCTCCGCTCTCATATCGATTTACAAGATACGGTACTCGTTACACCAGACACAGGACGGGTGAAAGTCGCGGAAAAGTATGCGAACCTGCTCAATTTGCCGCTGGTAGTAATGCATAAACGACGAAGCGGTGAGGATGAGGAGGGAGTTGAAGTTGGTGCGATTGTCGGCTCAGTTGAAGGAAAACGCCCAATCATTGTTGATGATATCGTTGCTGCGGGTGGCACAATCTTTACCTGCGCGAAAGCACTCCTTGATGTTGGAGCGTTGCCGAACATGACTGTAGTAGTAATGCATGGGGTATTCGGCCCTCCTGCTGAACAACGTTTAGCAATACCTGAGATTACACAGATCGTCATTACCGACACTATTCCTCTACATAATACATCTCTTCTGCATAAGACGGTGGTTATCTCTGTTGCTAATCTGCTTGCTGAAGCAATACTACGCTTGCATCAGAGTCGTTCGATCAGCGCTCTCTTCCGCAGTTGGCATGAGGAGTTTCCAGTCTGATTGAGAGGAAGGTTCGAATTACCCCCTTCAAATTTCATCGGATTCGATATTTCAGCTAATTGATTGCTTATTTAATAGGCAGAACCAGGACCTTATACGTCGTACTCATGGAATTCTAACAGATGAGATTATGCCTACAGGGTTGTAGCTTCGCTCTACCCCTTATGTTCTCACGTATGCCCGCAAGGAAATGGGAGTGTCAGAGCCAAACAGTGGGCGGAATACAATGCCAAGTTTGTTGAAATTCTACTATTTTTAATGTATCATATCTCTGGCATCTATCTCTCCAAATGTTTTCGTCATGAAATACCGCCAGCAAGGAGGATTATCATGGTCAAACTCACCGTAATGTACGGCCAACCTCAAGACTCGAGTGCGTTCGATCGATACTAACAGCAAGTACATACTCCCCTCGCACTAAAGCTTCCCGGCCTCAAAGGCTTTACTACTGACAAACCAATGGCCCTCACCCCGCAGGAAAAATCGCCCTACTACCTGATCGCCAACCTGTATTGGTCAAACATGCAAGCGTTTCAGGAGGCCTTTCAATCGTCCGAAGGCCAAGCTACCGCTGGCGACATGCAGAACTTTGCGACTGGCGGTGCCACTGTTCTGGTAGGCGAGCTAGAGGTAGTTGTTCCTGTTTCACTCAGCTAAAGCCGCATACATCTCTACTACTGGCTCGCCTCTTCCGCGAACCGAGGAGGTGAGCGCCCAGGCATAAGTTCCTATCGGTACCACTATTGTTCCACCATGAGCTGTAATTTTTGTGGCGGCATCATCTGCTGAAGGCACATCGATTGTGCAGACATAGGCGATGACGGATACAAGGACTATAATCCTGTTCTTCCCTCATCCCCAGTGGAGCCAGAGAAGAGCATGATAGAGCTGCACCTGCCATATTTGCCATGAGTGATAACCTTTCTGTACATCGAGGTGATACGGGATTGAGAACGAATCGAGCTCATGGGCGAACTCCATTGTGTCGGTGTAATAAGGCTCATCTTGCGTTGCGCCCCCGAGGAATATGTGTAGTTTCCGGGCCTGCTGATCATTGGGTAGAACGTCGATAGGACTGTTCTGCCGGATATAGTGAGCGTTATTACCCCAAACGCTGCCTTCGGCCCGGTAGTAGCCGCCGAGCGAGATGACCGTCCCAAAGACATCGGGGTGATGCACGGCGATATTCATTGCTCCAAATCCACCCATCGAAAGTCCACCAATAGCACGGTCGGCAGGTTGGGCGATAGTACGAAATTTCTGATCTACATATTTTACCAGGTCGATGGCAACGAACGTCTCCATCATCTGGCTTTGATCGTAGCTATTGCCCCATTCACTTGGCGAAATCTGCCCATTGCCGTCGGGCATCACCATGATGAGTTCAGGAATTTTCTTCAGGTCGATCAATGTGTCTGCTGATTGGTCAGCTTTCCCCGCCGTGATCCAGTCTCTATAGTTGCCTGGTGAGCCATGCAACAGATAGAGTGTAGGGTAACGGCGATTCCGTCCCTGTGGCGTGTTGTATGTAGGAGGGAGATAGACTAAAAAAGGTTTGCTTTGTCCACCAAGCGCCTGGCTGACCATATTTTCTTGTAAAACCGTTCCATGCGTGGGCATATTCTGACCGTTCTGTGTCTGCGGTGAAGTATGCAATCCAACATCAGGAGAATAAATAAAAAGCTCGCTGGAGCCGAGTGCAAGCACCAGGAACACAATGAGCAGTCCAGCACTCAGCCAGGGAGTAATCAACCCTCTGGCTGTCGTCGGGAGAGGGTAATCTCTTGCTGCTCTCTGGTACAACCCTCTCCCAGTTTGTTGCCTGAGGATGAATCGTCGCCAGAAGAATTGCACAGCTTGATAAATCGGATCGAGGAGTACCTCGGCGAGTGCTACGCCAACTGCTGCTCCAATAAAAGCACTCAAGCTCGCTAGGGCAATCATGACAAACGAGGTGTGGACAAGCGCACCTGGATTCAAAGGCTCTAAGTTCCCGCCAGGATCATGTACGGGTTGTAGTTGGAGCTGGATAAAGCTAGCAAGGTAGGCGAACCAGAAGACTATTCCTGCTCCTAAACAGGCTCCAAGTATGCGCCGACCTATTATCGCGCCAAACAAGGCGGTTCCTGCTGCCAGCAGAATGGCAGCAATCAGCTGAGCACGCGGCGGATCAAGGCCAATGGAGACTATTACAGACATCAGGCTACTATTAACAGAGTTGCTGAAGAGGAAAAGTCCGCTGAGCAGGCTGATGAAGAGGGCAACCATGTCCATCACCCAGGTTTTCTTCACGCCGAATGAGCTGAAGATCCCCACTGCACCCAATACTATGAACGGTCCCTCAATCAGCCCGACTTCCGCTAGAGGAGGATGCTTGCTCAAAAGAAGAAACCAGGCATAGCCAATCAGCAAAACGCCCATAACTCGTAGGTACCAGCGTATCATGAATACGAGCGGACTCGCTGTCATAGTAGTCTTCGTTCCAGATTGTTGTGGGCCTTGCATTGTACGCTATTCCATGCCCATTCTCAAGGAATTCGATAATAAACTTACCAAAGTATACATGATAATTAATCAATAATATACTGGGTGGCTGGAGGTATTGATCACCTGCAAGCTACTTTTGGATCATGATCTCCTAGCGTAATAAAGTGAAATCTAAATGACGTATTAAATATACCGTCACTTATAAGGATAAAGGTAACTATTCAGCAGGGGGTTCCAAGGGGCCTGCAAGGCCCCTTGGCGGGATGCGGGGTGTCCCCGCCTTCCTCCCCCATCCTGCCGCCGGAGGCGGCGTCAACGCCAACAGCGATCTCAACACCCAACACTGCTTTCGCTCTTCCTGGAGGGGGCAACTGTGTTAATCTTGGCCGGCACCCTCACGCTCCAGTTACTAATATACAAGTAAGCCATGATAGCTACCTTGCCCACAGTGAGCCGATGCTTGTCGAGAATCCAAAGAACCCACTGAATCTCGTCGGCGGCTCTAAATTCTTTACCGACCCTGCCCACTATCGCTTTCAGATCGGGTATTTCTCCTCATTCGATGGTGGCTGCACCTGGACAGATGGCGGCGTCCTTCCAGGGTTCGAGAAGAACGTAACGACTTCTGATATAAGTTTCGCCTTTGGCAATCACAACGATATCTATGCGGCTGTCCTCTATGTCGGCGAAGGTCTGCGAGGAAAGAGCGGTATAGCAGTATCGACATCGACCGATGGCGGTAAGACTTTCGGGAATCCTGTGAACGTCTTTGAAGATATTGCAAACCGGGTTTTTAGTGACAAGCCCTGGATCGTTGTGGATCAGACTCAAGGCTCGCATAGCGGTTACATATACGTCGTGTGGGCCTACGACCATAATGGCACGTGCGGAGGTGTGAATAACTGCAGTGAGGAACTGGCCTTCTCGCGCTCGACCGATGGAGGCAGAACCTTCTCGCCAGTCAGCTTGCTCCTTTCTGCACGAACCCAGCAAAAGGTCGCCCTACTAATTCGACCAGGTGCGATGCAGCGCAGGGGATAATTCCTGTTGTGGAGCCAGATGGCACGCTTGTAATTGTCTCACCCTATATTGACCTGATGAATGGGCCCATTCCTACAAGACTCCTGACAATAAGTTCACATGATGCTGGTAACACCTGGACGGCGCCAGTGCTGGTGGCGACTATACATGATATTGAAGGCCGATTTCCGCCTGAGAAATATCGCAACCTCTCACTGCCCGCCTTTGGCTGTGATACCCAGACAGGCCAGCTCTACCTCACCTGGTCGGATAAAGGCACTAGAGATGCAGATATTCTGCTCACAACCTCGAAGGACCGTGGTCAAACCTGGTCGGAGCCGATACGGGTGAACGATGATCCAATGCGTAATGGAGCGAACCAGTTTCAACCACAACTAGCTGTTGCACCTGGCGGCGTTGTCAGTATCTCCTTCTTCGATACCCGCCTTGATCCACAACATAGATTGATTGATGTTTACCTGGCGCAATCCATCGATCACGGTACGTCATTCCTCAAGAATGTTCATGTGACTGCCCAAAACTGGGATCCTGCGCTTAATGCACCAGTCGATGAATATGGCTCGCAATTTATCGGTGACTATCAGGGGTTGGCCGCAGACAACCGCTTCGTCCATCCATTCTGGAATGATACGCGGACTGGCGCTCAACAAATCTTCACGGCTGCTGTACCGAGTGCTCAGCCCAATGGGCCGCCATAGGTTACATCCCTAACCGATCCATTTCACTGGGTAACTACCTCCTCAACCCATCGACGGACAACAGCTTTGCTCTCTTCCGTTGACATGCGCAGTTCGCCTTGTTGAGGCCAAGGTCGGGTTAGTGACCAAGTCTGATAGCGAGTTGTCATCGGCAATATTTCATGGTAAAGTGAACAGAACGAATGACATACAAGAAGAGAGAGGTAATAGATGTCTCAGTTTGATACAGCCACGCTTGCCGGAGGATGCTTCTGGTGTACAGAGGCGATTTTCAAAAGACTCAAGGGTGTGATATCAGTCCTACCAGGGTATGCAGCATCCCAGGTAGAAAATCCTTCTTACAAAGAAGTATGTTCAGGGAGAACTGGCGCGGCAGAAGCAATTCAGCTAACATATGATCCAGCGGTCATTTCCTACGATACATTGCTGGAAATTTTTTGGCATACGCATGATCCTACAACACTGAACCGCCAGGGAAATGACATCGGAACTCAATATCGCTCAGCAATTTTCTATCAAAATGACGAGCAAAAACATAGTGCCCTCGCATCGAAAGAAGCACTAGAACAATCAGGTACGTATAACAAGCCGGTTGTTACTGAAATTGTTCCTTTTACCAACTTCTATCCGGCTGAGGATTATCACAAAGATTACTATGACAGAAATCCCTCTCAGGGTTATTGTATGTTCGTGATAGACCCAAAGGTACAGAAGTTATTGAAAGAATACCGGAATGAGGTAAAAGTAGCAGAGTAAAAAGGCAGGTAAACACTCTCGTCAATTTTCTTCTCTTCAGCTTCATCTCAGTCTTATCACGGGTTCAACTCAGAAAGCCAAGCTAGACTTGGATATAGTGGTGGGAAAAAGAGGCTTTGGCAACCACTCCTTCATAAGACAGAGAGACAGAGTGAAGGGACCTTCCTTTCAGTGGGAGCCACAGCTCTCGTCTCATGCTTGTTGTGTAGCATCAGTCACTTACCGAAGACCCTGGTGGTTCCTTTCCGCTCAACCACTCCCGCGATCGGTTGCCTACGCGACCCATCTTGGAACTCCTTGAGCGCACATGGCACGACACGTCGGTTACCATAGAACTCGTTGAGGTTCTGATTCGTTACTCTGGTAGAGGATGGTATCTTTCCTCCCTCTAAGGGCATGCGGGAACGCTCTCCCGTATGTTATCAATAGTTCGCAAAAGGAGACAAAGTTATGGTAGGTATTCTTTGGACAGTTGTTGTCGTGCTCGTCGTCCTCTGGCTACTCGGTTGGCTTGCCTTGCATATAGGAGGCAGCTTGATTCATCTACTCCTGATTGTGGCGGTCATTGTGCTGTTGTACAACCTCTTTGTGGGAATGCGCAGGCGTATGTAGATGAGGTCTCTCACGCCTTCATTATTGAGGAAGTGTGCTGGTGTAACAAGTAGTGAGAGGTAACAAACAACTTGAGGGAGTTGGTGCAGCAACTCATCAACTTCCCTGAGATTCTAGATTCAGGAAGATTGTTGCTTAAGCTCTTCAATGATTAAATCAGCCCCTGAGCGTGTCTGTATCATGAGTGGCTGTAGTTCTTCAACTGCTCCGCCTAATCGCCAGTGCTGGTATTCCAGTTTCATGCCTAATGTGGTTAATGCATCTTCAACCTGGGTTAGTGCGTCGTATGCTGCCTGTAGCGTCTGCTCGTAGTGAAAATATATCTCCGGTTGAATGATGTCCCGAATGTTGATGTCCCTGAGTGTGTTAACCTTTTGAAATAAGGTTCTGATTTCAGTTGGGGTCAAACGGAACAAATGAGTAATTCATGTTGTTCTCTACTATGGAGAGAGTGGAAGAAAAAAATAGTATACTTCATCCGTGAAGACATATTGACATGCTTCTTCAAAACATAAGGTGAACGAGGAAATCAAGCGCTGCCACAGTTCACCACACGCAAAAGTAGTTTCACTAGTTGCAATGATAAGGAATGTATTATGAGTGATCTGAGAAACAAACCCGAAACCTATTGGAAAGAAAAGCTAACCCCTGAGCAGTACAAAGTGGTACGGCAAAAGGGAACAGAGCGGCCATTTAGTGGCACACTCTACTACAATCATGAACAGGGAGTATACGAGTGTGTGGCATGCGGTCAACCCGTTGAATTGCATGAGGACAATTCGTTCTTTATGAAACGAACAGAAGTAGTCTGTAAAAATTGCGGGGCGCACTTGGGTCATGTCTTCGATGATGGCCCACGAGAGACAACAGGCCAGCGCTATTGTATCAATTCTGTTGCGCTGAACTTTCGTCCTGCTGAAGCAGCAGGCGAGGAAGACACGACTAGCCGCTCGTAACCAGTTTATAGTATCAGCGCAAAGTAAATGAGAAGAGGGGGGCGCAGGGATGAACCTTCAACAGGCGTCTTCGGCAACCGCTAGAAGTTCTCATGCAACTGATACCCACCTTCATGGGCGTTGGCTCATGATTGCACGTACAGGATGGTTCGTCCTTGTTGTGCTAGCGCTGGTTCTCTTCGTTGCCAGTTTTCCAGTATACATTACACAACTACAGAGTGTATGTAATGGCTCTGCATGCGCTACGGGGCAACTCACTCCCCACATTGTGGAGAAGCTCAGCAGTCTCGGCTTTTCCATTAGCGACTACGTGGCAGACAGCATTGCACTTACCCTCGTCCAGGCATTGGTCTGGTTTACGGTAGCTGGAGTGCTTGTCTGGCGAAAGTCAAATGACTGGATGGTACTGCTGGTTGCGCTCATGATGGTGTTAAAAGGCATAAGTTCTACTATGAACACAGTAGCAGGGAGTCACTCGGCATGGCAATTTCCGGCTGAACTCTTGGACTACCTCGCCTATGGACTTCTCATTCTTGTTATCCTACTCTTCCCCAATGGACGCTTCGTGCCCCGCTGGACCTGGTTGCTCATGATCGTGTATATCGTGGAGGAAGGGCTATATTATTTCTTCCCGAACTCGCCCCTCTATAGTGATCCCTGGTTCGTACTACTGGATTATCTGCTCTGGATAGGTCTTGTGATCAGCATCATGGCCACCCAGCTCTATCGCTATATATATGTATCCCATCCTGTGCAGCGACAACAGACCAAATGGGTTGTCTTCGCCATTACAATTGGTTTGCTGGTAGAGGCTGGGTTCTCTATACCCTTTCTCTTTTCCTCCTCGCTCTATCAACCAGACTCGCTCTATTTGTTGATATATAATACCGTTAGTCCTTTTTCTCTAATCCTCATCCCACTCTCATTTGGCATTGCTATTCTGCATTATCGGCTTTGGGACATTGACATCATCATTAACCGCACACTCGTATATGGCACGCTAACGGTTCTGCTCGCACTGATCTATTTTGGCCTCATCTTTGTCTTGCAATATCTCTTGAGAAGCTTCATCAACCAGCCGAACGATGTTGATATTGTTGTCTCCACCCTGGCAATTGCAGCACTGTTCCAACCATTACGAAAGCGTGTTCAAGACTTTATTGATCGTCGTTTCTACCGCCGTAAATATGATGCTGCCCGTACCCTTGCCGCTTTTAGCACTACGTTGCGTAGTGAGGTGGATTTGAACCAGTTAAGTGAGCAGTTAGTGGCTGTGGTACAGGAGACTATGCAGCCAGCGCATGTCTCATTATGGCTGAGTCGAGCCGATCAAGACGCAAAACGTAGGGTCTCCAACCAGGCGGATAGTACCATTGCTTCCTTTCACGGGAATGATATCAAATTCGGTTGATGCTTTCTGGAAAGGGAGTGGCGAGGCTGGCCCCATTGGTCCCGACTAAAGTATTTATGGAGGAGATGGAGCGGGTGAGACAGGTGAACGCGCCTTCTTCTTGTTGTTGTAAGAGGGGCGACCTGGACGAGGGCGATAGGTCACGTAGCGTGCCTTGCGCACCAGCACGAGATCGGCAGGAGGCAGGACGAGCTGTTCTGGTGCAAGGTGAGGGGTCACGACCTGCAAGCGCGAGTGGGGACGAATGAAGCCGAGCGGCTTGCCGTAGGTCAGCAGCCCGTCGATGGGATG
>WNGJ01018848.1_pt1 | contig 11381 bp, 10 predicted proteins | sample 5400611 | NCBI WGS metagenome assembly WNGJ01 (sample SAMN13153375, study PRJNA577476) | soil metagenome | isolation source: 40 cm soil or saprolite under Garry oak tree replicate 1 | place: USA:California | collected 2016-06-15 | reverse complement strand
TTAACCGCGAATGCTGCAGCCGATGGACACATCGTGCAAGCGGCAATGCGAGAGGGAGTTGGGGCATGAATTCCCAGTTGGAAAACGGCAAACGCTCCAGCCGACGGATCCGAGCGCAATGGATGCAGCAGCGGCAGCGCAAACCAAGCTACCTGTAAGAGGCACCGTGGTCTTAGACGTCGAGCAAGGCGGTATAGAGGTTCCGTCCTTTGTGGGAAAGACCGTGCGGGCTGCGGTTGAATCCGCCGAGGATGCCGGGCTGCAGTTGGAAGCAGTAGGCAGCGGCGTGGGCCGGCTGCAGTCGCCGCCAGCAGGAACGCACGTAGCGGCGGGCTCGCGGGTGACGGTGCAGTTCGGGCGGTAACAGACAAAAACATCTTAACCTCTGTGCTAAGCTGTGCTAAGCCTTCCCGTTTGACCGCCTGAAAAAGCGCATGGTACGGTAAACAGTCACACCATACTGGCAGACTAGCCGCTGCCCTCAGGCTGAGGTTTTCTTGTCCGCTGTTGAGGCGACCACGCACGAACCTTCGACTACTCCCTCCGTACGAAAAACTCCACTGAACGCCGTCCATCGCCAGATGGGGGCGAAGATGGTGGAGTTCAATGGCTGGGACATGCCAGTGGAGTATCCGGCGTCGGTTGGCGGCATCATGGTCGAGCACATGGCGGTGCGAACTGGCGTTGGCATCTTCGACGTTAGCCACATGGGAGACATCCGCCTGGCGGGACCGCAGGCGCTGGCGGCAGTGCAGCACATTTCGATGAATGATGCCTCGCGGCTGGCAGCGAGGCAAGCGCAATATTCGGCGCTACTCTATCCGCAGGGGACTTTCGTGGACGACGTGATCGTTCACCGTCTAGGCGAGGATGAGTATCTGCTTGTGATCAATGCGGGCACCCGCGAAAAAGATTTCAGCTGGGTGCGGGAGAATACGCGGCAATTTGACTGCGCGGTCGAGAATCTGTCAGACGACTTCACGCAGATTGCGATCCAAGGGCCGAAAGCCGTCAACCTGCTGCGGAAACTGACTGACGCAGATTTGGGCGCGGTGAGGTTTTATTGGGTCACGCGAGGATCAATATCTGGACTCAAGAACATTTTGATTGCGCGCACTGGTTATACGGCTGAAGACGGGTTCGAGATTTATGTTCCGGCGGATGAGGGGACTAGCACTCGGGTGTGGCATGAGATTCAAAAGGCGGGTAAGGAGTTCGGAGTCGTTCCGTGCGGCCTTGGTGCGCGCAATACTCTGCGCCTCGAAGGCAAGCTTCCGCTCTACGGCCACGAGATTTCGGATACGATCAATGTATGGGAAGCGGGACTGGACCGCTTCTGCAAGATGGAGAAAGCCGAGTTCATCGGTCGGGCCGCGCTGGAGAAAGCCAAAGCTGCGGGCGTGAAGCGCACTTTGGTGGGTCTCGAGATGACCGAGCGCGGAATCGCGCGCGATGGATATAAGGTGCAGGCTGCCGACGGTCGCGAAATTGGATATGTCACCAGTGGATCTCCGGCGCCATTTTTGAAGAAGAATATCGCACTGGCTTACGTTCCGCCGGAGTTTGCTGCGGTGGGGTCGGCTTTGCAGGTAGAAGTCCGTGGGCGGGGCGTGGGGGCGCAGGTGGTGCCGACGCCGTTTTATAAGCGGCCGAAGAAAACGGCTTAACCACAGCTGACACAGAGGGGCACGGAGGATTTTCGATTGCCGATTTGGACATAACTGGACCGGGCGACGGGGAAGACCAGCAACGAGCTAGGAGCTAGACGCACTCATCATGGCCTATCCAATTGATCGTAAGTACACAAAAGAGCATGAGTGGATTCAAGCCACCGGCACGACGGCAGCCATTGGCATCACCGCCTATGCGCAGGAGTCGTTAGGCGATATCGTGTTTGTCGAGTTGCCCAAAGTGGGCGCCGAGCTATCCGCAGGGAAGACTTTTGGCACGGTGGAGTCGGTGAAGGCAGTGTCGGATTTGTATGCTCCGGCCTCGGGGACGGTCACCGAGGTCAACGCGGATTTGGCAACATCGCCGGAGAAAGTGAACAAAGATCCGAATGGCTCGTGGATGGTGAAGATCACGCTGAAGAATCCCAGCGAGTTGGGGGCACTGCTTTCCGCCGCTGACTATGAGAAGTTCGTGGCGGAAGAAGCAGGTCACTAGGAGGAGGATTGTCCATTTTCGATTTGCAATTGCCCGATTGGAACATTAGCGGGACGCTTGACAATTGGTTGGCAATTGGAGATCCAATACTGTCCACATGGATTTTGCAGCCACTTCAACCGGCGTATTTGCTCGCGCAATCCAACTGACCTTGGGTTACATCTAATCAACTTCTTATGCGCTATTTGCCCAAATCTCCTGCTGATCGCGAAGCCATGCTCAAGGCCATTGGCTTGCGCTCGCTGGACGAATTGTTTGCTCCGATTCCTGCCGAATACCGCCTGAGCCGTGACCTGAAAGTTCCGCGCCAGATGGCGGAATCGGAAATTGTGGAATGGTTTAAGGAGCGCTCGCGGGAAAACGGTGAGGGCTACACCAGCTTCTTGGGTGCGGGTGCTTATTTTCACTACCGACCCGTCGTCATTGACTCGCTGATTTCGCGCGGCGAGTTCCTCACGGCCTACACACCCTACCAGGCGGAGATTTCGCAGGGGACGCTGCAGTCCATTTTTGAATTTCAGACCATGATTTGCGAGCTCACTGGCATGGAGGTGGCCAACGCTTCCATGTATGACGGCTCAACCGCCGCGGCCGAAGCCGTGATGATGGCGGTGCGCCTTACCGGCCGGCGTTCCGTGGTGGTCGCACGGAGTTTGCATCCTGAGTATCGCGAGGTGCTGACCACGTATGCGACGCACCAAGGGATGCCGCTGGCGGTCGTTGGTTTTGGCGATGACGGTCGCGTGAATTTGGAGGAACTCGCCAAGGCCGTTTCTGGGGAGACGGCGTGCCTTTTGATTCAGTCCCCAAATTTCTTCGGCACCATTGAGGACGCTGACGTCATTGCAGAGATCGCGCACAAGAATGGCGCCATGCTAGTGGTTTCGATTGCCGAAGCGTTATCGCTGGGAATTGTCGAGCCGCCGCGGCACGCTGACGTCATTGCCATGGAAGCACAATCGTTCGGGGTGCCGGTGGCATTCGGCGGTCCCTACTGCGGGGTGATTGCCACGCGAGAGAAATTTGTGCGGCAAATGCCGGGCCGGCTGGTAGGTCAGACTACGGACAAACAGGGAAAACGTGGCTTCGTGCTGACGCTGGCGACGCGAGAGCAGCACATCCGGCGGGAGAAGGCGACGTCGAATATTTGCACCAATCAGGCGCTGGTAGCACTGATGGTCAATATCTTTATGACGATTTACGGCAAGGCCGGGCTTAGAGAGCTGGCGAAGCAAAATCTGGCAAAGACGGCGTACGCGGCCGAACAGTTCGGCAAGCAGGGCAAGCTGCTGTTTACAGGCGCACCGCGGTTCAACGAGTTCGTGGTCGCGACCAGCGAAGATCCTTATGCCATCAATAGCCGTTTGCTTGGGCACAAGACCGTTGGCGGATTGCCGTTGAAGAAATTCTTCCCCGAATTGGGGAATGCAGCTTTGTGGTGCTGCACGGAAATGACGACGCGGACGGCGATTGATACGGCCGTTGGCCTGGTCGCCGAAAGCGAGAGCTCCGTGCGCTCTTTGAAACGAGAAGCTGACGTGGAAGAGGTGGCGCGATGAAGCACATGACGCGCAAGGCCACTCGTCACGTCAATCAGAACGAAGGATTGATTTTTGAGAAATCATCCGCAGGCAAGGGCGCTTGGAAGCTGCCGCCACTGGATGTGCCGGAAGTGGACACCAAGAAGCTCCTGGGATCGTCAGAGAGAAAAGACCTGGGAAATATGCCGGAGGTCAGCGAGATCGAGATCATTCGCCACTTCACGCGACTTTCTACGTGGAATTACGCGTCAGCCGGAGAAAGTTTCGCAAGGCGCTCTGCGCATTCTGCAAACGCTGAGTGAATGTCTGATTGACATCACAGGGATGGATGCCATCACGCTGCAGCCCGCGGCTGGAGCGCATGGCGAGATGACCGGCCTACTGATGGTGCGGGCTTACCACCAGTCGAAGGGCAATGCGCGGAAGAAAATTCTCATTCCAGACTCGGCGCACGGAACAAATCCGGCGACTGCCGCGATGGTGAACTACGCGGTCGAGAATCTGAAATCTGATGCTCGCGGCATGGTTGACGTTGCGGCTTTGGAATCGCAGATGAACGAAGATGTCGCGGCACTCATGCTCACCAATCCCAACACGCTGGGTGTCTTCGAGCAGCAGATCCACAAGATCGCCGACATTCTCCACGCCAAGGGCGGCCTGCTTTATATGGACGGCGCGAACATGAACGCGCTGGTGGGTAAAGTGCGCCCCGGGGATTTCGGAGTGGATGTGATGCACCTGAACCTGCATAAGACTTTCTCGACTCCGCATGGAGGCGGCGGGCCGGGATCGGGACCGGTGGCGATCAAGAAAAGTCTCGAGCCGTTTCTGCCCACACCAGTCGTCATTGCCAAGCCTGATGGAACTTTGGGCTTTGAATACAACCGGCCAAAATCGGTGGGCCGCGTACGCGCCTTCTACGGTAACTTTGGGATGTTTGTTCGCGCGTTGGCTTACATCATGGCGAATGGGCCCGATGGTCTCCGGCAGACTACGGAAGACGCTGTGCTTAACGCGAACTACATGCGCAAAGGGCTCGAAGCGACTTACGATCTGCCGTATTCCACGCCGACCATGCACGAAGTCGTCTTCAGCGATAAATTGCAGGCCAAAAAAGGCGTCCGCACCATGGATATCGCCAAGCGGCTTATCGACTACGGATTCCATCCTTATACGACCGCGTTTCCGCTGATTGTGCCGGGCGCCATGATGATCGAGCCCACTGAAAGCGAATCCAAAGAAGAAATGGATTTATTCGTCGAGGCGATGACGTCGATCGCGGAAGAAGTGCAGGAAGATCCGCAGCTTGTGCTGGATGCTCCACATTCGACGCGAGTTTCGCGGCTCGATGAAACTGCGGCGGCGCGGAAACCCGTGCTTCGTTGGAAGCCTGGGAACTGATTTTCAATTGTCTGCGGATATCTCAGGGGCTAAAGCCCGCTCTTTAGCGGCTCCAGATGGCACGTCTTCAAGCCGTGCGCCTTCCTAAAGCGATTTTGGAGCCCGCTATTGTTCAACGAACAACTCTTTAAAACATCGAAAACTCTTCAGAAACGCAGCTTGCTGAGATAGTCGTAGCTGATCTTAATGCTCTCAATCGGCGCTTGCGGCTTGTCGTGTTCGACGATGTAGTGCTTGATGCCGGCCTTCTCCGATTGCCCGAGAATGCGCTTCCAGTCAATGATGCCGCTGCCGACCTCGGTCATGTCTTTGAGCGAGTCACCGAAGTCCTGGCCCCCGGCGGCTGAAACCTTGGGGAGCTTCTTCATGTCCTTCACGTGAACAAGCGGAAAGCGTCCGGGATAGCGGTTGAAATAGGTCAGGGGATCCGCACCGGCGACTGTGATCCAGCACAGGTCCAGCTCCATTTTCACCAGGTCAGGATCACACTGCTCCAGCAGCATGTCGTAGGGCAGCTTTCCGTTTACCGGGAGGAACTCGAACCAGTGATTGTGATAGGCGAACTGAATGCCGGATTTCTTGCTGATTTCTCCGGCATGATTGAAGGTATCGATGGCACGTTTCCAACCGTCGGGCTGCTTACGCAGCTCTTCCGGTATCCACGGGCACACGATGTAACTCTGGCCGATAGTCTTAGATGAATCGATGACGGAAGGCCATTGGTCGCTGAGCACAGCGTATTCGACGTGACACGAAGGCGAGGTGAGGCCATTGCGATCGATCACGGCTCGGACCTGCTCCGGCGTGCGGCCGAAGTAGCCGGCGAATTCGACTTCCTTGTAGCCGATGGAAGCGACCTTGGCGATGGTGCCGTCGAAGGCGGCCTTCATCTGGTCGCGCACGGTATAAAGCTGCAAGCCGATCTTTTCAATTCGGTTCTCGGCAGCGGCCCAACTCAGGTGACGAGGAAGAACTGCGGCGGCGGTAAGAATCTCGAGAAAGGTTCGGCGGTTCATGCCGGAGATAATACTAGAAGTCGTCTCATAAATGTACTGGCAACCGGCTTTTGCGATTCGCAAGCCGCGATCTGAGGACGTTACAACTTGGCTATGGCTTCAGGTTGCTCAGCAGAACAATGTCGGCCTCGCCTTTTCCCAGCGCGGCGTAGATGGAGTGTCCATCTGACGACCAGGAAACTCTGCGGGTGATGAACGTTGCTTGACGGCCAAAATCAGTAATGCGGCGCATGGGTCCTCCGGCAGTCGGCTGCGCCCATATGTCCGTGGTCGGTCCGTCTGTCAGCAGCACCGCCAGCCACTTGCCGTCTGGGGAGAGCACCGGTTGCATTAGCAACCAGCTTGACAGGCGCGATCCCGAAATTCGAGCCAACCTCCGCGCCGGGCCATTTTCTGGCTCGGCCAGCAGTATCTCCATGTCCGATAAGCCATTCAGAGCGGACAGACTCTGCACGAAGAAAAGCCTTCCCTCCGCGTCGACTGCCGGTTTCTGTCCCTCCGCGCGTACTGACAAGTTGCCGCCGCCTGCAGGAGAGGCTTTCGCTATGCGAAATCCATTTTCGCCGGGCGGCGAGAAATACAGCCACCGGCTGTCCGGAGCCCAGCAAGCCCAACCGCCGCCGTCCGATACTTTGTGAGCTGCGCTCCCATCCGGGTTCATCAACCATAAATCAACGTTCCATGCCTTGAGTCCACGTTTCACGTAGGCAATGTACTTCCCGTCCGGAGACCAGACCGGTACGCCTATCGTGACTTGCGGATCGTGTTCGAAAGTGACCTGGCGATTCTGCTGGGTTTCAAGATTCAGTATCCACAGGTTGCCATGGCCCCCACTGTCGCTCAGATATACGAGTTCATGATCTGCCGGGGCCGCGGACGGAGTTTGCACATTGCCGGTCTGGCGCGTGATCTGCGCACCACGACGAACGTTCTGTTCTGGGCTGCCGTCCACCGGGTAGCGCCAAATATCGAACTGGATCTGTCTGCGGGTCGCGACTATATTGCCGTGCCGATCCATGTCTGGCGAGATGTATGACGTCTCTCCAAAAGTAAGTTGACGGAGATTCTTTCCCCCGGTTTGCACCGACCACAGATTCATCGTTCGCAAGTAGAGAACGGTGTCACCTCTCGAAGAGGAGTAGACGACTCCGGAGCCGTCGGGAAGCCAGGCAAAACCCTCAAGTGGATTCCCATCCTGTGTAATTGGTCGCACGTTGCCACCTTCGGCCGGCACATAAAACACGTCGTAATCAAAAGTTCTGCCGCGCTGAAATCCTAATTTCCCGTCGTCGGGAGACCAGCGCAGGTCAGAGTAGTTATATTCGGTCGGAAGAACCGTGAGCCTGCGGGGGTTCGAGCCGTCCGGATCGGCCACGGCCAGCTCAAGTTCGCCTTGATTGGAGTGGAAATAGGCGATGTGTTTGCCGTCATGGCTCAGGTCGGCGCCGCCCAAGCTGCTGACCAGCGGCCGAGCCGTTCCTCCCAGGGCGGAGATTTGCCAGATCTTTCCTTCCCCGTCCGGCTCCTGGGAAGAAGAGAAATAAATCAGCCATGAGGAATCTGGCGACCAGCGGGGGTATTGATGGTCGGCATTGTCCTGGGTCACTTGCAGCGGCGTACCTCCTGCCAGCAATCGCACCCAAATCTGCCTCCGTCCGCTGACGTCGGCCGTGAAGGCCACGGACTTGCCGTCGGGCGACAACGCCGGAAATTCTTCCATGCCCACAAAGTCGGTAAGCCGCCTCAACTCTGCGGGGGAAGAATTTTCCGCGCGCGGCCTCAGTCCGCGCGCCAAGAATCCAAGACCCGCCGCCCCAAATAGTGCCAACGCACCCAAAGCTGCTATCCCCCAGCGTCGACTCTTCCTTGCCGGGAGGGCCACAGCCGCCCCGCTTCCTGTTTCCTCACGGCTGAGCAATTCCAGATTGAATGCCAGGTCGCGCGCCGATTGAAACCGTTCCGCCGGATCCTTTTCCAGACAGCGATCAACCATGCGCCCCAGTGCCGGAGGAAGACTGCGCCCGCTGGCAGAAAGTTGGGCGGGCTCCTCCTTGAGGATCGCGCTCAGAGTATCTGCGGCCGTCTTCCCCTCAAATGCTCGCTTTCCAGAGAGCATCTCGTACAGGATCGCGCCCTGGCTGAAGATATCGGAGCGATGGTCGACGACCTGCCCGCGCACCTGCTCGGGTGACATGTACCCCGCGGTCCCTAGCACCACTCCTACCTCTGTGAAGCTGGCCGTCGCCACCGAAGTCTCAGACGTGACCTCGGGGACGATCAGCTTGGCCAAGCCAAAATCAAGGATCTTGACCACGCCATCGCGCGTGAGGAAGAGGTTTTCCGGTTTCAGGTCCCGGTGCACAATGCCGCGCTCGTGAGCTGCTGCCAGCCCTCGCGCCGTCTGCAGGGCGAATTCCACCGCCTTGCGTACCGGAATTTCGCCCTGCTGCAGCCGCTCACGCAGCGTCTGCCCTTGAAGAAGTTCAGTGACCAGATAGGGAGCGTGTTCCTCGGTCGTGCTGAAGCCATACACCGCGAGTATGTTGGGGTGGTTGAGCGCCGCCGCTGCCCGTGCTTCCTGCTCGAAACGTCGCAGCCGATCGGGGTCCGATGCCAACTCTTTCGGCAGCACTTTGATGGCAACTTCGCGGCCCAGGCTTTCATCGCGAGCGCGATACACTTCGCCCATGCCGCCAGCGCCCAGCGACGAGACTATCTCATAGGACCCCAGTTTTATACCTCGAGGAAGGGCCATGACGCCGTGATTATAACCTTGGACTGTTTCTCAGGGGGGCGAGGGACGGGCTTCTACTCGGAAGCTAGAAGTTAGTGGGTCCGCAGAGGAATTGTTGAATGCTGATGCTGGGAAATACCCATGCACAACCATCAACAATTCCTCACGTCTGATTGTCCAGGACTTGAGCTCTATTTCGCTGAAATGTCGACGGAGGCGCGCGTGTTGTCCCAGTCGATGTTCAAGGTGCAACCGCTGCCTGACTTCTCATAGCTGATGGTGAAGTTCTCGACCGCCGATGGCAGCTTCGAGACCTTCATATCGACGCGAGCCAACTCGTCGCCTTCATACTTGTATGGAATTCCCCACTCACCAGTCTTCTTGTTGATGATGAGGGTCCATTTGTCGGCATTCGGGATCGTGAACAGAGAATAGCTGCCGGCAGGAACGTCTTTGTCGCCAACCTTAACGTCGGCGCTGGTTACGAACGCGGTGGCTTCGTTTGCGCCGGTACGCCAGACTTTGCCGTAGGGCACTAGGTCTCCATATATTTTGCGGCCTTTCATGCGTGGGCTGGAGTAATCAGTCTTGATAGTTTTGCCGCCACCGAGGTCACAGGAAGCGGAGGCAGCGGGACTGGGACGACTACCCTGGGCAGCGGCGGCGATGGTGAACGCGAGCAGCACTGCGGGAACGAGAAAGAAAACTTTGCGCATTAGATTCTCCTTGGGAGTAAGCAGCATTCAGCACTCAGCATTCAGCCAACATAAGTCCCGTGCTATGGGCGGTGAAGCTGAGGCAGGTGTTTAGACTATCCATCGGCGCGGGCGTTAGCAACCTTGGCGGCTGCCATCGGAGCCGGTGATACGGCATTTCCAGAAACTTCCTTGACCACAGAGGACACAGAGGTGCAGAGAGCAAGGGCTGAGTGCCGACTGCCGACTGCTAGCCTTGACGTTACAATCGATCCATGCCGGTATTCGACGAAAAGCAAGAAGAACTGGAACGTTACGAGACCATGATGGGGGTGCCACGTGGACGCCTGGCTGTAACCATGGACACGATCACCGATGCCATGGCTCTGATCGGGCAGCATGGAGTCTATTGCCAAAGCCTGCGCTGGCCGGGAAAGCCCGTGATGGATATACAGATCATTATGAAGAGCCTTACCGACGCGAAGGAGTTAATCCAAAGCGTAATGGAAGAACTAAAAAAGAAGACTGACTGAATCCTGTTGATTTTCGAGTGCAAAAATTAAGGCAAAAGGCCAAAGACGGCCACTCCACTCGCAGTTCCGACGTATACCTTACCATTCACGATCATCGGCGTGATGAATTTGTTTCCCGCACCAAACTGGTCGCGCGAGCCGGATGCCTGGCTGCTGTTATAGAGTTCGTTGGCTAAATTGGTGGCATCGTAAGCGTGCAGTACTGCGGGGCTGCTGTTTTCCACAGCCCACACGATGGCGTTGCTGCTGCCGTTCGCAGAAATGCTCGGGGTTGCGCCGGGATACGGGAAAGCATTGCCGGTTTTCGAACTTGCCGTCGCAGCGAGTTTCGCATTCGAGATAGGGAAGGCCTCGATCGTATTTCCGACCGCGCCATAGTAAACGGTGTTGTTGAAATAGGCGGGCATGGAAAACACCGCGTCGGTAAACGCTCCTGGAATCTCCTGGTAGATATTGTCAGCCGATGGATTGAACTTACCCATAGCATTGCGATCCACAACATAGATGACGCGATCTTTTCCGGCACCGACTGCGAGCTGGTGAGTCTGTCCTCCGCTGTCAGTCACGTCGGGTAAGACGAGAACACCGCCGGAGCCCAAGTCCTCATCGGCATTCGACTCCGCGACGGTACCGGACATGGTGAAATAGTCGGCGTCGGTCAAGCGTGCAGACGTGGAAAGTTTCAGGAATGAGTTGCCGAAATCATGTTGACTCGGAAACCCGTTAGCGTCGAGCGTGGTATCGAAGGTTCCGTTGGCATCGAGAAAATAGATGTTGCCATTCGAGTCGGCAGCGGGAGCGGTGCCTGACATCCAAATAGAGCCTTCACTGCCGTTGGGAGTCACATTCAAGACCTTCGTCTGGGTGAGAGTGTTGGCGTCATATCCGATGATCCAGCCCGTGTATGGCCGCTGATCGCAGTGTGAAGTCCAAGTGGTGTAAACTGTGCCGTTGAGCAGGAGTAAGCCCGCTCGTTCGGCGTACTGCCCGGCATCGAAAATCACGCTGCCACCCGTGCTGTTGTCGCCGGTTCCAGGATAGGCTGCGGTGACAGTCGCGGGACCGCCGAATAATTCAGCTCCGGTGGTGATATCTAAAGCGTGAATTCGCTGGAAGTAATTGCCCGTTGCGTTCTTGGACATGGCTACGGTGTAGAGGGCACCGTGGGGAGCGCGAGAGCGGTCGATGACGGGAGTAGAGGTGATACCGATCTCTGGCGCGATCTGGGAACAGTTGCGTGGATCGCTGGGGGTTTCACCGGAACCCAACAGCGAAGCATGCCACAGAGTGGTTCC
>WNGJ01011902.1_pt1 | contig 11384 bp, 13 predicted proteins | sample 5400611 | NCBI WGS metagenome assembly WNGJ01 (sample SAMN13153375, study PRJNA577476) | soil metagenome | isolation source: 40 cm soil or saprolite under Garry oak tree replicate 1 | place: USA:California | collected 2016-06-15 | reverse complement strand
AAATGGAAAAGACATAAAAGACGCCATCATCAAAACGGATCAGTTCGAAATGCGCATTCTGGAATTGACGCCGGACCACTTGAAAGTCACCGTTAAAGAAACTTCAGGGCACCCGTTCAATTTTGTTCCTCGATTTTTCGAAATGATTTACCCCGAAAGGAGCATCGCAGCCAAAGATGCAGGGATCGTGACTGTGGGGACTGGTAAGGTCGTTGAAGCTGTTGTTGAATTTCGGGAAAAGCTTCGCATCGAAACTTTCCTCACGATGGAACTGCGCTACGCCCGCAAAAAGATAGCCATGATCACAGTCGAATGAGACCACAAGGCCAGATCAAAAGCCGAACCAAAAGGAAATAACATTTAAAGCGGTCGCGAAATGAAGGTCTTCATCACCGGTGCAACCGGAGTACTGGGTAGAGTTGTCGCCCGTTTGTTGCTCGACGGCGGATATCAGGTCCGCGCGCTCGCAAGAAGTGCCCGCAGCGAATCGCAGCTTCGCGAAATCGGGGCCGAACCGTTTACGGCAAATTTATTCGATTCATCCAGCTTACGGAAGGCATTGATGGGCCGGGATGCAGTGCTTCATCTGGCGACCCACATCCCTCCGGCGAAGGATGCGACGCGGCCGGGAGCGTGGCGCGAGAATGACCGTATTCGCATGGAAGGCACCCGCAGTCTTGTCGACGCGGCCCTTGAATGTGGCGTGCCGACATTCATCTATCCAGGCATCGTGTTCGTCTATCCGGACGGAGGCGCGAACTGGCTGGATACGACAACGCCGCCGGCTCCCACGCCTATCCTGCGATCCTCGCTGGACGCCGAAGCGGAGGTCGTCCGGTTCACCGGCGCAGGCCATCGCGGGATTGTTTTAAGGATGGCCGGGTTCTATGGGCCGTCGGCTCCTAATACGCTCCACATGCTGCGAAGCGCCCAACGCGGCATCGCGCTGATCTTTGGCCGCAACAAGGCATACCAGTCCTTGATTTGGGTGGACGATGCCGCGCTCGCCGTCGTGGATGCCCTGCGCAGAGCTTCGGCCGGAATTTACGATGTTGTTGACGATGAACCTTTGCAAAAATGGGAATTGGCAGCGACTCTCGCCAAGGCCGTCCGCCGCCGGCGGTTGCTCCGGCCACCGGCGTTTTTGCTGTGGCTCTTTGGAGGCAAGAACGTCATGTTTCTGGCCAGAAGCCAGCGCGTTTCGAATCGCAAGTTTAAAGCCGAGACGGGATGGAGTCCGATGGTCCCGAGCGCCCGCCAAGGATTCGACCTTCTGTCGATACTCCCCTGATTGTTGCCGTGAGCTAGGCGGAGGCTCTGGTTTCAATAATGCCTTTGGCGAGGGCGTAGCGCGTGAGTCCCGCGATGTCGTGGATGTCCAGCTTGTCCATTACATGTTGGCGATGTTTCTCGACGGTCTTGATACTGATGCTCAGTTCGCCGGCGATTTGCTTATTGGGTTTGCCTTCGGCGATCAATTGCAGCACTTCCGTCTCGCGGGAGGTCAAACCGCCGCTCCACTTCTTCACGAATACGCCACGAATCAGAGTTTCGCGATAGCGCCGCATGAGTTGCTTCGAAATGACGGCACTGAAGAATACTTGGCCGGTCATGATTTTGCGTATCGCCGTGACGAGGTCGACGATAGCGGCTTGTTTGAGCAGATAGCCCGCCGCACCGGCCTCACTGAGTTGGTACACGTATTCGTCGTCGCTGTATGAGGAGAGTATGAGCACTCGGGTGCGCGGGACAGACTTGAGTATTTGTCGCGTGGCTTCCAAGCCGTTGAGCATTGGCATGGCGATATCCATCACGACCACGTCGGGCTTGAGCGTCCTGGTCAGTTCCACGGCTTGCCTGCCCGTCTCGGCTTCACCAATGGTTTCGATATCCGGTTCCGCCTGCAACAGCGCGCGGAGTCCTTGCCGCACAACGGTGTGATCGTCAGCTAAAAGCACCTTAATCTTTGTCATCGCGCTTGAACCTCCGGTCGAGACCTGAAAGGAATTTCTACGCAGACGGTTGTACCTTGGCCGGGTGCGGAAGTCACGGCAAACTGGCCGTTAACCAGCCGCTGATTTGCATCTGGACGACATGTTTGAGCGTGTGGAGCGCCACCTTCACCTGGCTGGCCTGCGCGTGTTTGACCACGTTGGTCAGGCTTTCCTGCGCGACACGAAATAGGACGATTTTCTGTTCGCTCCTGAGTTGCTCGGCCGCCGCGCTGCCGTGAAAGCGCACTTGCAGCAGTGTCCGTTGAGCCAACGCTTTCAGGTAAGACCGAAGCGCGGGCAGCAGCCCGAGCTCGTCGAGCATCGCGGGCCGCAGCTCGATGGCAAAGCGATGCACCAGATCCATGGTTTCCTCGAGCAGAGTTTGGGAATCGGCGAGTTTCTGCTTGAGGAGCGTCGCGTCCACTTCTCCGCTCCTCTGCAACAGCCCAAGGTTCCACTTCAGCACCGTAAGGGCCTGGCCGACCTGGTCATGAAGTTCCCGGCTCAGGCGTTTTCGTTCGTCTTCCTGCACATGCAAAATTCTGTTGGACAATTCGTGCAGATCGTAATTGATCGCGGTAAGTCCGGCGCTGCGGCATTCGAGCGCCTCGTTGAGTTGCTGCAACCGCAGGTTCGCGTCGCGGAAACCGCGCTGTGTGGCCTCAAAGGGCGATAGCGCCTCCAACAAGAACGTTTCCGATGCCTGGAGAATTCGTTGCTTCTCTTCCATCGAGCAAGCCGGCAGCAGGCACTCGAGCAAAGCTCGCTGATGGATCTGAGCAATGTCCAAGAGACCAAGCCGGCCGGCGATGGCAATGCGGCCCAGTTCGTAGGCCTGCTGGAGCAGGACTTCCTGTTCCGAATCCAGGTAAGCTTGCAATGCCGAAGTGTATTGTAGCGACAAGCTAGCTATGCGACTGTTCACGGCTCGTCCCAATATAACGCACGACGAGGACCAATGCATCGTCGATGCCCCTAAAATGCCGGTCCATAATCCGGTCGGCCAGCCGCTGGGGAGGATCGCGGTGGACCAAGTCGTCCACGAATCCGGCGGTGACGCCATCAGTGACGAACACCAGCAAATCTCCCGGAGCGAGGGACATCGTCCTGGCGCCCAATGAAGGCAATTGAAACCCCAGCAGGCCGCGATCCAACAAGAGGCGTTCGATGGAGGGCACGGCTTCGCGGTCAGCCCGAAACAGCAGGACTTCGACGTTGCCGACTCCCAACCAAGTGAGCTGGCCATCGGGTCCCAGCCGCGCGACTGTCATAACCACGCCCCGGGCGTCTTTCATTGCGTGGTGGCACCGTGTGACCAGGGCCGGCAGTGGCTCGTCGGCGTAGTTCTGCAGAATGGCCACCGCGGTCGTCGCAGCGGCCACAGCCTCGGGACCATGGCCAAGTCCGTCCACTGCCGCCAGCAGGACACCGCCAGGCAGGGGCTTCACCAGGTGCAAATCTCCCGACGCGTTCTCGCCCGGGAAGGCGCGCGAGGCCACTCCCCATTCAAACCGTAACTCCAACATAACGCTCCGGCTTTGCATCTCAATCCAGCCACTTCTTCATCGTAACCGTGGTACCGGCCCCTAACTTGGACTCGATGTCGAACTCGTCCATCAACCACTTCGCCCCAGGTAAACCAACGCCCAGCCCGGAGCCGGACGAGTAGCCGTACTGCATGGCTTGCGGCAGGTTCGCGATGCCGGGGCCGTCATCGCGAGCTACGACGCACAGGCCGCGTCTGGCGCCATGGTTCTCTGGGCGCAGGATGATTTCCCCACGCTTGGCGTGTTCGGCAATGTTGCGCGATACTTCGGAAATGGCCGCGGTAATCAAGGTCACATCCGCGCCTTCGAAACCCAACTCTTGGGCCAGCGAGCGGCCCTTCTGCCGAGCTGTGACGACGTCCTCGACGGATGCGATCGCCACACGGGTTTCACTTGCCACGACGTAAGTTCCTCTTGGTGCGCTCATCGAGATAGGCCAGGCCTTCCTCGAGGTCTAAGGCCGTGCCGATCCCTTCCAACGTCAAACTCAACTGGACCATCGTGAACGCCACTTCGGGTTGGATCCCGACGATGACAGTCTCGGCTCCGCGCAAGCGCAACATGTGCGCAATCGTCCGCAGAGTGCGCGTCGCGAACGAATCGATGACATCCAGCACTGTTACGTCAATGATGACACCTCGTGAACGATAACGCCCGATACGTTCCGTCAGATCATCCCGCAGTTGCAGCAGGTCGGGATCGGACAGTACCGACTGAACGCTGGCAATCAGATAATCACGCTGTTTGAGGATGGGAACGCGCATGACGAGCCTTTATGCGATTTCCTCTGGGGCAGTTGGCAGCTCGACCTTGGTGACTTTGTAACCCAACATCCGCTCCGCTTCTTCGATGCCCCCTTGCAGATCTCCGACGGCGTTCATCTTGCTCAAGTCCACGCCGAGCGTCACCAGCGTTTGGGCGATCTCCGATGAGAGCCCGGTAATGATGACGCTCGCGCCCATCAGGCGCGAGGCTTCGACGGTTTGCACCAGATGATTGGCGACAGCAGAGTCGATCGCCGGCACCCCCGTAATGTCGACCACCACGACTTTGGCGCGGTTAGCGCGAATTCCGCGCAATAACTGCTCGGTTAATTGGCGCGCTCTCTGCGCCTCGATGACGCCGATAATCGGCAAAATCAAGAGCCGCTCGCGCACCTGCAACACCGGCGTGGACAACTCGCGGATGGCTTTCTGTTGCTGGCGAATGACGCGCTCACGCTGCTCGACGAAACTGACGGCCACGGTGTTGGCTATGCGGTTGGCTGCGGGCTCGTAGGCGTCGAGGACGCGGTTGAGCAGGTCTAAGTCGTGATGATATTTCTCGAATAGCGACCGCCCCAGCGCGTCGCGCAGCAGCAACACGATGCCCAGCACTTCGTGGGTCTCGACGCCGCGCGGAATGATGCGCTCCGACAGGTCACGCGCATAGGCTTGCAGCGCCTCGACGCTGCCCGTCTCCAGCACTTCCACGTAGTTGTCATATACGGCCGTCGCTTCGGAAAAAATCTCCTCCGTACTCATTGCGGTGAGCAGCCGGGCGTCGCGGATGCGCCGCGCCCATTCCTGGCGCAACTCGGTCCGGCGCTCGCGCAAGTGCGCCACCAGTTCGCGCAACAATGAGACGGTGTTCTCGGCTGCGGAAGGGCGAGGGTCATCTTTTATTTTCGACTGCTGCCTTAGATCCATCGCTTATCTCCAAGTTCATTAAATATAGTGCCGCACCTCGTCCTGTTTCAAATAGGGTTGTCACCCCATGCCGGTTGAGGGTTTCACCCAGTGTTGAACCGGCGGGATCGCGACTATGGTGAATGGATAAGCAATCTGTGTTTTGCCCAATTCCGCTGTGGCAGGAGAAAGGTGGTCAAGATCATGGTCGAGGCTGTAAACATAACGGTCAGGGTAGGCGTCATCGGCTGCGGATATTGGGGTCCCAATCTGATCCGGAACCTGGTGAAGGTTCCGGGCTGCCGTGTCGTCGCCATTGCGGATGAGCGCTCCGACAGACTTGAAGCGGTTCGCCACCTGAGCGGGGAGATGAAGGCGACCACTGACGCGCGCGAACTGGTGGCATCCGATTCCATCGACGCCATCGTCATCGCTACACCGATTTCCACCCACTTCGATTTGGCAAAGGCTTCTCTCGAAACCGGCAAGCACGTCCTGATTGAAAAGCCCCTCACCAGAACCAGCGCCCAAGCCTGGGAATTAATTCGATTGGCACGGGAACGGCGCAGAGTGTTGATGGTCGATCACACGTTTATCTATTCGGGAGCCGTAAGAAAGCTTCAGGAGGTCATCCACTCCGGAGAATTAGGCGACATCTACTACTACGATTCGGTGCGTCTCAACCTGGGCCTATTTCAACCCGACGTCAACGTGCTTTGGGACCTCGCGCCTCACGATTTTTCAGTCTTGACCCACCTCTTGAACAAGACGCCGACCCGGATCACCGCTTCTGGAAGCTCGCCGGTAACGTGGAATGGATGGAAGCGGGAAAGCATTGCGTATGTGACAGTGGAATTCGACGACGGCATGATCGCGCATTTTCATGTCAATTGGCTGTCGCCGGTAAAACTGCGAAGGACACTCATAGGAGGAAGCCGCAAGATGGTCGTATACGACCATCTCGATACGGACAATCAGATCAAGATCTACGACAAGAGCGTTGAAGTGCGCTCGGATGGAGATCGTTACAAGGCGCTCGTGCAGTACCGGACAGGCGACCTCCTGGTCCCGAAGGTGGATCCGACCGAAGCTCTGGAAACAGCCTGCAAGCATTTCATTCACTGCGTTAGGACCGGCGACAGGCCGATCACAGATGGTTACGCGGGTCTCCGAGTAGTGGAGTTGCTTGAAGCCGCCGAACGATCGCTGATGTTGAACGGAACGGCCCGCACGTATGAAGAACAGACGGTAAAGCGGTTTCTGCCAGAACATAGCAGAGCGCAAACCGGCTAGCGTTATCCGCCGGAACGTAACGCTGGTTTCAATGTTTTGTTGGAGGAATTGAGTATGGTACAGGACTTATGGTACGCACTAAGGGTGAAGCCCCGATGGGAATCCGTCGTTGCGGCGAACCTCCGTTGCAAAGGCTACGAACCGTTTGTGCCAATCTATAGAGTCTCGAGGCGCTGGTCGGACCGGGTGAAGACGATCGACATGCCTCTCTTTTCCGGCTATCTATTTTGCCGGTTCGATCTTCGAGCGCGGCTTCCCATCCTGATCACGCCAGGAGTGAATTTCATCGTCGGCGCCGGAAAGATTCCGGAACCGATTTCGGATGCCGAGATTGAGGCGATCCGTGCGGTGGTGCAATGCCGGCTGGCCTATGAACCTCATCCATACGTGACAATCGGGCAACGGGTTCGCGTCGAATGCGGCGCGCTCCGCGGCTTAACGGGTATCGTCACAGAAGTGAGAAATAGATCTCGCTTAATCGTATCCGTCAATTTGCTCATGCGGTCCGTCTCGGTGGAAATCGATCCCACTTGGGTGCAGCCAATCGCGGAGCCACTGAGGGACGCTTGGACTGTTTCGAGGTGCGCTTAAAGCGAACAACCTTCGGGTGCCGTTTGTCCTTCCGGTGCTTTTCGCTATTCCTGCTAATCACTCACCACGCCGGACGGTACCCCCTCAAATGGGGTCGCGACCCTATGCCGGCTGGGGGTTTCACCCACTATTAAAAAGGTCGCTTCGCGGCTTCTTGATTGACCGCGCAGCCATCCCCTCCTCTGCGAGGAGGGGAATATTCTTCCCAAACCAAAACTTCCGAATTTCAAACTGAGTCATTACCAAACTCTTGACAGAAACTCATACGTAACCAAAATTTCACTTACCTTTCGAAGTGAACCATTAACCAAGGAGGTGAACCGTAAACAACCAACTGCGGCTCGGAGCTCCTGCCTAAAAAGGACTTGATAAAGAACCTAGCCAACCACGCAAGCTCCGAGTCGCAAATCCAGCAGCTCGGAACGTGTACCCGCTCTTTATTAGAAAACTTTTGAAAAGTAGTTATTATCGGTCTAGAATTGCCGTGCTGGGTTCTACAAAATTTATTCGAGCAGGCGCGTGTTATTATGGGTCGTCCTGAACGAGTTCATCCCTCCTGGAAAAACACGAGACCTGTCCTGATTGACCAGAACACGATACGCGCGGCGGAACAACAGATCGATTCTTGTGAGGCGTGCGCGCCTGACAAAGCCGAAATTCCTTTTGACTACGTCCTCGACTGCATCACCGGTTTTGATCCGGAATTCACGGATTACATCTTGGAGCAACCGGCTCGATGTCCCCGCTGTTCGGGCGAGGTCCTGACGGGATACTGGCGCTGGTGCGACTCCGAAACTGAAGGGCGAAAGGCCTTTGTTCTGCCCGGCACTTTGGTTACCTTGAAGGCCGGGTAACCCTTCCAAATATCGTTTGCACAAAATTGGATTTTCCTCAGGAGGTCTAATGCCTGCTGGACCGCAGACGCCAAGTAAACGATCGCTGTTGATGCTGTCGGCAATGAGCACGGCCATGTTGTCGCTGGTGTTCGTTGGATCGATCTTAGCCGTACAAACTAACGGTCTCGGCGGTTCGCCGGGACCGCTGGCGGATTCCTGCGGCTTGCCCGCTCAGCCTGGTCCTCAAGGTCAGGGGGCCCGCGGCATGCCCGTGTTTCCTCCTGGACAGTTTCCGGTCAAATTGCCTGCGGTGTCTCTTCTCGGCGCGCGCAACGATCTGCCGAATCCGTTTCGAGCCGGGGTGCACTGGGGACAACTGCCTGATGGAAGGAAATGGGGATCGACAGCTGGTGTTTCTGCGGCTCCTGACGGAAAAACCATCTGGGCGATTGATCGATGCGGCGCTTCGGGGGCGGGTGGCACTGCGTGTGCCGATTCGCCGTTTGATCCAGTTCTTCAATTTGACCCTGCCGGAAAGCTGCTGAAGAGCCTTGGTCGGGGTATGATCGTCAGTCCTCACAAAATCACCGTGGATCGAGACGGCAATGTATGGGTTGCCGACAACGGCTCTGCTCGGAGAAAAGGGCAGCAAGTCTTGAAGTTCAGCCCTGACGGTAGACTCTTGATGTCGCTCGGCAAGGCGGGTGTTGCCGGATCGGATTTCGATGAATTCGACCAGCCGACGGAAGTTGCGGTCGCTCCGAACGGCGACATCTTCGTCGCCGATGGACACAGCGGAGGAGGCACTGCGACGGGCAACGCGCGAATCATGAAATTCGATAAAAATGGAAAGTTCATCAAGGCGTGGGGAAGAAAAGGCATGGGACCCGGCGAGTTCGATGTGCCGCACACCATTGCGTTCGACTCGAAGGGGCGGTTGTTCGTCGGTGATCGCCAGAACAACCGGATCCAAATTTTCGATCAAGGCGGGAAGTTTATCGCTCAGTGGTTCCAGTTTGGCCGCCCGAGCGGTATGTACATCGACAAGAATGATGTGATCTACGTCGCCGACTCCGAATCCAGAGACGGCCGGACCAACACCGGACAATTCGCTCTGCCGCAGACCGGCTACGGCTTCAATCCTGGCATTCAGCGGGGCATTCGCATAGGGAGCGCAAGAGACGGCTCCGTCAAGTACTTCATCCCCGATCCGTGTCCTTACCCATACCCCAGCGGGTCGAGCATGGCCGAAGGCGTCACAGCGGACTCGGAAGGCAACGTCTATGGTGCCGACTTCCTCGGAACTATCCGGAAGTTCGTCAAGAGATGATTCGGCAGCAACCGGAACACACCCAAAGTACCACCCGCGTGTTGCAAAATTTCGCTCCCGAACATTGGTATCCGGGTTGCAGCAGGCGAGGTATGACAAACTCATGCACTGAAGTTCAACGGTCCATCTCCAAATTCAAACACGTTCAAGCGAGCAGCATTTGGGCATTCGTGCGGGACAATGGCGAATTGAATTACGAAGAACACAACCATCTCAGGCGCTGCAAGCACTGCGACGCGATCTTCAAATATTTTGCAATCTACGCCGAAAATAGCCACTTTTCCGAAGCTATCGAAGATCACGCGAAAGCCGCCTGACCGCATCTGTCTGTCTTTGATAAGCGAATCTCTCTTACCCATTAACGTGAGGTGGGTGTCGGCTTATAATCGCCCTTTAATGTAAAAACAAAGGGGTCCTGTATGAGTAGAGTTTTGTCGAACACAATCGTTCTCCTAACAACTGTACTGTTAGCAGCACGAGCAGCCAACGCAGTGGATCTGACGTCGCCCTCGTTCAAGTCGAATGAAAAAATTCCGGCTAAATTTACCTGCGAAGGGCAGAACCTGAATCCCGCTCTCAATTTCGGAAATGTTCCAGCCGGCACGAAGCAGCTTGTCCTGACGATGCACGATCCCGATGTTCCAAAGGACCTGATCCCCAGCGGCAATTTCGATCACTGGTTCGTCTGGGATCTGCCCGCAAACAGCACAGGGATTGCAGAAGGCGCCGGCTCAACGATGGGACTGAACGGTACAGGTGACCCCGGTTATCTGGGACCTTGCCCTCCTGACCGTGAACACCGCTACTTCTTTCGGCTCTACGCCATCAACATCACGTTGCAGGGAAAGACATTCAAAGACCGCGCGGCCGTCGAAGCTGCAATTAAGGGGCATATCCTTGCACAGTCGGAACTCGTTGGCCGTTACGATAAGGCCGATAAGGCTTTCAAAGGGGAATAGGTCTCCGAAACGTTAGCGAACGGCGTGCCCTCTTAGCCGTAGCGCTCACCTCGTTTACAAGCTAATTCAACTAAACTGATATAGCTATTTTTCAATGGCTTAGGTCGTCCTTATTCAAGCATTTCCTAAAGGTGGTTGTGAGCAAGGCACTTGATCGCCGAGGCGTTACACTTCCGGTGGGAAACAGCTCGAGAAAATTCTCCTGCGTGCGCACAGCGGACGCGGACCCAGCCGCGCAGGGTCGAGTACGCTTAGCTCCGAGTCACCTGGACCCAATCCGGCCGTCCACTTCGCCATATTTCACGCATGTCAGCATTGAATGCGGTCATTTGGGTTTGAACGAACTACAAGCGGTCGATTGGATCGGGCGCGGCGCTTCGCCAACCCGGTGAGATTTCTGCAGGCGCGATAGCAAGCTTGCTTTCCATGCCGGGTCGGATCTCATCCCTGTCGGCCGTTTAGTCTCTTCTGGACTGCTGAGAATTCCGTTAGTGAAGAATCTCGCCGGCTGTATAATTTGGCCGATTTTCTTCAGCCATAAAGGAGAACGTTGGAGACGCCGGACGTCCCGCCCCGCCTGCTCGAGATAGTGAGAACATACTAATCCAGTGAGGAAACGAGGAGTGATTATGAATCTGAAACTGCTTGCCATTTGCGGAGCGCTGCTGGCTGTGCTTGCAACCGAGACAGGCGAGGCCCAGGCACCGAAGCCCGACTATAAGACGCTTGCTGCGACCGGCATTCTGGAGCGGCTTGCCGAGCGGTCCGGCGTGTACGGTGTGCCGCCGACCGCCAAAGTGCCGGGCTTCATCGCTGACGCCGGCTGGCCCCAGAAGCTTCCGAATAACTGGATCATTGGACAAGTCGGAGGCCTGTATGTCGCGCCAGACGACCACGTCTGGATCTACCAGCGACCGCGCACGTTGACCAGCGACGAGGCGGCGCTGACCACTGCGACGCATAAATCTAAGGATGGAAAACCCGTCGACGCGATGGGTTTTTCGCGTCCATACGGAGCGCTCGGCGATTGCTGCCTGCCCGCGCCGTCGGTCATGGAATTCGATTCCAACGGCAAGCTGTTGCGCGCATGGGGCGGCCCGGCCGATCCAGATAAGTGCAAGGCGGCGGAAGGCTGCGTTTGGCCGGCCACCGAGCACGGCATCTTTG
>WNGJ01007828.1_pt1 | contig 11385 bp, 9 predicted proteins | sample 5400611 | NCBI WGS metagenome assembly WNGJ01 (sample SAMN13153375, study PRJNA577476) | soil metagenome | isolation source: 40 cm soil or saprolite under Garry oak tree replicate 1 | place: USA:California | collected 2016-06-15 | reverse complement strand
GCGATCCGAGCGCCCTGCCTGCCGCGGGCGACGAGGGGGAACAGACCCGGCCGGAGCCGGGCCGGGAGCCCGACCGCAGGCAGCGGCGCCGCTGGGTGCCGATCACCACGGGCTGGCTGTGCCTGCTGATCGGGCTGGCCGACGTGGTCAGCGTGGTCATTCCGCGGCTCCAGCTGGTGCACCGGCTGCACGGGATCACGCCCTTCGTCCCTGGCGTCCTGACCAATGTCACCTTTACCGCGGACGCGATCATCGGCCTGCTCCTGTTGATGCTCTCGCATGGGCTGCGCCGCAGAAAGCGCCGCGCTTGGCAAGCCACTTGCCTGTTGCTGGCCTTCAGCGTGCTCATTCACGTGGTGCACGCGCCTTATCTGGTGCCCGGAGTGGTCTCCGCGCTGATGCTCGGCGCCCTGCTGTTCTACCGGGACGAGTTCTACGCGGTGGGGGACGCGCGCACCCGGTGGCGCGCCACCCGCGTCTTCGTCTGCCTGCTGATCGCGGACGTGGCCATCGGCCTGGCCTACATGCTGATGGTGCGCGGCCTGGCCGAGGACTACTCGGTGTGGCAGCGGATCGTGCACGTCACCTACGGCCTGGTCGGCGTGACCGGCCCGGTCCGGTTCGTGCCCGAGGGCCGGAGCGACTTCTTCAACATCCTGACCAGCTCGCTCGGCGTGTTCACGCTGCTGGTCACCGGCTACTTCTTCCTGCGCCCGGCCAAGCCGAAGGGCCGGTTCAGCCCCAAGGACGAGCGGGAGATCAGGGAACTGCTGCACCGGCACGGGCACCGGGACTCGCTCGGCTACTTCACGCTCCGCAGCGACAAGAGCGTGATCTGGTCACCGAGCGGCAAATCCTGCGTCGGGTACCGGGTGGTCTCCGGGGTCATGCTGGCCAGCGGCGACCCCATCGGGGATCCCGAGGCCTGGCCGGGCGCGATCCACGCGTTCCTGGACGAGGCGGCCAGGCACGCCTGGGCCCCGGCGGTGATGGGCTGCAGCGAGCTCGGCGCGGAGGTCTGGTGCCGGGAGGGCGGGCTGACCGCGCTGGAACTCGGCGACGAGGCCGTGGTGGAGGTTGCCGACTTCAGCCTCCAGGGCAGGCAGATGCGCAACGTGCGGCAGATGGCCGCCCGGGTGTGCCGGCAGGGGTACGTGGCGCAGGTCCGGCGGCTTTCCGAGGTGCCGCCCGACGAGGTCGGGCGGCTGGTCCGCCGGGCGGACTCGTGGCGCGGCAACCCCACGGAACGCGGGTTCTCGATGGCCCTCGGCCGGGTCGGCGGGCCCGGCGACGGGAATTGCGTGATCGCCACGGCCACGGAGAACGGGGTGCTGCGCGGCCTGCTGCACTTCGTGCCGTGGGGTTCCGACGGCCTGTCCCTCGACCTCATGCGCCGGGAGCGGACCGCGCAGCCGGGCGTGAACGACTTCCTGATCGTGGAGACGATCAAGGCGGCACAGGAACTCGGCATCAAGCGGGTGTCGCTGAACTTCGCGGTGTTCCGGTCGGCGCTGGCCCGCGGCGAGCGGATCGGCGCCGGGCCGGTGCTGCGCGCCTGGCGGGGCATCCTGCTGTTCGCCTCCCGGTGGTTCCAGATCGAGTCCCTCTACAAGTTCAACGCCAAGTTCTGCCCGCTCTGGGTGCCGCGTTTCTTCGTGTTCTCCGGGACCAGGGACGCCCCCCGGGTCGCCATCGCCGCCCTGGAAGCCGAAGCGTTCCTGGTCTGGCCCACGGTGGAGGTGCGCCGGATCGCCCGCCGGCTGGGCCTGACCCGGCTGGCCCGGCCGCTGCGCCGCCACCGCTGAGCCTGGCCGCGGGAATCGGTCTTCCCGGCCGCTGCGCCGGGCTGTGTCGATGTCGCCCTCCGCGCATAGGGTGACCAGTGTGACTAGCGGCACGCCCGCCGGGGGGCTGCCCGGCGCTGCCCGGCCAGTCGGCACTGCCCGGGTGGCGGGCGCTGCCGAGGCGGGCGGCCTGCCGCGCGGCGCTGGCCCGCCGGGGCTCCCTGCTCCCGGCCGGTGCCTGGTCATGGGGGTGGTGAACGTCACCCCCGATTCGTTCTCCGATGGCGGCGCGTGGTTCGGGGCGGAGGCGGCGATCGCCCGCGGCCGCCAGCTCGCCGCGCAGGGCGCCGACATCGTGGACGTGGGCGGGGAGTCCACCCGGCCGGGTGCCCAGCGGATCACGGCCGAGGAGGAGCTGCGCCGGGTCATCCCGGTGATCACCGGGCTGGCCGGTGAGGACGTGCCGGTCAGCGTGGATACCATGCGGGCCGAGGTGGCGGCCGTCGCGGTGGACGCCGGTGCCGGGCTGGTGAACGACGTGAGCGGCGGCCTCGCCGACCCGGACATGCCCCGCCTGGTGGCCCAGGCGGGCGTGCCCTACGTGGTCATGCACTGGCGCGGGCACAGCCATCAGATGCAGGAGCGGGCCGTCTACGCCGATGTCGTCGGCGAGGTGTGCGAGGAACTGCGCCGCCGGATCGACGCGGTGATCGCCGAGGGCGTGGACCCGTCGATGATCGTGGTGGACCCGGGGCTCGGCTTCGCCAAGCAGCCGGAGCACAACTGGGCGCTCCTGGTGAACCTGGACCGGCTGGCCGGCCTGGGCGGCCCCGGGCATGCCTTCCCCGTGCTGGTGGGGGCATCGCGCAAGCGGTTCCTCGGCCGGCTGCTCGCCGCCCCGGACGGGACCCCCCGGCCCTTTGCCGGCTGCGACGACGCCACGGTCGCGGTGACCGCCCTGGCGGCCGCCGCGGGCGCCTGGTGTGCCCGGGTGCACGAGGTGCCCGGCAACGCCGACGCGGTCCGCGTCGCCGAAGCCTGGCGATCGGCCGCACTGGAGGCCAGGTGAGAAGGTTGGACGGGCCGGTCACGGATCGAGGCAGTGCATGACGCCCTTGGACCGGGTTGAGCTGCGGGGGCTGCGGGTCTTCGCCCGGCACGGCGTGCTCGAGGCCGAGCGCCAGTCCGGCCAGGAATTCATCATCGACGCGGTGCTCTGGCTGGACACCAGGCCCGCGGCGGCGGGGGACGACGTGTCCAAGACCGTTGACTACGGTGCGCTCGCCGACCGGCTGGTGCACCTGGCCAAGGAGCCGCCCGTCCGGCTGATCGAGACGCTGGCCGAGCGGCTCGCGGCCGGCTGCCTGTCCGAACCCCTGGTCGCGGAGGTTGAGATCACCGTCCACAAGCCCCAGGCACCCATCGCACATCCGTTCGGCGACGTTGCCGTCGTCATCCGGCGGGAGCGGACGCCGGCCACTCCCCGGCGGCCCGGGTGAACCGGCGCACGGTCATCGCCATGGGCAGCAACCTCGGTGACCGCATGGACTATCTGCAAGCGGGGCTGGACGGGCTGTTCGACACCCCCCGGCTCCGCTTCCTCGCCGTGTCGCCGGTCTACCAGACCGCCCCGGTCGGGGGGCCGGAGCAGCCCGACTACCTGAACGCGGTGGTGATCGCGGAGGCGGCGATGCCCGCGCGGGCCTTGCTGGAACGCTGCCACAGCCTCGAGGACGCGTTCGGCCGCGTCCGGGCGGAACTCTGGGGACCGCGGACGCTGGACCTGGATCTCATCGTCTACGGTGACGAGGTGAGTGACAGCCCAGGACTGACGCTGCCGCATCCCCGCGCGCATGAGCGCGCCTTCGTCCTCGCCCCCTGGCACGACGCCGACCCCGAGGCGGAAATCCCGGGCCGCGGGCGGGTGGCGGACCTGCTGGCGGCCATCGGCATGGCGGGGGTCGCCCGGCTGGACGGCGCCTTGCTGCACCCGCCCGCATGACCGCCGTCCGGGCCGGCTGCGCGGCGGGGAGGTCACGGTGACTCCCACCCGGGCGCGCACCCTGGTGCTGACCGCCCTGATCTGCGCCGTCGGGATGTGGTTCCTGCTGCGGCAGGTGTACCAGTCGCTGCCCCCGCTGCCGTGGAGCGGGGTTCCGGCGCTGGCCCTGCTCGCCGTCGCCGAGGCGATCACCGGCCGGAACGTGCGCGCCCGGCTGGCCGGCCGCGGCACCCCGATCCCGCCGATCGCGGTGGCCCGGATCGCCGCGCTGGCGAAGGCCAGTTCGCTGGCGGCCGCCCTCATCGGCGGGCTGGCCGCCGGGTTCCTGATCTACGTCTCGGCATCCCTGGACAAGTCGGCCTACCGGTCCGACGCGCTGGTGTCCGGCGCGACGGTGGGCGCCGCGGTGCTGCTCATCGGCGCCGCGCTGTACCTGGAGTACGGCTGCCGCGTCCCGACCAGCCGCGACAGGGACCAGGACGCGGAGCCCGGCCAGCCGCCGAACTCCGGCGCCGCCCGCTAACCGGCCGCCGCCCGCTGGCCGGCCGCCGCCCGCGGTGGCTACCTGTCCATGTCGCCTACGACGAAGAACAGCGAGCCGAGGATGGCGGCCAGGTCCGCGACCCGGTGCCCAGGCAGCATGTCGGGCAGCACCGCCATGTTGCTGAACGACGCCGACCTCAGCTTGAGCCGCCACGGCGTCTTGCCGCCCCGGGACACCAGGTAATACCCGCTCAGCCCGAGCGGCCCCTCCGTCCACGCGTAGGCGTGCCCCTCGGGCACCTTGAACACCTTGGGCAACCGGGCGCTCAGCGGGCCCTGGGGCAGGCCGGCGAGCCGGTCCGCGCACTCCCGGGCCAGGTCCAGGGATACCGCGAGCTGGTCCCGCAGGCACTCGAACCGGGCCAGGCAGTCCCCCTCGGTGCGGACCGGCACCCGGAGCACCTGCGCCAGTTCGCCGTAGGCCAGGTAGGGCTCGTCGCGGCGCAGGTCGAAGTCCACTCCGCAGGCACGCGCGGCGGGCCCGCTCACCCCGTACTGCCGTACCTGTGCCGGGGTCAGCACCCCGATGCCCCTGGTGCGCGCCCGGAAGGCGTCCTGGCCCACGGTGGCCCCGATCGCGGGCAGCGCCGCGCGCACCTCGTCGATGACCCGGCGGGCCCGGGACAGCCAGCCGGCCGGGATCTCCTCCTTCAGGCCGCCGACCCGGTTGAACATGTAGTGCATCCGGCCGCCCGAGATCTCTTCCATGACCGATTGGATGGCCTCGCGCGCCCGGAACGCGGCATGCGCCGCCGCTGGTTCGCCCGCGTGGTCCCGGTCGCCCGCCTGGTCCCGGTCGCCCGCGTGGTCCCGGTCGCCCGCGTGGTCCCGGTCGCCCGCGCCACCGGCCCCGGCCTGCTCAACAGCCCCGCCCGGCCCGGCCGGTCCGGGCTCCCCGCCCGCCGCGGCCGCGATCTCTGGCGGGTACGAGCTGAGGAAGGCGAGGTGGCTCAGCGCCCGGTTCAGCTCGGCGAGCATCGTGCGGGCCCAGACGGCCCGGGGCGGCACCTCGATCCCCGCCAGCCGCTCCGCGGCCAGCACCACGCCCAGTTCGCTGGCGAAGGCGCCCAGCCAGTCGTGCCGGTTGGCCAGCACGATGATCTGGCGGTAGTCCCGCGCCTCGAACAGCTTCTCCGCGCCCCGGTGCATGAACCCGATCTCCGGTTCGGCCGCGGTGATCCGGTCGCCGTCGAGGGTGAGCCGCAGCCGCAGCATCCCGTGCGCCGACGGGTGCGACGCCCCCAGGTTGATCAGGAACTCCGGGCCGCCACCCGCCCCGGCGGGCGTCCCGCCCGCTCCGGCCGGGCCGGCCAGCGTTCCGCCCGGCCCGGCCGGGCCGGGCTGCGTTCCGCCCGGCCCCGCGGCGGCCCCGGGCAGCCAGGCGCCGGTGACCGCCTCCGCCCGGCGGCCCGGGCCCGTTCCCCGGGGACACCGGCCCGGGCCGGTGTCCCCGGGGGCGTGGCGCTCGCGCATCCGCCCATGCTGCCACGCGCCAAGCGCCGCCAGTCCCTGGCGCGTTTGTCGTCGTTGTGACAACGACGACCTTCTTTGGTCGTGGTTGTCACAACCACGACAATCAGGTTCGGCCGGCTCGGCGTGCCAGGCGGGCCAGTGGCTCGGGCAGCGCCATGCCCACGGCCTGGATCAGCCAGCCGAACCCGCCGAGCCCCTCGGCGTCCAGCAGTTCGGCGTCCCGCGACGCCTGGCACAGGGCCCGGGCATAACCCTCCGGGTCGCTGGCCGCGAGCGCCGGCGGCGGGCGCCGTGCGTCCAGGCCCAGTTCCCGCAGCGCCGCCCGTTGCGTGGTGAGCACGGTCCCGCTCGCCCCCGCCGTCGTCCCGGCGGCCGCGCAGGCGTCCAGCGCCACGTGCGCGGTGATGTCCCTGGACCCGTCGGGAAGCGCGGGCACCGCTCGTCCCTCCAGGTAACCGGTCAGCGTCCCGCAGCATGGCCGCGCCGTCTTGACGTGCCCGTAGTCGGCGGCGACCGCGACGCCGCGGTCGATACCGCGGATCACCCCCGCCCACGCCGCGCACCGGGTACGGCCCACCTCGGCGCGCTCCCCGCAGGCCCGCAGCGGCCACCAGGCACGGATCCAGGCCAGGTCCGCCGGGCCGGGGTCGCCGTGCGGCCGTTCGGCGCCGGTGGCCGGGTCCACCTGGATCACCGCGGGGCCCGCGGCGGTCAGTTCCACCACGTCCAGCGGCACGTTGTCGAGCCATTCGCTGGCGACGACGAGCCCGGTGATGCCGGCGGGCGGCACCGGCTGCCAGCGGATCCGGGGATCGAGCCCGGCGGGCCGCGGCGCCACTTCCACCGCGCACGCGGCGATCCGCCCCGCCAGCCCCGGCCCGGGCTGCCCGGGCCCGGCCGCGGCGGTGAGCACCTGCGCCAGCAGTTCCCCACGACCGGCGCCGACGTCCACCAGGTCGATCCGTTCCGGCCGGCCGAGCGCGGCGTCCACCTGCCGGAGCATTTCGAGCACCGCCCCGGCGTACCCCGGGGACACGTGCACGGAGGTGCGGAAATGCCGGGCGGGCGGTTCTCCCCTGGCGTAGAAACCGCCCGGGCCGTAGAGCGCGGCCTGCATGGCCTGACGCCAGGTCATCCACACAACGCCGAGCCTAGGCCGTGGCCGTGGCTCTCCGCCGGGATGGATCCGCGAGACACGGCCCGCGGCGCGCACCGCGATTCCGGGAAGACGCCGCGGCTATGCTGATCGTTGCCGTCCGGCGTCCACTGACCCTGTCGCAGGGGCCTGTTCCCCGGCCACACGTGCGGACTGGACCGAGAGGGAAGCGAATCCATGGCGAGCCCGGTGGACCCGAGCCAACCGCATCCTGCTCGGCTCCGGGTAGGCGTGATCGGAGCCGGCAAGGTCGGTGTCGTCCTCGGTGCCGCGCTGGCCCGGGCCGGGCACACGGTCACGGCCGTCTCCGCGGTGTCGGACGCCTCGGTCCGCCGCGCCGCGGCGATGCTGCCCGGTGTGCCGGTCCGGCGGCCGGCCGCCGTTCTCGCCGACGCCGACCTGGTCCTGCTGACCGTGCCCGACGACGCCCTGCCGGGGCTGATCAACGGGCTGGCCGCCACCGAGGCCCCCGTGGAGGGCCGCCTGCTCGCGCACGCCAGCGGCCGCTACGGCGTCGGCATTCTCGACGCGACCACCCGCCTGGGCGGCCTGCCGCTTGCCGTGCACCCGGTCATGACGTTCGCCGGCCGGCCGGACGACCTGAACCGGCTGTCCGGGATCAGTTTCGGGGTCACCGCCCCGGCCGCGCTGCGCCCGGTCGCGGAGGCGCTGGTCATCGAGATGGGCGGCGAGCCGGTCTTCATCGACGAGGACCACCGCGGCCTGTACCACGCGGCCCTGGCCAGCGGGGCCAACCACCTGGTCACGCTCGTGGTCGAGGCGGCCGAACTGCTGGGCATGGCCGGGGTGCGGGACCCGGCGCGGATGCTGCGGCCGCTGCTGACCGCCGCGCTGGACAACGCCCTGGTACTCGGTGACGCGGGCCTGACCGGGCCCGTTGCCCGGGCCGACGCGGACACCGTGGCCAGCCACGTGCGGGCGCTACAGCAGGCCTCGCCCGAGGCGCTGCGCGCCTACGTCGCGCTGGCCCGGCTCACCGCCGACCGGGCCATGGCCGCGGGGCTGCTGGCCCCGCCGGACGCTCAGCGCCTGCTTGACGTGCTCGCCGGAGCGCCGCGGTGACCCCCGTCCTGGCCCGCACCAGGCTCGGCATGACCGCCGCCCGCAAGCTGCTCGGCTCTCCCATCGTCCTGGTGCCGACCATGGGCGCGCTCCACGATGGTCACATCGCGCTACTCCGCCGCGCCGCTGCTCTTTCGCAGCCAAACGGAAGCGTCGTGGTCTCGGTGTTCGTCAACCCGCTCCAGTTCGGGGCCGGTGAGGATCTCGACCGCTACCCCCGCGACCTGGACGCCGATATGGCGATCTGCGAGCGGGAGGGGGTGGCGCTGGTGTTCGCGCCCGGCGACGCGCAGATTTATCCCAGGGAACAACTGATCACCGTGGACCCGGGCCCGATGGGCCAGGTGCTCGAGGGCGCGTCACGGCCGGGGTTCTTCACCGGGGTGCTCACCGTCGTGCTCAAGCTGTTCCAGCTGGTCGGCCCGCAGGCCGCGGTGTTCGGCGAGAAGGACGCCCAGCAGCTCGCCCTGATCAGGCGGATGACCGAGGACCTGTGCCTCGGCGTGCGGATCGCCAGCGTGCCCACCGTCCGTGACCCCGATGGCCTGGCGGTATCCAGCCGGAACGCCTACCTGGCGGCGCCCGAGCGGGCCACCGCGCTGGCGCTGTCTCGTGCCCTGCGGGCCGGCCGCCAGGCCGGTGCGTCCGGCCCGGACGCGGTGCTCGCGGCCGCCCAGCCCGTGCTGGACGAGGCGGCCAAGGCGGATCCCCCGCTCGTCCTTGACTACCTGGCCCTGGTCGAGCCGGACACGTTCACCCCGGTGAAGCCCGGCTTCGCCGGCGACGGCCTGCTGCTGGCAGCGGCCCGGGTCGGCAAGACCCGCCTGATCGACAACACCCCGCTGACCCTCGGCCAGGCAACCCCATGACCCCGCCCGCCACGCTGACCCCGCCGGCCCCTGCCCCAGCGCCGGAGGCCCGCGTCACAACACGCCCGCCCGCCGCTAACGTGATCATGACTTTGGTGGGCCTATCACCCCACCAAAGTCATGATCACGAACCAGGGTTGCCCGGGTCGTGGGCAGGAGGGGCCATTGGGGTCTTGGGGTCTGTTTGGCTGGGCTTCGCGTGGTGAGGGGGTGCCATGCTGCTGACGATTGATGTGGGCAACACCAACACGGTGCTGGGGGTGTTCGAGGGCGAGGAGGTCGTCGAGCACTGGCGCATCGCCACCGATCCGGCCCGCACCGCCGACGAGATCGCCGTGGTGCTGCAGGGCCTGATCGGGCAGAGCACCGTCCTCAAGGACCCGGATATCAGCGGGATCGCGCTGTGCTCCACGGTGCCTTCTGTGCTGCACGAGATGCGCGAGATGTGCCAGCACTACTACGGCGACATCCCCGCGCTGATCGTGGAGCCGGGGGTGCGCACCGGCGTCTCGGTGCGGATGGACAACCCGAAGGAGGTGGGCAGCGACCGGATCATGAACACGGTCGCCGCGGTGCACCTCTACGGCGGCCCCGCGCTGGTGGTGGACTTCGGCACCTCCACCAACTTCGACGCGGTGAGCAGCCGCGGGGAGTTCGTCGGCGGCGCCCTGGCGCCCGGCATCGAGATCTCCGTGGATGCCCTGTCCCGCCGCGCCGCCCAGTTGCTCAAGGTCGAACTGGCCCGGCCGCAGCACGTGATCGGGAAGAACACTGTCGAGGCGCTGCAATCCGGGATCATCTTCGGCTTCGCCGGCCAGGTCGAGGGGATCGCCCGGCGGATGGTCGCCGAACTGGCCCCGGACGATCCGGACTCGGTCACCGTCATCGCGACCGGCGGCCTGGCCCCGCTGGTGCTCGGCGAGATCAGCGTGATCGACGCGCACGAGCCCTGGCTGACGCTGATCGGCCTGCGCCTGGTGTTCGAGCGCAACCTCGCCGGCGGTTGACCGCTTCGCCGCGCCGGCCGCCGCACCGCGGCTGATCCGCCCGGCCCCTGGCCACCGCGCCGAAAATCCGTCCTGGCCGCGCCGCGGCGCCGGTACCCTCGTCGGCGTGGAGGACGACGAGTACCTAGCCGAGTTTCCCGAGCATTACCTGGCCGAATTGCCGGAGCAGATGCGGATCCGGCTGGCCAAGCGGGGGCGGCTGCTCGCCGAGGGCACCCACCCGTACCCGGTGGGCTTCCCCCGGACCGCCACGATCGCGGAGGTGCGGGACCGGCACCCGGACCTGGCGCCGGACACCGCCACGGGAGAGACCGTCGGTGTCACCGGCCGGGTGATGCTGTCCCGCATCGCGGGGAAGCTGTGCTTCGCGACCATCCGCGACGGCACCGGCGACATCCAGGTGATGCTCTCGGCCGACCGGCTCGGCGAGGACGCGCTCACGGCCTGGAAGCGCGATGTGGACCTGGGGGATCACATCGGCGTGGCAGGCGAGGTCATCTCGTCCCGGCGCGGTGAGCTGTCCGTCCTGGCCGACAGGTTCGCCATCACGGCCAAGGCCCTTCGGCCGCTTCCCGACAAGCACCATGGCCTGACGGATCCAGAGTCGCGGGTCCGGCAGCGTTATGTAGACCTGATCGTCAACCCGAAGGCACGCCGGATGGCCGAGCTGCGAGCGGCAGTGACGCGGGCGGTGCGTGAAGAACTGAACGACCGCGGCTTCATCGAGGCCGAGACGCCGATCCTGCAGCGGGTGCACGGCGGCGCGAACGCGCGGCCGTTCGCCACCCACATCAACGCCTACGACATGGACCTGTACCTGCGGATCGCGCTGGAGCTTTATCTCAAGCGGCTGGTGGTCGGCGGCCTGGAGAAGGTGTACGAGATCGGGCGCAATTTCCGGAACGAGGGCGTGGACGCCACGCACAACCCGGAATTCACCATGCTGGAGGCCTACGAGGCCTACGGCGACTACATGACCGTGGCCGCGCTCACCCGGGAGCTGATCCAGCGGGCCGCCAAGGACGCGCTGGGCGGCACCCAGCTGCACCGGGCGGACGGGACCGAGGCCGACATCGGCGGGGACTGGCCCATCAAGAGCGTGCACGGCGCGGTGTCCGAGGCGCTCGGCGAGGAGGTCACCCCGGACACCAGTGAGCAGGAGTTGCGGGCGTTGTGTGCGCGCGCGGGCGTGCCTGCCGAGCCGAAGTGGAACCGGGGCCAGGTCCTGCTGGAGATGTACGAGCGGCTGGTCGAGCGGCGCACCGTCATGCCGACCTTCTACCGCGACTTCCCGGTCGAGGTGTCCCCGCTCACCCGGGCCCACCGCGAGGATCCCCGGCTGGCGGAGCGCTGGGACCTGGTGGCGTTCGGCACCGAGCTGGGCACCGGCTACTCCGAGCTGGTCGACCCGGTGGAGGAGCGGGCCCGGCTCACCGCGCAGTCACTGCTCGCCGCCGGGGGTGACCCC
>WNGJ01007825.1_pt1 | contig 11386 bp, 6 predicted proteins | sample 5400611 | NCBI WGS metagenome assembly WNGJ01 (sample SAMN13153375, study PRJNA577476) | soil metagenome | isolation source: 40 cm soil or saprolite under Garry oak tree replicate 1 | place: USA:California | collected 2016-06-15 | reverse complement strand
GGCGCATCTATGTGGCCGAAGATACCGGGTATCCGCTCGACACTCGACCGATAGGCCGCATTGTACTGCTCGAGGACACCAACGGCGACGGATTGCCAGATCGGCGCACCGTCTTTGCGGACCACATCGTGATGCCGAATGGCGTGATGTGCTGGAAAGGAGGTGTACTGGTGACGGCCGCCCCGGACGTGTGGTTTTTTAAAGATACGACAGGAAGCGGCCATGCTGATGTCCGCGAAAAAATCCTTACCGGTTTCGCGTTTACAAATCCGCAGCACATGGTTAACGGCCCGCTCTACGGTCCAGATAACTGGATTTACCTGGCCCATCAGGGGCCGGTTCACACCGTGGTATTCCAGGATGATTTTGGAGATCGCGGCAGTGATATTCGGTTTGCCGATGGGCAAGGACCGCAGCTAAAAATGGCACCGCGTAGCGTGCGCTTCAGACCAGAAACGCATCAGCTCGAGTTCTTGTCCAGTTGGTCGCAATATGGGCAGGCCTTTGACGAGTGGGGTCGCCACTTCGCCATCACCAATGACAGCAATGGACGGCATGACGTCATCGCTGCGCGCTACTTGCAGCGGAATCCCGCTCTCTTATTGCCTACCGTCCAACAAGATGTTTCTACGGCCGCCAACAACAACGTCTTTCCTATCACTCACAATCCGCGATTCGAAATCCTGACGGATGTTGGCACGCTCACTTCCTCTTGCAGCATCACCCTCCCCTATCTGGGTGGCGCGTTTCCCTCTTCATTTGAACGCGTCGCTTGCCTGGCCGAATCTGCGCACAATTTGGTGCATTGCGATATGTGGTCAGATTTGGGCGCAACTTACAGCGCGCGGCGCCTCGAAGAGAAGGTCGAGTTCGTTGCCTCGACAGATGCCTGGTTCAGGCCCGTCAATATGTACATCGGTCCTGACGGGGCTCTCTACCTCATCGATTATTATCGCAACACCATCGAGCACCCCGAGTGGATGGCTGCGGATACCTATCACGCCGGATATCTTTACAACGGACAGGATCGCGGTCGAATCTATCGAATAGTTCCGGATACACTGACGCCTCTGCCCTTGCCTAAGAAAATTCGACTCGACCAAGCGCCCGACGCCGAACTTGTCCAACAGTTGTCCAGCCCGAACATCTGGTGGCGCCGGACAGCCCAGCGCCTGCTCTTAGAACGCCGTCACACCGATGCAGTACCGTCTCTACGTCAACTCCTCGAGCAGAGTCCGTCTCCTCTGGGGCGCGTGCACGCTTTGTGGACACTCGATGGCTTGGAGAAACTTGACCCGAGCCTCGTCGCAAGGGCGCTTGATGATCCCGTTCCAGGGGTCCGCGAAAATGCAATTCGCCTGGCTGAGCCCTACTTGGCGAAAGCTCCCGAACTGGCCCGCAAGCTCACGCAGATGGCCGCCGACCCTGACCCCAAGGTTCGATTCCAACTCCTTTGCACTCTCGGTTTCCTTGACTCTCCTGAAGCCACCGCCGCCGAGAATAAACTCCTGGCCGATGGCGTGGAAGACCCCTGGATGCAGGTGGCCGCCTTAAGTGCGTCTCCCGGCCGCGCGCTGCCGTACTTTGAGCTGGCAGTTTCTCGCTTCGCCGACAGCGACACGAACGCGCGCCGTAATTTCTTTCACCAAGTGGGCGCTGTGGTCGGCGTCAAAGCGGACGCCAAAGAAATGCGACGGCTTCTGACAACCGTGGCAGATGGCTCTCCTCGTAATTCGGACTGGTGGGGAGGCGCAACGCTCGACGGCATGGCTGAGGGCGTTCGCGCAAAGGGTGCCGGTGCCAAAGCGAATCTGAAGGAAGACCGGGATCTCTTGTTAGGAATGTTCGAGCGGCGGCCGGGTCCCGTGGGGCGCGCCGCGGTTCATCTGCTGGCCGTACTCCGTCTTCCGAACGACGTCGCTGCCGCCGAAGCGCTAAGGCGCGCCGAAATGTTAGCCGCAAATCGCAAGGCCGACGCCTCGGTGCGAGCCGACGCATTGGATCTGCTGGCACTCGCAAATTCTGATCGGGAGGCAGGTCTAGTGGAGAGCCTTCTCGATCCGCAAGAGCCTGACATCGTGCAGATCGCAGCCGTGAGGGCGCTTAGCTCCGTCCGAGCTCAAAAAGTCGGCCCGTTGCTGCTTGCCAAGTGGAGTGGCATGAGCGCACCGGTGAGGGCGGAGGCGACGAATACGCTGCTCGGCGGAGGTTCACATCGAGTCCTTCTGCTCCTTGAGGCTGTGAAGAACGGAGACGTCCAGACCTGGCAGCTTGACCCGTACAAGCCGCGTCTTTTCATGGATCCTGATCCTGCCGTTCGTCAGTTAGCAAGGGCGCTCTTCGAGCAAAGTGCGGCCCAGCGCGAGCAAGTTCTGAAAGAATACCAGGCTGCCTTGAACATCCCCGGCGATGTGGCGCGAGGCAGAGAAACCTTCACGCGCGTCTGCTCGAAATGTCATGCGCTCGACGGCGTGGGCGTAGCCGTCGGACCCAACCTGGGGACGGTACGAAATCATCCCGCATCGGAGCTATTGGTGGACATCATTCTGCCCAGCAAATCTATCGAACACGGTTATGAGACCTATGTGGTTGAGGTGGCTTCCGGCGACATGATGGATGGCATCATGAGCGCCCAGACTTCCGCAACAATCACGCTCAGGCAGGAGCGAGGGAGGGAGATTGTCATTGCTCGCCAGGACATCAAAACCATGCGTGTCAGCAAGGTCTCTATGATGCCGGAAGGCCTGGAGAAGCAGATCAGCACTAGCCAAATGGCGGACCTGCTGACGTTTTTAAAAGCAGTTCGGTAATTTCGGTGATCGCCCCAAGCTGGTGGGGCGATGGAGTGGTCTAGTCCCCAATGCGAAAAACGATGCTGTTTTTGGTGCTCGCGGTTTTTCTCTCCGCTATGGGTTTCAGGAGCGCGTTCCTCCCTGGCCGGAACGCGAATCCGGCAAACGAGCAAGCTACGCGCTCCTTTCAGTGGCCAAACGGAAAACGGATGGCCCTCAGCCTAAGCTTTGACGATGGACGTCTCAGCCAAGTCGACACAGGTTTGGCGTTACTCCGTAACCGCGGTGTAAGGGTTACGTTTTTCCTTCCAGGGAACCGGATCGAAAAGCGCCTGGAAGGCTGGCGCCAGGCTGTAGCCGACGGACATGAGATCGGCAATCACTCCCTGACACATCCGTGCACTGGAAACTATGAGTTTAGCCGCCACAACGCTCTTGAGGATTACTCTCTCTCGATGATAGAGAAACAGCTCGACTCGGCGAATGCACAAATTAGCCGTCTGCTGGGAATAAAGCCAGAAACTTTTGCCTACCCTTGCGGACAGAAGTTTGTTGGAAGGGGAAGGAACGCGAAAAGCTACGTACCCTTGATTGCGAAGCGTTTTTTGGTCGGCCGCGGTTATCTCGACGAAGCCGCGAACGATCCCGCGTTCTGTGATCTCGCACAGACACTGGGCACGCCTTTCGACGACATGAGCTTTGAACAAATGATCAAACCGATCGAGGAAACGGCGAAGCAAGGGCGCTGGCTGATTTTTGTGGGCCACGAGATCGGTGAGCGAGGTTATCAGGTGACCGACACCAAAGCGCTGGAGGCATTGTGCGACTATGCCAATGACCCGGCCAACGGCGTTTGGCTCGGAACCGTCAGGGAAATCGGGACGTATATCCAGGAGCATCGAGCGGCGATCAACTGAGACGACTGGCCTTAGCGTGACAGACCTCATCCTGGATAGCGCCACTTTGCAGGCAGAACACGTCTTTGCCGACAAACGCGAGTTCATCGCCTCTCCTAACTAAACACAGGAGGGTGTTTGTGGCCGCACTGTTGTGGCGGTATTTGACAGACCGGCACAGATCAAGCCAGAGTTAGTTAGCCCGCCCTTTTTCCGACACCGGCGTTCTTGATCGTGGGTCTCGGAAGTGACGAGCGGTTCCCCGAACGGAAAAAAAACGCACTTCTTTCCGTCATTGAAAAGGTGACAAAGAATCATGACCTTCAGGTCGCGGAAGTAGCTTGCGGCACAGGTGCGGCGATGGCGGGATCGGTCACGCTGGATTTTCCGGTTTCCACGTGTCCTGCCAGCTGCCGCTGAAAACTGGCATCGGAATCGACGCGTACGGTCAAGTCGTACCAGCCGAAAGATTCATGCAACTGGCTAACATACGTAACAGTGTCGTGCGGGAGCAGCAGGTGCGTGCGCGTTTTGCCGGAGTACGCGTCAAAGACACTCACTTTTTCTGCGCTTGAGCTGTGGTTGCGAATCACAAGCGCGACGCCCTCCGATTCCTGGTCGTAAATTGCATTCACGGTGAGGTTGGCGCTGCCCGCTCCGAGGCCACCAGCGAAAGTGCGCAGGAAGCCGTTCGGACCGAAGACGGAGAAATCGTACGAAGTAGCGCCGCTGGTTCCGAAACTGTCCGAAGTTTCATCCCCTGCGCCCACAGTGTAGGTCCATGGCCCGGTCTGGCCGTCACCGGAGCGCACCTGAAAGACCGCTCCGGCCCTGCCGGTGTTCCGGAAGAAAAGCTGGACGCCTCCGTGGGAAGCCTTTACTTCTCCTTCGAGATGCAGCTCATACGGCAGCGCGCGTGCCGGACGCGTGCCGGACTCTTGCTCCGGCAGTTCCTGGTTGGCCGGCGGAGTGGGCACGTAATCGGGATAACGGTTTTGGTTGGGCGGAGCATAGGAGGCGGTGTTGGGCAGGGCAACGATTGCGTCGTTTGGCGACGCGAAGTTGAACGCCGAAGTCAAGTCGCCGGCAACCGCGCGGCGCCATGCGGTGATGTTCGGCTCGAAGATCCCGAAGCGGCGCTCGAGGAAGCGGATCAGCGAGGTGTGATCAAACACCTCGGAGTTGACCCACCCACCCTTGCTCCAAGGCGAGATAACGATCATAGGGACACGGACGCCAAGCCCGTACGGTCCGGGGGTGTATGTAGACGCCGGGTAGGAAGGGCTGCCGGTAAACAGTTCATTCGTTGTGCCCACCGTCGAAATGCCTGCCGCTCGCGACGGTGGCGGTGTCGGCGGCACCATGTGATCGAAGAAGCCGTCGTTCTCGTCGAACATTAAGAAAAAGACAGTCTTGCTCCAAACCTCGGCGTTGGCGGTCAGCGCATCGAGCATCTGTGAGACGTACCACGCGCCGTAGTTCGAGGGCCAGTTCCCGTGCTCCGTATACGCCTCGGGCGCCACGATCCAGGACACTTGCGGCAACCGATTCGCGAGAACGTCATCGCGGAAGATGTCGAACAGCGTTCCGCTCTTCAAAATGTTGGTCCCGGTTCTCGCTTTCTGCGCGAGTGGACTGCTGTCTGGAGCGTTTTGATACTGATGGAAGTACAGCAATGAATTGTCTCCGTAATTGCCAATGTAGGCGTTGCCAGTCCAGCCCCAAAAGTCGGCAGCATCGAGTCCGTCGCCAACATCTTGATAGACCTTCCAGGAGATCCCTGCTTGCTCGAGCAGCTCAGGGTAAGTCGGCCACCCATAACCGGCTTCGGCGTTGTCAATCACCGGACCGTCGCCGCTTCCGTCATTGCCCACCCATCCGGTCCACATGTGATAGCGGTTCGGGTCGGTCGGTCCCAGCAACGAGCAGTGATATGCGTCGCAGACCGTGAACGCATCGGCAAGCGCATAATGGAATGGGATATCTTGGCGAGTAAGGTGCGCCATGGCGCTGGTGCCCTTCTGCGGGACCCACTGGTCGTAGGCTCCGCCATTCCACGCCGCATGCGTCCCGTTCCAGTCGTGCGGCGTGTCCTCCAGGAACTCTAGACCCAGATTGGAGGCACCAGGGTGAAAGGGCAGCACGTAGCCGTCGGGATTGTTCGGGTCCGGCTGATGAAAGACGCTCTTACCCGAAGGCAGCTTGACCGCTCGTGGGTCTCCGAAGCCGCGCACACCACGCAGCGTTCCGAAATAGTGATCGAACGAACGGTTCTCCTGCTTCATGAAGACGACGTGCTCTACGTCATGGATAGTCCCGCTGCGGCTGTCCGCCGGAATCGCCAACGCGCGGCTGATGCTTGCAGGAAAAGCGGTGTAGGCCGCAGCTGTCGTCAAAAGCTTAAGGAAGTCGCGACGGTCTCTGCTCATGGTGGATTTCACCCTTTCTGGACTACCTGCGGGGGTAATCGCGCGCGGCAGCTTAGTCCCTGCGTATTGCGGTTCGATGATGATCAGGTTGTATTTGTGTGACTTGGTTGTGGAAGCCAGTCCCGACGCCTGCGAATTTCTTCGCGCAGGTATTAATGCGGATTTGATTACGCATCAAGTATAGGGCAGCAAATTCTCAAGCGCCTTGGTGCGCGCGACCGAACCCGTTGCTGCTCTGCAGTCCTACTGGCTGCAACGGCGAAATGACCAGGAAAACCCACACGTGCAAGCCAACCACGGCCGTTCCGCTGGGGCCGATATAGCGCCGTATGTGCCCGTTACTCGCCGCGGTCTCCGGCAAACAGGTCCGACATCACGTGCACGCTCGAATCACAGGCATGATTGAGGCACGGAAGGCCCAAGCCCGCCTCGAGTGATTTCAGGAGCGAAAAATGAGTGTAGAACTCGCCGCTCTGAACGCCGTGAACGCCGTAGTTCCTGTCCACGACGAGCAACACCTGATTCGTATTGGGTACGGCGCTGTAATCATTTTCGTCCCACAGCACGACGATGGCGTTGCGGCCCTCGCGCCAGACAGAAGAGTCATGGATAGCGTTCACGATGGTTCGCAAGGCAACATCGCCCTGATAAATCAATGCTGGGTTTAGTCCAACCTGTGCGCCATTGTCGTGCGGATCGAAGTCACAGGAAGGGCCGGCGTTGTCGCGTCCATGCTGGTCATTGCATTGATTTGGAGCAATGAACGATAACGTGGGGACGTGACCCGAGCCGAGGTCCTCAAGCAGACCATGCGCGCCCTGAAAACCCACAACGTTGCTCAAGCTGTTGCGGGAATTCGTGCCTTCTTGCACGCTGCGGAAATACGCGAACGGGTTATGCTTTACCGCATACAAATTTATGAGGGTTTGTTGTTCGCCCGGCATCGCGTTGGCGATTGCCGCTTTGCTGGTAAAGAAGCCATCGCTATTGTTGACTCCGTCGGCTCCGCCGGGAGGCAGGTTTTCCTGGTAGCTCTCCCAGCTTTTGCCCCATTTCAACTAACTGATCGCCGATACTCTTACCACTCGTATTCGTGGCTGCTGGAATCGCCAGCTGGCCATCGATGTCGACCACGGCAGTGACCGCTGGAGGGCTAGTTTCGTTCGTCGTGTCGATGAGTGGGGTAGCGGCGTCAGTCCCCTCTCCCCCAATCGGGCAAACATCGGGGCTTGCCGGCACGTCCGTCGCGGCCTTCCCCGAGGCCAGGTTTGTGATGCAGTTGGTATTGTGCCAGTCAGGAGAGTTGTCCGTCAGGACTCCAAAGTTCGATCCGCCGACGACTTCTAGGTAATTCGTTAAGCTGGGATGGGCGATCGCGAAGTAATTGTTGGCCGCGTTCGCGGATTTCGCGTAATGATTGGCGAACGGCGCATTGGGATTGTTGATGATCTGACTGTAGCTGTGGTTCTCCATCATGATGACGAAGACGTGATCGAGATGCGGTATGCCACGCGGAATCTGACCTTCCTTAGCACGAACTGGCGTGGTGCTCACCAACAGGATCACGGACAGACATAGAACTGCGGCCTTTTTTGTCATTCCAATCACCTTTCTATCGACGAGGAGTGTCGACCTTCTGGCGCGGGGATCGGCGCCGATTCAAGGGTCGCTAGTCTAGTAGCGGCTTATTGCGGCCGTATGACGACCGCATTAAAGTGCGTGGACTCAGGCGCAACGATGTAGACGAACCGCGGCACCTGCTCGAATTCCCGAAGCTGCCGGGTCTGCAGGTCACGTATGTTTGCAAGGGATGTCGGCCCGTCCCGCACACTTCTAATATGGGTTGGGGCTCCCTGTTAGCGTTCGATCTTTTTGCGAAGATGCAGAATGCAAACGAGCAGCATCGCTCCAGAACACGGCGCCAAACATTTGTGCTAGGCCAAGTGAGAGCCGATCCCAGGCCATCGCCGTTCCGTCGGGAAAGGAAGCACATCCGTGGTTCGGTCGCACGCAGCGTGCCACCAGTGCGTTCGCGCTCTAAGCATTTGACTCGTGCGCGGGATTATCCTATATTTCCATTGTTTTGGAAATATGAAGACATCATTTGCCGTCGATTCGTTGGCTGCTCTGGCACAAGAAACGCGTCTCAATATTTTTCGCTTGCTCGTGCGGCACGCGCCTAGCGGACTTCCGGCAGGAACAATCGCGCACCGCCTCCAGTTGCCCGGCCCAACGCTTTCCTTTCACCTTAACGTGCTGGCCGCGGCTGGGCTCGTTCGGCCAGATAAGAACGGACGGTCCATCGCTTATTCCGCGAACCTGGACAGCGTCAACCGCCTGACGGGGTTCCTCATGGAGAATTGCTGCGGCGGGCGAGGCGGATGTCCGCCGTTCTGGGAGCCCGCGAATCCGCGCCCAAAGGAGTGACCCATGCAGGGCCGCTACAACGTTTTATTCCTCTGCACCGGCAATTCGGCGCGCTCGATCATGGCCGAAGCAATCATGAACCATAAGGGCAGGCCCAACTTCACCGCGTACAGCGCGGGAAGCCAGGCAACCGGGAAGGTCCGGCCGGAGGCAATCAAACTCGTACAGAAAGCAGGACTACCAACGGACAATCTGCGAAGCAAAGATTGGGATGAATTTGCCAAGCCCGGAGCACCACACCTTGATTTTGTATTCACTGTTTGCGATAACTCCGCGAAAGAAGTCTGCCCCGTCTGGCCCGGTCAGCCTATGACCGCACATTGGGGCGTTCCCGATCCTGCGGCGGTGGCCGGAACACCTCAACAAATTGAACGTGCTTTCCTCGATGCCTACATGATTCTCGAACGGCGCATCTCACTGTTTCTGTGCCTTCCCCTTTCCAGCCTCGACATACTGGCCATTCAGAAGGAAATCGACAGGATCGGCAAATCCATCACCGCTTCCACATCCTTCGCAAATCTCATTCCTGCGGCGAAAGAAGCGGGGTGGATTCGGCGGGGTTGATTTGCTCGAAAATGCTCACTTCTTCCGTAGAGCGGCCCATTGTCCATCGGCTCGGCCCTCCACTTTCATTCGCCCCTTCGCCGTATCTCCATCAATCCACCCGGCCAGGGTCGCGGTCACGGGCGCCGGCTTTGCACTCGGCCACGTTCCGTTAAACGTAAGCTCGACATAGCCGTTGTGCCACGTGCCGCTGATCTGCTGATCCTGGCCAAACGCACCGGACCATGTGCCTTTCACGGCGCTGCCGTCGCGATGGAGGTTCATCGATCCTTCGTAACTGCCGTAGTCGCTGGCGAATTTTACTTCCCATGTTCCGGAGGCTTCGCCGTCATTGATTACGGCTTCCGCTTTGGCAGGAATGACTTTCAGGTCGGAGAAATATGCTTCCTCCCCGGAATAACCCCATAAGGCAACACTGCCCTGCAGGTCCTCGCCTTTCAAGCCATTCACGGTCAAGCTCGGATTCTCCGATCCGTTGACATACAACTTCGCAGTCCTTCCGTGCACTTCGATTTTCACTTTGGTCCATTTTTCAAGTTGCACATCCGCATAGGATTCGTAAATCCACGGCCATTCTCTGCGCAGCTTGTACCAATCGAATCCTGGCGCAGCGACGTATTGCACCGAGTGATTCCGCATGGCCTGATCTTCGGAATGGGAATTCCCAGGCCGAAGGTAAAACAATTCGTAGTGCGATGCGTCCGTCCTGGCCCGGAAGGCGATCCCAATAAAGCCGGGCATGCGTACGCCCGGAGGCGTAGTGACCTTCATGGCGACATCGGCCTCGATCGTTCCGTCCTGAATCTGGATTCCCTTGAGAAAGGCGAAGACGTCTTCATTCGATTGTGTGGTCAGACAAACCGCTTTGCGTCCTTGGTATTCGACTGTCTCTGCCTTCCCGCCGGTCACGATCAGGCCGTTCAGATCGGTCAGGGCGAAGCTCCGCGCCGCCTGTGTGGTTGGCTCCGGGGTGCGAAGGACCTGTGCGTTCGCGGAAAGGAACGTAGAGATGGCAACCAATACGGCTCCCGGGGCATGCCATAAACCGGATAGCTCAAGGGTCTTGCCAAGCTCCGTATTGCTCTTCATTCTGCGCGGCTCCGAACTGGCCTCAAACCAGCCCCGACTTAGGTAGCACGGTATGGCGGAGAGGATAGCGCTCCGCTCTTACCACATGGATCTTGGCTCTCCAAGGTCTGCCCACTATTCATAACGGAGGGCCACCATGGGGTCCACTCGCGCTGCTCTTCTCGCCGGAATCCAGCACGCCAATGCACCGGTTCCCACGAATAACAAGGTCGTGCCCGCTAGGGTGACCGGATCATAGGGTTTCACACCACGCGACAACTCCGCCTCGATGGCTCGCCCCAGTAGCAGGCTCACGATCAATCCAATTCCAACTCCTGCAGTAACCAGCCGCAAGCCCGTCCTAATCACCAATCGAAACACGTCCGCACGCTCCGCACCCAGGGTCATGCGGATTCCAATCTCATGCGTCTTCAGCGCTGTGGCGTACGCCAGGACACTATAAACGCCCACGGTGACAAGAATCAGCCCTAGGCACCCAAAAATCGTCATCAGCAGGGAGGCAAAACGAGGGCCGGCATACAACCGTTGACTGATGCGATCCTCCAACGCGCCCGGAAACGCCAGCGCCACACCGGCATCAGTCGCCCACACCGCTTGGCGTACGTCATTCATCAGCGCCATGGGGGTTTGCTCGGAGCGCACCAGCAGAACCTGCTCTCCCGAACCTGTAACGGTGTACGGCACCCACACTTCCGGTTCCACCGGAGCCTGGAGACCCTGGTTTGTTACATCACGGACCACGCCTACAATTTCAAACCACGGCTCGTGCACCGGATCCGCAAGGGTCTCCAACCCCGCCAGCTTGATTCGACGCCCCAACGGATCTTCACCGCGAAGGAACGTAGACACAAACGTCTCGTTCACCACCGCCACTCTTCTTGCGTCATTGATTTCCGCTTCGCTGAACGCCCGTCCCATCTTGAACGGAATACGGAGCACCCGGAAATATCCCTCGCTGATGTTCTGCAGCAGCGCTTGCCATTCGTCCTCGTGCGACTTTGCCAGGGACCTCTATCTTGCTGTCCACACCGCCGTACGGTGGCAGCGCGCTCGACTCCGTCGCATCCACCACTCCCGGGAGCGCCTTCACACGTGCCAGCAGCGGCTGGAAAAATCCGCTGACTTGCGCGGCCGTCTTGTAGCGATCTGCGGGCAACGGCAACTGCGTCTCGAACACGTGGTCCGCTTG
>WNGJ01008064.1_pt1 | contig 11388 bp, 13 predicted proteins | sample 5400611 | NCBI WGS metagenome assembly WNGJ01 (sample SAMN13153375, study PRJNA577476) | soil metagenome | isolation source: 40 cm soil or saprolite under Garry oak tree replicate 1 | place: USA:California | collected 2016-06-15 | reverse complement strand
CTGAGCAAGCGGTCCAGGCGTCGCGCGTCATTCGCCGCCAGGCGCAAATAAGTGCGCGCGAGCCGCGGCCACTTCTCCACCGTGCGGGGGTTGGGCTCAAGTAAATGAGCGATCGTCAGGCGCGCGCGCAGGGTCGCCCGGTGACACCGATAAAACGTGAAGAGTTCCTCGGACAGGCCGCCCGATAAGGTGAGCCGCGCACGACGCTTGATGTATTCCGCGGCCCAGGCGCCGCCGAGGCGCTCGCATTCGATACAGAGAAAGGCAATCTCATCAAATGGATCGACCGCGCGCAAACTTCGGTTGAATTCCAGGCAGTCGATTATTCTCACCGGATCGCCGAGCCAAATGTGTTCCGGGCGCAGGTCGCCATGCGCGTCCACGATCTGACGGTGGCGAACACGGTCGACGATCAGAGCGGATCGCTCCGCCAGAAACCGGCGTTGCGCACGGTCGACCCTTCTCACCAGTCCGGCAGGCAAGTCAAGACGCGCGTCGAGCAGAACACTTCTGTTATAGGCAAGGCTTCGATTCCAGCTGCGCAGGTGCGTTTCGCGCGACACGAAAATCGCGCTGGCATGCCGATAGAAGTCGGTGAGCGTCGATACGAGGCGATCAAGCTGCCAGGTCGCAAGCCCACCCGTTTCCAGCGCATACTCAAACGTCTGGCGCCGGTCGAGACGCCGCATCACCACCAGCCAGTCAACGATGTCGCCCGGCCCGTCGATCGCAAGGCCGCGCGAAGACCGCCGGATCGGCATCACGGCCTTATACACATTGGGCGCAAGCCTGCGGTTTAAAGTCAGTTCTGCGCGGCAGGCCGCTTCCCGCCGAGCCAGGGTCGAAAAATCGAGGTAGGGAAACCGCAGCGGCTTTTTCAGCTTGTAGACTTCTTCGCCGGCGAGAAAAACCCAGGACATGTGGGTCTCGTGGCGTATCACGCAGTGAACCGGCCGCGGATAACTCGTCGTCCGACTTAAAAAGGCGACCTTTTCGTCGAGTGAAACGCCTTCAGGGCCCAACAGAACGATCCGGCGTGTACTGGCTGGGGCGTCCATGAAGCTTCACCACGGCGCCGCCATTTCGGCCAGGATCGTCTTTGCGACTACCATTGCGCGCTCCACGCCGATATGCGCACCATTCAGCTGATCGCCCCCGGAACATGTGTTCGGCCATTCTCATCAACTCTTTCGCCCAGCCGAAGTTTGCAACGATCGCCGATCCGCTGGCGGCGTTGACAAGGCGGGCGCCCTTGAGGCCCAATCGGATTTGGAACGCATGCCGATAATGCTTGCTTCAATCTCTCGCCCCGGGGGCGAAAAGACGCCAGCAGGCGATGGTCCGTCAAAACCGTCCCGGCCAAAAGATTGCCGCCCGTCGCAACGATACCCGGTTGCCGTGCGTTAACTGAGACGACGCTGAATCGGCCGGGGCGGCGTCAATGCCCTTCCGGACAAGCAATGACGCTGGGCGAGTGTTAGCGAAATGCGGTCCAAGGAAATGAGGCGTTTGGACCAACATTGCCTTGCCGAGAGGGCGCTATGTCCTTTTTGGATCGATCCGATGCCGGCCGCAGGCTTGCGCAAGCGCTTCTGACATACAAGGATCAGCAGCCCGTGATCCTCGCGCTGCTGCGCGGTGGCGTTCCCGTGGCCGCAGAGGTCGCAGCCGGGCTGGATGCTCCGCTTGACCTGATCCTGGTCCGCAAGATCGGCGTTCCGATGCAGCCGGAGTTGGCCATGGGAGCAGTCGCGAACGGCGGGGTTCCGATCGTTGTTCGCAACGACGACGTCATTCGGATGGCTGGCGTCGACGAAGCTGAATTCGAAGCCATTCGCGACGGGGAACTCGCCGAAATCGAGCGCCGCCGCAAGCTCTATCTCGGCAATCGTGCTGCCATCGATGTGGCGGGGCGTGTCGCCATCGTCATAGATGACGGCATCGCCACCGGCGCCACGACCCGGGCGGCGCTTCGCGCCACCCGCAGCCGTAAGCCGAGCAAGCTGGTGCTCGCCGTACCCGTCGCGCCGACCGATACGCTCGTCGCCATGCGGGAGGAGGCTGACGACGTGATCTGCCTCGAGGATCACGAGTTTTTCGGCGCGATCGGCTTCTATTATGCCGATTTCCGGCAGCTCTCCGATCGCGAGGTCAAGGACACTGTCGCGCGCTTTCCGGCTCGCGCGACGAATCAAGCATGAAGGTGCGTTTGAACGCCCATGCAGTTCCTAGGGTGGGCAAAGGCGCATCGCGCCGAGCAGCGTTATTGGCGCGGACCGTCATGCGCCTTTTCCCACGTTGTCCGACCTCGCCGTTTGACCGCGTGGGCAAAGTCGCGCCACGCCGTGCAACATATCATGAGCTGAGGCAGGCGACTTCGCCCACCCTACGCACTGGCGGTGTCTGTCAGGAGAAGACTTGCTCGGAGATGCAAGGAATATTCATTAGCTCAAAGCTTCGGCGCGTCGCCGCCACGGATCCTTCGATGTCGATGCTGCGGCACGCGTCTTCGATGACGACGGCATTGAAGCCTGCACGGGCTGCATCCTCGGCCGAGTAGCGGACGCAGAAATCAAATGCGAGCCCGGAGAGAAAGACCTGGGTGATGCCGCGCTCGCGCAGATAACCCACAAGACCGGTCGGCGTCTTGCGATCATTCTCGTAAAACGCCGAGTAGGAATCGATGGTACGGCGAATACCCTTGCGCAGCACCAGTCCGGCGTGAGGGATTCTCAGCAACTTGTGAAAATCAGCTCCCGGCGTTTCCTGGACGCAGTGGTCGGGCCACAGCACTTGGGGGCCATAGGCAGCGGTCACCATTTCATATGGTTTCCGGCCCGGACGTGCGGAGGCGAATGACAGGTGATCGGGCGGATGCCAATCCTGGGTCAGGACCACGTTTGGAAACCGAGGCGCTAATCGGTTGACGATTGGGACCACCTCATCGCCTCGCGGAACCGCGAGAGCACCTCCCGGACAGAAATCGTTCTGAACATCGATCACCAGCAGAACACCGCTTTCGCCGGCTGCCATACCACTCCTCTCGTCACCCAATGCTCTCCGAAGGTCCGCCTCGAAAATATCGGGTGGTGCTCCCCATTTTCAACCGCCAAGCGCCCGACGGTTGAATGGAGCTCGTCCCGAGCCAGAGACGGCAGTGCGCTGGAACCATTCGGGCGACCCTGCACCACCACTGACTTCACCGGCCCGCGGCCTTCGCCTTCAGCAAATCTGCAAGCGGTATCGTCGGATCAGCCAAGGCACTCGGATCGACTGCGACTTGGCGCTCGATCAGCCGCCGCACCACGGCCATGTCGCGCTGGGCGTTGATCCCAACCGCGTAGGCGACATGTGGCCCCGTCAACTCGAAACTGATTTCGCTCGCACCGGTGACCTGTCGGCGCACCCGCTGATCGGGTTTTACCGGCCGCGATCCCGCGCCCTGAATATAGAGATCGAACTGCTCCGACCAGAACGACGGCACACTGCGATATTCATCGCTCGCGCCCGCCGCATTGCGTCCCGCGACCGCGCCCTGGTCCTGGGCGTGGCGCCAGTCTTCCCGGCGAACCAAGCCGTGAGGGCCGGGGAACCGCACAACGTCACCGGCCGCGATCGGTCGCCGATGCGGCCACTTCGAGCCCGATCAGGCCACCGCCGATAACGCAAAGATGGCGCGCGTTCCTAAGCTCGCCGGCGAGCGCCCGCGCGTGCGCCTCCGTGCGCAGATAGTGGACGCGCGGCGCCCCGAGCGGCAGCGCGGGAATTTGGCGCACCACCGAACCGGTTGTGATCACCAGCGCGTCATAGCCGAAGCGCCGGCCGGATGCAGTGACGATTTCCTGCGCGGCGGGGTCAATCGCTGTGCATCGCGTATCGCATTCCAGGCTTACGCCGTGGCCGGCGACGCCCTTCGGGCCGGCGATCGGCGCATCGGCCGCGGCTGCCTTGCCGAGCAGGACCGCCTTCGACAACGGCGGCCGCTCATAGGGCTCGCACGGTTCCTCGGAAATGAGCGTGACGGCGGCCTGCGGGTCGCGGCGCTTGGCTTCGATCGCGGCGAAAACGCCCGCAGGGCCCCCGCCGACGACAACGATATTGCGGGATACGGTCATGTTCAGGCGCGCAGCGCGATGAGCATATCCTCGATATAGTCCTCGCCATTGGCGATCACGAGCATCAGCGACCATGGACGCAGTTGCGACAGCGTCTTTGACAGCATTTCGTCGGTGGCTGAGGCCCCACCCAAAATGAGGCCGGTGGTGTTGACCCGTTTGAGACTGCAGGCTTCCCCGATCAGGGCCGCCGCCTGAGCGTTTTCGCCGGCCGTCGCGACCATGACGACGAGGTCGGCGCCGTTGACTTCGTCGATCAGATCCTTGGTGCGGCCGGCGAGGTCGCTCAGCCAGCCTTGCACCGAAAAGCCGCGTTCCGGAGGTGCGCCGGCAAATGCGGACGCGGTGAAAAAGCTCGCGTTATTCCAGCGCCGCTGCGCGAGATGCTTGACGAGCGCCGCGCCGCTCGGGTCGAGTGCAATAACCTTGACGTGCCGCGGTTTGGAGTTGGGAGCGTCGATCCGGAACCGCGCCTCTGCGGCGGTCGACATTTTTGCGCTTTCGCTCAGCATTGCAGTTCAAGCTCTACACCGATGCCGGGGCCACGCCCGGGCGCGCCATCAGGGCCTCCCTGGCAGCGTCCTTGAAGGCCTGGTCGCGCGGCAGCACCACGGCCGCTGATCTCACGCGCTGGTGCACCGGATCGACGCCCGGAGGCAGTTCGCCCTTGTCCACGAGCGCCTTGATGGAGCGCAACAGCCGGTGGCGCGCCATGATGATTCCGTTATCCGTCGACACCAGGTTCTCCTTGGTGCGATCGACGATCGGCCCCATGCTCTCCTGGATCGAGGCGTCCTGCATGCCGAAGCCCTCGACGCCGCTGTAGCTTCGGCCGGCCTTCTGGGCGGCGCGATCGATCAGATAGTCGTTGTCCTTGTTGGCAAGCGGCCGGAACGTGCCGGGAATACATTTGACATGAATGCCCTTGCCGTCCTGCATGGCAGCCACTTCGGCCTCGGTGAGATTGCGGATCGGGTGGTAGTCGAAGCTCCAGGTCCAGCAATTCTCGTCATCGATCGGAATCCAGAAATGACCATGGACCGAATGATTGCCGCGCGGCGGGATCATCGTGAAGGACGGCATCACCCACTGGGTGACGCGCCAGTAATACTGATCGTTCTCGGCATTGCGCCGTGCCCCGATAAAGAGCCCGCCGGCGCTCTCGACCACTTCGAACACTGGCCGCGAATCGGCGAGGTTGTATTGATTGCCTCTGGCGCCCTTGAACAGCGGGTCGGAGTTGAGGTCGCCGCGATGCAGGAACGACACGTGGCTTGAGTCGATGCCGCCCTCCATGGCCTGCAGCCAGTTCGATTCCTGCAGGCGCTTCGACACGAACCGCTGCCTGTCCGGAACAGCGGCGAACTCCCATTCCGGCAGCGGCGGGACCTGCTCCTTCGCGCCCATGTGGGTCCACAGCACGCCGCCACGCTCGACCAGCGGGTAGGACTTGAGCTTGATCTTCCCGCAGTAACCGCTTTCCTCCGGCTCGGACGGCACCTCGATGCACTGCCCCGTGACGTCGTATTTCCAGCCGTGATAGGGGCAGCGCAAGCCGTTTTCCTCATTGCGGCCGAACCACAGCGACACGCCGCGATGGGCACAGAACTCGTCGATGAGCCCGAGCCGGCCGCCGCTGTCGCGAAACGCGAGCAGCCGCTCGGACAACAGCTTCACCCGCACCGGCGGACAGTCGTTCTCAGGGAGATCTTCCGCCAGCAGCGCAGGCAGCCAGTAGCTGCGGAATAGCTTACCGCACGGCGTGCCGGGGCCGGTTTGGGTCAGAAGATCATTTTGCTCTTTTCGCAGCACGGGCTCCTCCGCATCCGTGAGACAAGGGCCGAAACTCCGGGCCAACAAGGGGTGAACGTGCGGCTGAGGCCGGTTGCGGACGACCCCTGATCGCGACCTCTGCTGCTGGCGCCACATTGACCTGCGATGATGCCTATGGTCTATGGAGCCTCGAACAAACCCTTGCAAAACGCCGTATTTTCAGCTGCGCCAAAGTACCCTGCGGCTCTTCTGGCGTCAACGAAGCACGGCGTGTCGCAAGCCTGCGAACTGCTACCACTATCACAGCTGCCATGTCGTCGAAGATCGAACTCTGCAATGCCGATGATGTCGCAGTCGGCACCGCCCTCAAGGTTGAGAAAGATGGATTGACTGTGGCGGTGTTCAACGTCGATGGCGAGTTCTACGTGCTCGACGACCAGTGTACCCATGGGCCTGGCTCGTTGTCCGAAGGCTACATCGAGGGTGACGTGGTCGAGTGTAACTTCCACAATGGCCAGTTCAACATCCGCACCGGCGAGGTGGTGATGCCGCCTTGCATGATCCCGATGAAAATCTATCCGACCGCGGTGGAGAACGGGAAGGTTGTCATCGAGGTGTGAGACAGAAGGCGGGCGGGAGCACGCACCGCGGGCTCCATCGAGTGCCGCCGAGATAGTCCAGTTCGGCGATTTTGAATTTCCGAATCGCATGCAGCGTCGTTCCGGGGCGCCGCGAAGCGGCGAGCCCGGAATCCATAACCACCTGCCGAGGGCTATGGATTCCGGGCTCGCCACCTTCGGTGGCGCCCCGGAATGACTGACTGGGCTGGAAGACGGTGCCGAGCGAGAATTGTCAATACGCACGCTGGTCGGACAGCACCTGCCGCTAGTGCTATAACTCGGAAAAATTCGATCCACGCATCAGAGGACCCGCCATGCACGACGTTCCCGGTTCCCATTGGCACGAGCCCACGGCCGGCAAGCGCGCTGGCTTCGGCAAGTTCGGCCGGCCTAAGACGCCCTACGATCTGTTCATGGAATCCGAGGGCATTCCGGTGTTTCGTGATATTGGCGTCAGCAAGGTGCAAAACCTGCCGCTGGCGCCGTGGCGGCGCCTGGGCGGCCGCGGCACGTACATTCAGCTTCACGGCACCGAGGGCAAATGGGGTTGCTACGTGGTCGAGGTGCCGGGCGCGGGCGCGCTCAATGCAGAGAAGCACCTCTACGAGGAAATCTATTTCGTGGTCGAGGGCCGCGGCACCACGGAGGTCTGGCTCGACGCCGATTCAAAGCGCCACGTCTTCGAATGGCAAAAGGGATCGCTGTTCTCGATCCCGGTGAACGCGTGGCACCGGATCGTCAATGCCAGCTCGAGCCCAGCCTTGCTGCTCGGCGGCACCACGGCGCCAAATCTGATGAACCTCCTCAACAACATGGGCGCGATCTTCGACTGCCCCTACGCGTTCCGCGATCGTTTTAGCGGCGCCGACGATTTCTACAAGTACAAGGACGATATCGAGCCGGATCCGGTGCGCGGCCTCGCCATGCGGCGCACCAACTTCATTCCGGATATCGTCAACTGCGATCTGCCGCTCGATAACCGCCGCTCGCCGGGCTGGCGCCGCGTCGAGCCCTTCATGACCGGCAATACGTTCTATCTGTGGATCGGCCAACATGAAAACGGCCGCTACTCGAAGGCCCACGCCCACACCTCGGCGGCCGTGCTCATCTGCATAAAAGGCAAGGGCTACACCTACACGTGGCCCGAGCATGCCGGCGTTACGCCGTGGCGCGATGGCAAGGCGCACCTCGTCAAGCGGGTCGACTACGAGCCGGTCGGCCTCGTCTCGGCGGCGCCCGGCGGCGCACGCTGGTACCACCAGCATTTCGGCGCGTCCCGTGATCCCCTGCGGCTCACCGCCTGGTTCGGCCCCTACAATCCGGGCCGCGAACCCGGTCCGCCCGGCGAGGTCCATACCGACTACACCGCCATGGACATCCCCGAAGGCGGTACGTCCATCCCCTACTGGATGCAGGACCCCTTCATCGCCGCGGAGTATGGGGAGATCCTCGCGCGCGAGGGCGTGGTCAACCGGATGGAGCCGCAGTTCTACGACAAGAACTTCAAGGGCGAATTGCCGAAGGGGGTTTGACGAGTGAAGATCGAAACCGATGAGCAGGGCGGCCGGATTTTCTTCTCCAGCACCGGGCGCAGCCTCGAAGGCGAGGATGAAATCTGTATCCTGAGCGTCGGCGTCGATATCGGCTCTTCGACCTCCCACCTCGTGTTTTCCCGTATTGTCCTGGAGCGCCTCGACAGCCGGTACGTGGTAACGGAGCGCGAGACCTTCTATCAATCCGATATTCTGCTCACGCCCTATACGTCCGAAGATGACATCGATGCCGATGCGCTCGGCGCGTTTTTCGAGAAGCAGTACGAAAACGCTCTTGTTGATCCGGACGAGATCGACGCCGGCGCCCTGATCCTCACCGGTGTCGCGGTCCGGCGCAGCAATGCGCGCCGCATCGGGGAATTGTTCGCCCGCCAGGCCGGTAAACTCGTTGCGGTCAGCGCCGGCGACAGCCTCGAGACCGTGATGGCGGCCTACGGCTCCGGTGCGGTTGCCCGCTCGATCCGTGAGGGCGCCGCGGTCATGAACGTCGATGTCGGCGGCGGCACCTCCAAGATCGCGGTGTGCCATGACGGCGCGGTGGTCGCCATCACGGCGATCGATGTGGGCGCCCGCCTCGTCTGCACCGACGCGGCAGGGCGCGTCACCCGGCTGGAGGAAGCCGGACGCCGCTTTGGCGAGGACCTCGGATGCAGGCTTGAGATCGGCCAGACGCTGACACCCGACGACGCCGGACGCCTCGCTGCCCGCATGGCGGAGAGCCTGTTCGAAGCCCTGAAGGGCGGCGCCCCGCGGATCGGAACCACGGGCCTGCTGCGCCTCGATCCCCTCGCTTTTGCGGGCCATATCGATACGGTGACGTTCTCGGGCGGCGTTTCCGAGTACGTCTATGGCTGGGAGAGCGGCAATTTCGGTGACCTCGGCAGCCTGCTCGCGGCTGAGATCCGCAACCGCGTCATTGCGGCCGGGATGCGGCTCGAGCCACCGGCCCAGGGCATCCGCGCCACCGTCATCGGCGCGTCGCAATACACGACGCAGGTGAGCGGCAGCACGATCTTCGTGTCGCCGCTTGACGTCCTGCCGCTGCGCAATCTGCCGGTCATCGCGCCGGACTTCGCCCTCGACGGCGACACGATCGCCAGCACCGCGGTCGCGGCCGCGATCCGGAAGGCCTTGCTGCACCTCGACCTCACCGAATCTGAATCGCCGGTTGCGATTTTTGTGCCTTGGGCAGGCTCGGCCACCTTTCACCGGCTCGATGCGTTTTGCCGTGGCGTGGCAGAGGGGCTGGGAGGCCTGTTAGCGCGCGGGCTTCCGGTGGTGCTTGCCGGCGACGGCGATGTCGGTGGATTGTTGGGGATTCATTTCCGTCAGGAGATGAAGCTCGGAAACCCCGTGATCTCCATCGACGGACTCGAACTCAAGCAGTTCGATTTCATCGACATCGGCGAGATGCTGGAAAGTTCCGGCGCCGTGCCGGTGGTGATCAAGTCGCTGATCTTTCCAGCCAGCGCGGCGCTGGGGCGGGAGTGGAAAGCCAGGGACGCGGCGACGGCTGTTTAGGCTGGTGGCTCGCTCCTGACGACGCTCCAATGTGTTGCTCGGATACCACGGAATTGTGCACGATCGTGTAGGGCGCAATCAAAACCCTTTTATCTCAACTTTTGATGTAGTACGATCGATATCTGCTCGCATTGAGAGAGCGGGCCGCCGGCGGTGCAGCAACACCGTCGACGACCCTAACCACAACGAGAAAGGACCTCGTCATGGCTAATTCAAAGCTTACTCTCACTATGACCATCGATGAAATCCGCGCGCTCGCCGACCGCCTGGAGGCGCGGGGGACGAGCGTATTGATGAGGGATCAACCGGCGCAATGCGCCGACCTCGAGCGCGCGGCCCAACTGCTGCGCTTGCTGGCCGGCTCCGGCGCACTCCCGCTTGGCGGGCCGCTGATCTGAAACCGAACCTTCCCTGACTAACTCGCGGCGGTCACCCCTCCAGGGATGGCGGAGAGGGAGACGGTCACATTACAATTTTTTCTTTATGTAATTTCCATTGCTTAGTTGAATGTGAAAAATGCCAGTGCCACGCCGGTACCAACGGTAATTCGCGGGCGGAAGTAGTCCGTCGAACCCACGACCCAAAAGAAGGGGCGGCGCCGGGAGAAATCAGCACCGCCCCTCCCATGGGTCTGATAGGTCCGTTGGGGTCAATGCCGTGGTACAAGACCTGCTGATGATGGAGGTGACCGTGTCCGATTTCGTGATGTTCGAGGAGGATGACCTGGTCCGTGTGGTGGAAGGTCCGTTCGCGTCCTTCATTGGCGTCGTCGAGGAGATCGATGAGGCCCGTTCTCGGCTTAAGGTGGCGTTGCAGGTATTCGGCCGCGTAACGAGGGTCGAACTTGAATTCGGACAGGTCGAGAGTAAGGTGTGGCCGCCGCGGCGTCGCGCGGATGTCAACTAACCGAACGTGTGACAGAGCGCAGCGGCCAACGGACCTATGCAACCCTTGCAGTCCCGTCGCCATGACCGGGACCGATCTCAGCTATCGCCAAAATCGACCAACTCCAAAGCGTTGCTGATATCGGCCGGGCTCCCCGAGCCTTCCTTGGCCATCGCGAGCGCTTGCGTGATCGTCAGCAATGCCCGGGCTCGGCCGCCCGGGTCGAACGTGGCGGAGAGGGAGGGATTCGAACCCCCGATACGGTTGCCCGTATGCCGCATTTCGAGTGCGGTGCATTCAACCACTCTGCCACCTCTCCATTGAACTGTGATCTATCATGAAATCGATCACGGACCAGCAAAATCCAGGTGCCCGGTCCGGATTGTTGCGGTTGCCGCGACGTACACGCGCGCCGGAAATTTCGGGCGCCGCGTTATAGCACCCCGGGAGATGCGTCGAGTAGCCGTTTCGCCACAAGTCTCGTCGCTGTTTCGGAATTGCTTTGGAGGCGGCGCAGGTTCCCCAATCGTCGTCCCATCGGGATGGTGGGCTTCTTATCTGGCTTCTTCGCCTCCTGGCAAAATGTTAGCTTCCCCTCAATCGGCAGCGGAGCCCGCCGATTGATGGGAGGATCACCGCATGGAACGTTTCATCGCTGGTCTGGTCAAAGATTTTGAACGCGGCAAATTGGACCGCCGCGAATTCTGCCAAACCGTCGCGCTTGCCGCCGTGGTTTACGGCGCCGGCGAAGCCGCCAACGCCCAGGCGACCCGCGGCTTCAAGATGATCGGCATCAATCACATCTCCTACGCGTGCCCGGACTATGGCAAGGCGCGCGATTTCTACACCTCGGTGTTCGGCATGGAGAGCACGCCCGGCAAGGACAACGGCAAGCGGGCCAATTTGATGTTCGGTCCTGAG
>WNGJ01019996.1_pt1 | contig 11389 bp, 13 predicted proteins | sample 5400611 | NCBI WGS metagenome assembly WNGJ01 (sample SAMN13153375, study PRJNA577476) | soil metagenome | isolation source: 40 cm soil or saprolite under Garry oak tree replicate 1 | place: USA:California | collected 2016-06-15 | reverse complement strand
AAGAGGAAAAAATACCTCCTGACTTTTCGGCGATTGAAGACGAACTGAAGAGACTCAAAGATTCCGCCTTTCCACCCGACGGAAAGCCTTGCCATTTCGCCCCAGCCATCAACTTCTGAGGCACTTCCTCACTCCATCAACGCGTTGGCCGATCCGATCTCCTATCCCCACAGCAAATTGAGAGGCCAAGGAAGGCAGTAATCTTGGCGAGCGTCAAAACCGGGGGCGGTGTGGGCCAATTTTCCTCCTTCGCCGGAGGTGATGGCGTAGTGGTGCGCGCCAGAAAGACAGGGGTCGTCAATCAAAGCTAAGGACCCTTTTTGGGTGGTGAATAGGCGGTGGGGCGCAGTCCATAGGCTCCCAACAGCTCCGCGTAAGCGTAGAGTGTAATGTAAGAGAACACCCCATGCGAAAGGTCATTCGCCATACTGGCAGCGCTCTGCTGCATTACGGGTATCTACACTTTCATCGCAAGTTTTTTCGGACTGACGATGGATAAATTGGGAGCGAGAGCGGTCCTGCTGCATCTAGGCTTGGTCCTGTTAGCGAAATAAATAGTGCAGCCAGAGAGTAATCTCCGACCAGTAGTACTGAGCGCGGTTAGAGATTGTGTCTGGCTTTGTTAAGTCGGCACCGCCATTCCCGGTCTGTAACGCTCGCCTATATCCCGCAGGCAGATCGAAGAGGGAGGGATTTAGGGGCGCTTCGGAGATCTCCAGGAGTTCCACTTTGCTAATCGTTTTGCTTCCCGCCTCAGTTCTGATCGAAGTTTCTTCGATTGGATACCCTCGGGATGCCGTACCGAGCCATTTGATTTGCAATCGATCCTGGCGGTTGCCACTGCCGATCATACCGATGCCAAGTCCCCTTGATGCCTGCTCTTGACATCCCAATCCTGGCAGGTCGATGTACCAGCCGTCTGTCTCGTCTATGCTCGCAGGCGTTGAAGCACCGGGGCTAGGTTCGTATTGCGTTTTGACTTTGACGTGACGAGCGGTGTAATGCTCAAATTGGCGACGCTCACCTGTATCAGTGGAGTCGATTGTGACCGTCACTTCGGCTCCCGACATCTGCGTCAAATGGGCTGGATGTGATTTCTTCAACCGCTCAGACCAATCCTCGATTTTGAAAGACGCATAGAGCTTGTCATTTTCATTTAGGATGAAGCCCCGCTTTTCATCGCATTGTTGAATAGCCGCCGAACTGGTGGCATTGGCTCGCGCCCGTCCCTGAATCACGATCTCAGTCCGTTGCCGCGCACCCTTCACGTAAAGTGTATTCACTTGCGACAGCCAGTCACCGGACGTGCGGTGGGTTTTGATCATGAGGTCAGGGAGATTCGGGACGATGAACTTCGGAAGTCCAACTGATGCAGCAAAGATCAGTAGCGAGAAGGTAGTGGAGCAGAAGTGACCAAAGCGTCGCATTTTGGCCGTCGAAACAACAGAAGTCTACAACATTTGGAATTCTGAGCCAAGGTAAGGCCGCGTAAGCCAATTTTTCGATTTTCAAAAATCTCGGTGGGCATCTCCCGTTCACTAATTTCGGTAAGGAGTTCCCCGAAGCCCTTATTTTCTAGGAAGTTTTCTATACGCAAGTGAGGGCCACAGAGAATTTTTCTGGAAGATGGGAGGGGCATGACGCATGAACCCCATCAATCCGGCAGCTTCGGGCGATTCCACCTCGCCCCGAAACGTCTACCAGGTGGTCACTGAGCAGATTATTCGGCAATTGGCCGCACTGACGGCTATGGAGACAAGCTCTTTCGGGCACGTCCGGGAGCAAGCGTGCAACTGATTGTGCAACCAGGATTCTGTTCGACGTGTTCCACCCCAAAAGGGGTCCTAATTGGCAGGGTGCGAGACGGTCAATGCACTTGGACGATCCACCCGTTTGAACGTTCGGCGAAAACATCTGACCGCTCAACAAGCGATAGAATGCTTTTTGTGAAACTGCTAACCGCTGCCTACGTCGCGTTGCTGTTCTCACCGTTTGCATTCTCGCAAGTGAATCAAACTGATTGCAAATCTCTGGTACTGCAGAGTGGGTTAACGCAGGTTCACGAACCCCAGCCTCAAAAAGGCGAGAAATATCGTCGGCCACCGATGGTTGCATATGAAGTTCAGGAGGATGGTGGGATACGTGGCCTTCGGCTCGTCCGCCGTTCCGGCGTCAAAGAACTCGACCAAGAACTTCTTGCCGCAGCATCAAATTGGAAATATCAAGCAAGACCCGGGTGCGGAAGCGTGAAAGTCCCGCTCGCAGCAGGTTCCATCCCAGATAAGACAACAGCACTCAAAGTGGCCGAACCCGAACTGATTCGCATATATGGGGAGAGAATCATTCGTTCGGAACAACCACTAGACGCTGGCGTATCGGGAGATACGTGGATTGTCAATGGCACACTTCACTGCAGTGATGGCAAGGGCGGCAGGACCTCAATTTGCTTAGGCGGTGTTGCAACTGCTCACCTCTCGAAAAGTGACGGACGAGTTCTTCAGATATTTCACACCCAGTGACTCGGGCCGCGATTCTGGACAAGACCCCGGTGAGAGTCTGCGCTATCAAAAAACTGGTGATTCCTGAAAGCCGCGCGGTGCGATTGCCGGGCACCGAGTATCAGTCAACTTGCAGCGCCCGTTGCGGAAGCGTCTGGTGAAAGGTAATTTGCAGCGAGTTGATTTCTGAGTCCGTCATAGCGCGCGGCACCCTTTCAGCACGCCTGACTCCCTGCCTAGCTGTCGTTACCCGCTGCGTTCCGTGTTTGAAAACCCAGGATTCTTCCCATAATTTCCGCGCGTGTCGACACTCCCATTTTCCCCATCACATCCTTCGAACGCCTGTACACAGTGAACGCAGACAGGTTGAGGCGAATCCCAATCTCCTTGGGGTTCAGCCCCTGTACAAGCAGTTCTACAAGCTCAATCTCACGCGGAGCCAGGTCAAATACTTCGGCCGCCTTCAAAAGAGCAGAACGGGACAGGGATCTCTCCAACACAACTGAATATATGAGAGAGGCGCGTCGCAGGCTCTCTTTGGATTCAGGCTTCCAAAACTCGATAATATCCAATCCCCGCCGCTTACGAGCGCCAGCATACTGACTTAGGTCTAGCATATACGCTTCGAAGATACTCCCTCGCCGCCCACTGACTGTTACCCGCGAACGCACAAGGTGGAGAAGCTTCAAATCAACAAGCTCATGTATCAAAGCTACCTCTTCCCCTTTTGCATCCTTATCTAGTAGAAAGCAATTGGTCTCGGCCTCTTCAAGACAAAAAATTCTGATCTGTTGGAACTGCTGATCGAGGCTCTCCTGATCGTCACTTCCTGTGTCGCGTTTAAATTCTTCCCGTTTAGAACCGTCGTACTCTCCAGCTGCAACGTTTACATCTTCCGCGGTAATTTTCGAAGGTCCGGAAGCTGAAAGGAGCCGTTCGCGTGCCACGTCAACAGACCTCCGGAAAATCGATAAGAAGTCCCGAGCAACTCCTCCGCTCGCGAGAACTAATCGGTCGGCAGCGCCTCCTGTCAACAACTCGCTCAAGTCGGTTAACCCAGCCTCAGCAGCAAAGTTCATGAGCACTCTCGAGAGAAATTGCTTCGCAAGCTCGTATTTCTCCAACGTGATGTCGAGGTCAATCTCGTCCGCATCATCACCCAGTTTGACTCCTATAGGCGGGTCTCCGTGGAAGTACCACTCAGTTCGGTGCTTAATTGTACCGACTTTTAGCCAGAGATGATGGTCCTTAGCTATTCGATGAAAGTAATCTATGACCTTTGCTTGGTCTGCTCGTCGAATGTGGTAGAGGTCATCGAGCACTAGGTATGAATCTCCCTGTGACAGCGTGGCCATCTCACGGAAGATCTGTTGATAATCCATGATGTGACGGTGGAGAAAATCTGACTTGTGCTGCTTGAAGTCCTGCTGCACTTCCTCCCCGCGCTGTGAAGTTCCTCTGGACTTCGTTGTTACGCCAGCTTGAGCGACAGGGGATTTCACCCCTGCCGATAGTTCTGCTGTATTTTCAGCTTCGGCCCGTTCGCTGGTTGTCACCTTTACCTCAGCTTCATCTGGGGTATGCAGCTGGGATCCAAGTTCTGCTATCTGAGTCTGTAGAAAACCTGACAGTCTTGCGCTCTCTTTTCGATTAAATGACGGTCGCGAGGGAACTGTTCCGAACAGTTTCTGCCAGAAGGATACCTTGTCAGGTCGATTGACGGCAGCAGTGTCCAGCCATTTCTTGAATTCACGAAAGGTCGCGATCAATACACTTAGGAGAACATCAGGATAGCTGTGCCCTTTGAAAGCTTCAAGGTTGACGTAAGCGATCGGGCGTCGGTCCACGGTGAGGTCAGCAGCTGCTTTTCGCAGCAGGCTAGATTTTCCCGATCCTCGTCGGCCGAACACAATGTGGTGTCGTTTGCTGACGGCTCTTTTTAAGGTCCCCGGTGCGGGCTCGATAAAGTGTTTGACTCCTTCTTCGGTTGCGCGCGCGGCTTCCTCGACCTTTGTCACCAAGAGTGAGACTTCGGCTGAATTGATTGGCTCCGTCATTTCCGTAGAGTATATAGCGGGTTAGTGACGGTTACCACCGACACCCGAATGCACCGAGACCAAACCGTCCCAGCTTTGTTGAACGGAGGTTGCCCAACCCGTTCTTCACCTGTAAACCACAGAAGCAATGTGGCTTCCATTCGCAATTGCACTTGATTTGCACGCATCTGCGGAACTGAATGTCGGGGCAGCCCACTTGTCCGTCTGCAAGGAATCGTTGTTCGAGCGTTCTAACTCCAAGGAGTATACTTATCTCCACGGGAGTCCATAAATGATAAGAATCTCAGTCGTAGTTGCTAGCCTTGTGACGCTGGCGAGCCTCAACGATCGAGCGTTTCCTCTCCAGGCCCAGGACATAGAGCGGCGATTGGAACAGGTTGCTTATAACGTAGATTTTGCCGTGCTCTCGGTTTGGTACAACAAACCCGGGGATCAGGTAGATATGCAAGCTGTTGGCACCGGGTTCTTAGTGGCACCAGACGGCTACTTCATCACGGCGGCACATGTGCTTCAAGAATACAGACCTAAATCGGCTCAGATGACTGTTGGACTACGCCAGAGAAGCGGCGACATCGGTGGGGCATGGTTCGACTTGATTGAAAAAGATGAAGCTCACGATTTGGCACTTTGCAAGATCGTCGGTCCCTTGGCAAAATTTAGCGAGAATAAAAATAACCCCGGCATGGAAAGGCCGATAGCGTCTTTGCGGGTTTCAACTGTTAAACCGATTACCGGAGAATTTATCGCTATCGCCGGTTTTCCACTCGGCTCATGGAATCCTGCCATTCAATTCGGAACTGTAGCTGCCACTAGAACCACTAATCCAAATGCAGGAAGAGTTCCGGCAGGTCAGCGTGATTTGCTTCAAATTAGCGCGTCGGGAAATAAAGGCAACAGCGGTTCTCCCGTAGTCCGGCTGGATACTGGCGAGGTCATAGGTGTCATTGTCCAAGCTGAGCCCGCTCCGCTTTTTGGCGCTGCTGGAGGCATTCCTGTGGCGCAGAGTTCGGGGATCATGTTGGCTGTCCCGGGATCTTGGGTGCGAGACTTGCTGAAACGAAACAGCGTACTGAGCGTAGCTCAACCTCCCCCCAGAGGCCACACTAGCTATTACCCGCTCCCGAGCAAGTGAAACTCAAAGTCATTCTGCATTTGGAAGTCGCGTTACCAGACAAGTCGTTTTGCCAAGACCAACTTTTCCCCTTTTTGGTTGAACGTAGGTTCGCCGACCCGTTTCTCGCCTGTAAGTCTCAGCAGATGCACGAGTTGAAACGTCAATTGCACTGCTATTGCACACAATCTTCGCTTTGAAGCCGATTTTATGACATTTAGGTTGTGGGTCCAATAACATCTGTTTATGGACGGGTTGAAAGCGTTAAGAACCAGCACGCAGAATCAGGCAGTTACGGAAGTGGAACGCGAGGGGTTTTTGGACAGGCTGTAGAAGGCTCGCTTGGCCGTACCGGCACTGATGCCTAGCTGGCGGGTGATGGTTTGCCAGGATGCCCCGGACGCTCGCAGGCAGGCAATCCTTGCGGCATCCACGGTTACACGCGGTCTGCCTAGCTTCTTTCCCTTGACGCGAGCTACTTCCAGACCGGCCCGCACCCTTTCGGAGATGCGCACACGCTCTTGCTTGGCAACCGTGGCAATGATGGCGATCACCGCGTCCTTGAAAATCCCACAACTGTCGAAATACTGCTCCGTGAAGCTCCGGTAGCCGACTCCGTAGGACGTGAGCCGGTTGAGATGCTGGAGGGTTTCGAGCACACCCTCACGCGAGAGACGGTCCAAGGCCCAGAACAGCAGCACGCCGAATTTGCGTTGGCTGGCGTCCCTGAACATGGCCTGAAACTCGGCCCGGTCATCCGTCGAACCCGTCTCGTGGTCTATAAACTCGCGGTAGACCGTCCATCCTTGCGAGGATGCAAACTCGCGGAGCTGGCGCAATTGGTTTTCCACTTCCTGCCGGTCTTTAGTGGAAACCCGAGCGTAAATCGCTACCCTCTGTGCGCACTCAGATTGCATCTAGTTGCCTACTTCCGTCTCGGATTCGCTGGCCTGAGACTTGCCGAGAATGTAGTCACTGGCCTTTTGCGCGGCACTGGCCGCAGTAACGAGTAACCTGGAATCGCTCTTGAGGCGTTCAATCCACGTCTTGAGGTAGGCCGCCGAGTTTTGAATCGTAGCCTGCTCAATGCCCATCATTCCGCAAAGCATTGCTGCTCCCATCTCCGCTATCAATTCCTCGCGGGAGTACGACTCAGAGCCGAACGTGTTTAGTTGTTCGATTCCTTCGCGTCCTACCCTCGATGCATGGCCCGTCGAATGCGTTAACTCATGGAAAAGTGTGCTGTAGTACTCTTCGGGGGAATTGAATAGGCCGCGTGCTGGCATCCCCACTGTATCCGTAGACGGCCTGTACCACGCCGATTCCCTCGGTTTGCTCGACATTGAAGACGTGGTAAAAGCGAAGCAAGAATGGCTTGGATTTACGCTGGTTCCCGTCCGAATCTCGAATGATCTTCTCTTCCCCGATATGCCAGAACGTCACCAGCGAAGACCGCTCGCCCTTACGAACGTGGCCGCCAAGTTTGGCCGCCTGATTGAACGTCAACCAATACCGCTTGCAGTCGCGGGGAGGGCACTTCCCAGTCGCGTCCAAAAGCAGGTCCTGACTCACAACCCATTGCCTTCCGCGCCGCGACCACACGCAAATCCACGTCGGCTGGGACATGTGGTTCATCTGCGTGAGGAGAAATGGAGCTTTGACCTTGAGTGGTGGGTGAGTCATTTTGCCCTTTCCACCGCTCAGAGAAATTCTCAAGTCTCCCTAGTACCTGGTAGATCGGCGCGCCGTGTCTATGTCGAAGATTCCCTTGGAGTTAAGGCTTCAGCCAGGAGGGACAACGTATGGAAAAGGGTGGTCAACCCCATCCGAAATTTTAGAATTCAGAATTTGTTGATTGCTAAGGACTTAAACAGGTACTCCACCCTGGAAATGGGTCCCATCTAAGTTCAACATAACAACCAACCTACGGGAGAATTGTTTATCTAACTGACAACACTTGGTTTATGGAAAAAGTGCCTGTAAGTTATTGAGGAGATTTAGTCCATCCCCATTCTTTCGGGCAGGAGCCTCGCAGAGATTTCCAGTAGGGACCCTTTGGGGGTGGATTATTTCTGACGCGACCTGAAGGGCATTGTCCCTGCTTGCGTGGTCGATTCGCCAGTCCCTACTAATTTGTACCTGCCCTTTCGGGCGGGCACTACTACGTCACTCGCTCAGCGAATCCAGCTAATCCCCTCTGACTTTACGGGACAATCAATCTAGGCCCACAGACTGCTACTTTGAAAAGGAAAAACATGCGCACCAAAATCCTAGCCCTACTGCTGTGCTTTGCAATCGTGCAGGTTTCATTGGCTGTTGCCAAAGATGACGGCGGCTATAACGTGATGTACGACGGAGGATCGCTCCCGGATTTGAAGGCCGGAAGGCACCTTAAGCTGTACATTGAAGCGAACCAAATCAGGATCATGGATGGGAAAACGCTTGTTACAACCCTTGTGCCTTCCACAGTCCAAGAGATTAGCTACGGCCAAGACGTTCATCGGCGTGTCGGTGCAGCAATCGGCCTCGCGGTTGTATCCTTCGGTATCGGTGCGTTGATGGCACTCACGAAGTCAAAGAAGCACTACGTCGGCTTGACGTGGGCCGCTGGAGATGTGAAGGGCGGCTTTGCAATGCAATGCGACAAAAACGATTATCGCGGCGTCATCGCCGGACTTGAAGGCGTCACCGGCCAGAAGGCCGTCAACTCGGACGCAATGACCGTCAAGAACTAAACCGATTAAGGGGATTCGGGCGAACCCGTGTCCCCCACCCACCCAAACTCTGCGACACGTTCTACAGGGGGGGGAACTTGCTGTTGCAGACCCTGGCGGTCAAATCTGTCTCTCACATTCCCTCGCGTTTTACTTTGAACATAACGCCCCCATGCTTCTGCAACTAATTCGGGGTCATCGCCTTTTCCGGGCTGGACAGCGGATCGTAATCCTCCGGGCGTTTTCAAATCCAACGTTTCGATTTCTTTGATATACCTTGCACTCTTGCGTGCGCGTGTGACATTTGTTGGAACCCTTGCATCCTTGCCAAGACTATATAGCTAACTGCTTTGTTATCATAAAGAGAGCCAAAAACACTCTCATAGAGAACAAAGTCAAGAGTGCCAAGCGTGCCAACGTATCCACGCTGAGGGATCGGGCAGACTTGCTCAAAGGCGCCAATACCAGCCGTCACCCTTTTTCTCTGATTGCACGCCAAGTTCCGCTTTACCCCGTTTCAACGTCCTGTCTGAGAATCCGGCGGCGACTGCTTCTTGCTCAACGTCTGAAGCTCGCTTTGGTCCAGCACTGAGAAGGCTCTTGAGCCATTCTGACGCTTTCTCAAGCTCAGAGGCGCGGCCTACTGACTTCGATACGAGCACATCATTCGCGGATTGATCCGTTTCGCCTAACCACTCGATAAAGGGTTGCGGGATTTCCTCACCGTCAATTTCAATGTTTCGGGTTGCAATTTGATACCTCAAACCGTTCGAGCGTTCGCCGATATTCTTTTTTACGCAGAGCATCTGAAACTCGTCAGGATTTTCCTTATCCCGGCAAAAGAGCCATACAGCGCGGGCAACTCCAACAAACGCCATCGCCCCGCCAACTCGATTGATCACCTGTAGATCGGCTTTCTTGTTTAGGTGCATGATTCCAATAATCGCAACGGACGTTTCCGCCGCTAGTTTCTGTAAGGGCGCAAGCACTCGTCTTATTGCCTGTTCTTCGATCATCTTTACATTGCCGAGATAGTTCGACACTGGGTCAATTACGACCAGCCGGATATTCCGATTTTCAAGGAGTGCTTTCCTTATAGCCCCTACATCTTTGTCGAGTTGCATTTCGCGTTCGTTCGACGTCTGATTCGGCCCATCGCTACGTATCTCTCCAAATTGTACTTTGTCAAGATTTGCGCCAGCAGCTATCAGCCGGGGAACAATCGTATCGTCCTTATCGTCTTCACTTGCGAAAATTAAAACTTCGCTTGGCGACAAGACGTTCTTTGCCTCATACCAGTCCAGCCCGGTTGTGGTTGCTGCTGTGACATACGTTCCGACCATTGACTTGCCGTTGTCTGGGTCGCCTACAAACAGGGTGAGCTTTCCCAGCGGAACGCGATTCGGCCAAAGCCATTCCACTTTCTTGGGGACAATCTTGCTCGCCAGGATAGTTAATAGGTCATCCCCAAACCCGAAAACGATTCCTAGTGAATCAAAGAACCGCTCGCACCAATTCATTTCGCGCCGGGGGCGGCCCCAGACTTCCATAATCGCCTTAGCTTCGTCTTGCCCCGAGACTTTTCCAGTAGCTTCGATCTGTTGCAGGAGATTAGCGGCGTCCATCGTACCCTCCAACGCTCCGCATCTCGCTCGCGCGATAACACTCGTATTCGACCAGCACCGCGTCAGAAATTCGTCGAGTCAGATTCTTCGAGAACTCAATGGTCGGGACATAACGTTGTGAGCCGTCGAGGTCGGAAAGCGACTGACTATGGTAGCCGACCCACAATTCGCCGCTTCGATTGCGAAGCACTCGTGCGTCGAGGATGCACACGACATCTGTACCATCCTCACTGGTGAGTTCGACCTTACATGATGCGAGGACATGGTTTTTGGTTCCACGGCCAACGCTTACTGCATTGATTTTCAACATTGCTGTTAGTTCCTTTTGTATTAGGTTCAATATTCAGGCGCAAAATCGCGCCCAAAAACAAAAAATCGTCGAATCCAGGACTCAGAGCATCCGGGTATCGACGATGGCGAAGGCCCACGGGTGTTCCGTCTGGCGAGAAATTGTTGGAGTTAGCGGTCTAGCGAGCTAGGTCGGCAGGCTTGAGTGTTTCTTCCTTACGAAGGGAAACGATATTTCCGGCCTCAAAGCTAATCGTGAGTTTGCCGTAAAATCGCTCCCGCCCTAACCTCGCAAGCAGACGGATCGTCTGCGTCAAAGCGGGCTGGCAAGGAATCTGAGTGATGGGAAGTTCCGGAGCGTCCGATGACGGCGTCATAATCTTCACGCTTACTGGTGCCAGAAAGGCCAAACTGGTTGATTGCTCTCTTTAAGAGTTACTCGTTTGAACTGGGTAAAAACCGGAAAAATTGTAGATGCGACCCAGGGGTGGGTTTGATTTGCTCTCCTACAATTATACGTTTGAAACAGGCGAAAGTTTCGCCACTTAAAGCTATAGAAAAACGGTCGGTTACACGATTTCGACTAAAGCCTTTAGAATGTGCAAATCCCAGATAGATAACAAACTAAAGGGCTTAAAGTCCTTTAGAATCAGTAAGGCTATTTTTGCGGCCTGAAAATATTCCACAATAGTTGTATTGCCACGTTAGTTATCCCCCGGGACCTCAGGTAAGAACTTGTAGAGCACTGGTGCCAAGAAACTTGCCCGCACGGGCTTGTTGATCGGAAAGAACTGACCAACAAGTTTTCTGGAGAGCCATCTAGCTATCTAGCTCATCTGATCTCCTACAATAATTATACGTCTGAACTCGCCAAAAGTGTCATTTTTGCCTTCAATCGCTTCCATCTGGTCTTGACCCACCCCGGATTCACCGAACGTTAGACTGGGTTGGCGTCTGTTTGGGTCCAAACTTGGGTCCAACTTAGCCCGCAAAAACGCCATTTATCTTTGTTAAGCGACACCGAATCAACGAGATTATTCTTGGTTCGGGACCAGGAGGTCGATGGTTCAAATCCATTCGCCCCGACCACTTCTTT
>WNGJ01010209.1_pt1 | contig 11389 bp, 10 predicted proteins | sample 5400611 | NCBI WGS metagenome assembly WNGJ01 (sample SAMN13153375, study PRJNA577476) | soil metagenome | isolation source: 40 cm soil or saprolite under Garry oak tree replicate 1 | place: USA:California | collected 2016-06-15 | reverse complement strand
AAGGACGCGCAAGGTGTCCCCAAGTTCGGGCTCGGCGACACCGCGGTGTATGTCTCGACGACGGACGCCGACACCGTCCTGGCGCGGACGAAACCGTACACCGTGTTTACACCCCGCGCCTACCTCGGCCAGGCATCACCATACCAGGACAACATGTTTCCGTCCTTGAACAAGTTCCACGATCCGTTCAGGTCCTCGATCAACGAGACACGCGGCTCGCGGGACTTCTTCGTCGCACGGTTGGCCGAGACATATCTGATCGCTGCCGAGGCGCTGATGCGTGATGGCCGGCCCGCCGAAGGCCTGCCGTACATCAATGCCGTGCGACGCCGAGCAGCCATCCCGGGGCACGAGACGGAGATGGAATTGACCGTCGCCCAGCTCACCCTCGACGAGATTCTCAACGAGCGGGGGCGCGAGCTGGCGGGTGAGATCCAGCGCTGGCTCGACCTGGTCCGAACCCACTCGCTGGTCTACCGCGTCAAACTGTACAACCCCGACGCGAGGAACAACATTAAGCCGTTCCACGTGCTGCGGCCGATCCCGCAGATTCAGATCGACCGCACGAGCAACCCCTATCCTCAGAACCCTGGATATTGAGGGTGCCCGACCGCAGGACCTTTCTGACGACCAGCGCGGTGGCTGTCCTCACGCCCTGGCCCGCCATCGGGACCTCACCCCCTGACCCCCTCTCCGTGCCGGAGAGGGGAGACGTCGGAGTGAAATTAGGCGTCGCCAGCTACTCGCTCCGCAACTTCCCGCGCGCCAAAGCCATCGAGATGGTGCAGGCGCTCGGCACCCCATACATCAACCTCAAGTCGGTGCACCTCCCCTATGAGCTGCCGCCCGACGAGCTAGCGGCGGCGCGGCGCGAGATCGAAGCCGCCGGCCTGCAGATCGTCGGTGGTGGCACGATCACCTTCGACGAGGACAGCGACGATGGCGTGCGGAAGTACTTCGAGTACGCGAAGGCGGCGGGGATGCCGGTCATCGTTGCCACGGCGGACCCCCCGATCCTTCCCCGCATCGAGCGGTTCGCCAAGCAGTACGACATCAAGGTCGCGATCCACAACCACGGGCCCGAGGACAAGCGCTTCCCCTCCCCGTACGATGTCCTCAAACACGTCCGCAACATGGACCCCCGCATGGGGCTGTGCATCGACATCGGGCATACCGTCCGCACCGGGACCGACGTGGTGCGCGCGGTCGCCGACGCGGGGCCGCGCCTGCTCGACATGCACGCCAAGGACCTGCGCGACCTGACGGCGAAGGCCAGCCAGTGCATCGTGGGCGAGGGCGCGATCCCGATCGCCGAAATCTTCCGGCAGCTCGAGGCGATGCGCTTCGCGGGCTACGTCAACCTCGAATACTGCGCGGTGTGCTCGCGGGGCTCGGCTCCGCAGGCCGGCGCCGCGTCCAATCCTGATCGGAGGATGAGATGGCCCGTAATAAGAAGAAGGAGAAAACGATGCCCCGTCGCGATTTCGTGAAGAGCGCCGCCGCCGGCGTAGCCGGCCTCGCGGCCGCGTCGATCCCCGCGTCGAGCTACGCCCGGATTCTGGGCGCGAACGACCGCGTGCGCGTCGGGATCGTCGGCTTCTCCGACCGCTTCCGTCAGGCGCTGCTCCCGGCGTTCAAGGCCGCCGGTCCCCCGCTCAACTTCGAGATCGTCGCCGTGTCGGATATCTGGAACCGCCGCCGCGACGAGGGCGTGGCCGAGATCGAGCGCGTGATGGGGGCCAAGCCCCGCGCCTTCCGGAACAACGAGGAGCTGTACGCGGCGAAGATCGCCGACGCCGTGATGATCTCAACGCCCGACTTTCTGCACGCCTACCACGGCGTGGAGGCGATCCAGGCCGGGAAGGACGCGTACATCGAGAAGCCGCTCGCGCACACCATGGACCAGGCGATCGCGATCCGCGACGCCGTCAAGAAATCGGACCGCGTGGTGCAGATCGGCACACAGCGGCGCAGCGCCGCCAATTACCAGGCGGCGAACGAATTCATCCGGTCGGGCAAGTTCGGCGACATCGTCATGGCCGAGATGACCTGGAACGTGAACCAGCCGGGGCGCTGGCGCCGGCCGCAGCTCGTCGCTGCGATCCAAGAGACGGACACCGATTGGAAGCGCTTCCTGGCCTACATGCCGTTCGAGGCGTGGGATCCCCGCAAGTACCTCGAGTACCGGCTCTTCTGGCCCTATTCGTCGGGGATCCCCGACCAGTGGATGGTGCACCAGATCGACACCGTGCACTGGTTCACCGGGTTCCCGCGCCCGCGGAGCGTCGTCGCCAACGGCGGCGTCTACCTCTGGAAGGACGGGCGCAAGAACTGGGACACCGCCACTATCGTGTTCGAGTACGGGCCGCTCGACGATCCCACCAAGGGCTTTCAGGTCGTGTACGCGTCGCGCATGACGAACGGCGCGGGCGGCACCAAGGAGCTGTACTATTCGAACGCCGGGATGCTGAACCTCGATACCAACGAGATTTCGCCCGACGGTGGGCTCACCGAGCGCTATGCCGCGGAAATGGGCATGAAGGCCAACCAACTGCCCACGATGAAGCTGTCCGAGGTGGCGCCGACGGAGACCGCGGCGAACACCGGCGGCGATTCGTCCACCACCGCGAACGTGCGCAACTGGATGGAGTGCGTGCGCTCGCGCGGCAAGACCAACGCGAACATCGACGCCGGGTACAGTCACGCCGTCGCGCTGTGCATGACCGTCGCGGCGATGCATAGCGGGCGGAAAGTGACGTTCGACGACGGCAAGCAAGACATCGTGATGGGTTGAGGCGCCGATGCGCAACGTCTGGCTGCTGTTGGGGCTGGGTCTGCCCGTCGTCGGGCAGGCCCAGGCCCCCCGTGTAGAGGTCATCGCGCGTGAGGCCGACCGGCGCGTCGACGTCACGGTCGACGGCCAGCCGTTCACGTCGTACGTCTGGCCGACCACACTCAAGAAACCAACCCTGTACCCGATCCGCAGCGCGTCGGGCGCGCTCGTCACCCGCGGCTGGCCCCTCGCGGCGCGGCCGGGTGAGCGCGTCGATCACCCGCACCAGGTCGGATTGTGGTTCGACCATGGGGACGTCAACGGGCTCGACTTCTGGAACAACTCGGACGCGATTCCGCCGGCGCGGCGCGCCAAGATGGGCACCATCGTGCATCGGGCCGTACGGCGCGCCGCCGGCGGGCAAGGAGAAGGCACGCTCGAGGTGAGCGCCGATTGGGTCGATGCCGCCGGGACGCCGTTGCTGCGCGAGGACACGCGGTTCGTGTTCCGCGCCGCCGAGGGCCTGCGCTCCATCGACCGCATCACCACCCTCACCGCGGTCGGTGGCCCCGTCACGTTCGTCGATAATAAGGAGGGGCTGATTGGGATGCGGGTGGCGCGCGCGCTCGAGCAGCCGTCCAACACACCGGAGGTGTTCACCGACGCCGCCGGCCACGCCACGACCGTCCCCCTGCTCAACAACGACGGCGTCACGGGACACTATCGCAGCTCCGAGGGCCTCGAGGGCGACTCCGTCTGGGGCACGCGGGGCCGGTGGACGATGCTGACGGGGGACATCGACGGAGCCCCGGTGACGCTCGCCATCCTCGATCATCCAAACAACGTCGGCTTCCCCACCTATTGGCACGCCCGGGGGTACGGCCTCTTCGCCGCCAATCCGCTCGGGACGAAAGTGTTCAGCAACGGGAAGGAGGAGCTCAATTTCCGGCTCGCGCAGGGACAGGCGACGACGTTCCGCTACCGCGTGCTGATCCTGTCGCGCACGGCCACACCGGACCAAATCGAGACGTACTACCGGGACTTCACGCGGTGAGCGTGGCCGCGCAGGCGGTCAGAATCCATCCGCTGGACAACGTTGCGGTCGCGGTTCAAGGGCTCACCGCGGGAGAAAAGGTGAGTGTTGAGGGTGAGCGCGTCACGCTCACCGAGGACGTCCCGGCCGGTCACAAGGTCGCGCTGCGCGCGCTCGCGCGCGGCGAAACGGTCGTCAAGTACGGCTTTCCCATCGGCGCCGCCACCGCGCCGATCGCGCCCGGCGCTTGGGTCCACTCGCACAATCTCAAGACCTGTCTGGAAGGGGTGCTGGAGTACCAGTACGAGCCGTCCTCACCCCCTGGCCCCCTCTCCCTTCGGGAGAGGGGGAACGTGGGGACGAGCACATTCATGGGCTACCGCCGCTCCAACGGCCGCGTCGGCACCCGCAACGAGGTGTGGATCCTCAATACCGTCGGCTGTGTGAACCACGCGGCGGAGCGGATCGCACGCGAGGGATCGGCGCTGTTCCACGGCCCCATCGACGGCGTCTACAACTATGCGCACCCGTACGGCTGCGGCCAGCTCGGAGACGACCTCCGCAACACCCAGCGCGTCCTCGCCGGCCTGATCCGTCATCCCAATGCCGGTGGCGTCCTGGTGCTCGGTCTCGGTTGCGAGAACAACCAGATGGACGCCCTGCTGCAGCTTGCGGGCGACGTGGAGCCCGAGCGCCTGCGGTTCTTCAACTCCCAGGATGTCACCGACGAGATCGACGCGGGGCTCGAGGCGGTGGGGCAGCTCGTCGCCGCGATGGCGGACGACCGGCGCGAAGAGTGCCCGGCCTCCGACCTGATCCTCGGCCACAAGTGTGGTGGCTCCGACGGCTTAAGCGGTATTACCGCCAACCCGCTCCTCGGTCGCATCGCGGACCGGTTGGCGGGACTGGGCGGCGGTGTGATTCTCACCGAGGTACCCGAGATGTTCGGGGCCGAGCGGCTGCTGATGAGCCGCGCGGCGGATGCGGCCGTGTTCGGGCAGATCGTCGCCCTGATCAATGATTTCAAGGCATACTTCATCCGGCACGGGCAGCCGATCTACGAGAATCCGTCCCCGGGAAACGTCGCGGGTGGGCTGACGACGCTGGAGGAGAAATCGCTCGGCGCGATCCAGAAGGGCGGGCAGGCGCCGGTGACGCAGGTGCTGCGCTACGGCGACGCCGCGGCGACGCGGGCCGGCGGGTTGTCCCTCCTCGAGTCCCCGGGCAACGATGGCGTCTCGTCGACGGCGTTGGTCGCGAGCGGCGCCACCCTGCTCCTGTTCACGACGGGTCGCGGCACGCCGCTCGGCTTCCCGGTGCCCACGCTCAAGATCTCCTCCAATACCGCGATCGCCGAGAAGAAGCCGCACTGGATCGATGTGAACGCCGGGGCGTTGCTCGACGGCGCCGCCACCCTCGATCAGCTCGCGGACGACTTGTTTACTCTGATCCTCGACGTGGCCTCGGGGCGCGAGCTGGCCAACAACGAGAAGCACGGGTATCGCGAAATCGCCATCTGGAAGGAAGGCGTCACGCTGTGACGTCGACCATCGCCCCTCCCTCCTCACGACTCCGCTACCGTTGGACCATCTGCGCCCTGCTGTTCGTCGTCACCACGATCAACTACATGGACCGCCAAGTCCTGAGCATCCTCGCGCCGACGTTGCAGCTCGAGCTCCACTGGTCCGAGTCGCAGTACGCGGCCGTGGTCTACTCGTTCACGTGTGTTTACGCATTCGGCTTCCTAATCGCGGGATGGTGGCTCGACCGCGTGGGTGTGCGCCGCGGCTTTGCCACGGCGGTCGTCGTGTGGAGCCTCGCGGCGATCGGCCATGCGCTCGCCCGCACCACCGCGTCCTTTGCCGCCGCGCGCGCGCTGCTCGGCCTCGGCGAGTCCGCCAACTTTCCCGGCGCCATCAAGAGCGTGGGCCAATGGTTCCCCAAAGAGGAGCGGGCCCTCGCCACGGGCATCTTCAACGCCGGCACGAACACCGGCGCGATCCTTACGCCGCTCATCGTTCCGTTGATCGCGCTGAACTGGGGCTGGCGCTGGGCGTTTGTCGTGACAGGGTCGCTGGGATTCTTGTGGCTGTTTCTGTGGTTGGCACTATACCGAAGCCCCAGCGACGAGGCCCCAACCCCTAGCCCCGAGCCCCGCGTTCCGTGGCTCCGCCTCCTCACCGTCCGCCAGACATGGGCCATCGTCGCCGGCAAGTTCCTCGCCGATCCGGTCTGGTGGTTTTATCTGTATTGGCTGCCGAAATTCCTGGACCGGACCTACGGCGTCAAGCTCGCGCAGGTCGCCCTTCCTCTTATTACGGTGTATGTCATCGCGGACATGGGATCTATCGGCGGCGGCTGGCTGTCGAGTGGTCTGATCAAACGCGGCTGGACTGTGAACCGCGCGCGCAAAACGGCGATGCTGCTGATGGCGCTCGCGATCGTGCCCACGGCCCTGGCGCCGCGCGTCGGAAGTTTGTGGGGCGCGGTCCTCATCATCAGCCTGGCGGCCGCCGCGCACCAAGGCTGGTCGGCCAACGTCTATACGCTCGCGAGTGACATGTTCCCGCCGAGCGCCGTGGCGTCCGTCTCCGGCATCGGGGGCTTCGCCGGCGCGATGGGCGGGGCGCTGTTCCAATTGCTCACCGGCCTGATTCTCGACGCGACGGGGAGCAACTATGCGTCGATATTCGCGGTGTGCGGATTCGCGTACGTCACCGCCTGGACCCTCATTCACATTCTCGCACCGCGGCTCGAGCCGGCTCGGTTCAAGGAGACTCCATGATTGCCACGCTCACCCTCATTCTCGCTCTCCAAACAGGCGGCCCCAACGTGCTGACCGCCCCCGAGCGGGCCGCTGGCTGGCGGCTGCTGTTCGACGGCCGTACCCTCGCCGGGTGGCGCGGCTTGGGCTACGACACCGTGCCGACCGGGCACTGGGTCGTCGTCGATGGCACCATCAAGAAGATCGCCAGCGGCAACGTGCCGAGGGTGGCCGACGGGCGGCCCCTCAACGGTGGTGATCTCATGACCGTGGACACGTTCGGCGACTTCGAGCTGACGTGGGAGTGGAAGGTCACCCCGGGCGCCAACAGCGGCGTCAAATACAACGTCTCCGAAGAAATGTCGATCGCACAGAACGGCCAGATGACGCCGGCCGCCGTCGCCAGGGGCGCGATCGCGCCGAATCACTCCGCCCTGGGGTTCGAGTACCAGATGCTCGACGACGACCGGCACGAAGACGGCAAGCTGCCCACCCACCGCTCCGGAGCGTTGTACGACCTCATCGCGCCGAGTGAGGCGAAGCAGCTGCGTCCCGTGGGCGAGTGGAACAGCGCCACCGTGATCTTCCGCGGCAACCACGGCGAGCACTGGCTGAACGGCCGCAAGATCGTCGAGTTCGATCTCGGCACGACGCGGATGGATTCGCTGCTCGCCAAGAGCAAGTACCGCTCCATTCCGGGCTTCGGGGATCGCCGCAAGGGGCACATCGTCTTGCAGGATCACGGTGATGAAGTCTATTTCCGCAACATCAAAGTGAGGCCCCTATGAAACGCCGTCGCTTCGTGAAAACCGTTTCCAGCGCGGGGCTGGGACTCCTCGCGGCACGTGCGCCACTGTTTGCGTCCGGCTCTCCAAGCGAGAAGATGGTAGTCTGCGTGATGGGCCTGAATGGTCGCGGGGCCGTGCTGGCGAGAACGTTCGCCAAGACGCCCAATGCCGAAGTCGCGTACGTGTGCGACGTCGACGCCCAGGTCCTGGCCAAGGGCGTGAGCGCCGTGAGCGAGGCGCAGGGGAAAGCCCCCAAGGGGATCGGCGATTTCCGCCGCGCGCTCGAGGACAAAGCGATCGACGCGCTCGTGATCGCGACGCCCGATCACTGGCACGCACCCGCCGCCATCCTCGCGATGTCAGCCGGCAAACATGTCTATCTGGAGAAGCCGTGTGGCCACAACGCGCGCGAAGGCGAGCTGCTCGTGGACGCGCAGCGCAAGACCAAGCGCGTGGTTCAGATGGGCACTCAGCAGCGCTCGGCGCCGCGTTCTATCGAGGTCGTGAACGCGATTCGCGAGGGACTCGTCGGGACGCCCTACCTGGCACGCGCCTGGTACGCCAACACGCGTGCCACCATCGGGCGGGGCAAGCCCGCGCCGGTCCCCGCGAACCTCGACTACGACTTGTGGCAAGGTCCGGCGCCGCGCACACCGTACCGCGACAATGTAATTCACTACAACTGGCACTGGTTCCGCCGCTGGGGTACTGGCGAGATCTGCAACAACGGCACGCACGAGATCGACGTGTGCCGCTGGGCGTTGGGCGTGGACCGGTGCAACCGCGTGACTTCGACGGGTGGTCGCTATCACTTCGACGATGACTGGGAGTTCCCCGACACCCAGGAAGCCACGTTCGAGTTCCCCGGCGGGAAGACTATCATCTGGGAGGGCCAGAGCTGCAACGGCCTCAACACGTATGGCCGCTCGCGTGGTACCGCAATCCTCGGCACGACCGGAAGCGTGGTGATGGACCGCGACGGCTATGTCGTCTATGACCTCAAGAACACGGTCGTCAAACAGTCTCTCGCCACGCAGGCGGGGAATGGTCTCAACCTCAGTGCCGACGACGACATGACCGCTCTGCACATCGGGAATTTCGTGGACGCCATTCGCACCGGCGCGCCGCTCCACCAACCGATTGAGGAGGGCGCGAAGAGCGTACTGCTGTGTCACCTCGGCAACATCGCGCAATGGACGGGTCGCGCGCTCCGCGTCGATCCCGCGACCGGCCATATCCAGGGCGACGAGGCCGCGATGGCCTACTGGCAGCGCGAGTACGCGCCCGGTTGGGCTCCAACCGTCTGAACCCTGATCGCTGCTTCGATCCCGATCCCTCGGTTCGGCGGGTGGCGCGCGCGCTGTACGAGGAGACGCGGGGCCTGCCGATCGTCTCGCCGCACGGCCACGTCGATCCGCGCATCCTCGCGGAGAACGCTCCCTTCCCCGAGCCGGCGTCGCTCATCGTCCAGCCCGATCACTACATCCTCCGGCTCTTGTACGCGAACGGCGTGCGGCTTGAGGATCTAGGAGTCAGGCGCCGGGATGCAGGGCCCGTCGAGACAGACCCGAGCATAGTGTGGCAGCGGTTCGCGGACCATTACTACCTGTTTCGCGGGACCCCAACCGCCGCGTGGCTCGATTACGAGCTACACGAAGTCTTCGGCATTCGGGACCGCCTCTCGGGCGAGACGGCGCCACGGCTCTACGACGAGATCCGAGAAAAGCTCGGCTCGCCGGAGTTCCGCCCGCGGGCGCTGTTCGAGCGCTTCAACATCGAGGTGCTGGCGACGACCGACGCGGCGACCGACATGCTCGACCACCATTGCGCGATCCGCGAATCGGGCTGGCCGGGCCGGGTGATTCCCACGTTCCGGCCGGACGCCCTGTTCCGGATCGCGGCCCCCGGCTGGAGCAAAGCGCTGGACGCGTTGGGGCGCGTCGATGGGGAACCGGTGCGCGACTACCTCGGATTCGTGCGCGCCCTCGCCGATCGTCGCGCGTACTTCAAGAGTCTCGGCGCCACCGCGACCGACCACGCCGTACTGGAACCGTACACGGCGGCCCTCGAGGGAGAGGAGGCCGAGCGCCTGTTTCATCTGGCCTGTCAGGGGGAGGTGACGCCCGCCGACGAGCGGCGCTTCACGGCGCACCTCCTCATGGAAATGGCGCGGCTCTCGCTCGAGGACGGCCTGACGATGCAGATCCATCCAGGATCGCTGCGGGACCACAACCGTCTCGTGTTCGAGCGGTTCGGGCCGGATCGGGGCGGTGACATCCCGATTGCAACCGAGTTCACGCGCAACCTGCGCCCCCTGCTCAACGCCTATGGCAACGACCCGCGCTTCACGGTCGTCGTGTTCACCCTAGATGAGTCCACCTATAGCCGGGAGCTCGCGCCCCTCGCCGGGCACTATCCAGCGATGCGGCTGGGGCCTCCCTGGTGGTTCTTCGATTCGCTGGAGGGGATGCGGCGGTTCCGCGAGCGGACGACCGAAACGGCGGGGATCCACAAGACAGCGGGATTCAACGACGACACGCGGGCGTTCTGTTCCATCCCGGCGCGGCACGATTTCTCGCGCCGCATCGATGCCAACTACCTCGCGGGGTTGGTGGCCCGCCATGTGATCGACGAGAGCGACGCGCGCCCCATGGCGCGTGCCCTCGCGTACGATCTAGCGAAGCAGACCTACCACTTATGAACCGCCCCCGCCATTCAGGCGGGCGCCGGCGCCGAGCTGCAGGCTCCAATTGCCATTGTAGAACGTAAAGCGACTGGCGCTCGAGGGGTGGAACATGACATCGAGATCGACCCCAAGACGCATCCACACCCGGTTGCTCGCGTGATAGCGCAGCCCCAGAATCGTCGACAGACCGCCGTCGCTCGCCTCGAACGCGCCGCCGTAGGCGTTGCGCACGTAGCCTCCGCCCACCAGCACTTCCATGCGCTCCCCGGCCGGGAGCGCCCCGACCACGCGGGCGTGGAACGGCGTGTAGGTCACCGAGCCCCCCCCCCCGCTCGGGGCGCTGGAGGCACTGGTACGCGACACGTCGACCTCGAATGCGAACCCGGGCCGGAGGGCGACCGACACGCGCCCGCCGGCGCCGACCGTGCTGCTCATCCCCAGGCTGTTGTCGAAGTTGGTGTAGCGCGCGAATGCGCCGAGCTCAACGGCTCCGGTCCCTTGCGCGACGACGGGGGCGGCGCTCACCAGCGACGCGACCATCGCCAACCGCGTGATGCGAGACGCCATGGCGTTCCCTCCTATCGTGCCCGTTTGGTGGTAATGACGATCACGCCGTTGGCGCCGCGTGATCCGTACATGCTCGTCGCCGCCGCATCCTTCAGTACCTCGATCCGCGCTACGTCGCTGGGCGCAAGGTCCGCCAGCATGCTCCCGATGGACTCGTTCGGGATCGTGATCCCGTCGAGCACCAGCAACGGATTGTCGTTATCGGATTCGCCTCGGATGCTGCGGCGGCCACGGATGCGGAGCTGATAGTTCCCGTTCGGAAGCGGCGTGACTTCGAGACCCGGCACGCCGCGCAGCATCTCTTCCACCCGCGTCACGCGCGCATCCGTTTCGGACGGCACGACCACCGTCACGGCGGCGGTCCCAGGCGTGACCTCGGCCGGAGGGGGCGACCCGCCGCAGGCGAGCGCGCCGGCGACGAGGAGGCAGCGAGCGTCGCGCTTCATCGAACACTACGGAGGCAAGGCGCGTGCCTCCCCGTTGCGGGGCGAAACCCGTGCGCGGTGTGCCCCTCCCGCCGCCTGTGCGCGTCACATGCTGCGACGCCGCAACGCCGGCCCAAGTTGTCTGGAGCGCCGATGCCAGCCATCGCGTTCGGCATATGCCTTGCGACCGCGTGCGGCCAACCACACCGGAAAAGCCGCCCATGTCCGTGCGCTTCCCGACGCTGCTCTGCCTGGCGCTAGCACTCGGCGCCCGTGGCACTCCTTCCACCCGCCCCCCCACCCTCGAGAATCGTCTGGCCCGCACCCCGCCCATGGGATGGAACAGTTGGAAT
>WNGJ01048181.1_pt1 | contig 11390 bp, 3 predicted proteins | sample 5400611 | NCBI WGS metagenome assembly WNGJ01 (sample SAMN13153375, study PRJNA577476) | soil metagenome | isolation source: 40 cm soil or saprolite under Garry oak tree replicate 1 | place: USA:California | collected 2016-06-15 | reverse complement strand
CAGAAGCGGAAATTGAAGAGTGATGCAAGAGTGAATAGGAGCCCGATCCCCTACTCAGTCTCAGACGAAGCGTGCGCCACGAGGGCCGCGCTCGGCCCGAAGAGGACGCACGGCGGTTAGGCTCGATAACGCACGCAACCCTGCCCCCAAGGCCAGCGCCAGGGGCCGCGATTCGCTCCGCGCGCCTGATCAGCTTGCTGGGTAAGGCCGAGAATGCCTGAAGCCCTCGCCGTTAGCATCATCACCAGCTCAGCGTGAGAGTACTCGGCATTAAAAGCACTCAGTGGGCCAGTCTGAATGTTCAGTGAGGCCGTGCGTTCGAAGTTACCCGAGGACCGCGAGTACCCTATGGCTCGTACCGTCATCATCGAGGGGCACCCGTATCGGTCCTTGGGCTAGAGGTTGGCCGTCGAGCTCCGCCTGGGTGATCCCACGACTGACGCCATGGGGGTTCTCGACCACGATTTCGTAGCGCGCGGAGGCGTATTGAAAAACGATTTCGAAGCGAGGCCAGTGCTTGGGAATGCAGGGGTCGAGGAGCAAGAACGCTCCCTGGAGACGAAGGCCAAGAACAGATTCGATGCCTGCTCGATAAATCCACCCGGCCGAGCCGGTGTACCACGTCCATCCGCCGCGTCCGACATGCGGAGGTTCTGAATAGATATCGGCGGCGACGACATAAGGTTCTGCCCTATAACGATGCACGCTTGCCCGTGTGCTGGACTGGTTGATGGGATTTATAAGCGAGAATAGGTCAGCAGCTTTATCTCCATCGCCGAGGGTTGCGAAGGCGATCACCGACCAGGCGGCGGCGTGGGTATACTGGCCACCATTTTCGCGGATGCCGGGCGGATAGCCCTTGATGTACCCTGGATCGAGCGGTGTGCGGTCGAAGGGCGGAGTGAAGAGCAGAGCCAGCCGGGCCTCCCGTCGGATGAGCTGATCTTCCACCGCGGCCATCGCGCGCGTAGCGCGGGCGGGATCGGCTGCCCCAGAAATCACGCTCCAGGACTGGGCGATCGAGTCAATCCGGCATTCGTCGCTCGCAGAAGAGCCTAATAGCGTTCCGTCATCGAAAAAACCACGACGGTACCAGTCGCCGTCCCACCCCTCCCGCTCAAGGGAAGTTTGCAGCGCCGCGGCGTGAGAGCGCCATGCCGCGGCGCGCGCTCGCTCCTGGCGAGTTTCCGCCAAAGGCGCGAAGGCCGATAGCGTCGCATGCAGGAACCAACCGAGCCAGACGCTCTCGCCTTTGCCCAGCTCGCCGACCCGGTTCAAGCCGTCGTTCCAATCGCCCGTGCCGATCAAGGGTAAACCATGCTCGCCGATACCAAGACTTTGATCGAGCGCGCGTGCGCAGTGCTCGAAAAGAGAGCCGGTCTCGTCGGCGATGATGGGTTGGAAATAGGAATCGTGCTCGCCGGGCAGCAGCGCCTGGCCTTCGAGAAAAGGAACAGGCTCGTCCAACACTGCGAGGTCGGCGGTGGTCTCGATATAGTGTGCAACGGCGTAAGCAAGCCATATCCGATCGTCCGAAATGCGCGTGCGGACGCCTTGGCCGAACGGCGGCAACCACCAATGTTGAACATCGCCTTCGACGAATTGCCGAGCGGCGGCGCGCAGGAGATGTTCTCGCGTCATCGCCGGTCTCGACAGCGTAAGTGCCATTCCGTCCTGAAGTTGGTCGCGGAAACCATAAGCGCCGCTCGCCTGATAAAACGCCGATCGCGCCCACAGGCGGCAGGCGAGCGTTTGATAGAGCAGCCAGCGGTTGAGCATGATGTCCATCGACCGGTCCGGTGTGGTCACCTGAACGGTGCCGAGCACGTCGTCCCAATGCTGCACGACCTCGCGGAAGACCGCGTCAAGATCGCCCCCGCGATAGCTCGCGATCAGAGATTGCGCTTCGGCCGCGGTGGCTGCCTCGCCAAGGAGGAAAATGATGTCGACCCTCTCGTCGGGATCGAGCCCCAACGGGGCTTGAAGAACGCCACAGGGATCGAGGCCGGCGCCCACTCGCTTGGAAAGCGGCGGGGCTTCTGTCGCAAGCGCGGCTGGGTTGTCGAGGGTACCATTTCGACCCAGGAACTCCCGCCGGTCGCCGGTCCAGTTTGTCTGCCGACCGGCCAGGTCGGCAAACGCTACGCGGGAGCCGAATGCCGTGTTCCAGGGATTGCGGGCAAGGAGGGCGCCAGTTTCGGGCTCGATCTCCGTCACAATTAAAGGCGCGGATGCGCTCCGCGATGGACCAAGCACCCATTCCACATAGGCCGTGACCGAAAGCCGTCGCGCCCGCGCAGACTTGTTGCGGATCGTTAGTCGCGAGATTTTGATCGGATCATCGAGTGGGACATATTGAAGGAGATCGAGTTCGATGCCGTGAGCGGCATGCTCGAACCGGCTGTATCCCTGGCCGTGCCGAACGATATAAGGCGCTGCCTCATCCCGGATCGGCAGTGCCGTGGGTCCCCACAGCTCGCCGGTATCCTCGTCGCGCAGAAAGATGACCTCGCCCGGCCGATCCGTCACCGGGTCGTTTGACCAGGGTGTCAGCTGGTTTTCGCGACTATTGACGGACCACGTGTATCCGCCGCCCTCGACCGTGACCTGAAAGCCGAACGAGGCGTTGGAGATGACATTGGTCCATGGCGCCGGCGTCACTTGCCCTGCGCCAAGGATCGTCACATATTCGCGTCCATTTGCAGCGAATCCGCCAAGCCCGTTAAAGAACTCGAGGTCCAGTGTCACGGGAACGGACGGTTGCACGTCTGCGGTCTGCAGGCGTCGCGGTGGAGGTGGCGCGGGAGCGTTCGCTGCCCGGAAGCGGTCCAGCTGGTCCGATAGACTTCCGTAGCGCCCGGCCAGCACGACCCGAGCCACCGATGGGAGAAGAGCGCGCGTCTCTTGCGAAATGAGATCGGTGCGCAAAACGAATACGGAGCCATGCGCCCCATCCACTCCGACCCGTGGATGGGATTGGCTCGTCCGCACTGTCGTCTCGAGGGCGATCTGAAGGTCCTGAACATAGGAGGATGCCCGTTCGTTCAGGATCACGAGATCAACGGCCAGCTGCTTCATCCGCCAGTATTCATGCGCTCGCAACAACTGGCCGACGATGGCAATGTCCTCGATGTCGTCGATCCGCACCAGAACGATGGGAATGTCGCCGGAAATGCCCTGAGCCCAGAGCGCCGCCGGGGCGCCGCCGCCTCGGCGAATGGCATCGGACGACGGACGCGCCGACGGATCGGCGTAGAGCACGTGGCCCGCGAGGCGTTGGAAGAGGCTCGCCTCGTCAGCATCGACGCCGAGATGATTCAGCTGCACCTGCGCCTGGGTCCACGCCAATGTGGCGGCACGCTCGAATGCATTGGCGTCGTGGTGCTTGTCGACCAGGTCCAGCACATGGGCGCGCGACGATGCGACGACGGTCCAGAAGGCGATGCGCACCGTCTCGCCCGGTTGAATCCGTACACGGCGTCGAAGCGCAAAAACAGGATCCAGGACGGTTCCGACGGTATTGGAGAGACGCCGGCCATCCATCGCCGCGATCGGCGCCCGAGCATCGCGCCCACGGCCGAGGAAACGGGCTCTATCGGTCTCGATCTCCGTTTCACCCACGTTCTCACCTTCGACGACGGCAAGATGTGCTGCCCAGATCTCCGGTTCGGTTGGCGACCTGCGGCGCCGCGTCGCTAGGATGGCGCCGACCTTGGCGTCGTATTCGGTCTGCACGAAGAGTTTCGAGAAGGTCAGGTGCGCCGCGTCGGCTGCGGGCGGAGCCAGCGCGAGCTCGGCGTAGGAGGTGAGCTCGATGTCCCGGACCCGGTTGCCCCCATTCGATACGGACAGGCGGCGAACTTCGGCGTCGTCTTCCGGAGAAACGACGATTTCAAGCACCGTAGTGATTGTTCCATCGCGTCGTATGAACTCGGCTCTATCCTCGCTGAACCTAACATCGTAGCTGGCCGGCTCGACGCCGCTCGGCTGGTAGCCTGCGGACCATACGTCGCCGCTCCGGACATCGCGTAGAAACACGTAGGCGCCCCAGTCGTCGCGGGTGGCATCTTCGCACCAGCGTGTAATCCCCAGATCACGCCATCGACTGTAGCCGGAGCCGGCTCCTGTGAGCATCACCGCGTACCGGCTGTTAGAGAGCAAATGGACCTCCGGTGTTGCGGCGTGCGCGGAGCGCAGGCGGCGCACCGTCGGGAGTTCCAGGTCGCGGACCGCGGCACCCGCCTTGACTTCCTCCGCCCTGGGACGAGCGGCCGCGACATCGCGCGGTGTCCGCTCCTGCAAGAGAAGTTCCGTGGCCTGGACGATCCGTTGGCGACAGCGGCCACGGTCATGCCCTGATGGTGTGCCATGAAAGCGCGAATGACCGCGTAATCTTTGCCCTCTGGCAGACGTGAACGTGTGTAATCCAATGCCTCGTAGAAGCCGTAGCGACCGCTCGCGCCGACTGCCGCCAGCCGGGCGAAGTTGCGCGCCGAAGCCGCCGGTTCGACCATCGTTGCAAGGGCCGTCGCATAGGGTGCGACGACAGCGTTCTCGCTGAGGCCGCGTTTCAGCCCCAGCCCCGGCACGCCGAAATTCGAGTATTGGTATGTGAATTCCAAATCGCGCGCATTGTAGGCGGATTCTGAGATGCCCCATGGTAAGCCAAGCGCGGCGCCATAGGACATCTGCCGGCGGACGATGAGACGGTTCGTCTGCTCGATCAGGCTGCCGGCCGGCGCGCGCATCACGAGAGACGGCATCAGATATTCGAACATCGATCCGGACCAGGAAATCAGCGCTGCGCCGCGCTCGACCGGGGCGACGGCTCGCCCGAGCCGGAACCAGTGGCGGGACGGGATGTCGCCCTTAGCGATCGCCACAAAGCTCGCAAGACGCGCTTCGGAAGCGAGCAAGTCGTAGCAGCCCGCGTCGAGCTTGCCTTCCGGGACTAGAAAACCAATCGAGAGGAGCTTGCGATCCTGGTCGAAAAGGAAGCCGAACTCCATCGCCTCGGCCATGGACCGCGCCGTCGATTCCAGCGCTGCAAGGCGCTGGTTCAGCGTCTGGGCAATTGCGGCGGTCTGAGTCACATCGCGCCGGTGACTATCGATTGATCTCTGTGCCGCCTGCGCCCAAAAGAGCATTTCGACACCGTTCTCGTCCCCACGCTCGCCGGCCAGCGTTTGAGCGATATCGACGACGGTCGCGGCCAGATGCGCGAGGTCCATCAGCTGTACAGGAAGTTCCTCCGGCAGCGAATCATCACGGCCGAGTGCCGCGCCCAAGGCATCGAGCGCACTATCAAGCTCATGCCCCGAGATGAACTGCGTCCGCCGGTCGTCGGGAAGTTCTCGAATGGCTCCGCGCGCCAGGCTTAAGGCATCTTCGATGCCGGCGAATAGTCGGTAAGCCGCAAGCGGGCGGCCGATCCACTCCCGGCAGGCATTTGCAACAGCGATCAGATGTCCAGCCAGATTACCGCTATCCACTGAGGAGACATATCGCGGATCCAGCGGACGAAGATCTCCCGTGTCGTACCAATTGTAGAAATGGCCACGAAAGCGCTGCAGGCTGCTCATCGTTGCGAGCGTTGCTTCCAAGCGCTCGATAGTCTCGGTCGTCCCGGCCCATCCGAAGTCACGGGCGCTGATTGCGGAGAGAAGATAGAGCCCGATATTGGTGGGCGAGGTCCGATGGGCGAGTACTGGCGTTGGGTCTTCCTGGAAATTGTCCGGCGGCAGCATGTGGTCCGCCACCGTGACGAAAGTCTCGAAGTAGCGCCACGTACGGCGCGCGACCAGCCTCAAGGCGCGCGCGTCCGTTTCCGAGACGACTAGGCGTCCCGCCACGAGCGGGGATAGGCTTGTCCATCGAGCAACACCAGGTGATGCGATCCACAGCACCACGAACGGTGCCGCCGCCAGCCAAGCGTCGCCGCCGGCACACCAAACCACCATCGCCGCAACTATGCCGATGACGACCCCACCGGCCATCAGACGATAAAAGCCGAAGAGACCGAGCCGAGGGCTGAGCTTCGCGTAGGCTGCCGTGACCCATTCGAGCAAATTCCGCCGGCTCACGTACAGACGAAATAGCGTTCTTCCGATCGCATCGGTCATCGACCATGCTTGATGCGCAAGGAACGTAACCGCCAATGCGGTCTGGGCCAAAGCGAGCCAAAGATCCGCGCCGAGGGCGCGCAGGTGGCTTCGAGCAGTGACCCGGGCACGCCGCGGCACGATCGCGGCGAGAACGGGGAGCAGGGTCGGCACGGCGATCGTCGACAGGATGAAGCAGGTCCAGACAGCGGCGGAATGTAAGGACAGGGTGCATCCCGCCAACAAGGCCATGACGCTTGCCGGCGCAGACAGTGCCCGCCGCAGATTGTCGAGCATCTTCCAGAGGCCGATGAGCGGAAGCGCGCTCATTCCCCGACCACTGAGGGACGCGTCGCCACGGCCGAAAATCCAGGGCAGCAATTGCCAGTCGCCGCGGGCCCAGCGGTGCCTGCGCGCTGCGGCCACGTCATAGCGCGACGGAAACTCCTCAACGACCTCGATATCGGATGCCAGGCCGGCGCGGGCGAATGTCCCCTCGAAGAGATCGTGACTCAGAAGCGTGCTATCCGGCACGCGGCCGTCGAGCGCGGCTTCGAATGCATCCAAGTCGTAGATGCCCTTGCCGGTATAGGAGCCTTCGCCGAAGAGATCCTGGTACACGTCGGAAACGGCCGAGGCGTAGGGATCGATGCCGCTCATGCTGGAGAAGATGCGCTGGAACAGCGACCCCTCGCGGCCGATCGGTAGAGAGGGTGTGACGCGCGGCTGCAGCACCGCGTATCCCTCGACGACACGTCCAGCAGCGGCGTCGAACCGCGGGTGGTTGAGAGGGTGTGCCATCTTGCCGACGAGCCTTCGGACGGTCTCCCGAGGTAACCGCGTGTCGCTGTCGAGCGTGATGACATAACGAACGCCGGACGGCGCGGCGAGCGGCCGCCCTCCGATTGCCATGAATGTCGTATCACCCGCGCCGCGCAGCAGCCGGTTCAACTCGTGGAGCTTGCCGCGTTTGCGTTCCCATCCAATCCACTGCTTCTGCCCACCGTTCCAGACTCGCCGACGGTGAAGCAGGAGGAAACGGTCACCCCCAGGCGCCGGTCCGTAACGGCGATTCAGACGGGCGACACCCTCGGTGGCAGCATCGAGAAGGGCGTCATCTCCCTCGGCGTGCTCGGTCGAGGCGTCCGTCCAATCCGAAAGAAGCGCGAAATGAAGGTCGCCTTCCGGACTCGCGAGGTAGTGGATCTCCAGACGTTCGATTTGCTCTTCGAGCGCGCCCCGCGTCGTGAGCAGGGTCGGAACGGCGATCATCGTGCGCAGATTCAACGTCACGCCATCGCGGAGTTCCAAGCCCGGCAAGATCATCGTACCGAACCCGCTCGTCACAACCCGGTTCACGATTGCGACCGCCAGATCCATCGACGGGATCAGTCCGAGGAGCGCCAGGAGACCCAGCGACCAGCCGCCGATCCTCGGTTCCCCCAGCGCGATCAACGGCAGAAGCAGAACGATCGCTGCGACGATAATGACTCCGACGATATAGCCGCCAATGCCGATCTTGGTGTTGAAACGAACAAGCCAACTCCGCATGGGAGCTCGAAATCCGACCGTCCTCTCGAAGGTGGGACGCCCGCCAGCGATCAGATGATAACCGGGATCGCGCTTGGAGCCGCGTGCGAGCCCCTCGATAGCGCTGCGGTAGAGGTTGCGCGTCGGAAAATCCATGCTGGCGAAGTCGCTGCCGGACTGCAGCAAATCGTCAACGAGACTGACGCTCTCGACCAACTCCGTCCAATCCACGTCAGAGACCAGGCGCATGCTCGTGATGATGTTTCGGGTCGTTACGTTCGTCGCACCCTGTCGTTGATGCTGGTCACGCACGATCTCGTCAGCAGTCGTTCCCTGCGCCGTCAGGCGCCGCTCCAGCCACGTCAGCGCCGGCACAACATTCGGATCCTGGTCGCGCAGCCGTTGGACGAGTTGAACGGCGAAGGCCTCCGGCAAAGGTGCCTGTTCGTACCTCTGAAGGACCGAGGCGACCGGCTCGGCCGTGCGCCCGTTCACACCCAGGAGACGGTCGGCCAAGGTATCTGCTTCCTGACGCGCTGCCCGGCCGCTCACGATGCGCTTGGCTGCGCGTCGAAGATTCTCCACGAGCACGATCCGCAGCGTGATCGCGACCGCCCATAACTCTCCGATCGTCAGCAGTTGGACGCGCTGGTAGGCGCGCACGAACCGGCACAGCATGTCGGGGTCGAAACGACTGTCCGTATGCGCAACGAAGGCCCACGCGATGCCGAACACGAGGTGGTAATTGTCGAGCAGCCACTCGGCGGCCGGCGTCACCGTGTGCCGCTCGCCGGTCGCGCTTCCGATGGCGCGGTATGCTTCGAGGAGAACCGCCTCGTTGTCCTTCAGCCGCACCGCGAGGGATCGGCGGGGCATCGGCCTCGCGGTAGATTGTTGGGCCGCGGCAAGGCTCTCGGCATGCTGCTCCAGACGTTCGATGCTGAAAAGTTCCTCGTGGATGGAATCTTCAGTCTCCCAAGGGGAAGCGGTTGGACGTCGTCCGAAGGCGCGAAGGATCGACGGTATCAAGTTGGCCTTTCTGCAGCGGATGCGCGGATTCTGAGCCGTGCACATCGCTTGGCAAGCGCGAGATGCCGGAATTGCGGTGCGGACGCAGCCTCAGTTGCCGTTCGCGGTATCGGCTTCCAGATTAAGAGGCGACGGACTAGATCACGAACGATCCAGCGGCACGGCAATGGACACTGAACTACCTTAGCCGACATCGTTGACGCCGTTGATCCTGTCAATGCGCTAAGCGGCGGGAAGGCCTTGATGGCCGGAAATCTCGTTTATCGAAATCCGAAAATATATTGGCTCGAGCCGCCGTTCTTCGCCCTTATGCAGCGTCTTGACGTAGCCAGGCTCCCACCACATCGCGGTTTTAGCCAATAGGTCGTGGGCGACCGCTCGCGTTCTATGGAATTCTGGCGTGTCGGGGAGTTCTTGATATCGGCCGAAGATCACGACGGTTTGCCATTCGTGGCGGCTAACAATCTCGTCAGCTTCTACGCAGACCAGCGGGTTGGCTCGCATCCACTCGATCTTTTTTCCAACGGTGGAGAAGCTGTAGATAAATTTCCGATAGTACGCGAACGAGAAAGGAACGACATAAGGCTGTAAACCCTGGACACAGCCCAGACGGCCGATATGCGCGCGTTCCAACAGATCTACACTCATCTCGCGGGTCATGTCTTGGATCAGCATATTGGCTCCGGTGGTTGCCAGATGGCCAAGCGCCAACTCGAAGGCCTTCGGGTCGCGGAAGAAGCTGGTGACGTTAATCAGCAGGTCCTTGGCGAGGAGCTCGAGCTCCTCTGAACCCTGCCGCAGCATGTCGAGATACCGGCCGTTGTCATCGACAGCGGCCAGCGCCATGCGCCGTTCGATCCGGCGCATCAATGTGCCCGGCTTGTAAAGCGCGAAATCGTGCGCAGTCTTGGTGCGCAGAAGATTGATGAACTCGGCCAACCGATCCGCGGCATGATCGTCGGGCGCCTGGCCCTTCCGCCCACCGTTCAGGACCAGCTGCCGACCGTATTTTGCCAGGATTTCGGGAATTTTCGCTACCGGGAGCACGAGGTCCGCGGCGCCTGTCATGATCGCGCTCCGCGGCATGCCGTCATATTCGGCCTCGCCCGGATCCTGCACGATGACGAGCCCGCCCTTCTCCTTGATCGCCTTCAGCCCCAGGCTGCCGTCGCCGCCGGTTCCCGAGAGGATCACGCAGATCGCATGTTCGCCGTGCTCTTCAGCCAACGAGCGCAGGAAGAAGTCGAACGGCAGACGCGCGCCGTGACGCTCCCATGGTTCCGTGAGGCGCAGCGCACCGCTGCCGATCGAGAGATAGGCACCCGGCGGAATGAGATAGACATGCTCGCGCTCGAGCGGCATCCCGTCTGCTGCTTGCTGTACCTTCATCGGCGTATGGCCGGCCAGCAAATCGACCATCATGCTCACGTGCGTCGGATCGAGATGCTGGATCCGAATGAACGCCATGCCGGTGCTGAGAGGAAGGGCAGCGAGCAGCCTGCGGGCAGCATCGAGGCCGCCAGCCGAGGCGCCGAGCCCGACGACCGGGAAATTGTCATGCGCGGTGCCACGCCTCGGCAACGACCGCCGGCGCGGCCGCCGCGGAGCCGTTGCGGCCTGTCGCGGACCCTGTCCTGTCATCTACATTAATCCTAGCACGAAGCTCTGCATCCCTGCGACACTGGCGTTACCCGACAGTGCTCTCGTCCGGACGACGAGAGCTATGGCCAGAAGTTGGTGACGGCCTGACCTGGTAGGGCGGCGTATCGTGGTGGTGTTCGACGCCTCCACTTCTCCAATGAAGGAGTGATACGCCGTGTCCGACAGTAACGTCATCAAGCTCGCCCAGCCAGGGGCCTTTACCGATTCCCTCACAGAGATCCTGCGCAGCGGCGCGCGTGCGCTGCTGACCCAGGCCGTCGAAGCGGAGGTTGCCGAGTTTCTAGCAAAGCATGCCGATCTCAAGACCGCGACGGGCCAGCAGCGCGTGGTGCGCCACGGCCATCTTCCACAACGCGAGATCATGACCGGGATCGGCCCGATCGCCGTTCGCCAGCCGCGTGTGCGCGACCGCGAAGCTGCCGAGGGCGAGCGCATCCGGTACTCGCCGTCGATCCTGCCGCCGTACGCGCGGCGATCGAAGAGCCTTGAGGTGCTGATCCCTGTCCTCTACCTGAAGGGCATCTCAAGCGGCGACTTCGAGGAAGCGCTGGCGGCGCTCGTCGGCAAGGACGCGCCAGGTCTATCGGCGTCGACCATCGCCCGTCTCAAGGAGGTGTGGACCGAGGAGCATGCGCGCTGGCAGAAGCGCGATCTGTCAGCAAAGCGCTACGTCTACTGCTGGGCCGACGGCATCCATTTGGAGGCTCGGCTCGAGGAACAGGCGCAGTGCATCCTGGTCATCATCGGCGCGACGCCGGAAGGCAAGAAGGAACTGGTCGGCTTCACCGATGGCCTGCGCGAGAGCTCACAATCGTGGCGTGATCTGCTGCTCGATTTGAAGCGTCGCGGCCTGACAACGGCGCCGCAGATTGCGGTCGCCAAGCCTGCCCTCGCGAAAGCGGGGGGCGCGCTCGGGTTCTGGAAGGCGCTCGGCGAGGTGTGGCCGACAACCCGCGAGCAACGCTGCTGGGTGCACAAGACCGCCAACATCCTGAACAAGATGCCGAAGAGCCTACACACCAAGGCCAAGCGCGCGCTGCAGGAGATCTGGATGGCCGAGACCAAGAA
>WNGJ01020030.1_pt1 | contig 11392 bp, 10 predicted proteins | sample 5400611 | NCBI WGS metagenome assembly WNGJ01 (sample SAMN13153375, study PRJNA577476) | soil metagenome | isolation source: 40 cm soil or saprolite under Garry oak tree replicate 1 | place: USA:California | collected 2016-06-15 | reverse complement strand
TAATGCCATTTTTGCAGTTCACCACAAGCCACAGAGCAGGGAGCCACTTGTCCAACCCTAACGGAGATTCCTCAAAGAGTGTGCCAGTTTTTAAGGAAAATGTCGGCCTTGGGTGTCCGCTGTAGCATTTCCAGACGCGGGTCTTTGCGAGATAGGACACTTTCTCAGAACCGCAGTGCGGGCAAGTCACTTTGCCATCGGGCCAGCGAAGCTCTATCATCAGCTTGCGGCAGTTCTCGAAGTCCTGAAAGTGAATAATGGCTTCTTGCAGTGTCTTTATGCTTTCCATGCCATAAATATACGGCTTTTCTTACGGTATGTCAAGTATATAATTGCCCTAACAAAACCGGAACAGGGCGGAAATGCTGCCATGGTCGCCGCACAGGCTGTAATGCATGTCGCCACTGAAAGCGCCGTCTGACACGGCCTTCAGCGTCCTACCCGCAATAATTTGCCTTGACACCAACGGTTTTAGGCATAGACTTATGCCGCTCAGCCGGACCCACCCTTCCCTTCGCAGTGGTTCGACTGAACTGGCCCCTCGGATCCCAGCCCGCACAGAGGAGACGACATGAAATCCAGGACAGTGGGCGATCGCGCCATCGCGCTCCTTCTAGAGGGGCTCCACTCGTCGAATGCGTGCGATGCCTGGGTGGAGTTCCTGGAATCGTACGGCCCTGTCTTGTACCAGACAGCTCGCGCTTACACATCCAACCAAGATGCGGCTGCGAACTGTTACGTCTATATGTGCGATGAACTTGCGCGCAATCGTTGTAGACGCCTCCTGAAATTCAATCCGAAGGGACGGGCAAGTTTCACTACCTGGTTACGAGTGGTCGCACGCAATCTGTGCTTTGACTGGCATCGCGGCCAATCGGGTCGGCACCGACCGTTCAAATCGTTCGAGGATCTTTCACTGCTAGAACTCGAAATTTACCACTGGCGGTTCGCGCGTGGCGCTTCCCAGCACGAGGCCCTGCAACAACTTGCAGTGGTGTTTCCTGGCATTGGCCTTGACGAACTGTCTGCCGTCGAAGACCGGCTTCAGAACTCGCTCACTTCGCGCCAGCGCTGGATCCTGAGCACGCGGAGGCAATCAGAAATCAGCACGCCAGTCGCCATCGCTGGAGAAGAAGGCAAGCTCAGTGTGCTGGACGTTGCCGATCCGCAGCCCGACCAAGAGACACAATTGGTAACCCAGCAGCAGCGGGAGCAGCTTCACAAAAGTTTGGCTTCGCTGCCCGCCGATGAACGTCTTGTGCTGCAGCTTCGCTTTGAACATGATCTGTCCCTTGAGGAAGTCGCCAGGTTATGTGGCTTGGGGGATGGGCAACGGGTTCACCGGAAGTTGACAGCTGTCCTGAAGAAGCTACGTTCTCTGATGGGCTAAAAAAAAATGCGGGGAAATCTGCAACGTGTCCGTGCAATAAGGCAGGAGCGCCAACATGCCGGACACCAACTCCCCGAAGTTGGCCATGGGCGAGGAGACTTTTCCAGCGATGCGATCCGAAAGCAGCGAAAATCCACCCACTCGTCGATGGACGTGTCCAGACGACCAGACGATTGCGGCATATGTAGATGACGCGCTCAGCCAAAATAGAAGAGCGGGAGTCGAATTCCACCTGTCAAAGTGTGAGCGCTGCCGCCTGATTGTCGCAGATGTTGTCAAACTCCAAAGAGAACATGAGCTTCCTGTCCCGCCATTCGAGTTTGCGCGAAGACCAGCCCAGTATGCGCCAGCAGTTTCGGCGGGCTTCCGTTGGATTTGGGCTCCAGCGGCAGCTGTAGCCCTAATAGTCTTGATGACGGTCACTATCGGCCTGCTTCGCGAGCCGCAAAAACTGCTGGTGACGGCGCCGCCACCGCCTTCTGCACCCATGATCGCCAAAGCGGAGCCGCTGACTTCGCGCAACACACCCCTGCACGAGATTCTTAGGAAACCCAAGCTTTCGGAGGCACGCCCGGTCATACTGTCCCCCCGACAGGACAGCATCGTGGTACGCGAGAACTTGGAATTCAACTGGAAACCCGTTTCGCGCTCTCGCTACTACGAGATAAGCGTCGTCACCTCGGATGGCGATCTGCTCTGGGAAGATCAAACGGAAAAATCCGTCTTGCACCTTCCATCGGAGGTTGTGTTGAAGCGCGGCTCGTATTTTGTTTGGATTACGGCCTACCTGTCTGACGGGCGAGTGGCAAGGTCATCGCCGGTGCGGTTCGTGGTCAAAGGCTAGTCTAAACCAATGCGCACCATCGCCAAATTCGTTTGCTGTTGTGGTATCGCATTGCTGTCTGTGACGGCGTGGCCGCAAGACGCACACCCATCCGCTCAAGAACGGCTCACGACAGCGAAGCAACTGTATACCCAGGAAGGTCCAAAGGCAGCGCTCCCGGAGTTCGAGGAGGCGCTGAAGATGTTCCAGGCCGACAAGGACCGACACGGTGAAGCCATCGTTCTCGGGTTCATCGCGAATTGCCAGCGGAAACTGGAAAACCTCGACAAGGCTCTGGAGTTCGCGCAGCAAGCTCTGCGCATGAAAGAGGAACTTGGTGATCGCGACGAAATCGGAAAGACCCACAACCAGCTCGGCCTGATTTATTGGGAGCGGTCAAACTATCACGAGGCCATCCAGCACTTGCAGCAGGCGATTGAGATTGCCTCGACCGCAGACGATAAGGAACTGGAAGGATCAGCGCGCAACAATCTTGGACTCGTATTCGATGAGCAAGGCGATTATAAGCGATCGCTCGAACAATACCAGCGAGCGCTGGAACTGCATCGCTCTACGCATTTCGAGCGGGGGGAAGGCGACACGCTCGGCAACATAGGCGGTGTTTACTTGCTCCTGGGAAGGTTCAAGGAAGCCCTTCCGTATTACCAGCAGGCATTGGCGATCAGCGAGCGCCTCGGCCTTAAGCCTGCATCCAGCGATGACCTGGGAAATATTGCGCTCTGCCTGGCGGGCACGGGAGACATCGACGGCGCACTCAAGACTTTTGATCACGCATTAGAAGTTGCGCATGAGACCGGCTTGCCAAAAGAGGAAGCCGATTGGCATAAAGGCAAGGGGACTACTCTGGTCGGGCTCGGCCGTTTTGATGCCGCACTTCGCGAATATGCCGCAGCCGAGCAGGTCTACGAGCAAGCAGGACTGAAGCGTGAACTCGTCGAAGCGCTCGCGGACACCGGAAACCTGTATGAGCTGTTGGGAGATGCCATTGGGGCCGAGGAACGCTTTGAGCGCGCCCTTCGCTTGGCACGCGAGATCGGAAATACATCCGGCGAGAGCGCCGGCCTCCTTGCCATGGGAGATCTCGAACGCCGTCGAAAAAAATACGAATTGGCAGACACCCACTTCAAGCAAGCACTGAAAAAGGCTCGCGGCGCAGGAGAGGAAGGAACTGTTGTTTCAGCCCTGCTCCAGCAGGCAATGAACAATCTCGACCGCAAACAGTACGAATCGGCCATGAGGACTGCCTCTGAAGGAAAGGAGGTCGCGGAGCGCTCGGGAAATGTCCCAGCTCTTGCGCTGTCTCGCTATACCCTCGGCGAAGTTCGGCGATCGCAAGGACAGTTTCAGCAAGCCATTGAAGAGTATTCAGCCGCACAGGCCTTACAACAGCAATTGCGGGATCCCGAACTGGCTTGGCGAATTCACTACGGGCAAGGACAAACGCTTGCAGCTCGGGAGAAAACTGACGACGCAATTGCCTCTTATAAAGAGGCAATCCGCATTATCGAAGAGACACGCTCCGGTATTGCCGAGGAGCGATTTCAAGCCGGGTACATTGAAGATCGTTACCAAGTATATGTCGCCTTGGTGGAGTTGCTCCTGAAACTCAACAAGCCGGACGATGCGTTCTTCTATTCGGAAAAACTCCGGGCGCGGGCTTACTTCGATCTGCTTGGCGGAGATCCACCTGCCATCGGCGAACCCGCACAGCAACGGAGGCGCGAATTGAGGGAACAGATTCAGACCCTCAGAAAAGCAGTCCGAAAGGAGTATTCGATTCCTGAAAATGAAAGACGCGGACATGCTTTGGAATTATTTTCTTCGGAGCTGGCGGAGGCAGAACGAGATTACGCAGCGCTGCTCGACAATTCCTTTTCAGTGACGGGATACACATCTGCGCCGGGGGGAACGCTCCTATCTGCCACAGAAATCCAGCACCTACTACCTGCCGACACGGCGCTGATCGAATACGTGGTAGGCAGGCAGATGGTCAGCATTTTCTTGGTCACACCATCATCTGTGGTTGGTATGCCTGTACAGATCAAGTCCGAGAGTCTGTCCTCCCGCACGGAACTGCTTCGCGGACTGATCTCGGAGCGGAGGCCGGAGTGGATCGAGCCAGCCCGTGGACTGCGCAAGGTGCTGCTTGACCCGATTCGAAGCGATGGCCATCTGAGCTCGATCCATCAGCTTCTGATCGTTCCCGACGGTGTCCTGAACTACGTGCCATTTGCTGCTTTCCCTATGGCGACGAATCGATTTCTTGGAGAGGAGTTCACTATCGCGTATCTCCCTGCGGCAGCGGCTTTGGAGAGGGATCCAAAAACCCGCGGCGGCACGACGTTGTTGGCCATGGCTCCATCGGGCGCGAAGTTGCCGAATGCGCCGCTCGAAGTTCGAGAGATCAGCCGAATCTTCGGTTCTACCTCCCGCGTCGTAGTGGGAAAAGCGGCCACAAAGACCTTGTTCAAGCAGATTGCCAGCGACTATGACTATCTTCACCTCGCCACTCATGGCAGCCTTAACCGGAACGTTCCATCGTTATCTGCAATTGAGCTTGAGCCTGACAAGGAGAATGATGGAAGGCTGGAGCTGTACGAGATCGCCGGCATGAGGTTGCATGCCCGCCTCGTCACGCTCAGCGCCTGCGAGACCGCTTTGGGCAAGGGCTACTTCACAGAGACCCCCAGTGGAGACGAATTTGTCGGAATCACAAGAGCATTTCTTAGTGCTGGAGGCCAGAATGTGCTGGCAAGTTTGTGGGCGGTAAACGACGAGTCCACTCGGGCGCTAATGGTCAGGTTCTACCGGCATCTGCTGACAACGAATGGTGCGGAAGCACTCGCCAAGGCGCAACAGGAGCTTCGGCGGAGTGATGTCCGCTACCGCCATCCATATTATTGGGCTCCATTCGTGTTGGTCGGGTCTGCAAATTAAAAGCGGGGAAATCAATTTGATGTCCGTGTATAGCAACAGAAAGCGTTAGTCAGACATGCATAGCTGCTTTGGGGTGCACTAATGAAATCTAAACATTGCTTGTTCGTCCTGCTCACGTTGGCCGCAGCAGTCAACTTTCTTGGTGCCGTCTCGGCGATTGCCCAAATCCAAGTCAACTCTACCACCCCCAGCGCCGCACCCCAGGGCACTGTGAACCTAAACGTCACCGTTAATGGCAGCGGATTCAAGAAGGGCGCCAAGGCCCAGTGGTTCGTAACCGGCACCACCAATCCCGGCGGAGTCACGGTAAATTCGACAACGTTTAATGGTTCGTCCTCGTTAACAGCGAGCATCACGATAGCATCAGGGGCGGTCATCAGCGGTTATGACGTTCGCGTCACCAATGCTGATGGTCGCACCGGCAAAGGCACGGATCTCTTCGCAGTCACCCAGCAAGGAACACCTACCGGTTGCTCGACCACCGGCACCCCTGGCGGATTCACATTACAAGCAGTACTCAACCCGGTCCAGCAGAGTGGAGCGGCATTGGTCACAACGTTGATCTTGGGCGAGGCAATCCGCGTTCAGCCACTGGACTTGAAGCGCGATGGAGTCGTGGACACGCTCGTGGCGTTCGTGACTTCGGGCAGTAACAACGGCTCCATTCCGGGGACGTATGTTTTCTTCCTGGATCCGGCGACAGGGCAGCCCCAGGCAACCAACCCCGCGACGGGCGCAGCCTGGCAGAACCCGCTGCAGGTGCTGACTGGAGTTCAATCGAGGCACGCTGCGGCAGGGGACGTCAACGGCGACGGCATCCCTGACTTCGTGCTGGCCAGCCCAGCCGATAGCGTTGCGTACCTGTTCGTCGGGGCTGTGAGTGCATCACCCTCATTCGCTCCCAGCTACACTGCTTATAAAATCTCGCCTCCCGCCGGTGCACCAAGTACCTGGGCGAGATGGGCAGCATTGGGGGATTTAGATGGGGACGGTAAGGACGAGATTGCGGTCAGCGCAGTCCCCGGCAGCAAGCAAGCCGTAGTACCCGCCGTCTTCATCTTCAAGTACACAGGCAGTGCGGTCACGTTCTGGGAGAAAATCCAGGACCCGACCGGCAGCCAGACATCTGATTTTAGCGGGGGAATTTACGGCGGGGCAGTTGCGATCGGGAATGTTACCGGCGGTGCAGGCAACGGCTTGGCAGTTGGAGCCGACAATGGCGGGACAAACGGCTTGGTTTACGTTTTTCCCTACCCTGCATCGCAATCGAACTATTTCACCCTCTCGGGGCCAGGACCGGGTTTTGGCGAAGGAGTCGGAATCGCTGATGTCAACCTTGATGGTTTCCCGGACCTAGTGGTCAATGCCGGAGGCAGCAAGGCGGGTCAGACGCTGGTGTTTCCGGGCAACGTACACGCGGGCTCCAGCTACACCAACCAGCTATTGCCCGCAACTGGGTTGTCCAACAATTGGGCCCTTCCGGATTTCGCAGTTGGCAACTTGCAGTCAGTCGGAGCGGTGGCGGTCGGCACTCCCAACGCGAGCAACAGTAATGGATGCCCGATCTCCGTGGGCGCTCTGCAGCTGTTTACGTCTCCCTATGCCTCGTCACAACAGCCGAAGTATGTGTTCGAACCGCCAAGCTTGGTCGGCTCCAAACAGTTCGAGTACGGGTACAGTGTTAGCTTCGTGCCTGGGTATCCCATCATGCTTGTTGGCGAACATTATCGAGACGTGGGCACAACGAGCATGGCAGGACAGGTGTACGTGTACAAAAGGAACTAGGTGACTGAAATGGCTGAGACGGCGAGAACGAACCTCGACTGCACGCTCCGGGAGAAAGTGAAGTTCACGTAAGCGAAAGTTCAACTGAATAGGGCTGACCGAAGCACTCGGAGGCCGCTGGTCCGGAAACGGACCCGCGGCCTTTTTTTCTGAAAGTCAAGGAGCGAACATGACTCGCAAACGCACGCTACTGACGTTCGTATTGAGCACTGGGGTTCGACGAAGGGCTGCGGTTTTCCAAAAAACGAAGTCCCTTTTAGAGGGGGAGGATCTTATGAAATGGGTCAATTCGCTGTTGGGTGCGTTTCTCTTACTTGGCGTGCTGGCGGGATGTGGAGGCGGTGGCACAAGCAACAACAATAACAATAAAGGCGGAGGTGGTGGTTCACCGCTGCCTGCTGGTACGGAACTTCTGTATGTTGGTGACAATGTCGGTGTAATTCACGGATTTGGTGTTGATCCTGGTTCCGGTAAGCTGACTCCGCTACCGTCTGTGGCGGTCACGAACCAAGCTGCCGCTGCTGACGTTGGACTGGCAGCTGATTCAGGCGGCAAGGTGCTCTACGCCACGAGTGCAGGTCTCGGTGGACCCACTGTGGCGTCGTTCATTGTGGATCGGACGACGGGCACTTTAACTCTTTCCAGCAGTCTGGCGCTGCCGGTTCCTCCGCGCAAGCTGGCTGCCATTGAAGGTAACCTCTACGTTATCCCCGATCCGAGTGCCAACGCGGCTCAGATGTTTGCATTCAGCATCAATGGGGTCAATGCCGCTCTCACCCAGTTGAGCCCGACGGTCACAGTCCCGGGCCCTGCCCACGATTTGGCCATAGCTGGTTTCGGGAATAACATCCCATCCTGGATGGGCCTAACCTTTAACGGCACTTCTGGGGGCGAGATCCAAGGAATCGTGCGGCAGCCCAATGGCGGTGCGACCGGACTTCAACCGGGCTCACCCACCAGCACTGCCGGGGACAGCCCACAAGGAATACGCGTTACCCCGGATGGGAAGTTTGTGATCGTAGCCAATCAGGGGACAAGTAACGTGGCGGTGTTCTCTCTGGATGCTACGACGGGTGCGCTGACTGAGGTGCCAGGATCACCGTTCGCCAGTGGCCAGCAACCGGGCCCGGTGGCAATTGACCCACCAGTACTGGCGGGGACAGCCCCAAGCGGTAAGTTCGTGTTCGTCGGCGACACCGGAGGGAACAGCCTATCCGCCTACACGATCGACTCGGCAGGCAGCTTGACACCTGTGTCCGGAACACCGATCCCACTTGGAGCGAATGCCCAACCATCATCAATCGCCGTGGACCCAGCGGGTAAATTCGTATACGTCAGCATCGTGCCCCAAGAAGTAGCTGGATTCGCTCTGGACCCAAGCACGGGAGCGCTGACGCCTATCACCGGCTCGCCATTTTCGGTGGGCGCTGTGACTCGCGATATGGTCTTCGTGCCATAAGCTAAAACGAAGCCTGACACTAACTGAAGAAGGCTGACCGAAGCACTCGGAGGCCGCTGGTCCGAAAAGGACCCGCGGCCTTTTTAGTTTGGGGAAAAGAAAGTGAGAGACCATGACTAGCAAAAGCACGTTACTGACGTTCGCATTCGCAACACTGGTCGCGCTGCCCAGTTGGGGCGCTCCGCCCTCCGCTAACCGTGGGACCTGCTCCGATGTCCCGTTACTGTTGATCGTGGCGCCGCAGACGCCTAGTCAAGGGGGCATTTCCGGCGACGGCGTGTCCATATACAACAACCCGAAGGATCCGGCATTCAATGGCGGCACGCAGTATCAGGATGGCATCGGCGGCGTGTACGTCAAGTTTCAGGTCTGCAATGGAACCAACGACCTCATCGTCAACCTTCGCAACACTAAGCCCGTGCGGTACCTGAATCTCGACTTCTCCGTCCAACTCGCCCCGCCCGATACGGCCAACGGCGCGGTGGACCTGAGCGGCCAGCAATACCACCAGCAGGGAGAACAGATCAATGAAATGGCGAATACTTCGCTGTACTCAAATGGCCAGTTCGTCACCTGTTCGGGGCTTGATCTGGGTGCCCTGAGCCGAAGCGTGATTGGCAGCACCGCCTGGTTCAAGCCGACGACGATTTACTCCCCCATCGTTCCCGATTGCAACGGAGGCAGCGGGCCTGATCTTGCCAACCAGCCGACCAACACGTCTTCAGTGGTGGTGCAACAGGCTGACGCCTGCACATGGACTGTGTCGCCAGCGTCGGACAGCACCGGGTCATCTCGCATCGGCGTGGCAGAGGTTGTGAGGACGACCGGCAAGAACACGTGGGTGGCCGGCGGCCAATTCCAGATGCCGTTCAGCTACAAAATCCAAAAGCTCAATTGCACGCCGTAAGTGCGAGGTGACAGTGTGCCGTCGGCACCCTGGCGGGGCCCATCATGACACGAGATTCGCGTAATTAGAACGACCATTTTTCAAGGAGGAAATCATGAAACGCATCAGCTTTTTGAAGTTCGTTGTTTTTGCCTGGCTCGCGTCAGCCCTGTGGGTACATGCACAAGGCCAATTCACCACCTTCGATGCTCCGGGCGCGGGGACGGGGCCCGGCCAGGGCACCGGGCCTAACCAAATGACCGCTGCGGGGACAATTGTCGGAAACTACGTGGATAGCAATTTCGTGACCCACGGCTTCGTGCGGACTGCCCAGGGTGAATTCGCAACCATCGATGTGCCAGGGGCTCTGCGTACGCAGGCCCTGGGCATGACTCAAGCCAGGATTGTTGGGTTCTACAGGGATACCAACCGCGTAAGGAACGGCTACGTGCTCGGTCCCGACGGTAAGTTTGTCACCTTCGAAGCGCCGGGCGCGGGAACAAGCCCGGGCCAGGGCACTCTTGCCGCCGCCATAAATGCGGCGGGTACGGGATGCAAATTACGTGACTCACGGCTTCGTGCGTGCCGCCGACGGAAGCTTTGCCACCTTCGATCCGCCGGGCAGCGCTTACGTGATTGCAGACACGTTGGGCATCAATTCGGCAGGCACTGTCGTGGAGCAATATGTTGATGCGAACTCCGTAGGCCACGGTGCGCTGCGCACCGCTGATGGCACGATTGTCACCTTCGATGCGCCGCACGCGGGGACAGGCCCAGGCCAGGGGACTTTTCCCGAGGCCATTAACGTAACAGGCATGGTATCGGGAAATTACGTCGATTCGAACAACGTGAATCACGGTTTCCTGCGTGCTTCAGATGGCACCTTTACCACATTTGACGTACCGCAGGCCGGGACTGGGGGTCATCTTCGATGCGCCGGGGGCCGTGGGGACAGGCGCGATTAGCATCACCCCATCGGGTGCGGCGACGGGGTCGTACACCGACTCGAACTTTGTGTCTCACGGCTTTGTGCGTAAGCCGTAAATGTTCGGCACGTTGACATGTGACGCTCACGGTGCAATGAAGCAGCCCGATTGCAACGCCAGCCATGTCGTTTTGCGTTGCGAGGAGCCAAAAGGTCTGAAGGCTGCTGCTCGTAATTCGCTGAACAAAATAGCAGGCTGACCATATTCCACGGAGGCCGTCAAGCCGGTGCGGCGGCCTTTTTATTTTGTTCACAAAAATACTTCTTGAATTTTTGAAGTGAGGAGAGTCGATCATGAACATTCGCAGCTTATTGGTTCTAGCAGTATGCGCGCTAGCGTGTGCCGTCAAAACCCGAGCAATCTGACGGTGACCACATATCTTTCCGACTACAACGCCGCCTCGGCGTATTACGTCCAGAGCGACTACGCGGGCGCCCCGACAGAATGGTCAGGACTGAATTGGCTAACTGAATGGCCTAAACAACGTCATCTCGATTCTAGTGGCCAACGTCATAACGATATCGTCTGGGGAGACTGGCGGCTGGACCTGCGCAACTCGACTGTTCGCCACGAGGCCAAGCTAGAACTACACGGACGAAGGAATTTCATGTCACGTTCCGCATTCACGTGACTCGGGCCGGAGCCAACTGCCATTACAGCGATTCGCATTGCTGCCGAGATGGCCCTCAGCACGGGAGTCAACTTGCGTACAAGCAGCGCCAGCAGATCAGAGCACACCCGAGGGACAGCAACGCCTCGTGGATATCGGCCCGCTTCCCGCTTCCTGCCAGTCGCGCAAGCGCCGCCAGCAGGTCATGCCAGATCCGCACCCCAGTTCTTGGGGCAGCATTTCCCAAGGAACACCACTGCGCAATACGAATACGATACCCGCAAGACACGCCCGGTCTGCCAAACGCGGTCTGCCTCCTTTAGGTCTTGCCCTCGGAGTGGGGATGAAGAGCTCTATGACCTCAGGCAGGAGTGCAGCTGGCATTGGAGAATCCTCCTGGATCGAAGGATATACCTGGTGCTGGTCTCGACGCTGAAGGGATGGCGGTTTTGTTAGAGGCACTTAAGGTGAGACCAGGGAAAACTCAGTTGATTA
>WNGJ01011243.1_pt1 | contig 11395 bp, 10 predicted proteins | sample 5400611 | NCBI WGS metagenome assembly WNGJ01 (sample SAMN13153375, study PRJNA577476) | soil metagenome | isolation source: 40 cm soil or saprolite under Garry oak tree replicate 1 | place: USA:California | collected 2016-06-15 | reverse complement strand
GCTCCAGCAGGGCGATCTCCGCGCTCAGCCCGGCGTTCAGCTGCCGCAGCGAGGCGACCTTGCCCGCGTACGGCTGCGGCAGGCGCAAGCCGTCCAGCCACGCCTGCCCGTGCACGCCGAAGATGTCCGAATGGGTGACCGGGACGCCGAGCTTGGCCAGCACGGCGTGCACCTGGTCCTGAGCGTGCCGCACGATCAAGCCCCGATAGCAGTTCGCGACCTGCCCGCCGGGCGACACCCGTGCGGTAAGGATGGCTTAGCCGGCGATCGCGAGGACCTCGAAGTTGCCGGGGCCGACCGTGCGCTCGAGGGTGCGGATGACCGATCCCGGATCGTCGTAGGGCCCGAAGACGTAAAACGGCTTGCCGTCCTTGCCGAACCTGATGGTACTCGGGCCTGTCCACGGGCCGAGATGCCCCGCGGCGGCGGCGAAGTCGGGGTGCGGGTCGAAACCCAGGCCCCGCGCGTACTCGACCGAGCCGAATACCAGCTCGCGGGCTAGCTCGATCGGCGCCTCGACCGGATCACCGCGGTAGCCGGAGAAATACTGGCGGATGAACCGGCGCAGCTCACGGTCGTCCATGAGCTCCGGGCCAAGGGCGTTCTTCACCCCGAGGCAGTAGGCATCGACGAGATAGCCGCAGACGGAAACCCTGCCGTACCGGAGTCGGCGGGCGACCAGCACCGCGATCAGGCCTTCGGTTCCCCCGCCCGGATCCTCCCGCAGCGGCCAGCCGGGATGATCGCCAACGGTCAGGCCGGTACTCCAGCCCGGGCTGATCCAGCAGCCGGCCAGCGGAGGCTCGGGTGCCGCCGCCTGTGCCGCAGCGGCCACGGCGCGGACCAGCCGACCTGCCTCCGCAGGACTGATCCCCAGAGCACGGGCGACCTGCTTCGGCGTACGTCCTTGCTCCCGCAACAGGCGCACGCGCTCGAGACGCTCATCGGGCTGCACGGAACTGATCGTAGAGCAGGACCACGATCCCGGCCCCCGAGTAGTGCATGCCCGCGCCCAGCACGTTGACCCGGCTGTGGAACTTGCGCAGGAACGCCACATCCGGGCCGGTCAGCGTGAAATACCGGATCAACTCCGCCCGGGCGATCTCCGGAAAGCCCCGCAGCCGCGCCAGCTCCCCGGCGGAAAACACGTCCCGCGTGGCCACACCAACCACCCCCGCCATCCAGCCCAGCGCTTCGTGACCCAAGACACCCTAGACCCGCCGCGCACAGCTCACTCAGCCCGATCCTGAGCTGCGGAAACGGCTGGAAGCGTTGTTTTTTCGCTGGATACTACGGGTGGGCCATCATGAAGGTGCTGGGCCACTCCTCGGTCTCCATGGCGCTGGTCTACGCCCAGATCAGCGACCGCGAGGTCCTACGCGACTACAAGTCCATCCTGGCGCCCGGCGCCGTCATCGCCGGCCCCGCCGCGCTCGACCTGAAGTCCGGCGTCCTGCCCGACGAGGCCGTGCACTGGCTGAAGACCAATTTCTTCAAGACCGAACTCGAACTCGGCCACTGCCTGCGTCTGCCCGCCGAGGGGCCGTGTGAATGCGACCTCTACCTGATCTGCGCCAAGTTCGTCACCACCGGCGAGTACGCGCCGCGGCTGCGAGCCCGGCTGGAGGTCGAGCAACAACTCGTCCAGGACGCCGACGAGCACGGCTGGGCCCGCGAGGCCGAACGGCACACCGCCATCGCCCGCCGCCTCACCGGCCTGCTCACCGACCTCGGCGAGATCACCGATCACCACACCCCCGAGACAGGACCACGACGTTGCACGTCTACCGACTGAGCGAGCCGATCGATGACTTCGATGGCCTCACCTGCGGGCCGTCCTCGCGCTGGCCCAGGCCGCGCCCACGGTCGGGTGGAGAGGCGACATGCGGCACCTGCCGCTCATCGGCCACCTCCCCACCAGCCCCTTCGTCACCCGCTACCTGGTCGCCAAGCAGGACAACAACGGAGACACGTTCCTGATCAGCGAGGCCGACCCAGCCGAACTGCTCGACCACGCCGCCGCCGACGAAGTCACCCCCGGCCCGATCGGGGCCTGGCTCCCGCCCAACGCCCGCGACCTGCGGCTGGACGAACCCGAACCCGACACCATACCCACAGACATCGACCCGGCCGAGCCCGCCTTCTGACCAACGGAGATCGTCTTGACTTGCCCACATAAAGGACGCGCCGTGGGAATCGACATAGTTCTGCTCGATGCTCATGTCGGTGCCGTGCCGCATGGCGCCTTCGACCATCGCGTGTACTTCTGAGGCCGAGCAGGACAGGACCTGGCTGTGCACGGCCATGGACCCGGATGTCTCCACCGTCCAGTAGATCAGCACGCCGCGTTTCCCGCGTTTATAGCGGGAATGCCATTCGGTGAAGATGTTCTGGTCGAAGGCGGTGAAGTGGGTGGAATCGGAGGCGACCGCCGTGGTTCCCTGACCCCACAGCCACGCCTGCCGGGACGCGAACGTCGCGTTGGCGATCGCGCGGGCCGTCTCGCGGCAGGCCTCCACGGTGAAGAACCGGCGGCGTGCGTAGCGCAGGTCGTCCTCGGTGTGGCCGTGCTCGCCTGCCGCTACGGCGGCGATCCCGGTGTTGGTCCCGTAGGCGTAGATCAGCAGCAGCAGCCGCTGGAAGAGCACGCCCGGGTCGATGTCGCTGCGGGTGCCGGCCGGGGTGAAGGCGTTCAGGCAGCCGGTCCGCAGCGCGGTCTCGGTCAGCATGTCCAGCAGCGGCACGGTGCCCCAGCGGGCCTTGACCGCGGCTTTGAGCCGCCGCAGGTTCCGCGGCTCGGGGGCCGCCTCCAGCGGGGTGAGGATGATCGCCCCGCCGTTCTTGCGCTCCTTGATCTGCAGCCAGTCCAGGGCGGGCAGCGTCTCGTTGAGCGCGGCCAGCTCGGTTTCCATCTCCTCGCGTAGCTCGCCGATGAACGTGGCGGGATCCAGGGGCTTGCGCAGCGCCTGGTAGTTCTCGGCCCGGCTGGCCTCGAAATCCTTCGGCAGGTCGTCGTCGGGATTGCGCCACCGCCCGGCGCCGGTCACCCAGATCTCCTTGCACCGCAGCTTCTCCCGCAGTGTCTGGAACACCCCGCACTCATACACCGACCGCAGGATCCGCGGCCGCCCGCGCTTGTCGGTCTTGTACAGCAGCTCGCGCAGGTCGGGCGGGACCACGCCGTCGAGGGGGACCCGCTCGCCGCGGGCGTAGTACTGGGTGTTGTGAGTGGTCTCGGCCTTGTACCGCTTGATCAGCTCCAGCGCCTGCAGGACCGGGGCGTGGGCGGTGTTGGTGGAGCGGAACTCCAGCGCCCCGATCAGCGCGAGCAGCCCGCTGCGGTAGTGGCTTGTGTAGGAGGCCTTGAACACCTTCTGCCTGGCCTGGCGGAACGATCCGCCTTTGGCCTTGTACTCCTCCAGCAGGCCGATCATCACCTTCACCCCGCCGGCTGCCGGGTAGACCACGTCGCGGACCAGGCCCCTGGGCTCTTGCACCGCCGCCTCGGCGATCTTGAAGAGGATGTTCTCCTTGCCGGTGACCCTCCTGTAGTCGGAGATGAACGCCTGCACCACCTTCTGCTCGGCGTGGGCGTTGATCCGGTGCACGATCGTGATCAGCAGGTCGATCAGGGTGTCGGTGATCTCGGTCTGGCGGCAGCGCAGATAGGCGGCCAGCAGCGTGAACTTGATCTCATCGTGCCGACGATCAGCTATTTCGGCTCTGCCGCGAATTCTGTGACGGCTGACGGTGAGTGATCTTCGCTGGTCGTTAGTGACGCGGCCGAGGGTGTGATTCTCCGCGGACAGCTGCCGGTGCCTGGGTTGTCACGATCTGGGATAAGCACGGCGTGGCGGCGTGAGCTGGCAACGAGGCTCCGTTATTGACGCGGTGGTCTGCCAGGATCACTGCACCCGGGAGCCCCGTTGCCGGATCAGTCTGCCATGCTGCCTGCCGGGCCGGCCAGCTCCGCCGCCCGCGTCTGGGATGTCGCTGAGCCGGGGCAGGCCCTGCTGGCCGTGCTGTTCCCGCACCTGGCGGGGCTGCGCGTGCACCGGGTGGAAGACGTGGGAGACGCGGTGATGATCGCCGCGTCGTGCCAGGCGGACTCGGCGTGCTGTCCGCGGTGCGGTCAGGCGTCGGCACGGGTGCATGGCGGGTATGCGCGCACGGTGGCTGACGGCGCGGCGGGCGGTCGGCCGGTGCTGATCATCTTGCAGGTGCGCCGGTTCCGCTGCTGGAACCCGGAGTGCCCGGCGGTCACCTTCGCCGAGCAGGCCGAGGGGGTGTCAGCCCGGTACCGGCGGCGCAGCGTGCCGCTACTGGCCATGCTGGCCGGGTTCGGGCTGGAGCTGGCCGGGCGTGCCGCCGCCCGGCTGGCCGGGACCCTCGGCATCGCCGTGCACCCGGCCACGGTGCTGCGCCTGGTCGCCACGGCGCAGACGCCGGAGATCACCGCCGCGCCGGAGGTACTCGGAGTCGATGACTTCGCGCTGGCCAAGGGCTATGTCTACGGGACGGTGCTGGTGGACATGCGCACCGGGGACGTGGTCGACCTGCTGCCGGACCGGGAGGCCGCCACGCTGGAGGCGTGGCTGACGGCGCATCCCGGCGCGGGGATCATCTGCCGGGACCGGGCCGGTAACTATGCCGAGGGCGCCAGGGCGGGCGCGCCGGACGCGATCCAGGTCGCCGACCGCTGGCATCTGTGGCACAACCTGGCCGAATACGCCGAGAAGACGGTGGCTGGCCATCGCGGCTGCCTGAAGGACCCGCCCGGCGGCGCCGACGGCAACGACGACGCGCCGGATCCTGCGGACACGCCCGGGCAAGAACCGCCAGGGCAGGCAGAAGGCGAGCAGGTCCCGCCGGACGGGTTCCTGGACGCGTGCGGCCGGGAGCGCCGCCTGGTGGCACGCACCCGGGAACGCTACGCCGAGATCCGCGGACGGCTGGACGCCGGCGAATCGCTGTCCGCGATCAGCCGCGTCACCGGACTGGACCGCAAGACCGTGCAGCGATTCGCCCGGGCCGGCAGCATCGAGGAGCTGCTGGCAAGGGCCACTAGCCGGGAATCGAAGCTGGATGAGCTCAAGCCGTACATCTGCCAGCGGTGGAACGAAGGCGTCACCGACGCCGCCGCGCTCCACGCCGAACTGCGGGAACAGGGCTGGGCCGGCAGCGTGCAGACCGTCCGCCGCTACGTCCGGCCATTCCGGCAGGCGCCCGCCGCCCCGGACCCGGCTCCGGCAGTCCCGAAGACCCGCCAGATCACCCGCTGGCTGCTGACCCGCCCCGACCACCTCCAGCCAGATGAACAGGCCCAGATCCAGGCCATCCGCGCCCGCTGCCCGCACATCGACGCGCTCGCCGGGCACGTGACCGCCTTCGCCGAGATGATGACCGCCCGCACCGGCAGCCGCGACCTCGAAGCCTGGCTCGCCGCCGTCGAAGCCGACGAACAGTCCGGGCTGCGCTCCCTCGCTGCCGGCATCCGCAACGACATGCAGGCCGTCACCAACGGCCTCACCCTGCAGTGGAACTCCGGCAGGGTCGAGGGGACGGTCAACAAGATCAAGATGATCAAGCGTCAGATGTACGGCCGCGCCGGCTTCGACCTGCTCCGCAAGCGCGTCATCTTGCACCCTGCGTTACCACGATCACAAAATTCGCGGCAGAGCCGCTATTTCCCTAGGGGGGCGATCACGTAATTCCGCACCTGGTCCTGGTGTTGATGGTGCAGTTGCTGCCTCCCTCCCGTCAATGTCGTGGGTCATCGGTGGCGCCGGGCACAGGGTCATCGGACGCGCCGCGCCCTGGGCCGGGGCAGGCTGGGGCCTGCCCGTCTTTCCTGCCTGAGGGGTCGCAGAGGCTCCGGGGTCAGGGCCGGCCCGGCAGGGCCGTCGCGTCAGCGATGCGTAGCAGCCTTGAGGCCGGAGGGGCGGCCCCGTACCCTTGCGCGGCGCGTCCCCCAGCCTGGCGCGCGGCAGCTTGGGGGGGTGAGCGGCGGCGAAGCCGCCACCTTCTGGTCATGGCGGGCGCGCGGCAGCGGGGCCGGGACCGGAACGGCCGGGGCGGCGCCGGGGACGGTAGCTCTTGCCTTCCAGCAGCAGGTGGTGGCTGGTGTTGAGGACCCGGTCCAGGATGGATTCGCCGACGACGGGGTTGGGGAACAGCGGGTACCAGTCTGATGGTGACCTGTTGGAGGTCAGGATCAGCGACCGGCCGGGGTGGCCGGCCCGCTCGGTCAGCAGCTCATACAGGTCATCGGCCTGGGCGGCGGTGAACTCGCGCATCGCGAAGTCGTCGCAGATCAGCAGGGCGGGCTTGGCGAGCTTGCGGACGCGGGCCTCGAAGCTGCGGTCGGCGTGCCCGCCGGCCAGGTGGGCCAGCAGCCGGGAGCAGGTGGTGAAGGTGACGTCGTGGCCGCGGCGGCAGGCCTGGTGGCCCAGCGCGGCGGCCAGGTGGCTCTTGCCCACCCCCGTCGTTATCCACGGTTCTGGCTCATGTTCGCCATGTTCTTGCAGGTAGTTTCGTTGTTGCGATTGACGTGACGAGGTTACGGTGTTGCGGGTTGTCCGGTCCAGCCGAGACGGGTGAGTTCGCGCCGGAGTTGCAGGTTCTCGCCGTGAGCTTGCTCAAGCGCTGCCCGCAGGGCTTGGTTTTCGTCGCGGTGCTGCTTCTTGAGGTGGGTGATCTGGCTGGTCAGGGCGAGGACCAGCGTGTTCTCGCTGTCGTTGCCGGCGGGCTGGGCCGGTCGCGGCCGGGCCTGGGCGCGCAGCTGCTCGATCCTGGCGCGCAGGCCGGAGTGGCCATAAAGGAAGGCATGGGAGACGCCGGCTTCGCGCTGGACGGCCTGGAAGGTCACGGGCTCGCCGCGCCTGATCAGCCTGCGGATCGCCTGGTCGGCGTCTTCGGCTTTCGCGTCGGACTTGGCCTTGGCCGCAGCTGCAAGGACGGCGGTGCGCCGGGCGCGGAGATCGGTCATGGGCGGCCTTTCCGGTGGCGGTTGTTATCGAGTGTGAGCGGGACCGGGCCAGCCGGCGCGGTGCCGCATCCGGCGCCTTGGACCGCTCGACCGGGGGCGGCCTGCATGGCCGCGAGGACCCGGGTGAGCGCGGCGTGCTCGGCCTTGCGCTGGGCGAGCCAGACGTTGTCGGCGGGCATGGGGCGGCCGTGTCGCTGCTGGAAGCCGGCGGTGGCCCGCTCGATCAGGGCGGCGGTGTCGGCGAGCTGGCGTTCCAGCTCTTGCTGGTGGGTCTGGTCGGTGACGAAGACCGAGCAGGTCAAGCACGCGTTCCCCTTGCCGCAGGTCTGCAGCGGCGGCAGCAGGCACCAGCCGTTGGGCAGGATCCGGTCGGCGCGGTCGAACAGGTGCATGCTGTCGTGGTCCTCGCGGGAGAACTGCACCCGGGTGCCGTCGGCCCGCAGCTTGACGGTGGCCAGGAACGCCTGCTCGGCGTGTTCTTCGCGCTGGGCGATGTAGTGCATGGACATCGTGGGGCTGGCATGCCCGGCGTAGCGCTGCAGGACGTGGACGGGCAGGCCGAGCTCGGCGAGCCGGGTCAGCCTGGTGTGACGGAAGCGGTGGGTGTGGCTGAGCCGGACGGGCCGGTTCTTGCTGTCGGTGAACTGGGCGATATCGCTGAGCTCGCGGAGGATCCAGTTGTAGGTGCCCGAGGCATACGGCTTGCCGCCGAGCCTGTTGCCGGTGCGCTGCACGAACAGGAACTGCTGCGGGAAGCCGGGGTACTGCTCGCGCAGCCAGGCCTGCTGTTCCTCGATGACCGCGGTGACTTCGCGGTCGACGAGGATGGTGTCCGGCGCGACGTCGATCTTGCTCTGCGCGTAGCGGAACCGCGTGATCTCCCCTTCGGCGCCGGAGACGCTCCCGGCCGGGGACAGGCAGTCGTGGTCGCAGGTGCGGATCTCGCTGGCGCGGCGGCCGGTGAGAATCTGCAGCAAGATCATCCGCATCGCCTGCGGGTCGTCCAGCCCCGCGGCGAGGACCTGGGTGCCGTCGCCGCGGGTGATCTGCGTCTGCTGCGTCCGGGGCATGCCGATCAGCGGCAGCGCGGCGAGGATCTGGGCCAGGGCGTGGTCATCGACGTAGTGCCGGTCGGTGCGGACGGGCTGGTGCGGGATCCGGGTTACCTGCCGGAACCAGCTCGCCGCGTGGGCCTCGGTGACCCGGTCCCATGGCGTGGGGCCCAGGATGCGGCGGGCCTCGGCGGGGCTGCCCGCGACGAACCCGAACAGGTCGGCGACGGCGCGCAGGTCGTCGTTGATGAGCCGGGGCGTGACGATCTTGGCGCGCTGGCGGCTGCTGCCGGCGCGGCTGGCCGGGTCGGCGTCCCACCGCCGGAACGCGGCTGCCTGCCCGGCCGCGGCGGCCGGGTCGCCGAGGACATCGCGCGGGTCTTCGAAGCTGGCGGTCAGCCAGCGGTCGAACCGGGCCAGGCAGGTGATGCGCTCCTGGCTGATGGTCGTCCAGCGCAGCGCGCCGGATTCCAGCATCGTGCCCAGGTGCCATTTGACCGCTTCCCGCAGCCACGGCAGGGCGATCTTCCCCGGCGAGCATCCGTAGTTCGCCAGCGGCTCGCGGTCGGCCAGCGGGATCCGCGGATCGCAGCGGGGATGCCAGTAATCCAGGCTCCACCACGGCCCGTCCGCGCAGCGGGCGATCAGCGCCTGCCGGGCGAACCGGAAGATCACCCGCAGGCGGCTGCGCGCGTCTTCCGGCGGGAGCCGGCCCCAGCGGGTGGCGTAGAACCAGCCCTGCAGGTCCTCGGCTGCTTTCCAGTCCAGCGACAGCATGGAGGACGGGAACGGGCGGCCGTGCGCCAGCGCCCGGCGCAAGATGCTGGCGAGCTGGTTCATCGCCAGTACCGAGGACCGGGTGCCGTCCATCGCCTGCCAGTGCGCCATCCACGCCAGCTCCCTGCGGAGCGGATCGGGCAGGCCGGTCAGGTCGATGCGCCGCCCGCCGTTCTCGGAGTACCTGACCCAGTTCTCGATCCCGGGGCCGATGACCGGCCCGCGCCATGGCTCCGGCAGGTCATGCCAGAGCCGGTCCACCGGATCCTCGGCCCCGGCGGGCCGCAGCACGCGAGGGCGTCCGGCGCTCACGCGAGCACCTTCCACGACGACGCGTACGATGCCCAGTTCGCCGCGGCCCGCAGCTCCTCATCTTCGGTGACCCAGCCATACAGGTCCAGCGTGGTCTGCACGTGGGCGTGGCCCAGGCGGCGGGACACCACCCACTCCGGCGTCCCGGCCAGCAGCAAGGCAGACGCATGGCTGTGCCTGAACCAGTGGGGCGTCCACCCGGCCGGGCCGATGCCGTTCTTCTTCAGCGCCGCGACCTTGTCGCGGACCGTCCCCTCGCGCATCGCGGCGAGAAACGGCGGCCGGTCCAGGTTCACCAGCAGCGGGGAGCCAGCCGTCACCGGAAGCCCGAGTTCTGCGGCCCGGCACGCCAGGCGAGTCAGGTAATCAGCGAACAGCCGTTCCAGATCGCCGCCCACGTAGATGCGGCGGGGCCGCATCATCTTCACCCGGGCGCCGTTGGCGTTGCCCGGGCGCGGCACGACCTCGATATAGGCGGTTCCGCCCCGGCCCATCACGAAATCGCTGATCGCCATGCCCAGCAGCTCGCCAAGCCTCATGCCCGTCTCGGCCAGCATGGCGAAGATCAGCCGGTCGCGCAGGTTCCCCGCCCAGTCCCCGGACGCGTCGTCCCAGGCCGCGCAGCCATCCATGATCGCCTGGATCTCGGCCGGCAGCAGCACCGGAGGCCGGCCAGGCCGACGGCGGCGCACCCGCACCAGCGCGCCCGGCTCGCGCCGTGCGTCCAGGTGCGCGAGCAGCCCCCGCGAGGGCATCCGGGTAGCGCGCCCGCGCAGCAGCCGCCCCGCGACCGGGACCGAGTGAACGGCCTCCTGCCACTGATAGAACGAGATCAGCGCGGCCAGCCGGGCATGCAGCGTCTCCGCCGACGGAACCTCGCCCGGTGCCGCCAGCGCATGCTCCACGGTCCGCCCATTCCGCAGCCACGACAAGAACCCCGCGACCGCGGGTACCCCGGCATCCTGCCACTGCCCGGCCTCGCCGCGCTGCTCCAGGAACGACCACCACTGCGCGAGCGACGTGGCATAGCCGCGCACAGTGTTCGGCGACCACAGGTGCCGGTGCGCCTCCAGCCACTCCTCCACCGGCCCGACCGTCGCATATGACGCGTCGACCACCGTCCACGTGCGGTCCCCGCCCGCAGGCCGCACCGCCAGGCCGTAAGCCACGGCCATCGTTCCTTCTCGCTGCTGAAACCCGGTAGATAAGACGTCAGCAACGATGACAGACCGTGTTCACCTTGATCGTCGTAGACATTGATGAGGGCGGGTCAGGTCCCGTGGATAACGACGGGCCCGTAGGCCAGGATCCCCTCCCCGGCCGCGATGAATTCCAGCCGGGCCAGGTCGCGGATCTGGGCGGCGGGCAGCTTGGGGTTGTAGCCGAAGTCGAAGGTCTCCAGGGTGGCCCCGGCCGGGGAGGCGGGCGGCCCGGATCCGCCGGGTGATCTTGGCGGCGTCGCGGCGGGCGAGCTCGTCCTCGCACAGCACCTGGAGGAACTCGGCGTGCCCGAGGGTGCCGGCGCGGGCCTCGGCCAGCCGCGCGTCGATGGTGCCGAGCATGCCGGACAGGCCCAGCGCCTTCAGGACCGGGGCCAGCCCGCCGGGGGTGCCGGCGGCGGTCACCGCTGCTCCCCGCCGAACGCGCCCGGGCCGCGCAGCCAGGCGGGCACGTCCGTGCCGGGCAGCGGCAGCTGGACGCCGTCGTGCTCGGTGCCGGCCGCCAGGATGCCCTTGACGGTGCGGTAGGACGGATCCCCGGCTTCGATGGCCCGGGCGCAGGCCGCCTCGAGCCGGGCGTCGCCGTGCCGCTGGCCCAGCCGCAGCACGCCCTGGGCCTGCCGCAGCCGGAACAGGGCGTTGACTGCCAGCAGCTCGCCGACCAGGGTGGCGCAGGCCGGGCCGGCCATCCCCGCCTGCGCGGCGCACCAGGCCGGGGTGCGCATGAAGAACCCGGCCCTGTGCTCGGGCAGGCCGGCCCAGTCGGTGCGCCGCCCGCGCGGGGTGAACACGTGGGTCTTGACCAGCTCGCCGTCCAGGTAGAACTCCACCATGGCGGCGGCGGCCCGCGCGTCCAGCCGCTTGCCGATCAGCCGGTATGGCACCGAGTACAGTGTGCGGCCCACGACCATCTGTTGACTGAACTATCCGAGATGTTTCAGCAGGTCAACGGGCAAATGACTGGACGTTGCGGTATGGTCGCTTATCGTGGTCGAGGACGAGGATGGAGCGCCCCGGGATCTGGCCGGGCTGGCGGTTCCCGCTGC
>WNGJ01057635.1_pt1 | contig 11396 bp, 9 predicted proteins | sample 5400611 | NCBI WGS metagenome assembly WNGJ01 (sample SAMN13153375, study PRJNA577476) | soil metagenome | isolation source: 40 cm soil or saprolite under Garry oak tree replicate 1 | place: USA:California | collected 2016-06-15 | reverse complement strand
GCGGCAAAGCGCTCCCACGTGATCGCGGTCTCGAAGGTCTCCGACAGCACGCCCATGGCGACGAACACATCACGCACGTAGGGAGCGCCGAGAAACGCCTCTCGCCACGAGCTCACCGCGTCGGCGCCCGCCCGGTGGCCAGCGGCGGAGGCTCCGGCGCTGCCGCCGTGCTCGGCGCAAAGCTCGAGCGCGCGCCCCATCGACGCATCGACCTCGTGGTCGGTGGACTCGAAGCCCAGCACGAGCAGCGCATGAGAGCCGTCGCCGGCCATCGTCAGGCGCGCCTCGCGCGCGTCGATCAGGCGGCAGTTGGCGGGCTCGAGCCCCGATTGGCCGATCGCGCGGACGCACTCGGCGCCCTGCGCAAAGCTCTCGAAGCGCACCCCCGCCGAGCGCCGGTGCGCCGGCCGCGGCTGCACGCGCACCCACGCCTCGCTGATGACCCCCAGCGTTCCCTCCGAGCCGGCGAGCATGCGGTCCGGGCTCACGCCCGCACCCGATCCCGGCAGTCTGCGCGATGCCCACACGCCTGCCGGGGTGATCGCGCGCACCGACTCCACGAAGTCCTCGATGTGCGTCCTGGAGGTCGCAAAGTGACCCGCCGCGCGCGTGGCGATCCAGCCGCCCAGCGTGGAGAACTCGAACGACTGCGGGAAGTGACGCAGGGTGAAGCCGTGCTCCCCCAGCTGCGCCTCGAGCGCCGGCCCCGGCGCCCCGCCCTGGATGCGCGCCGCGCGGGAGATCGAGTCGAGCTCGAGCACGCGGTCGAAAAGGCACAGGTCGACGGAGACCGCTCCGTTGTAGGACGGGCCCACGCTCGGCGACACCCCGCCCACGACCGAGGTCCCGCCGCCGTACGGGATCGCGGCCACGCGTTCGCTGGAGCACCACTCGAGCAGACGCTCGAGGTCGGCCTCGTCGCGTGGGCGCGCGACGAAGTCCGGGGGATGGTCAAAGCGGCCGTAGAAGGCGTTGACGACGTCCGCATAGGACTTGCCCTGGGCGTGGCAGGCACGCGCGTGCGCGTCGGCGGCGCAGATCCCGGCAAGGCCGGGGGGCGCAGCGACCCGCGGCGCGCGCAGGCGCACGCGCTCGAGCGGCACCGGCTCCCGGACCTCGCCCACCCGCAGGCCCAGGTGCGAGGCCAGCGACGCGGCGCTCGCGCGAACGGCCGCCTCGTCGGGGCGCTGATCCTCAAATCCCCAGCCCCAGTGGTTCTTTCGACGGATCTTCACCGCGGCGAGTCTATGCTCACTAGCCTTGGTGGTGAAGCAAACCGATTCCGCGCAGATGGCGCATCAGTCCCACGCCTCCACCCTCGAGCAGCCCGAGATCCTGGCCCGCGGGCCGTGGGCGCTGGAGCGCGTGAGGACGTGCTGGCTGCCCGAGCAGTTCGAGCCATCATCCGCCCACACCGAGGCTGCCGACGCGGCGATCAGGGGCCTGCAGGACCGGGGCTCGCCGAGCCACGATGGGATGGCCGCGCGCTTGGTCGATTACCACCAGGACGGGGACGGAATTGCGATCGAGCTGCAGCCGCTGCGCTGGGCGCTGCGGCTCGTCGCCGGCGACGCCTCGCTCAGCATGGCCGCGCTGTGCGTGACCCGCTCGTCCGACGGGCGCTGGCTCGCCGGCCGGCGGGCGCAATGGGTCTCCTCGTGGGCTGGCCGATGGGCGCTGGGCGCCGGCGGTGCCGTGGACGTGGGCGAGAATCCGGGCGATACGCTCGTGCGCGAGCTGAGCGAGGAGTGGAGCGTCGCGCCCGCGCGTGTTCGCGGCGAGGCGCTTGTGCGTCTGCCACAGCACCTGGTGATGTTCGTCGGCCAGGCCTGGCTCGCGAAGGGCGCCGAGGACGCGATCTCGCCGGACCACGAGCACGACGCGTACGCGTGGTGGCCGCGCGACATCGGGCACTGGCCAGCCGAGGCCGAGGAGCCGCTGCGGCGCATGGCCAGCTGGCTGGAAGGGTGAACTGGCCATCCCGAGCGGCCGCGCCGCCGGGCGTGCGCGCCCCGAACCGCGCCGGCCTGCCGGGCTCTCGCGACGACGCCGCGAGACCGGCCGAGCAGGCTCGCGGTGAGCTCGCAGGCGTAGCCTCCCGATCGGGCTCCCAAGCGGCGCGCGCGAGTGGCGCGGGCCCCGCGCTGCTGAGCTTCTCGCGCTTGAAGTGGGCGTCGTTCACGCATTCGGCCATCTACCTCTCGCTGCTCGTCAGCGCCTTCGCGGCGGGGAAACCCGAGCCGCTCACCGAAGTGCTCGGGTGGACGCACGGGCTGCTGTGGATCTCGATGTCGCTGGCCTGCCTCACGGCCGCCCGGCGGCGCATCGTGCCGCTGCGAGTGGCCGTGGCGGTGGCGGTGCTGGGGGGCATCGGACCGTTCTTTGGCTCGCTGGAGTTCATGCGCGAGCAGCGCCGCCGCCTCATGGCGCAACGACAGAACGCCCCGCGCTAGAGTAGAAGCCCGATGGCAACGGGCACCACGGCTGAGCAGATCATCGACGTCGTGACCCCCGCCGCGGGTGAGTCTGTAAGCGAGGGAACCATCCTCGAATGGCACGTGAAGGTCGGCGACTTCATCAAGGCCAACGACACGATCGTCGAGATCTCGACTGACAAGGTGGACCTCGAGCTGCCCTCGCCGGCCAGCGGAACCGTCACCGAGATCCTGATCGAAGAGGGCGACACGGTGACCGTGGGGCAGGTGATCGCGCGCCTGGCGGTCGGCGACGCGCCTGCCGGCGACGGCGGGGCTCCAGCTGCGCACCAGGCGCGTGCGCCCGCGCCCGACACCCAGCAGCCGCCGGCGGTGAGCCAGCCGCAGGCCGCCTCCCCCCCGGTCGCAGCACCGGTGGCGGCCCCGCCAGCAGAGACGCAAGCGCCGCCGCAAGCCGTCCCCCCGCGCGAAATCCGGCAGCCGGCCGCCGATACCGGAGCGCCTACGGTCCCACAGCGCCCGCTGCCGGCGGCCACGCCGGTGGCCCAACGGGCAGCGGCGGCCGAGGGCGTAGACCTCACGGGCGTGTCGGGCAGCGGCCCGGCGGGGCGGATCACCAAGTCCGACGTGCTGTCCGCCGCGGGCAATGGCAGCGCGCTAGCGGACGTGGGCGTTCCCGTCGAGCGCGCACCGGGCGACGGGAGGGTTGCCGAGCCGGTGGAGGCCGAGACGGAGCCGATGAAGGGCAGCGCTGCGGCGCTCGCGCGCTACATGGAGCAGTCGCGCGCGGTCCCCACCGCCACGAGCTTCCGCACCCTCACGGTGAGCACGCTCGACGCGCGCAGGCGCGAGCTGAAGCAGGCCGGGCGCAGGGTGTCCTTCACGCACCTGATCGCCTACGCGATCGCGCGCGCGGCCACGCACATGCCGGTGATGGCAAATCACTTCGCCGAGATCGACGGGCAGCCCTATCGCGTGCGCGACGGCCAGGTCAACCTCGGCCTGGCGGTCGACGTGGAGAAGCGGGATGGCTCGCGCACGCTGATGGTCCCCGTGATCACCGACGCCGGCCGCATGCAGTTCGCGGCGTTCGTCGCGGCATACGACGCGCTGGTGGAGAAGGCGCGCACCAACACGCTCACCGCCGATGATCTGCAGGGAGCCAACATCACGCTCACCAACCCCGGCGGGCTGGGCACGGTGGCGTCCGTACCCCGGCTGATGAGCGGGCAAGGCACGATCGTCGCGACCGGGGCGATCGGCTATCCCCCGGGCCTCGGCAGCGCCGGCGCGTCGATCGGCGCGGAGAAGGTCATGACGGTGACCTCGACGTATGACCATCGGGTCATCCAGGGAGCCGAGTCCGGGCGCTTCCTTGGGCTGATCGAGGAGTACCTGCACGGGCAGCATGGCTTCTACGAGGACGCCTTCGCGTCCCTCGGCGCGTCGCTGGCCGAGTTGCCCAGCGCGGCGGCCGCGACAGCGGTGGAGGCAGCCGCCCCCGCCCGCGCGCCCGAGGAGCTGCTGCAAGCGGTGCACGCTTGGGCTCACCCCCGAGCTGATGGAGCAGATCCCGGCCAAGATCCTGCGCATGCACGTTCCGGGCGCCACGCTCGCGCAGGCGCTGCCGCATCTGCGCGAGACCTACTGCGGCACGATCGCGTACGAGATCGAGCACATCGCCTCCCACCGCCAGCGCGTGTGGCTGCGCGAGCACATCGAGTCGGGTGCCTTCCGCGGCCCGCTCAGCGGCGAGGAGCGCATCGAACTGCTCAGACGCCTCGTCGAGGTCGATGCGTTGGAGCGCTTCATGCACAAGGCCTATCTGGGCCAGCACCAGTTCTCGATCGAGGGCGTCGACATGACCGTGCCGATGCTCGATTCGCTGATCAAGCTGTCGGCCGCGCACGGGGGCAAGGAGGTCGTCATCGGCATGGCACACCGCGGGCGTCTGAACGTGCTCGCACACAACCTCGGGCGCGCCTACGACACGATCTTCGCCGAGTTCGAGGGCGCCTCCACGCTGGAGGCCGTGACCACGATTCCCCAGGGCGGCACCGGCGATGTCAAGTACCACCACGGGACCCACGGCTCATACGAGCTCCCCGACGGCGGCGCGATCCGCGTCAACCTGGAGTCCAATCCAAGTCACCTGGAGTACGTCTATCCGGTCGTCGAGGGCGCCACACGCGCCGCCCAGACCACACGCGAGGGGCCCCACGCGCACCAGGACACCAACGCGGCGGTGCCGCTCGTGATCCACGGCGACGCCTCCTTCCCCGCACAGGGCGTCAGCTCGGAGACGCTCAACCTGCAGGGGCTGGACGGCTACAAGGTCGGAGGATCGATCCACCTCATCACCAACAACCAGATCGGCTTCACCACCGACCCCGACGATGCGCGCTCCACGCGCTGGGCATCGGACCTGGCCAAGGGCTTCGACGTGCCGATCGTCCACGTCAACGCCGACGACGTGCCCGCCTGCATCAGCGCCGTGCGCCTGGCGTTCGCCTTCCGGCAGGAGTTCGGGCACGACGTGTTGATCGACCTCATCGGGTATCGCCGCTTCGGGCACAACGAGTCCGACGAGCCCGCCTACACGCAGCCAGAGATGTACGCCACGATCAAGGGCAAGAAGCGGGTGGCCGAGCTGTGGGCCGACCGCCTGGTCGCCGATGGAGTCATCTCCCAGGAGGATGTCGAGCGGCAAGAGCAGGAAGTGTGGGACAACCTCACCCTCCTGCACCAGCGGCTCAAGGCCAAGATCGCGGCCGCCGCCGAGCACGATCGCGGCGATCAAGGCACGGGCGAGTACGAGCTCGACCGCTCCCCCAGCCCCGAGGTCAAGACCGCGGTGCCCGCGGTCCGGCTGCGCCAGCTGAGCGGGGAACTGCTGCGCGTGCCGGACGGGTTCACGGTGCACCCCAAGCTCGTCAAGCAGCTCGCCATCCAGAGCCTGCGCGAGGCGCTGGCCCCGCTGGAGCTGCACAACAGCCCGCTGTCGGAGCTCGCGTGCATGGGCTTCGAGTACGGCTACAGCCAGGAGGCGCCGGAGACGTTCGTCCTGTGGGAGGCCCAGTTCGGCGATTTCGTGAACTCCGCGCAGGTGATCATCGACCAGTTCATCGTCTCCGGGCTCGCCAAGTGGGGCCAGACATCGCGCCTGACGCTGCTGCTGCCGCACGGCTATGAGGGGTCCGGGCCCGAGCACTCCTCGGCGCGCCTGGAGCGCTTCCTGGCGCTCGCCGCGGAGGGCAACGTCCGCGTGGCGAGCCCCACCACGCCCGCGCAGTACTTCCACCTGCTGCGCCGCCAGGCGCGAATCGCCAAGCAGCGCCCGCTGGTGGTCATGACGCCCAAGTCCCTGCTGCGCCTCCCGCAGGCCGCGAGCTCGCTCGCGGATCTCGCCGAGGACACGAGCTTCCATCCGGTGCTGGCCGAGTCAAGCGTGGACGAGGCGCGTGTCAGCCGGCTGGTGCTGTGCACGGGCAAGATCTACTACGACCTCGCCGGGCACCCCGAGCGTGAGCAAAACCCCGGGCTGGCGATCGCGCGCGTGGAGCTTCTGTATCCGTTCCCCGAGCGACAGATCCTCGAGCTGATGGCCCGCTATCCCAACCTGCGCGAGGTGGTGTGGGTGCAGGAGGAGCCCCGCAACGCGGGCGCGCGCGCCCACATGTTCCCGCGCCTGATGCAGATCATGCCCGAGCGCATCCACTTCGGCTTCATCGGGCGCCCCGAGCGGGCGAGCCCGGGCGAGGGCTATCCGGCGGCGCACATCAGCGAACAGAACCGCATCGTCACCACGGCCATCGACCTGGACCAGCCGATCTCTCAATATCCCCGCAAGAGCCCGGGGCAGCGCTGATGTGGTCGCTGCTCAGGAGGGCATGGCGCATCTGGCGCCAGCGCCGGCGCAGGCGGCTCGGGCGCTGACCCGGTCGCGCGCTCGGCGCGCCGAGCGTTAGCGGCCCCGCCAGACCGGCTCGCGCTTGTCCTTGAACGCGTTCGCGCCCTCCTTGGCGTCCTCGGAGGCGAACACGGGCCCCGAGATGGCGCCCTGGCTCTGCCACATCTCCTCGCTTGACCAGTCGAACTGCTCCTGCAGGATGCGCTTTGACGCCGCCAGCGCCAGCGGCCCGTTCTTGGCCAGCCGGCCGGCGAGCTCGAGGGCCACCTCGAGCGCGGCGCCGGGCTCGGCCAGAGCGTTGACAACGCCGAAGTGATGAAAGCGCTCGGCCGGCTGCACCTCTCCGGTGAGGGCCAGCTCCATGACCACGTGGTAGGGCATGCGCCGGGGCAGTCGCAGCAGCGCACCCCCGGCCGCCACCAGCGAGCGCTTGGCCTCGGGGATGCCCAGCTTGGCACCCCTCGCCGCGACGATCAGATCGCACGCCAGCGCGATCTCCAAGCCACCCGCGACCGCAAAGCCCTCGATCGCAGCGATCAGCGGCTTGCGCGAGGCGCGCTGCGCGATGCCGGCGAAGCCGCGATCGCCGAACCACGGAGACTCGCCCTTCACGAACGCGCCCAGGTCCATGCCCGCGCAAAAGAAGCCGCCCGCACCCGTGAGCACCCCCACCGAGAGGCTCTCATCGCCGTCGAGCTCGTCCAGGGCACCGGCCACGCCCGCGGCCAGCGCCGCGTTGACGGCGTTTCTGACCTCGGGCCGGTTGAGCGTTATCAGCAGCACGTCCCCGCGCCGCTCGGCGAGAACGGGCTCGGAGAGAACGGCGGCGCGGTCGGCGCTCATGGGCAGCGCAGAGGCTACCCTACGCCGGCTCCCGCGGGCTCTCGGCCGGCACCTGCTCGCCACCGGCGGACTGGGCCGAGTGCTCGCGCTCGGAGGTGGGCTCTGATCCGGCCTCGAGGGACGCGCGGAACTCGCGCACCGCCTGGCCGAGCGCGCGGGCGAGGGCGGGCAGGCGCTTTGGCCCGAGCACGATCAGCGCGACCGCCGCGATGAACAGCAGGTGCACGGGGTTCTCGATGCCCACGGCACATCAGGCTACCGCCACGGCGCGGCGAGGCGATCACCTCCGAGGACATCCCTACGCTCTGCGCCGTGGCCGAGCAGTCCCTCGCCCAGGGCAGCCGCCCCTACCCGCCGCCGCCGTCCAGCGAGTCGATCTGGCCGGCGCAGGCCACGGTGCTGACGGCGATCGGGCTGCAGCTGCTGTTGCCCGAGCGGCTCACCGTCGGGCCCACGTGGCTGATCCCCGCGTTGGAGGGCGCGCTGCTGATCGGCCTGTTCCTGGCCACCCCCCGCGAGCTCGAGCGCGAGCATCCGCGACGCCGGGTGATGGCGCTGGCGATGATCGCGTTCGTCAGCGCGGCCAACGTGTTCTCCCTGCAGCAGCTCACGCACTTCCTCCTGCACACGCACAAACCCACCAACGGCCGCGAGCTGATCATCTCCGGCATGCTCATCTGGCTGACGAACTTCCTCATCTTCGCCCTGTGGTACTGGGAGCTCGACCGCGGAGGCCCCGGCAAGCGCGCCGCCGGACATGACCAGGCGCCGGACTTCCTGTTTCCCCAGATGTCGGACGACCGGATCGAGCCGAGGGACTGGCGTCCGGCGTTTCTCGACTACCTGTACGTGTCGCTCACGAACGCCACCGCGTTCTCGCCCACCGACACGATGCCGCTGTCGCAGATGGCCAAGAGCGTGATGGGAATCCAGGCGGTCGTCTCGCTCGTGACCCTCGGGCTGATCGTCTCGCGCGCCGTGAACATCCTGTAGCCGAACCGCTCCGCGCGGGCACACGCGCCGACGCGGCCGGCGCCGCGGCCGCCTTCAAGCCGCGCGCGCCAGCCTCAAGCCGCGCGCACCGCGCGCGGCTCCATCTGAAGCGCCTGCGAGAGCAGCTCGCGCAGCTCGTCGCTGACCGACAGCCTCAATGCCCGCTCGAGCGCCTCCAGCGCGCCCTCTCGATCCATCAGGCGCATGCGCAGCCGCCCCAGGCGCTCCCACGCCCCGGCGTCGGCGGGACCGCGCAGCGCGGCGCGCTCGGCTGCTTGCTCAGCGAGGTCGATCGCGCCGATGTCCTCGTAGATCCGCGCCGCGAACCTGTGTGCCGCCGGGCGGGCACCCTCGACTCGCGCCCAGTCGCGCACAGAGCGGGCGGCCGCCTCCAGATCGCCTGCCTGCCAGAAGGCGAGCGTCAGCTGCCGCAGCACCGCCACGTTGCGCGGTTCGGCATCGCGCGCGTAGATGAGCCGCTGCGCGGCCAGCCGGTACTCGCCGTCGGCCATCGCGCGCTGCGCCGCCGTCATGAAGCGCTCGACGCGCTCGGCCGCGGGATCCGGCTTGGAGAAGTCGACGAAGCGCATGCTCCCGGCCGGGACGGTGCGCACGCCGTGGCTGAAGCGCACGCGGGCCCACTGCTGGACCTCATCGCCCCCGTCGGGGTCGGCGCTGAAGTAGATGCCGGTCACGGTGCCCACGCCCCACTCCGGATAGGCCAGGCAGCGCGCGTAGCGATGGACGACCGAGTGGTCCGGCACCCTGCTGGCAAAGGGATCGTGACGAGCGCGCTCCTGCGTGCGGGCACGCGCACGCTGCTCGGCTTCATACGCGCGCCTACCGGCCTCCTCCCGCTTCCTGCGCGCGGCCGCGGCGCTCGCGCGCACCGCGGTGCTCGACACGCGACCGCCGCGCGAGCCCTCGGCCAGGCGCTCGAGCTGGTCGGCCGCCTGGTTGATCGCCTTGAGGTGGCGCTCGTGCTCGAACTGGCGGCCCTGCGGCGCGAGGTCCGGGTGCCAGCGCTTGGCCATCCTGCGGCGGGCGAGCTGCACGTCGCGCTTGTCGAAGGGCGCCTGCAGCTCGAGCAGGAGCAGGTGCTGCTCCACATCAAGGCTACAACGGCGCGGGAAAGTCGACGCTGCTGCGAATCATGGCCGGGGTCGATCAGGACTATCGCGGCCAGGCGGCGCTGGCGGCGGGCGCAAGCGCGGGGATGCTCGAGCAGGAGCCGCTGCTGGATGAGGCCAAGAATGTGAGGGCGGTCGTGGAGGAGGGCGTCGGTGAGACCAGAGCGCTGCTCGACCGCTTCAACGAGCTCGCCGCGAGCTACTCCGAGGAGCACGCCGAGGAGTTCGGCCGCGTGCAGGCGCAGATCGAAGCGGCGGACGCGTGGAACCTCGACACGCAGCTGGAATACGCCATGGACGCGCTGCGCCTGCCCCCGCCCGACGCCGAGGTGGCGACGCTCTCGGGGGGCGAGCGCCGGCGTGTGGCGCTGTGCCGGCTGCTGCTGCGCGGCCCGGACCTGCTGCTGCTGGACGAGCCGACCAACCACCTCGACGCCGAGTCGGTGGCATGGCTCGAGCGCCATCTGGCGGAATATCGCGGGACGGTCGTGGCCGTCACGCACGACCGCTACTTCCTGGACAACGTGACCGGCTGGATCCTCGAGCTCGACCGCGGCAAGGGCATTCCCTACGAGGGCAACTATTCGAGCTGGCTCGAGCAGAAGCAGGCGCGCCTGGCACAGCAGGAGCGCACGGAGAAGGGGCGCTCGCGCACGATCGCCGCGGAGCTGGAGTGGGTCCGCGCGAACCCCAAGGGCAGGCGCACGAAATCCAAGGCCCGCCTCGCCCGCTACGAGCAGCTCGTGGCCGAGGAGCGAAACGTGAGGCTCGAGGAGGTCCAGATCCACATCCCGGCGGGGCCGCGGCTGGGCGAGCAGGTGCTCACCGCGAGCGGCCTGCGCAAGGCGTTCGGCGAGAAGCTGCTGATCGAGGACCTGAGCTTCGACCTTCCGCGGGCGGGAATCGTCGGCGTGATCGGCGCCAACGGCGCCGGCAAGACCACGCTGGTTCGAATGATCACCGGGGAGCAGGCCCCCGACGCTGGCACGCTCGAGCTGGGCGAGACCGTCCAGCTCGCCTACGTCGACCAGGCCCGCGACGCGCTGGATCCGCTGAAGACCGTCTGGGAGGAGATCTCGGGGGGCGCCGACGTGCTGAAGGTGGGCGAGCGCACGGTCAACTCGCGCCAGTACACCGCGGGCTTCAACTTCAAGGGAACAGACCAGCAGGCACGAATCGCCACGCTCTCCGGCGGCGAGCGAAATCGCGTGCACCTTGCCAAGCTGCTGCGCACCGGCGGCAACCTGTTGCTGCTGGACGAGCCCACCAACGACCTGGACGTGGACACGCTGCGCGCGCTCGAGCACGCCCTGCTGGCATTCCCAGGCTGCGCCATGATCATCTCCCACGACCGCTGGTTCTTGGATCGCGTGGCCACGCACGTGCTGGCCTTCGAGGGCGACTCCCAGGTGCGCTGGTTCGAGGGCAACTTCGAGGCCTACGAGGAGCATCGCCGGGCCACGCTCGGAGAGGCAGCGGAGCGCCCGCACCGGATCACCTACAAGCGGCTCGTGCGCGGCTGAGACGAGCCCCGCCCCCGGGCGCCAGCTCGCGGTCCTGACGCCGATCGCCGGCGGATAGGATTGGCGCCCGCGAACGGAGGAGAGAGCATGGCTGATTACACGGCAAAGCGCATCGGCGACATGGAGGCCGGCTTCGGTGGCGGATTCGTCAAGGCCCGGGCCGAGCTCGGCGTGAGCGCGTTCGGGATGCAGGTGATCCAGATGCCGCCCAACTACGGAGACTACCCCGAGCACGATCACGCCGACAGCGGGCAGGAGGAGGTTTTCCTCACGCTGAAGGGCTCGGGCTGGATGGACATCGAAGGCGAGCGAGTCGACCTGGACAGCGAGACGTTCGTGCGCGTGGGCGCCGGCGCCAAGCGCAAGATCCATGCCGGCCCGGAGGGGATCCGCGTGCTGGCGATCGGCGGCGCGCCCGGAGAGGCATACAAGGCTCCCGAGCTCACCGAGCTGACCGGCGCCGCCAGCTGATCTCGCCGAGCGGCCCGCGGCGCAACCGCGCGCGAGCCCGAACGGGCTTCAGCGCGCGAACGAGCTCTGCCCGTCCAGGCTCAGCGCCGCG
>WNGJ01007811.1_pt1 | contig 11396 bp, 9 predicted proteins | sample 5400611 | NCBI WGS metagenome assembly WNGJ01 (sample SAMN13153375, study PRJNA577476) | soil metagenome | isolation source: 40 cm soil or saprolite under Garry oak tree replicate 1 | place: USA:California | collected 2016-06-15 | reverse complement strand
GAGGTCGGACCGCGGTTTTCGGACCGGCCTGGCGGCTACTCCCGGATCGTCAAGCTCGGCCCCCGCCAGGGGGACGCCGCCGAGATGGCGTACCTGGAGCTCGTCGACTACGTGCCGGGCGCGTAAGCGCCCTGTCCGCGAAGCGGACCAGTGGAGGGGGTCTGGGGGAACCGGGAGGTTCCCCCGGCTGAGCTCGGCCGGCTACGCCGCGCTGCCGAGCCCGGCGCTGACGGCCGCGATTACCACGCCGCCGAGCGTGACCGTCGCGAGTGCGCGCGCGAAGCTGACCTCGAAGAAGCGCCAGCGCAGCCAGGCGAGCGTCAGCAGCTCGAAGGCCACGACCACGATCGCGGAGATCAGCGCGACTCGGTAGTGAGGGATCAGGAAGGGCAGTGTGTGGAGGATTCCGCCCACGAACGTGCCGGCGCCGGTGATCGAGCCGCGGACGAGCGGATTGCCGCGGCCGGTGAACTCTCCGGTATCCGACAGCCCCTCCGAGAAGGCCATGCTGATTCCGGCCCCGATTGCCGTGGCTAGTCCCGCGAAGAAGGCTACGTGCGGCTTGTGCGTGGCGAGTGCGACGGCGAAGATCGGCGCCAGGGTGGAGAGTGAGCCGTCGATCAGACCGGTCATCGCGGGCTGGACGCGCTGGAGCAGGAAGACCTGGCGGTCGCTCATACGACTAGAGTTTACCAGACGGTGTGCAAGTACTCCTATCATAAGGCACGCCTGACAAGCGACGTCAGGATCCCCTGACGCGCGGTTGAGCACAGCGTCGCTTGCGATGCCGTCGGGACGCCGCGCCGGCTTTGCCGGGGCGGCCGTCTAAACCCCGCTGGAGGGAAGATGTCGACCGAACCAATGGCGCGGTTGAAATTGACGCTCGAGTACGACGGCACGGCCTTTCGGGGCTGGGCCGCGCAGCCCGGTCTGCGGACGATCGAAGGGGTCGTGCGAGACGCGCTCGACCGCGTCTTCTCGTCCTGGAGCGAGCTTGCGGTGGCCGGCCGGACGGATACCGGCGTCCACGCTCTGGCGCAGGTTGCGAGCGTCGAAGCCGAGGGCGGGCCGCCGCCCGAGCGCGCCGCGGAGGCGCTGAACGCCGAGCTTCCCGACGACGTGGCGGTCAGCGGAGCCGAGGTCGCTGCTCCCGACTTTCACGCGCGCCGTTCGGCGCAGGAGCGGAGCTACCGCTATCGCATCTACCGGCGGCGCACCCCGTCGCCGTTCGAGGCCCATCGCAGCTGGTGGTATCCGCGGCCGCTCGACGAGGAAAGACTTCCCGAATCGGCGGATCTCCTGCTCGGCGAGCACGATTTTCGGGCGTTCACGCCGGCCGAGACGAAGCACCGGGTTTTCACGCGGACGGTCGAAACGGCCGTCTGGCACCGGCGCGGCGATGCGCTCGAGCTCGAGCTCACCGCGGACAGCTTCCTGCGGCACATGGTCCGCACGCTGGTCGGGACGATGCTCGAGCGCTCGCCCGAGGAGCTGGGACGTCTGCTCGAAGGGCGCGATCGCGCCGAGGCCGGCACGACGGCGCCCCCGTGGGGCCTCTACCTCGTCGGTGTCCGTTACTGACACCGTCCGGGGTCTGGCCCCAGCCGGGGCCGTTTGGGACGTGTCTCGCGCCCGCGAGCTACGACTCTCGGCGCGGCTGACACTGCGGGGCGGGCGTCCCGACCGGCCATTGTCCGGGGTCTGACCCCGGACAATGGCCCAAGGAGACGTGAGGCGGCCTCGCTAGCATCACCTCGATGGCTGCACCGGCAATCAAGGGCGTCCAGGCGCGGCTTGACGAGCTCCGCGCCGAGCTCAATCACCACCTCTACCGCTACCACGTCCTCGACGATCCCGAGGTGTCCGACGCCGCCTACGACCGGCTCTACGACGAGCTGAAGGCGCTCGAGGACGAGCATCCCGACCTGATCACGCCCGACTCGCCGACCCAGCGCGTCGGTGCGCCGCCCTCGGACAGGTTCGAGAAGTCGCGGCACCTGACCCCGATGGGGTCGCTGGACAAGGTGACGACCGACGAAGCTTTGGCGAAGTGGGCCGACGACGTGCGCAAGCGCCTCGACTCCGACGAGCCGGTCGCCTACGTGATCGAGCCGAAGATCGACGGCTCGGCGATCAACCTCGTTTACGAGCGCGGCGTTTTCGTTCGCGGGGCTACGCGAGGCGACGGCTACCAGGGCGAGGACGTGACGCCGAACCTACGGACGATCAGCGCGATTCCCCTGCAAATGCGCGATGTCGGTGACGATCCGCCGGCCGTGTTGGAGGTCCGCGGCGAGGTCTACATGCCGCTCTCGGGCTTCCGCAAGTTCAACGAGCGGCTGGCCGCCGAGGGTAAGGCGACGGCGCCGAACCCGCGCAACGCGGCCGCCGGCTCGCTGCGCCAGAAGGACTCGTCGATCACCGCGCGACGTCCTCTTTCGATCTGGATCTACGGCGTCGGCCAACGCGACGGCCTCGGAACCGCGACCCACTCGCAGACGCTCGAGTGGCTGCGCGAGCACGCTTTCCGCACGAACCCCTACGCGGAGCGGCTCGAATCGATCGAGGAGGTGATGAAGGCCTGCCGCGAGTGGGAGCAGCGGCGCGCCGAGCTCGACTACGAGATCGACGGGATCGTGATCAAGGTCGACTCGCTCGATCAGCAGGCCCGGCTGGGCGCCCTGCACGAGCGTCCGCGCTGGGCGCGCGCGTTCAAGTGGGCGCCGATGACGGCGACGACCCGACTGAACAAGATCGCCATCCGCGTCGGGCGCACGGGCGCGCTCAATCCGTGGGCGATGCTGGAGCCAGTGGAGGTGGGCGGTGTGACCGTCTCCAGGGCGACGCTGCACAACGAGGAGGACATCAACCGCAAGCAGATCCGTGAGGGCGACATCGTCATCGTCCAACGCGCCGGTGACGTGATCCCGCAGGTCGTCGGTCCGGCGGGGGCTCACCAGCCCGGGACGAAGGAGTTCCGGATGCCCAAAAAGTGCCCCCTTTGCGGGACAAACGTCGTCAAGCCGGAGGGCGAGGCCATGCACCGCTGCCCGAATCGCGACTGTCCCTCGCGCGGGATCGAGACGCTCAACAACTGGGTGATGGCGGCCGCGGACATCGAGGGCGTCGGCGAGCAGCTCGTCCGGCGGCTCTGGGATATCGGCCTCGTCCGCTCGGTGCCGGACCTCTACCGCCTGACCAAGGAACAGCTGCTCGAGCTCGACGGCTTCCAGGAGAAGAGCGCCGGCAACGTGATCGACTCGATCGAGCGCTCGAAGCAGATTCCGTTCCGGCGCGTTCTCTACGGACTCAACATCCCCGATGTCGGCGGCGTCACAGCCGGTGTGCTGGCGCGCGAGCTGGGGACGATCGACCGCCTGCTCGGCGCGACCGTCGAAGAGCTGCAGGCGATCGACGGGATCGGCCCCGATCGCGCGGCTTCGATTGCCGAGTGGTTTGAGGACAAGGTGAACCGCAAGCTCGTTGAGGAGCTGCGCGAGCTAGGTCTGCGGATGGAGGCCGGCGAGGAGGATCGCCCGGTCGAAGGCCCGCTCACCGGCCAGAGCTACGTGATCACGGGCACGCTCGAGAGCTTCACGCGAGAGGAGGCGAAGGCCGCTCTCGAAGCGCTGGGCGCGAAGATCGGCGACTCGGTCTCCAAGAAGACCGCGGGCGTGATCGCGGGCGAGAGCCCTGGCTCGAAGCTCGCAAAGGCGCAGAAGGCCGGTGTGCCGATCCTCGACGAGCAGGCGCTGAAGAATTTATTGCGCGGGTAATGCGCGCCGGAGCCAGACTGAAGTCTGGCTCCGGATTGCCTCGACCGTGCTTGCGGCGCTACTGCGACGCAAGCACGGTCGCGAACCGGTCCTGGGCGCGCCGCGCCCACCAGTACGAGACCGGCCGGCCGTTCTGGAGCACCGAGAAGACGTAACGCCCCCGGACGAAGCCCGAGAGCGCCGACGCGATCGAGGTCGTGCCTGTCTTAGCGAGCACGACTCCGAGCGAGGGCGGCTTGCGCAGGCGGTCTTTCAGCGTGCCCGTGCGACCCGCGACCGCCAGCGCGGAGACGAACGAAGGCTTAATCGCCGGGTCTTCCCAGGCGGCCTGGAGAATCCCCACGATCGCACGCGCCGTCAGCCGGTCGAGCGACGACAGCCCCGAGCCGTCGACGATTCTGACCCCGGCGAGCGGAATCCCGGCGTCCGTCAGCGTCGCCCGCACCTGAGCGGCGCCGGCAGCGGTGGTGCCGGTCGTGCCGTTCGCGGCGCCGATCTGCTTCAGGAGCAGCTCGGCGGTGAAGTTGTCGCTCTCGCGGTCCATGAAGCGCACGATCTGCGCCAGTGGCGGCGACAGCACTTCGGCGAGCGCCTGTGCGTTTGGACTCGCGATCCCGCGGACGGCGCGGCCGGTGACGGAGACGTCTTGCTTGCGCAGCGCGACCTTGAACAGCGACGCGGCCGCCGCGGCGGGAGCGCTCGAATGATGCGTGTGAAACCACGTCCGGTCGACTGTGAGCGCCGAGAGGGGCTCCGACTGGATGATGTAGAAGGACGGCTTCCAGCCGGGTGCCGTCCGCCGAGAGTCGAAGTACGACTCGTCGCCGAGGACAGACCCGGCGACCTTTCGGATGCCTGCGGCGCGCACCTGCCTGGCAAGCCGGTTCAGGCCCGCGTCGTTGAGAGTCGGGTCGCCGTGTCCTTGCAGGACGAGCGACCCTTGCCAGGTCGTGCCGACCAGCGCGCCTTGTCCGAGGACGTCGGTCGCGATCTGGTAGTCGGGGCCGAGGGTTTCCAGGGCGGTGTAGGTGACGGGGAGCTTCTCGTTCGAGGCAGGGACGAGCGAGAGGCCGGGGTTACGGTCAAAAACCACCGCTCCCGAGCTCAGATCCAGGGCCACAGCGGCGGAGTGGGCCGCCGGCACGTGGGGGACTGCCAGCGCCTTGGCAAGCCGTTGCGTAAGCGGCTTCGAGCTCGCTGAGCCGGTGGCTCCCGCAGTCGGGAACGCGACAGCTGCGACGCAAGCGAGGACGGCGAAGAGGGCCCGGCGCATCGATCCATTGTTCGGGCCGGTATGGAATGGGTCAAGGTCCATGGGCCTCAGACGGGCCGAAGATAGTCCAAGCGGCCCATGAACCCGCACCGTGGTGGCGAGATAATCACTTCGATGACCCCTCAAGCGGCCATCGATTTCGGCACGCTGTGCCAGGAGCTCGACGCGTTGAGCAAGAGCCCGCCGGCGCACGACGAGAAGACTCGCGCGCAATTCGAGCGCACGCTCACGGACGGTTATGCGCAGGCGCACTCGCTCGAGGCGGAACAGCTTCGGATCGAGCGCCGGATCGGCAAGCTTGCCGCAGAGATGAGCGCTCGCGATCGCGAGCTCAAGGCCGACGAGCTCGCCGAGCTTTCGCTCCGCCTCAGCCGTGCCTCGGTCGATCTGAGGCAATTGCGCACGCTGCTCGCAAGCGCCCGGCGCCGCGTTTCCGCAGCGGCTTAATCCTCAGCGGCTTAATCCTCAGACGATTCCGCTGCGGCCGGTTAACCCGGTTGACTGAGACGACCGCGCTTCAGACGATTCCGCTCCGGACCGCACGGAGGCGTCGCTCGCGATGCCGACCTGGAGGCCGTGGCGGCTTTGCCGCTGCGGCCGTCTAAACCCGGTTGATCTAGTCGCCTACGTCTCAGACGATGCCGCTCCGGACCGCATATACGGCGGCTTGGATGCGGTTCTCGATCTGGAGCTTCATCAGGATGTTCGAGATGTGGTTCTTGACCGTCTTCGGGCTGATGTGCAGGTCGGCGGCGATCTGCGCGTTGTCTTTGCCGTTCGCGATCAACTTCAGCACCTGAATCTCCCGGTCCGAGAGCTCGGCCCTGATCGCCTCGGCCGCCTCGGGCGATGCGGTGGCGGCCCTGATCCGCTCCAGCACCTTGCTCGCGATTGTCGGAGAGATCAGCGATTCGCCTACGGCCGCGGCCTGAATCCCTCGCATCACGTCCTCGACGGAGGCGTCCTTGAGCAGGTAGCCGCACGCGCCGGCGAAGATCGCCTCCATCACGTCGCCGTCCTGGTCGGAGATCGTCAGCACCACAACGCGGGTCAGGGGCGCGTAGGCAATGATCTTCTTCGTCGCCTCGACACCGGTCATTCCGGGCATGTTCAGGTCCATGACGACCACGTCCGGCTGGAGCTCGCGAACATAGCGCAGCGCGTCGTCGCCGGCGGCCGCTTCGCCGACCACGTCGACGCCCTCCTCCTCGAGCAGGTTGCGTAGACCCGTGCGGAACAGGTCGTGATCGTCGACCAGAAGCACGCGTGGAGTCGCCTGCTCGGGCGTGGTCGTCGTCTCGATGGGTTCGGTCACCTCATTCCCCTTCCCCTCAGGGGTTTGCCGCGACCCGAAAGTCTAGTCAGTGCAACGTGATCGTGACCGTTCGGCGCCCCCAGCTCGCCGCCCCGGCGGCTGTCGGGAACCAGAGGTCGATCACCGCGCCTTGGATCGCCCCGCCCGTATCCGCGGCGACACCCTCGCCGTAGCCCGGAATCGTGATCCGCGTCCCCAGGGGGATCACGCTCGGGTCGACCGCCACGACGCCGTAGCCGACCGGTGCGCCCGTGGCGGTGTGGCCCTGCAGCGTGTAGGCCGTCGCGGTCACGGTCATCGTTGTGCCGCCCGCGGCGGGAGGAGCCGCTGGCGCGGAAGATGGAACCGGCGCGGTGGTTTGGGTGCTCGCCGCGTGAGCGATCGCGACGCGTCGGGCCTGCGCCTCGATTGCCTGCGCCTGTGCGGCGAGCGAGCCGATCTGCGCCTGGTTGAGCTTTCGCTGGGCCGCCAGTTGCCCTAGGTAGGAGACCCGTCCAGCCTTCGCCGAGGCGAGGATGCCGGCTGTCGCCGAGACAGTGGCCTCGAGCCCGCGCAGTTTCTCGGCGCGGGCGGCGAGCCGGTGCTGCAGGCCAACATATCGGTCACGGCTCCGACGGGCCTGCGCGACGACCGCCCGGTCGGTCTCCGCTGCTGCTTTTTCCGTCTCGAGGCCGCTAAGCGCGTCATCGAGTGTCTTCGCACCGAGCACGATCGCCAACGGATCGGAGTCCCCCTGCTCATAGACGGAGCGGAGACGGTTGGCGAGGTTGCGTTGGGAGACGGAGAACATCCGCCTCGCCGCCGCAAGCTCGCGCCTCGTCTCTGCAGCCTGGCGGTCGACCGCTGCGGCCTGCGAGCGCAACGACGCAAGCTGTGCCTGCGTCCGCGCGAGCCGGCTGTCGAGCGCGTAGAGCGTCAGGACCGCGGCTCTCGATCGGGACGCGATCGCATTGTTCTGCTGCGTCAGCCGCTGGGCCTGCTGCCTGAGCGAGGATCCGGAACCGGCGCCGCTCGCCGGGAGCACGACGGCCACCGTGGCGAGTGAGCACGCGGCAAGGGCGAGTAGACGCGCCCGCCGGGTGATCGGGTCCGCCGGCACGAGGCGGGAAGCTAGCAAAGCGCTTGTGCGCCTGCGTTGAAGCCTCGCAATGCGAAGCTTGCGGCTTGAAAAGCTGGTTGCGGGCGTCCGGACGGGTTGCTAGGGTGCCGAACTTGTGACGAACCGGCCCCTCTTGGGGCGCCGATCGAGCCCAGCGACCGGAACGATTCGCCGCTCGATTAGACGTACGGCGCCGGCAGTCATGGTCTTCGGCTTTGCGGCCGCGCTGATGGCGACGCCGGCTGTCAGTGACCCGTCGATCGCATCGAAGCAGGCCGAAGCCCAGAGCGTGATGGGTCAGGTCCAGCAACTCGATGCGAACCTCGAGCGTGTGATCCAGGCGTATGACCTTGCGACGGTGAAGCTGAACCGGGTGCGAGCCGACTTGAAGGCGAACGAAGCACAGCTCCAGGTCGCGAAGCAGAGCCTGAAGCGCGCACAGGGGGCCCTCTCGGCGCGGCTCGTCTCGCTCTACACCTCTGGCGGCCAGAGCGACTCCCTCGAGGTTTTGCTCGGCGCTTCCAGCCTCGACGATCTCGTCAACCGCTTCAACACCGCCAACCGGATCTCCTCGCAGGACAGCCAGGTGCTCGCCCAGGTCGCGCACTTCGACAACGAGGTGAAGGCGCGGGAGGTTCGGCTGAAGCACGCGAACGCCGAAGCCGCGGCGCTGGTACGCGAGCGGGCTTCGGAACGGGCGTCGATCCAGGGGCAGCTTGCGTCGAGGCGCGCGCTGCTCTCGTCGATTCGGGGCCAGATCGCGCACCTGCAGGCGCAGGAGGCCGCACGCCAGGCCGAGCTTCGCCGCGAGCTCGCCGCGCGGATTGCCGCCCAGCAGCAGCAGGCGCCGGCCGTGGCGCTCTCGAGCACAGTCTCGCCGGTGGGGTCGTCGAGCTCGAGCACAGGCAGCGTTTCGATCGGCCCGGCTCCTCCGCCGACGCATTCGAGCGTCGTTTCGATCGCGATGCAGTACCTCGGCGTGCCTTACCGCTGGGGCGGCGCGTCGCCCTCGGGCTTCGACTGCTCGGGCCTGGTGATGTACGTGTTTGCGCAGGTCGGCGTCTCGCTTCCCCACAGCTCGTACGCGCAGTACGGGATGGGCAGCCCGGTCTCGCGCGATCAGCTCCAGCCCGGCGACCTCGTCTTCTTCGATGGGCTCGGCCACGTCGGCATCTACGTCGGCGGCGGCTCGTTCATCCACGCCCCGCACACAGGCGACGTGGTCAGGATCTCCAGCATGACCGGTTGGTATGCCTCGACGTATGTCGGGGCGCGCCGGATCTAGCCCGAGTAGAGCTTTTCGATCTCGTCTGCGAAGCGATGCTCGATCACGCGGCGCTTGAGCTTCAGCGTCGGTGTCACTTCCCCCTCCTCAGGGCTGAACTCCCGGGAGACGATCGCGAAGCGTTTGATCTGCTCGTAGCGCGACAGGTCCCGGTTGACGGTCTCGACAGCCTGCTCGACGAGCGCCTGCACGTCCCCGTTCACCTTCGCGACCTCCGCCTCGTCCAGCGTGATCAGGGCGGTCACGTACGGACGGCGGTCGCCGACGACGAGCGCCTGCGAGACGTATCGCGATGCCTTGAGCGAATTCTCGATGTTTTGGGGAGCGAGGTTCTTGCCGCCCGCGGTGACGATGATGTCCTTCTTCCGGTCGGTGATCGTCACGAAGCCGTCCGCGTCGATCTCGCCGACGTCGCCGGAGCGGAGCCAGCCGTCGTCTGTCAGCACGGCCCTCGTCGCTTCCTCGTCTTTGAGATACCCGGCGAAGATCGTCTCGCTCTGGATCAGGAGCTCCCCGTCGGCGTCCGTCTTCACCTCGACGCCGGGCATCGCCGGACCGACCGTGCCGAAGCGGAAGCGGCGCGGTCTGTTGACGGTCGCCGCGGTCGTGCACTCGGTCAGGCCCCATCCCTCGAGGATCAGGATGTCGAGTGCGTGGAAGAGCTCTCCGATCTCCTTGGCGAGCGGCGCCCCGCCCGAGATCCCGATCCGCAGGCGGCCGCCGAATCGCTCCTTCACCTTCGAGTAGACGAGCCGGTCGGCGATCCGATGCTGGAGCGCCAGTGCTCCCGGCAGCGGCTCTCCCTGCTGGCGCAGGGCGCTGACGCGACGGCCGACGCCAAGCGCCCAGTCGGCGAGCCGGCGCCGCGGTCCTGAAGCCGCCTCCAGCTTGGACGTGATCGCCGTGTGCGCCTTCTCGTACATGCGGGGCACGCTGGGCAGCAGCGTGGGGCGAACCTGCGACAGGACGTCGGCGACGGCGTACGGGTCGGGGCAGAACGCGATCGTGAAACCGGAGTAAGCGCCCCACAGCGTCATCAGGCGCCCGAAGTTGTGCGCGAGCGGCAGGTAGAGCAGCATCACGTCCTCGTCGAGCCCGAGGTCCTCGATCCGCTCGATCGACGAGGTCATCGCGTAGTAGTTGCGGTGGCGGATCATGCAGCCCTTCGGCAGGCCGGTCGTACCGGACGTGTAGATGTAGGTGTAGAGATCGTCCTCGCCGATGGCGGCAGCGGCCTGGTCGAGTGCGTCCGGGTGCGCCTGCGCAAACGCGACTCCGTCGGCCCTTAGGTCGTTCAGGTCCTGCAGCGTCAGGACGTGAGGTAGCCCGAGCGGCCCGAGCTTGGCCACCTGGACATCGTCCTCCACGAGCGCGCCCACCGCCTCGGAGTGGCGAAGCACGTGGGCGGCTTCGTTGGCGGAGCTGTCGGGGTAGACGGGGGCCGTGATCCCGCCGACTAATGCGAGCGCGAAGTCGAAAAGCGTCCATTCAAGCCGCGTCCGGCTGACGATTCCGAAGGCGTCCCCCTTGCCGATGCCGCGCGAGAGGAGCCCGTTCGCGAGCTCGTCCACGGTACGCGCAGCTTCGGCCCACGAGACCTCCCGCCACTGCCCCGGCTCGGTCTCGGCCAGATAGGCGGTCCCCGTTCGGCGCGCCGAAACGGCGTCGCGCCAGAGCCGGACGATCGTCCTGTCGTCGCTTTTACTCACCGCTCGGACTTTACGGAAGGGATAGAGCCGAGTTCGGCGAACTTCCTGCATCCCTCTACAATTAGGCGGCGTAGATTACGCCGAAGCCAGGCTGAAGCCTGGCACCGGAGAAATATGAAAACGATCTGGAACGGATCCATCAGCTTCGGCCTGGTGAACATCCCCGTCGGGATGGCCCTGGCCACGAAGCCGGCTGCCCGGCAGTCGGACGTCTCGTTCCGGATGCTGCACCGCGAGTGCGGGACGCCGATCAAGAACAAGCGCTGGTGCCCCCAGCACGACCGCGAGGTCTCTAACGACGAGATCGTCAAGGGCTGGGAGGTGGCGAAGGGGCAGTTCGTCTTCGTCGAGGACGCTGACCTCGAGGCGCTCGAGACCGCCGACGATTCGCGAACGATTGCGATCACGCGCTTCGTCGAGCTCGACCAGGTCGACCCGATCTACTTCGACCGCACGTACTTCCTCGCGCCGGCCGACGCGGTCGCGCAGCGACGGCCCTACGTGCTGCTGCTGGAGGCGATGAAGGAGACGAATACGGCCGCCGTCGGCAAGTTCGTCCGCCAGGGCGCCGAGCACTTCTGCCTGATCCGGGCGAAAGGGAACGCGCTCGCGCTGGAGACCCTCTTCCTCGCCGAGGATGTTCGCTCGCAGGCCGAGATCGAAGAGGCGGTCGAGGAGATCGACGTCAAGGACGCGGAGCTGGAGCTGGCGCGCCAGGTGATCGGAAGCCTCGCGGCCGACTTCGATCCGCAAGAGCTCGTGAGCGACTACCGGCGTGATCTGAAGGCGCTGCTCGAGGCGAAGCTCGCCGGCGAGGAGATCAAGGCGCCGGAGCCGGTCGAGGAGAAGGCGCCGGTGATCGACCTGATGGAGGCGCTCAAGGCGAGCGTGGCCGAGGCCCAGGGCAAGAAGCCGGCCAAGGCGGCCAAGAAGACGAAA
>WNGJ01007809.1_pt1 | contig 11397 bp, 11 predicted proteins | sample 5400611 | NCBI WGS metagenome assembly WNGJ01 (sample SAMN13153375, study PRJNA577476) | soil metagenome | isolation source: 40 cm soil or saprolite under Garry oak tree replicate 1 | place: USA:California | collected 2016-06-15 | reverse complement strand
TTCATGGTTGTAGTCTTGCCGGCGCCGTTGGGGCCAAGGAACCCGAACACTTCCCCTGCCCGAACGCTCAGGTTGAGGTCCTTGACGGCGACCTTCCTTGGCTGCCGCGAGTTCTGTGCCCGATACTCGACCCGCAGGTTTTTGGTCTCAACAATTGGTTCCATCCACTTTGGAAATCATTATCACGTTATTCCCCAGTATAGTTTTGGGCCTGGATGGAGACAACTCAATTTGGAGAGCGTCAGGTAACCGCTAATCTACGCTAATAAACGCTAATCGAAGAAAAACGACGAAAACCGAGATTTGCAAAGATGAAGGGTATCGGTTTATGGACGCACGCGTTCGAGGTCTATAACGACCGCGGATACGGACTGGGCGAGGTTATTCGTCAGTTGGGCAGGACGTGCCCACTGGAGCTCCTGCTGCAAGTGGGCTTGGAGTGGACATCGGTGACCGAGTAACTGCCGCCCGCAGGGCAGGTTGGCCACTGGCCTCCAGCGGCGCGCCCGACGAAGGGCTTCACATCAGCAGAGGTGACGGTGGCGCTGACGGATTGGTTGTTCTCCAGCGCCCATCGCTGAACGGCGTCGTCAATCTGCCGCAGGTTGTTGATGCAGGCGTTGGCTTGGGAGGTACCGCGGGCTTTGACGAAGCTGGGGATGGCGATCGCAGCCAGCAGGCCGATGATGGCCACTACGATCATGATCTCCACCAACGTAAACCCGCCTTTGGAGCGTGTTCCGATTCTCACAACTAAACCTTTCTCTCAATGCGGCGTGGACGCGGCAGCAGGCGGTTATTATATTATTACGATTATTTGCCCACGAATTGCCTGCTGCAACCGCACTTTGGGTTTAAGCAAGTCGAGTGCCATTCGGAGCGCGAGGAAACGTAGGGTTGGAGCAGCGGGAGATGGAAGAGGGGAGAGGGAAGAGGGTAATGCCTCAGTGAAGGCAGGTAGGGCGCGTCACTCCGTGCGCGCCGTTGTGCCCTCCCATCAGTCGGCGCGCACGGAGGACGCGCCCTACCTGCTTTGGCTCGCCGCGTCCGCCGTCGCTGACTCTTACGGAAGAGGGGTGAATGACACAAAAAAGCCCGGGCTAACGCCCGGGCTTTTTCGAAGAATTGTTAAAGAAACAATTGATTGCTTGCTTACGGCAGGACGTGGCCCGACGCGCTCTTGCTGCACGTAGGTTTCGCGGCAACCGTAGTGACCGTGTAGGTGCCGTTCGCAGGGCAGGTTGGCCATTGGCCGGCGGCCCCACGACCCAGGAAAGGCGTTACGACGGCGGAGGTGACGGGAGCGGTGCTGCCTTGGTTGGTTTCCAGCGCCCACTGCTGAATGCCGCCGTCAATCTGCCGCAGATTGTTGATGCAGGCGTTCATTTGCGAGGTGGTGCGGGCTTTGATGAAGTTGGGGATGGCGATCGCAGCCAAAAGGCCGATGATGGCCACTACGATCATGATTTCCACCAACGTGAAGCCGCTTTTGCGGGATGTGCTGATTTTCATACTAACTATTTGTCTTTCGTTTTGCGGCGTGAACGAAGCAACAGGCGGGTTAATACAATTACGTTGTTCGTTCACGCATTGCCCGTTGCGACCGCACTTTAGGTTTAAGCAAGTCGGGTGCCAACCAACCGGGAAAGTCTGCTTCTCTTGGCATGGGTGTGATTAAATGTGTCGGGCAGAATTAGTCGCAGGCCGGAAAAGCGCCAGCAAGCTGGACGCACTCCATACGCTTCGCGCCGTTCAGGAGCGCCCGGATTTCGCGCCAGCGTATGGAGTGCGTGGAGCTTGCTCCCGCTTTTGCAGCGGGGACCGGGTGCGGCCACCCGACACTTTTAATTGCACCATCGTGGCTGAGCTTCGACCGGAAACAAAAAGGCCCGGGTTGTTCACCCGGGCCTTTGAACAGTCACTTACTTTTTCAACAACCGCTTACGGAGCCAGCTTGTGGTAGATCGGTGCGGTGGGCGTGGCGTCTGCACCTAAAGTGCAGGTCGGCGCCGCGTTGACCGCGAAGGTGGCTCCGTAGGATCCGCCCGCAGGACACTTGGGGAAGTTGCCGGCATTGCCTCGGCCCAGGAACGGCGCAAGCGTGGTGGACGTTGTGGTTGCTGTAGACCCCTGATTCAACTCCAGCGCCCACTGCTGAATGGCGCCATCAATCTGGCGCAGGTTGTTGATGCAGGCATTGGATTGCGCGGTCTTGCGCGCCTTGATGAAGTTGGGGATGGCAATCGCAGCCAACAGGCCAATGATGGCCACTACGATCATGATTTCCACCAACGTGAAACCCGATTTGCGGGATGTTCTATTCTTCATTACTTTACCTTTCGTTTGTTGCGGCGTGAACAGAGCACCGGGCGGGTTATTTATTATTGCTTTTTTGTTCACGGATTGCCCGGTGCCAACCGCTGCGAAAATTCTATCTGAATGGGGGTATGGAATCAATCCGTTGTTGACCCGATTTTTGCGTCCGTTCCATTACGGACAGGATGGACTGTCTCAAACCAAGAACGGCTGTATGGTATTGGGACAAGGTTTTGGAGGTATCTGGTTGTCAAGTGTACGCTTCGTCCCCAAATCCTCGCCTAAGAAAAGGATTCAAACCGCGAAATACGCGGAATACGCGGAAAAATGGAACACTTCCGCGTGTTTCCCGTATTCCGCGGTTCTCTCGCCCTCACCTGGCGTTTGCAGTTTGAGCTTTGGAACTTGCGGGCGAGTGGATGGAGTGGCAATAGAGCGACTAATTGCGGCCCTCACCCCGGCTCTCTCCCATCGGATGGGAGAGGGGGTGGACGGAGCGGCAATAGAGCGAGTAGTTGCGGAGCAGGTTTTCCTGGAAGTGATCGAACCGCTGGATGGAGACCGCCGGCGGCTGCGCGGCGCGGTCTTCGCTGAACGACGTTTTGCTGCCGAGGTTTGAGATGGCAAAAACACCTCTCTTCGAATCAGCCGATTGTTCCTCGTCGGCTTCACGATCGCCCACAACGATATGATGGTCCACGATGACGCCGTACTGCCGGTAGGAATTCAAGTATATCCAAGGTGGATTCCCTGGTTGCGGCGCGTCAAGGGAACGGCCTTCATAAAGCTGTCCGGCGGGAATGGGGATGCGCAAGCGGTCGAGGATGGTCGGCAACAGGTCAATTTGGGAGCCAATAGTATAATTGAGGTGATACCCAGGGTTTTGCGGGTCCATGATAATCAGCGGGGTGTTGGCCAACTCAGGGGTAATGGCCCAACCGTGGCCGATGGGCCCGCCTTTGGCGCCGAGCATCTCGCCGTGATCGTTGGTGATGATGACCAGGGTCTGGTCCAGCAGACCCGATTGGCCCAATTGATCCACAATGGCGGCGATGACCCAATCCATATATAAAAGTTCATTCAAATAACACGGCGTGCAATCGCCGACGTCACGCCGATTGAATTTGCGGAAGGCTTCCGGAATGTTGTCGTATGGGTAATGCGGGGCAGCCGGAACATAGGTCAGAAAGAAGCGCTGGCCGCCGGCGGCATACTGTTTAATTTGGTCGCGGATTGCCCCGAGGGTCGCCTCCTCGCGCAGCCCCCAGGCGACTCGCGCGGCTGACTGCCGGCCCGGCATGGTGTCGGCGTCATACAGGTCATCAATCTCGCGCTGGCTGAGGAAATCGCGAAACCCGGTATAATCAAGGAACGAAGAGTAAAAGAGCGAGCAAGAGTAACCGGCATCGTGCAACACCTCGAAGAGACTCTTGACGTTGACCCGGTTGAGAGTGAAGGCGTTAAAATCCCGGATGGGATAGAGGGAGGTGAAGGCGGCGAACCGGGCGAAGATCGAGCCGGCGAAGTTCGAGAAGAAGTTGGGGAAAACTTCCATACGGTCTTTGTACTTGGACAGAAGCGGCTGCGTTTGCTCAGCGCCGCCGAACAGAGAGAGGTGTTGATTGTAGGAGGACTCCATGAACACCAGCAGCACGTTCAGGTTTCTGGGCGGCTGCAGCGGGTCGGTTGCAGGAACCGCTTGGAAATCGCGCAGGCCAAGCGCTTTGGCTGACCGAAGGAATTGGTCTCTGCTTAAAGGACGATGGATCGCCTGATTCCACCAGGGGCTGGTTTGGACCAGGCGCAGCGCCGCCTGTCCTTCGGCTTTGTCGGGCTTCATGGCAATCAAACCCAGCAGACCCAGCAAAACTGCGCTCAGCCCGACATACCAAGCGCCCTGGTTCGGAGCGTGGGGCAGCGAGCTGAGGTTTCGGCGGCGCGGCCACCATTGAACTCCTCGCAACGCCAGGACATAAAGGAACCCGGTTATGACCAGGGCAGAGCAGGCGCCCGGCAAGTACGGTTTGGCCATTCGCCACATTACCTGCGCGCTGTTTGCGAAGGAGATGAGGTCCCATCCCAGGCGCACGTCCATGATTTGCGAGAGCCTGAGGTCCACCAGCGCCAGGGCGATCAACGACAGGTTCAAGATGTCCAGCCACCAGAAGCCGGCTTTGGGACGAAGCCGGCAATAAAGGGCGGCCAAAACGGACAGCACTCCGACGAGGAGAAGCTCGCCCATAAGGTAACGCGGGAATTCGATTGCCAGGCATAGCAGGCGGCCATAATTAAGCGCATTGGGAAAGTTGCTGGCGGTGAGCAGGAAAAAAGCGGCGAAATAAAAGAGAAGCAGGTTGGCCCACGGTTGATAAAAGGCTTGCCGTTTTGCCAGCAGTGTCGCCGCAGCGAAGAGCACCAGCGTCACGCCCAAGAGCATTCTGAAATAAGGAACCAAGTCTCGGAGGTCCGGCGTTTCCAGGCGAAACAATCCCCAGATGAATAAGGTCCAGCCCGCCGGCAGCCACAACCAGGCAAGGCGCAAAGGTCTGGCTGAGCGCCGGGCCATGACGAGGGAAACCAAGCCAAAACAATCGGCCACCAGCAACCGGTTGCGGTAGAAGCCCAACTCTCGCAGACAAAGCAGGGCATAAAGGCCCGCGAAAGCCGCCGTCAGGTAAAGCGCAAGGCTCTCCCGGCCAGCGCGGGCCAGCGCGTAATAGCTCAAGGCGTAGCCCAAAAGCCACGCCGCGAGAAACGGGGGCTGAAAAAACAAATCCAGGCTCAAATACGGCCCCAGGTCTTTCCAATTCAGAACTCCGGACATGACGATGAACAGGTAGTTCTTGTCCCCGCTGTGGAATGTCAAAAAGATGAACAACAAACCCAAGGCCAGTACAACGGCGTTGGCGGTTCGGACCGCTTTGACCGCGACGGCGCGGCAATAGCCGGCCAGTGTGGCCAAGCTCAAAACCCCGAGGACAACGAATCCGCAGAAGGCGGCGTAATTGACCCAGGTGGTCGGGACACCTTCAATCCTCCAATGAATCTCGTGCAGGTGCTTTCTGAGGCCAACCAGCAAAACCAATTTGATGAACGCCAGAGCCAGGAAAAGAACCAGAACCCGGCTCCAGGCGGCAGCCGGCAGGCTCAACCGAGCCATGGCGTTGCGGGCCAAACCAGTTTGTCCCCTCTCGACACGCGGCGCGGTAATTTCGGGGCCGGCCACTCCGCTCGGAATTCGCAATGAGCTCATCGTTGGCGGCGAGACTGCCTGGAGCGCAAGCCGCCGATTCCCAAGTTGTAACTGTTCAGGTAAGAGGTTGAACCGCTAATCTTCGCTAATCACCGCTAATCTCCGCGAATGACAGACCCACTGAGCGTTTATCAGCGCGGATTAGCGTTTTGAGGAGTTTGCGCAATCAACTCGGAGAGAATGAAGCGCTTCCATTCAAGCGTGCCTTTGTGGCCGAAGTTCACCAGGTAGCCAACCGGTTGCTGGGAGATGCGCATGTAGTTGATGAGTTGAGCTTCATGCTCGGGCGCAAGCTCGGCCACCGCCTTTAGTTCCACCACCAGGCAGCCGAACACAAAAAGGTCCGTAATGTACCGCTTTTTGAGTTGCCTGCCTTTGTAGAAGCATGTGATCTCTGCTTTGGATCGAAACAATATCCCGCGCATTTCCAGTTCGATTTCAAGACATTCCTGGTAAATCTCTTCCGCCAGTCCGTAACCGCGGTCGTTATAGACTTCGAACGCCGCGCCCATAAACTGATACCCTTCGTCTTTGTAAATCTCAGTTTTCATCGTTTTTGTTCTATTAGCGTTTATTAGCGTAGATTAGCGGTTGCAGCTTAGCGGTTCCGAAAAGAGGTTACAAACTGAATGAACCGCCAATCCTCGCTAATCTTCGCTAATGGCGGACCGAGCGCTCAGCGGTGGCTTCGGGATGTCGGCAACACCACCTGAATAGTTACCCCAGTTTAATGCAAAGTCCAAGAATAAACCATTAAGGCTTTGGCCCTTTTGTGGCGCGCTCGATAGCCCATGCCGTTGCCTCCGAATCCAGGACGCGAGCCTGTTGCTCCAGCGCGTCGGCCAGTCGATCATTGCCGCGCCGCCGCTCGAGGACTGAACGGGTTGCCAGTACCGTTGCCTGCGGAGCGGGTTGAAGTTTTTCAAGCGCGGTGAGCGTCGCGGCTGCATCATCAAGGCGTCCCGACCGGATTTGAATGAAGGCCATTCCGAGAAAAGCATTTTTACTCGGCGGCTTGCATTGGGTTGCGCGCCGAAATGCTTCGAGTGCTTCGTTGGCCCGACCGAGCGCTGCGAGCGTGGCTCCGAGGTTGTTCCATGTTCCCGCCTCTCCAGCGCTGAAAGTCAACGCCTGCTCGTAGGCTTCTCTGGCTTCCTCCAGCCGGTTGAGCGCAAACAAAACGTTTCCCCGGTCGTGGAGCGCGGTCGCGTCTCGCGGGTCGAGCTTGATACTTTGGTCAATGTCGCCCAGGGCTTCCGGGAAATGCCCCTTCTCGTACCAAGCGATGGAACGAAACAGAAAGTCTCGCGCGAAGGAAGGAAGTTTTGCGCCAGCCCAGTTCGGCAACGAAAGCAGCGCCAGCAAAGCCATGCTGGCCAGGATGTTCGTGGTTGCGCGGAATTTCCTGAGCCGAATCGTTTGAATGCAGGCGAGCAAGCCGCCGCCACTGAAGACCGCCATCGCGGGCCACACTGGATAGCGGTAACGGTCGCAGATGAAGAAAGCGATGTTCGCAGCGGAGTAAAGTCCGGCATAGACAAATAGAATGAACAGAGCGTCGCGATTGCCTCCCTTGGCAGCCGCCCAGATTCCAGCGGGAGCGAACATCAGCAACACCACCCAGCGGACCGGCAGCGCGCGCAGCCAGAAAAATTCTTGTTGGAGAAAAGCGAACGCCTTGTTGTTGGGGATCTCGGCGTTCCAAATCGTCAACCAACATTTCTTCGCCATCAATCGGAGCCAGCTTGCCGGAGCGGCCTGGATCTCGTCCAGGGTGCGTTGAGTCCAGTACTTGGAGATCGCCATCGGATCCGTCTCGGGCTTTCTGCCCTGCGCAAGCATGGCGGCCTCATACTCCTCGCGGGCCCAGACTTCCACAGAATCCTGGTAGCGTTCGCCAGAGGTGATGCGGCGTTCCTGTTCCGGCACCATTCCATCGGCTGTGCGTTTGTTGCCCAGGTACAGGGCCACGCCACCGGCATTGGGAAGCAAATGAAAATGGTCCGACTGCTTCATGTTTATGAAAGCCCAAGGGATCGTCATCCCCAGCGCTCCAACTAATCCCAGCAAAGGCAGCAGCGCCGTCCGGTCGCGCGAATGCCACCAACGCCACGCCGCAAACAGCGGATAAATCCCCAGGAACACCAGAATATTCGCGCGTGCCTGCGCTGCGAGAATTGTCAGACTTCCGCAGAGCAGCCAAAGCAGACCGGCCTTCCATCCTTGAATTCTCGCCGCGCGCAGATGCAGCAACAAACTGAGACAGATGAGAAACGTGTAGCTCGGTTCAATCAATAGCTCCCCTTCAAAGTAAAGCGGCACCGGCGCGAGCAAAAACAGCGCCCCGCCGATCACGCCGCTGAGCCGATGCCGAAACATCCGTGCTCCCAACAGCGCGACAATCACGCCGGTCGCCACGCCCAGGAGATGTTGCGCCAGCAGGGCGAGGTCAATTCCCCATGCTCCGCCGATCTTGTACAGCACCGCGAGGAACATCGGATAGAGCAGCGGCCTGAATCCATGAAGCTCGTGAAGGTCCTCGCCCGCCAGAAGCATTTTGGCCACAGTGTCGTAATACTTCTGATCCAGGGTTGGCACACCAAATGAGGGTGTGCGCGCGTGCTCCAGGAAAAAACCGATTCTGACGATCAATCCCAACAGAAAAAGAAAAAGCAAAGCCTTCTTGAAACCCTCAGACGAAAGGTCTTTTCCGAGAATAGAACTGGCCTCCGTGTTGTTCTCTTCAGCCGACGCCGGACCGTTCGCCGGATTCTTCAAGTTCATTGAAGTCCTTTCGATGAGAATTGAATCTTCAACTTGAATCGCTCGCCCTTCTTAAGCGACTGCGCGAAGGCGGCCATCAACTGCGGAATCATTTCCAAATCCATCTAACTCACGACTTCAACCGGCGAGTGCAAATAACGGTTCGGCAAACTGATCCGCGCGCTCAGTTATCATTAACCGGCCAATTATCCTTAACCAAACCAACCAAGAAACGCAAGAAGCCCGATTACCCACCCGAAAGGCGCGGTCATTTAGCGCGCTTGCTGCAAGCGTCGCGCTGGGCTTATGCTAAAGGGCGCAGAACATGCATCAAGGCTCTCACATTTACGTGGCCGGTCATCGCGGAATGGTCGGCAGCGCGATCTGGCGCGAACTGGAACGGCGGGGGTTCCGGAGTCTCATTGGACCTGCGCGCGCTGAGCTTGACCTGTTGGACGCCGCCGCGGTGCAAGAATTTTACGCGCAAGCCAAACCCGAATTTGTTTTTTTTGCGGCAGCCAAAGTGGGAGGCATCCTGGCCAATGACACCCTGGCGGCGGAATTCATTTACCAGAACCTGCAGATCCAGAACAATGTTATTCATCAAGCTTGGAAGGCCGGGGTCAAGAAGCTGCTTTTCCTGGGGAGCTCCTGCATCTATCCCAAGCTTGCGCCCCAGCCGCTCAGAGAGGAATACCTGCTGAGCGGCCCGCTGGAGCCGACCAACCAGTGGTACGCCATTGCCAAGATCGCCGGTCTGAAAATGTGCCAGGCTTACCGCCGGCAATATGGCTGCGAGTTTATCAGCGCCATGCCCACGAACCTGTACGGACCGAACGACAACTATGATCTGCAAAACTCGCACGTTTTGCCCGCGCTGATCCGAAGATTTCATGAGGCCAAAGTGGCTGAGGCGCCGGCCGTCACGTGCTGGGGCACCGGCGCGCCCTTGCGCGAGTTTCTCTACGTTGACGATCTGGCCCGGGCCTGCGTGTTTCTGATGGAGAATTACAGCGAGGAGCAATTCATCAATATCGGTTCGGGCTCTGACCTGTCCGTGCGTGAGCTGGCCGAAACGGTCAAGCACATCGTGGGGTTCGCCGGCGAAATCGTCTGGGACACATCGAAACCGGACGGCACGCCGCGCAAACTGATGGACAGCTCGCAGCTGCTGGCGTTGGGCTGGAAACCCCAAGTGGACCTCCGGACGGGCATCCGCCTGGCCTATGAAGACTTCTTGAAAAGATTTGGCGGACGCTTGGATTGACGACCGACGCTTGACGATTCACGCACAGCGGAAATTGCTGGCGTTCTTGGCTGAGGCTTCGACGATCGCGCGACAGATTTCTTCCGAGCCGCCGTTCTCCAAGCCAATCCAGCCTGCCCGTAAATGGAACCATATATAATCGCTCGCCCACCCTCTCATTAACACCCAACTTTACCCTGAAAAAGTATTGCCAACTTTCCCGATCCCTTTACGATGCGTGCTCAAATTGCGCGGACCTTTATCGAGAAGCGCGGTGGCTCGGCTCAGGCCGGCATCAGGCAGTGTCAGTTCGTGTGTCCCGACCGGGTCGGGAATATGCGCGGTTCTTTGCGGACGAGCGGGTGAACCGCTTGCGCGACGAGATATCCCCGGCAGCTTTCGTCCGCGACGGACGAGTCGAAAACATCATAAAGAACAAAAACAGAAAGGAAGCGAGCATTATGGCAAAATTCATGTGCACACATACCCTGCCAGCAGGGAAATTCTCCGCCGACCAACTCCGCCAATTTGCCCAGGCGGCACAAATGGATCCCAACGTCAAAGGCTACCGCAGCTTTGCCAACCTGGCGGAGGGCAAAGCCGTCTGCATCATGGAAGCTCCCGGCAAAGACGCCGTGGCGGCCTGGTTCACGAAGATGGGGATGCCTTTTGACAGCATCACCAAGGTGGAGCTGGAAGGCGAACGTGGCAGCATCCAGCCGGCTTGACCGAGCGATGGATGTTCAAGTTCTAAGAGACTTCAAGCCTACTAAAGATTACTTCATCGGCATTGACTCCGACGGATGCGTGTTTGATTCGATGGAAATCAAGCACAAGGAATGTTTTGCGCCGATGTTCATCAAGCATTTCAACCTGCAGGCGGTCAGCAAGTACGCGCGCCAGGTGTGGGAGTTTGTCAATCTTTACTCCAAGACCCGGGGCGTGAACCGGTTTCCGGCCCTGTCGCGGTCGCTGAATTTGCTCCGACTCCGGCCACAGGTCATGGCGCGAAAGGTGAAGATTCCGGACACGGCAGCGCTCGATCAATGGACGGCGCGGGAGAACAAACTGACCAATTCGACGCTCAAGACCGAGGTGGAGTCAGGAAATGAAGCCCTTGAACCTGTGCTGCGGTGGTCAATCGCCGTCAACCAAGCGGTGCAGGACATCGTCAGAGGTGTTCCACCGTTCCCGCTGTTTCCGGAGAGCCTGGCGCGGATGACCGAGAAGGCAGATGTGATTGTGGTGTCGCAAACGCCGACTGAGGCGCTGGAACGGGAATGGGAAGAACACGGCATCAAGGAGCAGGTCAAGTTGATCGCCGGGCAGGAGTTGGGGACCAAGACTGAGCACATCAATCTGGCCGCGGGCGGGAAGTACGCCCCAGAGAAGATGTTGATGATTGGCGATGCACCGGGGGATTACCAAGCGGCCAGAGGCAACCACGCACTGTTTTATGCCATTAGCCCAGGCAACGAGGAAGCTGCCTGGGAACGGTTTCACCAGGAAGCTCTGGAGCGCTTCCTGACGGGCTGCTACGCCGGCCCATACGAAGCTGAATTGGTCAAAGAGTTCGAGGCCTGCTTGCCGGACAACCCGGACTGGTAGAGCGCAGCATCCAGATCGCCGCAGCCGCCACCGAATCCGGCGCAACGCGTGGAGTGCCTCGAAACCGGCTGCTTCATCCAGCTAATCCGCTAATGGATTGAACGCTTCAACGCTTCGGCGGCGGATCAGCGGCGGAGCTCACGCGCCGCAATTTGATTTCGCGCAGAGCGGCGGTAGTTTGCCAGCAAGCAAGTCCGAAGGGTTTGGAAAG
>WNGJ01016725.1_pt1 | contig 11398 bp, 6 predicted proteins | sample 5400611 | NCBI WGS metagenome assembly WNGJ01 (sample SAMN13153375, study PRJNA577476) | soil metagenome | isolation source: 40 cm soil or saprolite under Garry oak tree replicate 1 | place: USA:California | collected 2016-06-15 | reverse complement strand
CGGGCGCGGTGCTGCTGTTTCCGCCGCAGGTCCCCGTGGACCGCCTGATGCACTCAGGCAAGATCTACCTCAATGGGTGGAAGAAATCCGCCACCCTTCGGACTTCGTATGCAACTCCTCTTCTCTTACGACTCTGCGGATGAAGAAGCTAGGGATTGCTGACGATAGTTGTAGATTTAGGAAACGGTTCAATGATATCACAACTGGCGACAATACCACGACCATCTTTGATAACAACGGTAAACCTGTCACGGTTCCAGGCTGTTTTTGATAATCCAAAAGTGACCGCTTGATAGCCGAAAACTAGACCACCACCCCTAGTGCTCTCTCAAAAAGATAGCTGAAAAGTATACCACTTGATTCCCCAAACCTGTATTCTCAAATCAGCATCAAGTTCCTTATTCTTTTTTATCACCCTTGAAGATCCACTGAACACCATATGTATCATAAAACTGTCCATACGTTCCAAATGGCATATCATGTAACTCCTGAAACCTCTCTTTTTCTGCTCCTTCTGCTAGTTTGTCAAAAACCGTTTTCAACTCGTCATACGTTCCACCTATAACAAATATTGCGTACGTATTGCCTTGTTTTGGTTCAAATGCGGGAGAAGCCATCCAGTCTGTGGCTGAGATATCAATAGCACCACTTTTGAGATGAGCATTGATAATCCTGTTGTGTTTCTCTAGTGGAAACTGCGCTTTCATAGGAGTATCACCGAGCTTTGTGAGGGTTAAATCTCCACCCAGACACTTGTGATAAAAGTTCATTGCCTCGGCACAGTTGCCATCGAATAAAAGAAATGGCGTACAATGTAACATATCTTTTCACCTCCTCGTTGAAATATACCATGCTCTTGCTAGTATAGCAAAACAATGATTGGGGGTAGCTGTTTTTTCCATGCCTCACTCTTTGCAGCGCGAAGCCACAAACAGTGCGGGATAATCTCAACTACAGAGTGGTACACTTTTCAATTATCATTTGCACAAAAAACGAGAAATGGCTACCGATTTCAGTTAACACTTTTTTGGGAAGTGGTCGGAATTTCGGTTAACGGTTTTGAGTAGGTGGTACACTTTTAAAGTGTCAAAAACACCAGGCTACCCTGCCGGCCCAGGATGGGATGCCGTTACGGGTGCCGGAACGCCAAAGGTGAGTTCTCTGGTATCTCTGCTGGCTAACAATTGATAGCGTAAGAAAGAGAAACGGGTGTGCTGTTTTCCTTTCGGCAAGCAGCATCACTCGTTTTTTGCACTTATTTCCGTACGGGGTATGAGATGAAGATGGACTTGGTTTCGCTGAACTCTTCAACGGCGTCGGCGCCTAGCTCTCTGTGGCCATTACCGCTGGCTTTCATGCCGCCGAAGGGCATGTGGATCTCTGCGCCAGTGGTGGGGGCGTTGAAGTAGACCAGGCCGGACTCGATGTCGCGCATGGCTCGGAAGGTCAGGCGGGTGCTTTCTGTGAAGATAGCTGTTGAAAGTCCATATTCGGTCGAGTTGGCGACCTTGATGGCCTCTTCGTATGTCGCGACGGGCACAATGGAGAGAAAAGGACCGAAGATCTCTTCTGTGGCGATACGCATGTATGGGCCTACATCGGTAAAGATGGTGGGTTTGTAGAATGCGCCCTCGCGATAGCCGTCCTCAGTCAGGGGTGAGCCGCCCAGCACGAGTTTGGCCCCTTCCAGCTTGCCGATTGCGGTGTATTCGTGTACTGCCTTGACGCGCCCGGTGTTCACAAGGGGACCCATGTCGGTCTGGGAGTCCAGGCCGTCACCGACGCGCAGTTTTTCGGCTGCGGCTACGAGGCGATCCGTGAAGGCCTGTTGTACTGATTTTTGTACAATCACGCGGCTTGTGGCGGTACAACGCTGGCCCGTGGTGCCGAATGCGCCCAGGGTCACGCTCTCGACGGCAAGATCGAGGTCTGCATCTTCGAGGACGATCACGGCGTTTTTACCTCCTAATTCGAGAGCGCAGCGGCGCAGGTCGCGACCGCAGATCTCCGCAACGCGTCGTCCCACCTCGGTCGAACCTGTGAGGGAGATCATGTTGACCTTCTTGTGACTGACCAGCACGTCGCCAAGAGATCCGCCCGGGCCAGTGACCACGTTCAGCACACCGGAGGGCAGTCCGGCTTTGTGAAGCGCTTCCGCGAGTTTGAGCGATAGCAGGGGGGTATCGCTGGCAGGTTTGAGGATTGCAGCGTTACCTGCGAGCAGCGCGGGAAAGGTCTTCCAGGCGGGAATGGCCATAGGAAAGTTCCAGGGGGTAATGATGCCGACGATACCGACAGGCTGGCGAATGGTCATGCAGAATTTGTTGGGGAGGGCTGATGGAACGGTCTCGCCCTCAGCGCGACGACCTTCGCCTGCGATATATTTGGCGACATCGATGGCGGTCTGCACATCGCCGCGTGTCTCCCTCAAAATCTTGCCCATTTCGCGGGTCATCAGGGCAGCAAGTTCTTCTTTCTGTTGCTCAAGAAGTAAGGCTGTGCGCAGCATTATTTCGCCACGCTCAGGCGCGGGAGTCGCTGCCCAGCCTGGTTGGGCCTTGACTGCTGCTTCGACGGCATCCTCGATATCGGCGGCTGTTGATCTCTGGTAATGTCCGATGACCTCTGAGGTGTGCGCCGGGTTGGTGCTGGCAAATGTCTCACCGCTATGCGAGTTGCGCCATTCACCGCCAATAAAGTTCTGATAGATTTGACCCTGCTCCGTTGAGGGGCTTGAAATTGACATGGCATATCTCCTCGTTGAGTTGCTGATTGGAATTGTTTGACACCAAATAACTGTTCTACAATGAACATTATATCATCCGATGGTGAACGGAGGAGTGAAAAAATGTGTGGATGAAGAGTCTGATGTTCCTACTTTGCGTACAAGAGCGGTATAAATATGGTATATATCTAGGACAATATGTATGGAGTGAGGGATCGTCTAAATTTGGAGAACATAGAGCAGGCGCTTAAGCAATACTTCGGGCATGAGTCGTTTCGAGCGGGACAGCGTGAGATCATTGAGTATGCATTAGATGGATATGATGCGTTTGTTTTAATGCCCACGGGTGGGGGGAAGTCACTCGTTTACCAGCTTCCGGCCTTATTGATGTCTGGGCTTACCATGGTTATCTCGCCACTGATTGCCCTGATGCAAGATCAGGTAGATCGCATGAGGGCCAATGGCATCCCCGCCACCTTCGTCAACAGTACTCTGAGTCCCGCTGAACGGTTTGAGCGAGAACGCGCCGCCTTGAATGGCAGACTAAAGTTGCTCTACGTGGCTCCAGAGCGACTGGTGGGCGGGAACTTCCTATCATTTTTAGACCAGGTCGAGCGTACAGTGGGTTTATCGCTATTGGCAGTAGATGAGGCGCACTGCGTGAGCGAATGGGGACACGATTTTCGCCCTGAGTATCGACAGTTGGGGCAATTGCGTACGCGCTATCCACATGTACCGATGATGGCCCTGACAGCAACGGCAACCGAACGAGTTCGCCAGGATATCCTGGAACAATTGCGGCTGCGCGATCCTCATATTCACATTGCCAGTTTCAACCGGCCCAACCTCTACTATGAGGTAAGACAAAAAAACAAAGGGTCATTTGGCGAGTTAGTGCAACTGCTGCGCGAGCAGCCAGACGCGCCTGTAATTATTTATTGCCAGAGCCGCAGAAGTGTCGATGAATTGAGCGAGGCTCTGAGACACAATAGCATTCGTGCGCTCTCCTATCACGCGGGTATGACCAACGAGCAACGTAGCGAGCACCAGTCGCGCTTCATTCGCGACGATGTATCGGTCTTAGTGGCAACCATCGCTTTCGGGATGGGTATAGGCAAACCAGACGTGCGCGCAGTCATTCATTATGACCTGCCACGCAATCTTGAGGGCTATTACCAGGAATCGGGCCGGGCGGGACGAGATAGTCAGGCCGCGCAGTGCATCATTTTCTTCAACCATGGTGACCGGGTCAAGGTTGAGATTATGATTAGGCAAAAGCCTGATGAGCAAGAGCAGCGCATCGCTCGTCAACAACTTCAGCAGGTGGTAGCCTACGGCGAAAGTAGCGCCTGTCGCCGTAGGGTGCTGCTGGGCTACTTCGGTGAGACACTGCGTGGTGAGAATTGTGGCAACTGTGACAATTGCCTACGTCCGTCAGCGTCGGAAGATCGAACTACTGATGCCCGGAAATTTCTCTTCTGTGTCGCGAAAACAGGACAACGTTTTGGCACACGTCAGATTATTGACGTGTTGCGTGGAGCAAACACACAGAAGATCCGGGATTACCGCCATGACCAACTACCGATCTATGGAATAGGGAAGGAACTGAGCGTGGATGAATGGCAACGTATCGGTCGCGCGCTCTTACACCAGGGGCTATTAACCGAGACAACTGATGGCTACCCGGTACTCAGACTGAATGAGCTTTCCTGGGAGGTTTTGAAGAAGGAGCGCACGGTCGAGATTGCTACACCTATTAAGCCTGTGCAAAAGCGCCAGGTCAAGAGCGATGATCCGTCTGATCTGTCAGCTCATGAGGAGGAATTATTCCAGCGTCTTCGTGTGTTACGCAAACGGATCGCGGATGAACAAGGTGTGGCTCCGTATGTTGTCTTCTATGATTTAAGCTTACGAGCGATGGCTCAACTGCGGCCACAAAGCCGATCACAGTTTGCTCAAATTCCAGGGGTTGTTAGCAGTAAACTAGATGCTTATTTCGAGGCTTTCACTAACGAGATTCGGGATCACCGTTTGGGTATTGCAGCGCAAACGGTGAATGGTGGTATTACTCATCAACGCACGCTCGCGTTGTATCGCCAGGGGCTAAGTATTGAGGAGATAGCAAACGAGCGCAATCTCAAATCGAGCACTATTATTAGCCACCTTTCTGAGCTTGCAGAAGCAGGTGAAGCTATTGATATTGATAGGTTGGTACGACCGGAGCATTACCAGGTAATAGTAGATGCGCTGCAACAAGTCGGTGATGATCTTCTGAGGCCAGTCAAGGATTTTCTGGGGGATGAGTATTCTTATGAGGAGATCAGACTGGTCAGGGCGTCTCTGCGCCGGACTCATTAATGATACAAAGCATCTTTCGTGGTTTCTATTTCAGAGTCCTTGCTCATTTAATGGCTCATGTCCAATTTTGGGGCAACGAATAATTGAAGAGTTTGTCCAATCCACTCTCTGAGCACATTTTTGAAAGGGGATCATTCGATAAGCTCATGATTGCCCCAAAGTGGACATGAGCCATTTAATAATAAAATAAATCTCTGATATCATTGCGGTCAAAACGGGCTCCGGTCTGCTTATCGGCGAATACTCTCACGACCCCCGCTTTTTCAAAGCATCTAACTGGTTCGCCAAGAGCAGGCGGGGCAAAGCCAGTGCTTAACCTGGCCGTGGTTTAGAAGTCCCCAGACAGCCGATATTTGTTTGAAAGAAGGTGAAAAAGCCAAACTTTTCAGTTGGTGTTCCAACTCTGCTTTGGAAACTGCTTCATCTCCGCTCCCACCTGCCTGAGGTAAGTGGTCAGCATACTTCACAATTGTTTGACCAGATTACACGGTAAATTCTTCACCGTCGACCATTGCAGATGAAAACTCCTCATCAAATGAAGGTGCTGTTGAAGTTTTCTCAAGATTGGGAGATGCTCCACATGCTACAAACAGCACTCCCGATACGCATATTGCGCAACACGTCAAAAAGAAATGCCGCCATACGTTGAGACGCATCGTTTTATCCCTTCCTGATCAACACGAGAGTTTTCACCTTGTCACATTGACGGGTGCCTGATACCAATTCGCCTTCTGTGAGAGCAGCTTGTCTCTCCTAGGGCGAAGGCAGGGATCGGATCTGTTCCTGCTGAAGGAACGCCGTCGCGGCACAGAGCAGAGAGACCAGGTAGTGCGCGTAGATCTGCCCGTCTCGTTGCCAGCGGTAGCGCTCGCTTGCGGTCATGAACCCTGCTTGATGCGGACAGCAGGCAGCAGCGAGCGCCTTGATCGTTGGCTCCGCCCAGGCTGTTGTCCGTGATGGGTGCGTCATCCAGGTGTCCGAGCTCAGGAGGACAATCTTCACCTGCCCAGCCGAGAGCTTGGTCCATGTACGGTCCCATCCAGGAAATGCCTCGACCAGAGGCCCCAGCTGCGCCTGGATGCTGCTCAGCCCCTCGAACGAACGACGTGCGGAGACACCATCAACATGCACGTGGGGCAAGGCCATCTCTGTCCGGGAAACCGCTTCCCCGGTCACGGCGGAAAGGGCCAGGAGTGCAGGCTCGACCAGTGAACCCGTACTCTGCCTCCTCCCCCACGGCACAAGCAGCAGTTGTTGGAAGCCCTGTCGCAGGCAGGCCATTAACGTGATGTACATTTGATCAGCGAAGGTGCGCTCCTGGCTCACCCGCTCAGTCCAGCAGAGGGGAAACGCTACAGTTACTGGCAGGCGCAGGGCGACCAGCCGGATCACGTGTGAGGCGATATCAGCGACAGGGCTCTGCACTTGCCGCTCGTCGCCTCCCTGTTCGATCAATGGCAGCAGGTAGGGTACATTCCGTGGTGCTTTCCTTCCTTCCTGCTCGCAGCGTGTTATAGCTGTGTGTGAGGATGTTGCAATGGTCATGGTCTTGCTCCTTTTTGATTGCTAAGCTGCCTGCTCGTGCTCTCTAGACAGCAGGTCTTGAGATGAAAGCTCGATCCAACGCAGAGCAGGGACATAGGCTTGTGCGGCGTATCGGCGCAGGATCGCACGGAAGCAGGTGAGCGGCAGGAGCAAGCTCTCGAAGAGGGAGAGGGACACGCCGACCGCTTTGCCCTGCTCGTCCCAGAGCGCTGGCCAGGGAACCTGCACCACGGCCGTCAGACGACTTGAATGAAGCGGAGGAAGGAACGGCGAGACCATGCCAGCCAGCATCGCAAATTCCTTCTCGGAACAGCAAGTGACAGGATTGATCGAACACTGCTTGGCGGCACGTCGTGGCAAGCCAAGCAAGGCAGCCACGGTTCTCCGTTGCTCGAGATTTTGTTCCTGGTCTCCTACACTGGTCCACAACAAAAGCTTCCCTGCCATATCCAGCGAAACCGTTTTTTGGACGAAGACATGGGCTGGAAGGACGGCTTGTGTTTCGGCCGCACTCTGCGTTGCCCAGTGCCGATAGATCCGTGCAGGCAGATCGTCGACAAACTGGTTTGCGATGTCGTAGAGCAAGCGCAAACTGCCACTTGAAAGCGTTGCTGCACCCAGGAGGTGTTCACGCAGCGCCAGGGCATCTGACCAGGCTCCCGTACTACAGGAACTCCAGGCTGCAAAGATTTCAGACAATGATGGCAGCTTGCGGTGCAGTTGCTCGAGGTGAGCAAACTGCTCTCTTGCAGGTGCTGAACAAAACAGTTGCATCTGTTCTTCCTTCCTCTCTTCATCAAGGCAACCTGATACGAAGCTGCGAATCAAGAGACAATTGAGCTGCTCCCTGCACGAGGGAAAGATTGTGCCTTAGAACGCAAAACCGTATGAGCGATGTCTCCTCTGATCTGAACCCGTCGAGCACCACCTCACCACCCACGTATAGGTGGCGAAAGGTGTACTGTGCCAATAAGGTGTCTACGGTTGCCCTGGGTAATAGGTGGCCCAGTCATAACTGGTGATCTTTCCATTCTCGACCACAAACACATGGACACAGCGACCGGCCACCCGCAGAGGTGGACTGCCGGCATGCTGATAGACCAGCACGGCATTCGGCGCCAGGCTGCGCATGCTCTCGACTGTCCATTGCGGAGGCCATCGCGGAGAAGTCCCCGCTGCGCATGCCTGCGTTAAAGAGCTGGAGGTACGTCGTGACCACCGCGGTAGCGCTTGGCTGCGGCTGTGTGGTTGTGGTGTTGGGCTGGGCATTCGCCCCTCCTCCACAGGCAGCAAGCCCACTGATTATGAGCACTGCGAGAAGAGTGAGGAGAGCGAGCAGTTTCGCTTTGCATGTGTGCGTATTCATCGGATTTTCGGTCCTTTCTGCGATTGGCATGGTACTTACTCGTCATACCAGATCCTTTTGATTACCATTGGTTCGGGCTAGATCAGCAAACTCAATGGACAGGAAACAGTGAGACAGGGGAAGAATGCCATTTCTGCTTCCTTGAAGCTTGCAATCAAACCCTTATATGATGCTAGTTGTACACTGATGGGGCACGGAGATACATCGTCAAGTTGGGCTAATTTCAGGAGCAGATGATAAAGAAAGGGAATATACCCCAAATGGGGTAGAAGAGGAAAGGGGAACAGAAACTCATACAATTGAGACGCTGAAACCTGGAGCCACCAGGTACTCTATGTGCTTGCAGGCTTTTTTTCACATCTACCGCGAGTGAGCTTGTCCTGGCGTTGTGAAGGATGTATGAGCTGAGGATCAGGCGATTTGGTGTTCGACAGCAAAGCGCGTAGCTGCACTACGGGTAGTGACTCCTAACTTACTATAAATCGAGCGCAGGTGAGCATGGACAGTCTGTGGGCTAATGACCAGCTTCTCAGCGATCTGTGGATTGGTGAGCCCTAGAGCGACCAGGCGCAGCACCTCGACCTCACGGGCCGTCAGTCCGTTAGGATGTGTTGGAGGAACTGCTGTGGTCTGAGACGATGACAGTTCTCTTGGGGTGGGAGCGGGGAGTGCCACTTGTCCTTGTGCGGCGATAGCTTGCTCTGGTGACATAGTGCGTCCCTCGGCCCATGCGGCGGCAAAGGCCTGCTCGCCAAGCTGGGCGCGTGTAGCAGCGACCGAACGCTCATACTCGGCACGATAGACGGGCGGGATAGATACGCTCAAAGCATCACGAAGGGCCTCTGCTGCACCATAGAGCCGTGCCGCCCAAGCTGGCTCTCCCTGTGCCGCGACCACTCCCGCCAACCCCTCCAGGTATAAGTCGATGTCCCACCTGGAGTTCCCCTCTTTCTCTATCTCCAGGCTCTGCTCGTAGAGGGCACGTGCTGCCACATTGTCACCCTGGTGAGCCTCCACCCTTGCTAAATGGAAGAGTGATTTGGCAGTGTCCTCCCGATGTCCTATCTCTCTATTGATCACCAAACTCTTCTCTGAAAGTCGGCGTGCCGTGGCAATGTCGCCCTGACTGAGAGCTAACTGCCCAGAGAGAGAGAAGAAGGTCTCAATGCCTTCCTTGTCGCCCACCTCCCTGAAAAGCACGAGACTTTCCTCAAGCAGAGCGTGTATGGTCGCCGGATCACCCTGGGAATCAAAGAGCGCCCATGCCAACGCTGAGAGCGAATGGGCAATACCCGACTTGTTCCCCAACTCCCTGTGCAATGCCAGGCTCTCCTCAAGCAGGACACGTGCTTTAGCGTACTCGCCTTGATCAATGACCAGCAACCCCATGTTGTAGAGTGACAAAGCGGCGCCCTCCTTGTCCCCTACCTCCCTGAAGAGCGCCAGGGCCTCCTCGTTCAGCGAGCGATTTGCAGCAAGATTGCCTCTCCTCGCGGCTACCACCGCCAACAGACGGAGGGAAAGTGCGATACCTCGTGTGTCTCCAAGTTCCTGGCACAGCGCCCGACTTTTCTCAGCTAGCGCCTCTGCCCGATCATTGTCGGACTGCATGTTGGCCAGGTTCGCGGCAGCGATGAGCGCCTTTACCTGCACAGATGCTGCCACTCCTTTGCTTTCCGCCAGCGCCCGCTCCAGGAAGTTGCGCCCCTCACTCCAATGACCACGCACAATCCAGAACCGCCGCAGCGCTCCAGCCAGCCGTAAGGCCATTTCTCTGCGGTATCCGTCTTCACCTTGCTCGAGCCACCACTGCAGCGCGGCTCGCAGGTTCTCATGCTCCCGCTCTAATCGCTCCAACCATACGGCTTGCCACGGCCCTGCAAGCTCCGGCTCTGCATCCTCAGCCAATGCTAGATAGTAATCAGCATGAGCCTGGCGGATGACCTCCATTTCCCCGGACGTTTCGAGCGCCTCCAGCCCGTACTCGCGGATCGTCTCCAACATCACCAGGCGTGGCTGTGCGCCCTCTTGCTCGGTCTGTTGCAGAAGGCTCTTGTCGATGAGCGAGGCTACTCTATCTAAGACCTGATCTCCACTCTGGTTGTTGTCAAGGACAGTGTAGATGGCCTCGATTGCCTCCAGTGTGCAGCCGCCGACGAAGACGGAGAGTCGCCTGAAGAGTTGCTGCTCCTGGGCCTCGAGGAGGTGGTAGCTCCAAGCTATCGTGTTGCGCAGGGTTTGCTGCCGCGCTGGCATATCGCGTGCCCCACTCGTCAACACAGTCAGGCGCTTCCCCAGCCGTGCGAGCAGTGCCTGTGGTGGCAGCAGTTTGAGGCGGGCTGCAGCCAACTCGATAGCCAAAGGTAAGCCATCCAGGCGGGCACAGATTTCCGCAACGGCCCTTGCGTTCGTATTGCTCACCTGGAATTCAGGGTTGACCGCCTGAGCACGCGAGATGAAGAGAGCCACTGATTCATACTGCGAAAATGCGAGGAGATCAGGTAAGTGCATGGGATCAGGCAGTGTTAGGGGTGGTACAGCAAACTCTTGCTCCCCTCGCACATGCAGCACAACCCGACTGGTCACGATGACCTTGAGTTTTGGGCAGGCAGCCAGAAGGTCCGCAGCTTGCGAGGCGGCACTGACCACCTGCTCGAAGTTGTCCAGTAGCAGCAAGAGCTGCTTGTCTCGCAGAGACGTTTTCAGCAGGTCGAGTAGCGGTTTTTCTCCCGTTTCTTTGAGGTCAAGTGTCTGAGCAATGGTAGGCACAACGAACTCTGGATCGTTGATGGGTGCCAGGTTCACGAAATACACTCCCTCGGCGAACAGGTCACAGAGCTCCGCCGCCACCTGCAAACCCAAGCGGGTTTTGCCTGTGCCACCAGGTCCCGTCAGGGTCACGAGGCGCACGTCCTCACGCTGAAGGAGGTTCTGAACGGCTGCCACTTCCTGCTCTCGTCCGATGAGTGGAGTCAATTGAACCGGCAAATTGTTGGGGCGGCTTTCAAGGGTCTTAAGCGGTGGGAAGGAGGCCTGGAGGCCCACAATAGCGAGTTGGTAGAGATGGCTGGAACGGTGGAGGTCCTTAAGGCGATGCTCTCCCAGATCCCACAGGCTCACTCCGTCTGGCAAGTCATGTTCCACCAGGTCACGTGTGGTCTGAGAAAGCAGGACCTGCCCACCATGTGCGGTGCTCATGATCCGTGCAGCATGATGCACGTCCAGGCCAACATAGCCCTCGCCGACAAGGGACGGTTCACCTGTATGCAGGCCCATGCGCACACGCACAGCCACGCCTTCGGGCCAGGGATGAGTCGTGAGCGCATGCTGGGCAGCCAGTGCTGCCAGAATAGCATCACTGGCGCGAGCAAAGGCGACAAAGAAAGCATCCCCCTGCGTATCGA
>WNGJ01013777.1_pt1 | contig 11398 bp, 6 predicted proteins | sample 5400611 | NCBI WGS metagenome assembly WNGJ01 (sample SAMN13153375, study PRJNA577476) | soil metagenome | isolation source: 40 cm soil or saprolite under Garry oak tree replicate 1 | place: USA:California | collected 2016-06-15 | reverse complement strand
ATCAGGTCGGAGGCGTGGAGAAAGGCGCTCTTTTCCGCCCCGATGTTGACGAACGCGGCCTGTATCCCCGGAAGCACGGCCTCGACCGTGCCGAGGTAGATGTCGCCCACCATGCGGCGGGCGTCCGGACGATCCACCAAGAGCTCAACAAGGCGGTCGTCCTCCAGGATCGCTACGCGAGTTTCGCGTGCGGTCCCGCTGATCAGAATTTCCCGTTTCAAAGCAAGTGCCCTCGACCCCGGTCGGCCAACAGCCGGTCGGGATCCTACGATTGTTCCAGCAAGAACTCATTCCGAGTTGATCGGCTGAGGATGGGCTGAACCGATTGGAGCGGTCGCCTGCGGGCAGCGTTGCAATGACGCCACGTAGTGCGGACAGACCTCGCATCCAATGCATGATCTAAACATAAGTGGGCTTGCAACTTACGTCAACAGCCCCGAGATTTATCAGGCAAATGCGCACTTCTCTGCTCCGTTCCCTCGCGGGGGGTTTCGTCCTGACCGGCATGTTCACGAGCGCGGCGCCCGCCGGGGCCCAGACGCTCCAGTATCCAGCCGCTCGCAAGAGCGATGTGGTCGACGACTATCACGGGACCAGAGTGCCCGATCCGTACCGCTGGCTCGAGGATCCGGACTCGCCCGAAAGCCGCGCCTGGATCGAGGCGCAGAATCGGCTGACCGCCGCCTACCTCGCGGACATCCCCGCGCGCGGCACGATCCGCGAGCGGCTGACGAAGCTTTGGAACTATCCGAAGTACGGCACGCCGTTCCGGAAGGGACACCGCTACTTCTTTTTCAAGAACGACGGTCTCCAGAACCAGTCGGTCCTGTACCGGCAGGCGTCGCTTACGGCGGACCCGGAGACGCTGCTCGACCCGAACCTCTTGTCCGAAGACGGCACGGTGGCCATCTCCACGCTGGCGGTCTCGGATGACGGGCGGCTCCTCGCATACGGTACGTCCGCCAGCGGCTCCGACTGGGAGGAGTTCCGCGTGCGCGACGTCGCGACGGCCCGGGATCTCTCGGATCACCTGAAATGGATCAAGTTCTCGGGGGCTTCGTGGACCAAGGACGCCGCCGGCTTCTTTTACAGTCGCTACCAGGAGCCGACCAACAAGGCGCTCACCGACGTGAACCGGTTCCAGCGGGTCTACTATCACCGGCTGGGCACCGACCAGTCGCAGGACCGGCTCGTGTACGAGCGCTCCGACCAGCCGGATTGGGGGATGAACGCCGAGGTGACGGACGATGGGCGCTACGCGGTGCTGAACGTATGGCTCGGCACCGACCGACGGAACCGGGTTTACTACCTCGACTTGCAGGACCCGAAGCGCCCGAAGGTCACGGGGGACGTGGTGCGACTACTCGACGACTTCGACGCGAGCTACGGATTCGTGGGGAATGACGGGCCCGTGTTCTACTTCCTCACCGATCTCGACGCCCCCCGCAAGCGCATGGTCGCGATCGACACCCGGCACCCCGACCGGGCCCGTTGGCGCGAGGTCATCCCGCAGGGCCCGGACGTGCTCGACGGGGTCCAGATCGTCCACGACACGTTCGTGGCCAACTATATGCACGATGCGTCCTCCCGGCTGCGTTTGTTCGCGCTGGACGGACGATTCGTCAAGGAGCTCGAGCTCCCGACGCTCGGCTCGATCGGCGGGATCAGCGGGGAGCGGAAGGACGACGAGATGTTCTACGCGTTCACCTCGTTTCTCTACCCGACGACAATCTTCCGTTACGACTTCAAGACCGGCGGGACGAGCGTATTCAAAGCGCCGACGATCGACTTCGATCCGTCCGGCTACGAGACGCAGCAGGTGTTTTACGCGAGCAAAGATGGCACCCGGGTGCCGATGTTCATCACGCACAAGAAAGGGCTGCGCCTCGACGGCTCCAACCCGACGTACCTGTATGGCTACGGCGGGTTCAACATCAGCCTCACGCCGAGCTTCTCGGTGGCGATGCTCGTGTGGCTCGAGATGGGCGGTGTCTACGCCGTCCCCAACCTTCGGGGCGGCGGAGAGTACGGCGAGGAGTGGCATCAGGGCGGGATGCACGAGAAGAAGCAGAACGTGTTCGACGACTTCATCGCCGCCGCCGAGTACCTGATCGCCCAGGGGTACACGTCCACGCCAAAACTCGCCATCGCGGGCGGGTCGAACGGCGGGCTGCTCGTCGGGGCCGCGATCACGCAGCGCCCCGAGCTATTCGGGGCAACCCTTCCCGCGGTGGGGGTGATGGACATGCTGCGGTTTCACAAGTTCACGATCGGCTGGGCGTGGGTGACGGACTACGGGTCCGCCGACAGCGCGGCGCAGTTCCCCTACCTCTACAAGTACTCGCCGCTGCACAACATCCGGGCGGGGACACGCTACCCGGCCACGCTCGTCACGACCGCCGATCACGACGATCGCGTCGTGCCGGGGCATTCCTTCAAGTTCACTGCGGCGCTCCAGGCAGCGCAGGCGGGACCACAGCCGGTGTTGATCGAGATCGAGACGAAAGCCGGACACGGAGCCGGCAAGCCGACCAGCAAGCTGATCGAGGAGCAGGCGGATCGATTTGCGTTTCTGGTTCGGAATCTGGGCATTCAGTGATAAAAGGTTGTGGAGGTTAGGGGAGGTTAGAGGAGGCTGCGGCGTGACCTTCTCCAACCTCCCCAACCTCCTCCAACCTTCCCTAACTTGTTCTTCGCCGATCTCGCAGATCTTCGCGTCCCGCATCATCCGCTCGACGGGGTAGTCCGTCGTATAGCCGTAGCCGCCGTGCAGCTGCACGGCTTTGGTGGTGGCGCGCATGGCGAGCTCGGAGGCGTACAGCTTCGCCATCGCCGCCTCCTTCTTGAACGGCCGGCCGTGCTGCTTGAGCCACGCCGCGTGATATACGAGGTGCTTGGCGGCCTCGATTTCGGTCGCCATGTCGGCGAGCGCGAAGTGGACGCCTTGGAAACTGGCGATCGCCTTGCCGAATTGTCGCCGGGTCGTCGTGTAGCGGAGACACTCCTCCAGCGCCCCTTCGGCTAGCCCTAGGGCGAGCGCCCCGAGGCCGACGCGACCCCCGTCGAGCGTATGGAGGAACTGCCGGAAGCCGTTGTTCACGGGCCCGAGGACGTTCTCCTTCGGGACGATCGCGTCCTGCAGCACCAGCTCGCGGGTATCCGACGCGCGCCAGCCCAGCTTGTCCTCTTTTTTCGCCGCCATCACGCCGCGACACTTGGGGAGCGACGGATCGTGGCCCACGCCGACCCGTTTCGCTTCCTCGAGATCGGTCGTGTCCTTGGTCACGATGAATGCCGTGATGCCCCGGGTTCGCTTGGCGGCGGGATCGGTGCGGGCGGTCACGACGAAGATCTCGCCGACTCCGGCGTGCGTGATGAAGATCTTCGAGCCGTTCAGGACGTAGTGGTCGCCCTTCTCCTCCGCGCTGGTGGCTGTGCCGCCGGCGTCCGACCCCGCGCCGGGCTCGGTCAGCCCGAACCCCCCGAGGACCTTCCCGGCGGCGAGGAGCGGGACATAGCGCTGTTTCTGCTCCGCCGTGCCGAAATCGACGATAGGCGACGTGCCCAACGTGGTATGGGCGCTCACGGTGATGGCGTGGCTCGCGTCGACCTTCGCGAGCTCGTGGATCACCATGATGTAGGAGAGGTAGTCCATGCCGGACCCACCCAGCTCCTCCGGCCACGGAATGCCGAACAGGCCGAGGTCGGCCATCTGTCGCACGTTGTCCCAGGGGAACTCGCTCGCCAGGTCGTAGCGGCGCGCGCTCGGCTTCACGACCTGCTGCGCGAAGTCGCGCACCATGTCGCGCACCTGGAAGTGATGATCGGTGAAGTAGAGGGTGTCGTGCATGCTGGCAAATATAGTTACACGTTGCACGTTGCACGTTGCACGAGCGCCCGGAACGCGAGCCGCGTGGAACGTGTGCCGTGGAACGTGCAACGCCTTTATCCCGTAGTCCCAAACCCTGCGGCAATGCAGTTGATGGATAGCAACAGTGCGGCCAATCCGTCCTCCTGTCCCGCGCGATGGCGCCGCAGCAGCTCGACTTGCTGGCGGTTCACCTGGTTCAGCGCGGGCAGGCGGCTCGCCAGGCGCTGTCGGAACTGGGGGAATCGCGCGGTGAGCTCGGTGCCGCCCGTGAGGCGGCGCACCACGGCAACCGTTCGATGGTATTCGTCGGCGACCAGCGAAAAAATTTCCTGGCGCAGCCACGGATCGGCGACCAGGTCCGCGTACGCCCGTGCGAGGTCGAGATCGACGTAGGCGAGCGTCTTCTCGACCTCGTCCATGACCAGCCGAAATAACCGGAAGTCGTTGAACATCCGCTTGAGGAGCGCTTCGCCCCGGCTCCCCCGCACGTCGAGGAACGTCGCGAGGCCGGTGCCCAGCCCGTACCAACCGGGGATGCAGTGGCGGTTCTGGGTCCAAGCAAATACCCAGGGAATGGCCCGCAAGTCCGCGAGCGTGCGCACGCCCGTCCGGCGCGCCGGCCGGGAGCCGATGTTCAGGAGCGCGATCTCCTCGACGGGGCTCGCCGCCTGGAAGTAGTCCACGAGGCGTGGGTGATCCACCAGTCGGCGGTAGGCCGCGTGGGCCGCGCCCGACAACGCCTCCATCGCTTCATCGAATTCGGTCGTGGGGACGAGCGCCTGCTCGCGCTCGGACTTGAGCGAGTGCTCGAGTACGCTGGCCGCCAGCAGCTCCGTCTGATACGCAGCGGTGCCCCGGTTCGCATACTTGAACGACACCACCTCTCCCTGCTCCGTGAGGCGGAGCCGGCCCCGGATCGAGCCGGCGGGCTGAGCGGCGATGGCGCGGCCGGTGGGCGCGCCTCCCCGGCTGACCGAGCCGCCCCGGCCGTGGAAGAAGGCGATCGGCACGCCGCACTCCCGGCCGAGCCGGGTGAGCCGCAGTTGGGTCTTGGCGAGCTCCCAGTTGGACGAGAGGAAGCCGCCGTCCTTGTTCGAATCGGAGTACCCGATCATCACCTCGAACACGCCGCCCTGGGCCCGCACGCTGCGACGCACCAGCGGGACCTGCAGCAGGTCGCGCACGATCTCGGGCGCCCGCCGCAGGTCGTCGATGGACTCGAACAGTGGCACGATCGGGAGCGTACAGCTCTCGACCCCGGCCGAGTCCGCGAACAGACCCGCCTGCTTGGCGAGCAGATACACGCCCAGGATGTCCGCTACGTCGTGGGTCATGCTCAGGATGAAGCTGCCGACCGCTTCGCGGTCGAGGCAATCCCGTGCGTCGTGAATCAACCGGAAGAGATCGACCATCTCCGCGGCTTCCGCCGGCGGAGCGGCCCGGTCCGGACCGAGCGGGCGCGCCAGCTCGCCCTGCAGCCAGGTACGCCACTCGGGCGACGCCGGTGAGGGCGGCTCGCCCGGGCTCCGGGCCCGCCACAGCGCGGCGACGCCGGCGTTCACGCGCGGCGAGTTGTCGCGGACGTCGAGCCGGAAGGTCGAGAACCGGAACGCCTCCACTTCCCGGCGCACCGGGCGGACGATGAGCTCGGCGGCGCGGCCGCCGCGCGCCGCGACCAGGCCGGCCTCGAGCGTGCGAAGGTCGGCGATCAGCTCGTCCGCCGTCCGATAGGCCGGCGCGGTCTCGCGCCGTTCCGCGCTGGTCAGCGCGGCGTCGATCTTGCGCAGCATACAGGTCACGAACTGGCGATACACCTCGCGCGGGTTGCGCTCCCGGATCCGCTCGGCGTCGCCGGACGCCGCCAGCTCGCGGGCCAGCGCTTCGCGGAACTCGGGCGCGATCGGGGTGGCGCGCTCCGTGACGCTCAACGTGCGCAGCAGGTCGGCGACGCGCTGGCGATAGCGTCGCAGACTCGCGATGCGGTTTTCGAACAGGGTGCGGCGCGTGACGTCGGTCGTGACGAACGGATTGCCGTCCCGGTCGCCGCCGATCCACGAGCCGAGCTGGAAGAACGGCGGCACCTCGAAACCATCTGCCGGGTACGCCTGCCGCAGCGCGCGCTCGAGCTTGTCCACCAGCTCGGGCACCACGTCGAAGAGGTTCTCGGTGACGAAGTACAGGCCCCACGCCCGCTCCTGCTCGACGGTGGGCTTCGCGAGCCGCAGCTCGCCGGTGAGCCACAGCAGCTCGATCTCGGTGCGCAGGCTCTCGACCAGCGCGCTGCGCTCCCGGGGGGTCCAGCGGGGGGCCTCGAGGTCCACCAGCCGACGGTAGATGCGGCGATGCTTTTCGAGCACGGTGACGCGCTTGGCTTCCGTCGGGTGCGCCGTAATGACGGGGCGCACGCGCAGATTCGCGATCGCGGCGCGCATCTCCTCCGCCGCGATCCCGCTCCGGGCCGCGGCCGAGACGACCTGAGCGAACGTGCCGCGCAACTGGTCATGCCCTCGCTCGACTTCACTCTGGCGCCGCTGCCGCATCGCCGCGTTCTGCTCCGCGATCGACAACAATTGGAACCACATGCCCTGCGCCTGAATGGCGCGGGCGAGGAGCTCGGGCGGCGCCTGCGGGTCGAGGGCCTCGCCGGCGAGCACGCGCTCGATCTCCGGCTGATGCGTCCGGATGACGTCGCGAAAGCAGTCGTGCAGGAGGCCCGCGGTGCGGGCGAGGTCCTCGGCGCTCACGCCACCCGGTCCCGCGGCGGCGCGCCCGCGAAGAACGCTTTGAGGTTCTCGAGCGCGCGCAGGCCCATCGCCACGCGCGTCTCTTGCGTGGCACTGCCCAGATGGGGGAGCAGCACGACGTTCTCCATGGTCAGGAGATCGGGGGTCACGGCGGGCTCGCGCTCGAACACGTCGAGGCCCGCTCCCGCAATCGTCCCGTGCTGGAGCGCGGCGACCAGCGCGGCTTCATCCACGATGTCGCCGCGGGCGTTGTTGATGAGGAACGCGTCCCGTTTCATGAGGGCGAGCCGCCGGGCGTCGATCAGATGGCGGGTCTCGGGCGTCGCGGGCGAGTGGAGCGACACGAAGTCCGCCTCGCGCAGCACGTCGTCCACGCTGGCCCTCGGCTCCGCGCCCAGCTCGGACACCACCGCCGCCGGCGGCGGGTAGGGATCGTGAAAAATCACCCGCATGCCGAACCCGTGACGGGCACGGTGCGCCACCGCCCGGCCGATCCGCCCGAGTCCGACGAGGCCGAGCGTTTTGCCGCTGACGCGGGTGCCGAGCATGTGAGTGGGCCGCCACCCGGTCCAGGCGCCGGAGCGCACGTGGCGCTCCCCTTCCCCGCCCCGACGCGCCACCATGAGGAGCAGCATCACAGCGTCGTCCGCCGTGTCGTCGGTGAGCACGTCCGGCGTGTTGGTGACCACGAGCCCTCGCGCTCGCGCGGTGGCGGTGTCGATGTGGTTGAAGCCCACACCGTAGTTGGCGAGGATGCGGGCTCGTAACGGCTCGACCGCGAGCACCTGCGCGGTGAGGCGGTCGGTGACCGTAGGGAGGAGAGCGTCCGCGGTGCGCAGCGCGTCCGCGAGCTCGGCAGCGCTCAAGGGGCGGTCGTCCGGATTGAGGCGCGCTGCGAACTCCCGCGCCAACTGCTGCTCCACTGCGTCCGGGAGCCGCCGCGTGACCACGACCACGGGGCGGGCGGACCGCCCCGCGCTCACCCCTGCACCATCACCGGCCGCGACGGCTGCTGGCGGAGCGCGCGGACGACCGTGGCCCCGAGCTCGGCAGGGCTCGGCGCCACGATCAGCCCGGCCGACCGCATGATCTCCGCCTTCTCCGCCGCCGTGTCCCCGAACGCCGAGATGATCGCCCCGGCGTGCCCCATACGGCGGCCCTTGGGCGCGGTGAGGCCCGCGACGTAGCCGATCACCGGCTTCGTCATCTGCGTCTTCACGAACAGCGCCGCATCCGCTTCCTGGGGACCCCCGATCTCCCCGATCATCATCACCGCCTCGGTCTCGGGGTCCTGCTCGAACAGCGCCAGGATGTCGACGAACGAGCTGCCGTTGATCGGATCGCCGCCGATGCCCACGCTGGTGGTCATTCCCACGCCGAGCGCCTTCATCTGCGACGCGGCCTCGTAGCCGAGCGTGCCCGAGCGGGTGACCACGCCGACGGGCCCGCGCCCATAGATATGGCCCGGCATGATGCCCATCATCGCCCGGCCTACGCTGATGATGCCGGCGCAGTTCGGCCCGATGAGCGTGGTGCGGCGCTCCTTGGCGTAGCGCCACAAGTAGCGCTTGACCCGCATCATGTCCTGGGCCGGAACGCCGTCCGTGATGGTCACGACCAGCCGGATACCGGCGTCCGCCGCCTCCATGATCGCGTCGGCGCAAAACGGCGCGGGGACGAGAATCAGGCTCGCCGCGGCGCCCGTGTCCGCCACCGCTTCCTTCACCGTATTGAAGACCGGGCGTTCCAGATGCTTGGTGGCGCCCTTTCCTGGAGTGACGCCACCCACGACGTTCGTGCCGTAGCCGATCATCTCCTTGGCGTGGAAGGTGCCCTTGTCGCCGGTGAAGCCCTGGACGATGACGCGGGTCTTCTCGTCGAGCAGGATGCTCATGCGGCGTTGCGGGCAGTGACCACGCGCTCGGCGGCTTCCGAGAGGGTGTCGGCCGTGACAATAGGCAGGCCGCTGTCCGCGAGGATGCGGCGGCCCTCCTCCACGTTGGTGCCCGCGAGCCGGACGACCAACGGAACCGCGACCTGCACCTCGCGGACGGCCTGGACGACGCCCTGCGCCACCCAGTCGCAGCGATTGATCCCCGCGAACACATTCACGAGGATGGCGCGCACCTTCTGGTCGGAGAGTACCAGGCGGAACGCGGCCGCGACGCGATCGGGGCTCGCCCCACCCCCGATATCCAGGAAGTTCGCGGGCTCGCCGCCGGCGTGCTTGATCATGTCCATGGTGGCCATGGCGAGCCCGGCTCCGTTGATGATGCAGCCGATGTCCCCGTCCAGCGCCACGTAGTTGAGCCCGTGCTCGGCCGCGTCCGCCTCACGGGGGTCCTCCTGGGCGTAGTCGCGCAACTCGGCCACGTTGGGTCGCCGGAACATCGCGTTGTCGTCGAAGCTCATCTTCACGTCGAGCGCGAGCACCTGACCGTGGTCGGTGACGACGAGCGGGTTGATCTCGACCATCGTGGCGTCGAGCTCGCGGAAGGCGCGGTAGGCGCCGAGAATCGCCGTCACGACCTGGCTCACCTGCAGGGGCGCGAGACCCAGCCCGAACGCGAGCTCGCGCGCCTGGAACCCCTGGATCCCGACCGCCGGCTCCACTTCCTCGCGCAAGATCGCCGCCGGCTCCCGCTGCACGATCTCTTCGATCTCCATGCCGCCGTGCGGGTGCGCCACGACCACGATCCGCTCGCGCTTGCGGTCGAGCACCAGGCCCACGTACAGCTCCCGCTCGATCGGCAGCGCCTGCTCGACCAGCAGGCGATGCACCGGGAGACCCTCGGGGCCGGTCTGGATCGTCACGAGCGTCTTGCCCAGCAGGTCCTTGGCGGCCTGGCGGACATCCGCGTCGGTCGTGCACAGCTTCACCCCGCCCGCCTTGCCGCGCGCCCCGGAGTGGATCTGGGCCTTCACGACCCAGCGGGTGCCGCCGACTTCGGTCGCCCGATAGACCGCCTGCTCGGCGCTGTACGCCACGCCGCCCTTGGGAACGGGGACGCCGAAACCCGAGAGCAGCTCCTTGGCCTGGTACTCGTGGATGTCCACGGTTACGCCCGCGTCGTGGCCAGCGCCGGCGCGTCGCGGCGGGCGGCGATGGCGGCGGCGATCGCAACGATGTTCTGGGCCATCCGGGCCGACGCGGCATCGATCATGCGGCCGTCCAGCTGGGCGGCCCCGCGGCCGGCGCGCGCGGCCTCGTCGAGCGCGAGCAGGATGCGGCGTGCGCGCTCGACCTCCGCGGGCGGCGGGGTGAACACCTCGTTGGCGAGCGGAACTTGCGACGGATGAATGGCCCATTTGCCTTCGTACCCGAGCGCCGCCGCACGGCGGGCCGCGGCGCGAAACCCGTCCGGGTCCTTGAAGTCGCCATACGGGCCGTCAATCGCGCGCAGCCCGTAGGCGCGACACGCGGTGACCATGCGGACCAGCGCGGCGTGCCACTGGTCGCCGGGATAGTCGGGATTCAGGCCCCCGATGCTCACGGTGCGGGCGTGCACGCTCGCGGCGAAGTCGGCGACGCCGAAGTGCATCGCCTCGAGGCGGCGGCTGGCCTGGGCGATCGCCTCGACGTTCGCCATCCCCAGGGCCGTCTCGATCAGCACCTCGATCCCGATGCGATGCGGGATGCGCCGGGCGGCCTCGATCTGCGTGAGCAGCGCGTCCACGAGATAGACGTCCGCCGGGACGCCGACTTTCGGGACCAGCACGACGTCCAGCCTGTGCCCGGCCTGCTCCACGACGTCGACGACGTCGCGATACATGTAATGGGTGTCGATCCCGTTGACACGCACGGAGACGGTCTTGTGACGGGCTTTCCAGTCGTGCTGGAGCAGTCCGGCGACGACGTTCGTGCGGGCCTGCTCCTTGTCGGCGGGCGCGACGGCGTCTTCGAGATCGAGAAAGACGTAGTCCGCCTCGCCGTCGAGCGCCTTCTGGAACAGCGCCGGTTGCGAGCCGGGGACCGCGAGCTCGCTGCGCTGCAGCCGCGGGTGCGCCGGCTCGTAGCGGGTGAGGCTCATGCCCTCACGGCAGTCCGCGGGGAGGGCGCGGGTGGCGACGACTTCGCCCCGGCCGGCTGCGCCGTCGGGGGCGCCTGCCCCGCCGCGGCGCGCGGCGCGAGTGGGGCGGCGGTGCTGCGGTAATGCTCGGCGGCCGCGGCGACGCCGGCGCCGGGCGTCAGCGGGATGCCGACATCGCGCATCGCCATCTCCGCGCCGGCGATTGCCCCGAGCAGCATGAGCTCGTTCAGGTCACCGAGGTGACCGATCCGGAACAGTTTCCCCGCCATCCGGGCGAGACCGGCCCCCAGCGCCAGGTTGTAGCGCCGGAACGCCACGTCGATCACGTCGGCGGCGTTCGTGCCCTCCGGCACCATGATCGCGCTCACGGTGTTCGAGTACCACTTCGGCGCCTTCGCGCAGAGCTTGAGGCCCCCCCCCCACGCCCGTACGGCGGCGCGCACGCCCTCCGCCAGGCGATGATGGCGCGCGAAAATGTTGTCGAGTCCCTCTTCGGACATGATGTCGAGCGACTCGCGCAGGCCGTACAGCATCGGAATCGAGGGCGTGTAGGGGAAGTACCCGGTGGCGTTGGCCCTAATCATGTCCCCGAAGTCGAAGAAGACGCGCGGGCACTTGGCGTGCTCGCGCGCCGCGAGGGCCTTGGGGCTGGCGCACACTAGCCCTAGGCCGGCGGGCAGCATCAATCCCTTTTGCGACCCGGTGATCGCCAGGTCGACCTTCCACTCGTCCATCCGAAAGTCGATCGACCC
>WNGJ01010195.1_pt1 | contig 11398 bp, 10 predicted proteins | sample 5400611 | NCBI WGS metagenome assembly WNGJ01 (sample SAMN13153375, study PRJNA577476) | soil metagenome | isolation source: 40 cm soil or saprolite under Garry oak tree replicate 1 | place: USA:California | collected 2016-06-15 | reverse complement strand
CCCGCGTCCGGGTGCGGATCATGAAGCCGTCGAAGGTGTATTCTGCAACCTGCCACCACAGATACTCGTCGTTGCGGAATGCCTGCATCGAATCCAGGACCTTCTTGTAATCGGCGTTTGCCGCCGAAGTCTCGGCGTTGACTTCGTTCGATGCCTTCAAACACGCCTCCATGACCGGCTGCGGGAACGGACGCAATTGCGTGCCGGCCGCGATGAGACGCTTGAGCGCGGCCGGATTGCGAGCGTCATATCTGGCGGTTTCCTCGACGTTGGCCAAACCGGCAGCCGCAGCGACGACGGCCTGATAGGTCTTCGGCAGCTCGTTCCATTTCGCTTGATTGATCAGGAGGTGGTTCGCGGTGCCGCCTTCCCACCAGCCGGGATAATAGTAATAGGGCGCGACCTTGTTGAATCCGAGCTTCTCATCATCGTGAGGACCGACCCACTCGGCTGCGTCGATGGTCCCCTTCTCCAGCGCCGGGTAAATGTCGCCGCCGGCGATCTGCTGGGGCACGACACCGAGCTTCTGCAGCGTCTTGCCGGCCCAGCCGCCGATGCGGAACTTCAGCCCCGTGAGATCCTCGACGGTTTTGATCTCCTTTCGAAACCATCCGCCCATCTGCGCGCCGGTATTGCCGGCGACAAGACAATAGACGTTAGATTTCTTGGCGAATTCGTTCATGAGTTTCATGCCGTCGCCATCGTAAAACCAGGCATTCTGCTGGCGGGTGTTGAGGCCGAACGGAATGGCACAGAACAATGCCCAAGTCGGATCCTTGCCGATATAATAATAAGTCGCGGTATGACCCGACTCGACGGTACCGTTTTGAACGGCATCGAGGACCTGCAAGGCAGGAACGATCTCACCTGCGGCGAAGACCTGAATTTGAAACTTGTTGTCGGTGGCCTCGCCCACGTGTTTGGCAAAGGTCTCGCAAGCGCCGTAGAGGGTGTCGAGCGACTTCGGCCAACTTGCCGTCAGCCGCCATCGGACCTCCGGCATGGATTGCGCGACGGCAGGCGCGGCCAGCGCTGATGCGGCCATTCCGGCGGCGCCAACCTTGAGAAATTCGCGGCGTTTCATGGACATGTTCCTCCTGATTCACGGGCCCCCGGCGTCGGGACGATTCGGCCCCGTCATGGGGTGACGCTCGGATATTGGTGCCGGCGGCCCAAGTTCGCGGCTAGATAGGCCCCGCGCGACGACCGGCGCAAGGGGGAAGGCCCGCGACACACTGGTCAGCTAGCGTGCGACGTCGACGTAAAGCTCCATCTTGGGATGGATGCCGCAGAACACGAGAAAGGAGCCTCCGACGGGAAAGCCGATTTCCACCGTCTCGCCGGCTCCTGGGCGCCGGAATAGAAGTCGAGCGTGGGGTCGAATATCCGCTTAAGCCTCGATCACAATCTTCGGCGCCGCACGCCCGGCGTTTGCGCCCTTAAGTTGCTCGCGCACTTTGCCCGCAATATCGCGATAGATTTGCGCATGCGGACCGTCGGGTTCGGTCGCGACCACTGGAAGGCCAGCGTCGGATTTTTCGCGGATCGTGATATGCAACGGTATCTCGCCGAGGAACGGGACGCCGAGACGTTCCGCCTCGTGCCGTGCGCCACCATGACCGAAAATATCAGACCGCGTGCCGCAGTGCGGGCAGAGGAAATAGCTCATGTTCTCGACCACACCGAGTACCGGCACGTTCACCCGTTTGAACATGGACACGCCGCGCCGGGCGTCGATCAGCGCAAGATCCTGCGGCGTGGAGACGATGACCGCGCCTCTAAGCGGCACCTGCTGCGCCATCGTGAGCTGGGCGTCACCGGTGCCGGGCGGCATATCGACCACCATCACGTCGAGCGTGCCCCACTCGACCTCGCGCAGCATCTGGGTGAGCGCCGAGATGACCATCGGCCCGCGCCAGATCATCGGCGTCTCCTCGTCGATGAGGAAGCCAATCGACATGACGGTGAGCCCGTAGCGCGTGATCGGCTTGAGGCGCGTACCGCCGATGGTCTGCGGCCGCTCCGTGATCGCGAGGAGCTTGGGCAGGGACGGGCCGTAGATGTCGGCGTCGAGGATCCCGACCTTGAGGCCGAGCGCGCTTAGGCCGAGCGCGAGATTGACCGCCGTGGTCGACTTGCCCACCCCGCCCTTGCCCGAAGCGACGGCGATGATCGCGTCGACGCCCGGCACGCCTTGTATCGATTCGCCGCGCGAGGGCGCGGGTCTTGCGCTCTGCGGCGGTGGACGAGCTGACGGCGCGCCGGCTTTGCGCTCTGCCGTCAATGCGACGAGGGCCGATCGCACGTCCGGCAACGCGCGCACGATTTCTTCCGCGCGCTTGCGCACAGGCTCCCAGGCTTTGACATCGGCGGCATCGACCGTGATGGAAAAGAACACCTTGCCGTCGCCGGCGACCACCTCCGAAAGCGTGCCGGTCGTAGGCAGCGGGATGCCCTGGGGGCTCACGACGCCTTCAAGGGCTGCGAGCACCTGCTCCCTGGTCAACGCCATCGTACCGTTCTCCACCAGATCATCCCGAACCAACACACCATAGGAGACGCGCCGGTCCGGTCAACGTGATGACGGTTGACGTGAGGGCCGCGCCGTCGCAATCACTCAGGCATATAGGTATTCGCGCGGTCGCATGGCAGTGCTCGAGGGAGGACAGTATGGCGAAGGTGGCTTTTCTCGGTCTCGGCGTCATGGGGTACCCTATGGCGGGGCACCTCAAGAACAAAGGCGGCCATGACGTCACCGTGTATAACCGCACCGCGGCGAAGGCGGAGAAATGGGTGGCGCAGTACGGCGGGCGCAGCGCGCCCACGCCTAAAGCGGCGGCCGAGGGCCAGGACTTCGTCATGTCCTGCGTCGGCAACGACAACGACCTGCGCGAGGTGACGCTCGGGCCCAATGGCGCTTTCCACGGCATGAAGAAGGACGCCGTGTTCGTCGACCACACCACCGCGTCGGCTGAGATCGCACGCGAGCTTTACGCGCAGGCCAAGCAGCGCGGCTTCGGCTTTGTTGACGCGCCCGTCTCCGGCGGTCAGGCCGGTGCCGAGAACGGCGTGCTCACCGTGATGTGCGGCGGCGATGCCGAGCCCTATGCCCGCGTGGAGAAGGTGATCGGATCTTATGCCCGCATGTGCAAGCTGCTAGGCCCCGCCGGCGCGGGCCAACTCACCAAGATGGTCAATCAGATCTGCATCGCTGGATTGGTGCAGGGGCTGGCCGAAGGCATTCATTTCGCCAAAAAGGCAGGACTTGACGTCGGCGCGGTGATCGAGACCATCTCCAAGGGCGCGGCACAGTCCTGGCAGATGGAAAACCGTTACAAGACCATGGCGGCGGGCAAGTTCGATTTCGGTTTCGCGGTCGACTGGATGCGCAAGGATCTCGCCATCTGCCTGGGTGAAGCGCGCAAGAACGGCGCGACTTTGCCGGTCAGCGCGCTGGTGGACCAGTTCTACGCGGAAGTGCAGAGGATGGGCGGCCGGCGCTGGGATACGTCGAGCCTCATCGCGAGGTTGGAGCGGTAAACGCGCGCTTCGAACTGCGGGGCGCCTCACCGAAACGCTCGTGCGCGCACGCGCGACTGAGTTCAAAGCTCGATGACCGCGCCGTCCTCGGCCACGAGAGCGCCGGCGGCTCTGACCTCGTCGAGATGGTCGAGCATGATCGGATTCATGTGGGTGAGCATGATCCGCCGTGCGCGCAAGTCCGGCAACCGCGGCTTGAGTACGTCCCAGCTGATATGGCCGGGCAATTTGCCGGAATAGGCGAAGCATTCGACCATGAAGAGATCGGCGCCATCGGCGACGGAGATGAGCGCGTCCACCCACTCAGTGTCGCCGGAATAGGCGAAGCGCTTGTCGCCGTCGGAGAGCACGATCGCGGTCGAGGGTGCGCCGGAGTAGTGCAACACCTCGGTGGTGGTGACACCATGTCCCAGCACTTCGGTCGGGCGAGCGACCTCGATCTCCATGACTTTCCAGGAAAATCTCCACTCGTTCGTGGTGGATCTCGGAAAAAGCAGTTCGAGCGACTGATCGAGCCGTGCGCGCGTACCAGGCGGTCCTGCGATCAACAGCGGCCGCTCGCGTCGGGTGAGGAATTGGGCGTCCAGCAGGAGGAAGGGGAGCGCACCGAAATGGTCGCCGTGCAGATGCGAGAGCAGGATGCCGTCGATCGCGTTCGGATCGACACCGCGCGCCTTGAGCGCGACCAGCGATGAGGCCCCGCAGTCGACCAGCAGCGTGCCTTTCGCTGTTTCGAGCAAGAAGCAGGTGTTGAACCGGCCGCCGGAGCCGAAGGCATCACCCGATCCAATGATCGTCAGCCGCATGGTCAAGCCGACGCGCTCGGCCGGCCAGCAATATCGGCGTGCCAGCGTTTGAGATTCTCGAATTCGGCCGGCACCGCAAGCTTTGCCGGCTTCATGAAATCGACGGCGACGAGACCCGTGATGTCGGCCACCGTGAATGCGTCGCCCGCAATGAACGAGCGATCCCCCAGCTCGCTGTCGAGCAAGGCGATGAACTCCAGAATGCGCGGTTTATTGGCCTCGGCCCACGCCGGCACCTGCGGCACTTCCATCTCCTTCATTGCCGGATGCGAGTTGCGAAAGACGTGAGAGACCGGAAACAGCAAATGCAATTCGAGGCGCCGATTCCACATCTCGATGCGCGCCAGCTCCAGAGCCCCACGCCCGAACAGCGGCGGATCGGGCTTGAGCGCCTCGAAGTAACGGCAGATTGCGATCGATTCCGTGATCACCGTGCCATCGTCCAGCACCAGCGCCGGGACCCGCTTGAGCGGATTGATCGCGGCATAGGCCGGGGACTTCTGTGCCATGGCGCCGAGATCGACTTGCTCCAGCGGCAACGTAATCCCCTTCTCGGCCAAAAAGATGCGCGTGCGCCGGGGATTGGGCGCGCGACCGCCGTCGTAAAGCTTCATGTCGGCTCCCGTGCTCGGCGCCGGCTACATGTGATAATGCCGCAATCAATTGTATTTTCCATCGCCTACACCCCATCACGCCCATCGGCCCCCGGTCAAGCGCTCGCCGATCGATGGCCGCCGTTGCGACCCCCGCAACCGCCCCGGCGGCCGGCGGCGCAAACGTGCAGTTGGCGACACTGTTTGCCTTCCGCGCGGCAATCTTTATCTTGCTCATCACATCCGCGCGACCACCCATGACCGACGTCGAGAGCCCCTGCAACAAAGTATGCGCAGTCGAGCCGATCTCGGCGCTTTGCATCGGTTGCGGGCGCAGCCTTGCGGAAATCGAGGGCTGGGCGCGAATGCGCCCCGATGAGCGCGTGCGCATCATGGCGCAGCTGCCGCGACGTCTCGCAGCGCTGGGCCGACCTCATACCGAGCGCGCCGGGGTGGGCTGAAGGACACCGTCGTGCGCCGCCTGCTTTGGATCCTGCTCGCCATTGTGACCATCGCGCTGCTGGTGCTCGTGCTGCAGCAGAATGAAGCGGCGCTGGCAGAACTCTCCCGGTTCGATACTTCTTCGCTCGAAACCAAGATCATGGCCCTCGCGCTGGTCGGCCTGATCGCGCTGACGCTGTTTCGCCAGCGTTTTTCCCACGCGCTCGAATCGGCCCTGATCTGGATCATGCTCGCGATGCTGTTGGCACTCGGGTACACCTACCGTTTCGAACTGCGTGAGGTCAGCGAGCGGGTGCTGGCCGAGCTCATCCCAGGTCGTGCCGCAACGAGGGGACGGACGGTCGAAATCGCGCGCGCGGGCGGCGGGGGATTCTCGGTTGCGGCGCAAGTCAACGGCGCGCACATTCCGATGGTGCTCGACACCGGCGCGAGTGCCGTCGTTCTCACCCACGAGGCGGCCAAAGCCGCGGGCCTTCCGCTCGAAGTCCTCAATTATTCCGTCAACGTCGACACCGCGAACGGCCGCGCCCGCGCCGCGCCGGTCACGCTCGACCGACTGTCGATCGGCGGCATCATCGAGCGCTCGGTCCCCGCGCTCATCGCCCAACCCGGGCAACTGCGCACGAGCCTGCTCGGCATGACCTTTCTCAACCGGCTGGAGAGCTGGGAGGTGCGCGGCGACAAGCTCCTGATGCGCGGCTATCCATAACCGGCCAGGCTCACCGCAAAGCGAACGCACGCCGCCAGCAGGAAGCAGCCGAAAGCAACCTCGAGCCGGCGCTTCGAGAGCGCATGGGCCAACCGCGCGCCATAAGGCGCGGTGAAGCTCGAGACGGGCGCCATCAGCGCAAAACCGATCAGCGATACGAAGCCTAGCGAGAGCGGCGGCATCAGCGACTGCTGTGGCAAGCCCGCGAGGACATAGCCGATCGTGCCGACGATCGTGATCGGCACACCAAGCCCGGCCGAGGTCGCGACCGCCTTGTGGATCGGTTTGCCGTAGAGCGTCAGAATCATGTTGGACACCGAGCCGCCGCTGATGCCCATCAGCGAGGAGGCAAGCCCGATGCAGACGCCATAGGCCGTCATGCCGGCGGGACCAGGCAGATCGTCCGCCAGCCGCCAACTATCGCGGCCGATCAACAGCTTGAAAGCAATCACGCTTGCGATCACCACGAACGCGAGCTTGAGCACCCCGGGGGGTGCAAAGGCCGCAATGGCCGAGCCGGCGGCAACGCCGACCACCGCAGGCACCGCCCATGCCCGCACCACATCCATCATCACCGCGCCCTTGCCGCGATGGGTGAGGTAGGAAAGCACATTGGTGGGAACGATGATTGCAATCGAAGTCCCGACGCACAACTGGAAGCGAACCTCGTTCGGTACGTCGAGCACGCGAAAGACTTCGTACAGAACCGGAACAATGAGCGCGCCGCCGCCGATTCCAAAAAGTCCGGCGAGAATGCCTGTGACGAACCCGGCGACAATGATCAAAGCGGCGAGCAGCAGGAGCTCGCTCACGGGCACACCCAAGACCATGTCCTGCTCCGAAGGCAACGAAGGATGGATCAAGCCGCGGCGCTGTGCACCATTTGCGCGTCCACATCCACGACGAGAGCGAGCGCTGCGCGGAACGCAGCCACGCCCGCAGCCGATTTTGATGCCTCGGTCGCAAGATGGCTGCGAAAGGCGCGCGCCCCGGGTACGCCACGGAACAGGCCCAGCACGTGCCGGGTCACGGCGTTGAGCCGCGTGCCGCGCGCAAGTTCGCGCTCGATATGGGGGATAAGGGCCTCGGCCGCCGCCTTCGGCGATGCAAAGGGCGCAGGCTCGCCGAACAGCACGGGATCGACGGCCAGCAGACGCCACGGGTCCTGATAGGCGGCGCGTCCCATCATCACACCATCGAGGCGCCCGAGGTGGTTCAGCGCCTGGTCGATGTCCGCGATGCCGCCGTTGAGCACGATGTCAAGACTGGGGTGCGCGGCTTTGAGCCGGTAGACGCGCGCGTAATCGAGCGGCGGGACGTCGCGATTTTGGCGCGGCGAGAGACCATCGAGCCAGGCCTTGCGCGCGTGTACGATTAGGGCGGCAACGCCGGCCTGCTCGACCGCGCGGGTGAGCGCTTCAAGGGCCTCCTCTGGATCCTGATCATCGATGCCGATCCGGCATTTGACCGTGACAGGCAGATTGACCGCGCTCGTCATGGCGGCGACGCAGTCGCCGACGAGGGCGGGCTCCGCCATCAGACAGGCGCCGAAGCGGCCCGCCTGCACGCGATCCGAGGGACAACCGACGTTGAGGTTGACCTCGTCATAGCCGAACTCTTCGGCGATGCGCGCGCACTCGGCAAGTTGCTGCGGATCGCAGCCGCCGAACTGGAGCGCAACCGGATGCTCGGCGGGATCGTGCGCCATCAGCCGCGCGCGCTCGCCATGGAGCACCGCGCCGGTGGTGATCATCTCGGTGTAGATCAGGGCGCGGCGCGTGAGCAGGCGATGGAAGAACCGGCAGTGCCGGTCGGTCCACTCCATCATCGGGGCGATGCAGAACTTGCGATCTAAGGCATTCATTTTATTAAGATTTTTCGTTCTAACCCGGGCCGGAACGGCACCCAATTCGGCGTGCGCCGTTCCTCCGACGCGTGTATGTCTTCTACGATCCGTCGGGCGCAATTGGAAAGGCGTTCGCCTGCATTGATCTCCTGCACGCGCGCACACATACGGCCAGGCGGGAGCGCCGAAGCAACTTCACGCCGTTCGTGGAAGGCTCCAGCCTTTCGCGCGAGAGCAGTGGGATCCAAGGTCGTGCGCCTCATGGTGGTCTCCCGCCATACATGCAAATCGTTTGCATTTCCATGACGCCGCAAGCTGCCAGGGACGACGGAAACGAACGTCGTTCGCGCTGCATTGACGCCCACAGCCCTGATCGCTACCGGTCGCGGCGCGGAGACGCGTGATGGCGGACGTCAAGCAGAAGGTCGCACTGTCGTCGATCGCCGCGTCGGCGGGTTTGACGGCGGCCAAGGCGATCGTCGGGGTCATGAGCGGCTCACTTGGGCTCCTCTCCGAGGCGGCTCATTCTCTGATCGACCTCGCCGCCACCGTGATGACCTATTTCGCGGTGCGGATTTCGGGCAAACCTGCCGATGCCGAACACCATTACGGGCATGGCAAGGTCGAGAGTGTTTCCGCGCTCATCGAGACGGCGCTGCTGTTCGTTCTCGCCGGCGTGGTGCTTTGGGAGGCGGTCAAACGGCTCACGAGCGCCCAGCCGCCGGAGGTGGAGGCAACGCCATGGGCCTTCGCCGTGATCGCGCTCTCCATCGCCGTCGATTTTTTCCGCGCGCGCGTGCTCTATCGTACGGCGGAAAAGACGTCGAGCCACGCGCTCGCGGCGGACGCGCTCCATTTCGCTTCCGACATGTGGTCGTCGCTGGCAGTTCTGGTGGGATTGTTTGGGATCGCCCTCGGCTATTCTTGGGCCGACTCGATAGCGGCCATGGCCGTGTCGGTGATGATTTGCATCGCCGGCTGGCGGCTCGGCCGGCGCACCATCGACACGCTGACCGATACCGCCCCGGCCGGAGCCGCCGACAAAATCAGCACCGCCATCGGACGCATTCCCGGCGTCGTCGGGGTCGAAGGGCTGCGCGTGCGGCAGGTAGGCGAGGTGCTGTTCGTCGACCTTGTCGTTGCAGTCAGCCGCACGCTGCCGCTCGACCGCGTGGCCGCGCTCAAGGACCGCATCGTCGAGACGGTGCGCGCCGACAGTCCCGCCGCCGAGGTGACGGTGACCACTCAGCCACGCGCGCTCGACGACGAGACCGTACTCGAACGGGTGATGGTGATCGCGCGCAACCGCGCCCTCGCGGTTCACCATGTCACCGTGCATGCGATCGAGGGACGACTTGCGGTCTCCCTCGATCTCGAAGTCGACGGCACCCTTTCGCTGGCCGCGGCGCACGACATCGCGACGGGGCTCGAAGACGCCATCCGCGAGGAGCTCGGACCGGGCGTGGAGGTCGAGACCCATATCGAGCCCCTGCAATCCGTCGACGAGCCCGGCCACGACGCCTCGGCGAAACGCGTCGCCGCGGTGCGCGATGCGCTCACCGAGATCGCGACCAAGGTCGAGTTGGTCGGCGCGATCCACGACGTGCGCGTGCGCGCAGCCGATGACGGCGAAATCGTCAATTTCCACTGTCTCGTCGATCCCGCGCTGAAAGTGGCGGAGGTGCACGACAAGGTCGACGAGGTGGAGCGCGCCCTGCGTCAGCGCTTTCCGTCGATCAAACGCGTCATCGGCCATGCGGAGCCGGCGCTGCCATCGGCGTAGTCAAAACGGCATGACGGCATGCTGCCGGCCGGCCACGGGGCTGTCCGCGGGCGATGTTTCGCATATCCGCAATTACGGTATCAGCACGGCTGCGCCTTGCAGGCGGCCTTCGCGCAGATCAGCAAGCGCCTCAGCGGGTAACGCGTCACTTCACTCTTCACGCCGGCCTGCGGCGCTAGAGTCAAGAATTCGCGCGCGTCGGCGCGCGTGAGGTTTGCGACCGAAACGACTTGCCGCTCCTCCCATAGCAGCCGGTAGGGAAAGCTCGGAATGTCCGACATGTGGATGCCGCCACAGACGACTCGGCCGCCCTTCTTCACCGCCTTGAGCGCCATTGGAACCAGCGCACCGACCGGCGCAAAAATGATCGCGGCATCGAGCGGCTCAGGCGGCATCTCGTCCGAGCCGCCGGCCCAGACCGCGCCGAGAGATTTTGCAAAGGTTTGCGCGGCGTCATCGCCGCTGCGGGTAAAGGCGTAGACGCGCCGGCCCTGCCACGCCGCGATCTGGGCCAGAATGTGCGCGGCGGCGCCGAACCCGTAGAGGCCGAGCGCCTGTGGGCCCGTCCCCTCGGCGCCTGTCCCCTCGCCTGCGCCGGCCATGCGGTAGCTGCGCCAACCGATCAGGCCGGCGCATAAGAACGGCGCAACTTCGGCGTCATCCCGCCGCTCCGGAAGCGGGAAGCAGTAGCGTGCGTCGGCGAGCGCGCGCGTGGCGTAGCCGCCATCGCGCGTGTACCCGGTAAACCGCGGCCGATCGCACAGATTCTCTCGACCGCTGCGGCAATAAGGGCAGAGTCCGCAAGTGGAACCAAGCCAGGGGACGCCGACGCGCTCACCTATTGCAAGTCCTGCTACTCCCGCTCCCATGGCAGCGACGCGCCCGACGATCTCATGGCCGGGCACGATCGGAAGCTTAGGATTTGGCAGCTCGCCGTCGACCACGTGCAGGTCGGTTCGGCAGACCCCGCAGGCCGCGACCTCGATCAGAATTTCACCGGACGCAGGCTCTGGCGCTGACCGTTCGCGCATGACGAGCGGCGTGCGCGGTCTCTCCAGCACCATGGCGCGCATGCCCTATCTCCCCTCACGCGAGAGGAACCGATCGCACGAGTATGATGGATTTGAAGTCCGCAAAGAGCGTACATCAAACGCGCATGGGAACTTCAAATCCAAGACCACTAGCGGATAAGCTCGTTGGCGACGACGTCCGCGACAGCAGTCGTATTCAGAGTCGCACGTTCTTCACGTTGGCATTGGAATAAAGGCGGTCGCGGGCCTCGTCGCCGAGCCGGACCAAGCGGTCAAAATCGACGCCGACCAGCTGGCCGTTACGCTTCATCACCTTGCCCGCGATCAGCACGGTATCCACATTCTGCGGGCCCATGCTGGTGACCACCGCGCCAACCGCATTGTTCATCGGCATCACGTTGAGCCGGTCGGTCCGCAACAGGATTATGTCTGCATCCTTGCCGGGCGTAAGGGTGCCGATCTTGCGGTCGAGACCATTTGCCCGCGCGCCCTCGATCGTGGCGAATTCGAGCACCTCGCGCACCGTGAGGAACTTCGGCGGATTCTTGTCGCCGGCGAGCCGCCGCGCCCAGACCTCGTTTTTCTGCAGCGAGAAGATCGTGCGCATCTGCTGGAAGAAATCGTTGGG
>WNGJ01007803.1_pt1 | contig 11399 bp, 10 predicted proteins | sample 5400611 | NCBI WGS metagenome assembly WNGJ01 (sample SAMN13153375, study PRJNA577476) | soil metagenome | isolation source: 40 cm soil or saprolite under Garry oak tree replicate 1 | place: USA:California | collected 2016-06-15 | reverse complement strand
ATCCAGCGCCTTCAAGAGCTCCCAGATCTTGTCCGCCCACGCCTTGTCCCCCTCCAGCGCCTTCAGCGCCGCCCCGCGGATCACCGGCACCTGGTCGCCGGGGAACTGGTACTGGGACAGGAGCTCCCGGACCTCGAGCTCGACCAGGTCCAACAGCTCGGCGTCGTCCACCAGGTCGCACTTGTTCAAAAACACCACGATCGAGGGTACGTTCACCTGCCGCGCGAGCAGGATGTGCTCGCGCGTCTGCGGCATCGGCCCGTCCACCGCGGAGACCACCAGGATCGCCCCGTCCATCTGCGCCGCCCCCGTGATCATGTTCTTCACGTAGTCGGCGTGGCCGGGGCAGTCGACGTGCGCGTAGTGGCGCTTCTCGGTGCTGTATTCCACGTGCGCCGTCGCGATCGTCAGGATCTTGGTCGCATCGCGGCGCCCCTGAGCGGCGGAGGCCTTGGCCACTTCGTCGTAGGGGACGAACTTGGCCAGCCCCTTCGACTCGGCCACCTTGGTGATCGCCGCCGTGAGCGTCGTCTTGCCGTGGTCCACGTGCCCGATCGTCCCCACGTTCACATGCGGCTTCGTGCGCTCAAATTTCGCCTTGGCCATAATCTCCTCGTTGGATGTCAGACGTCAGACGTCAGACATCGGATCTCTCACTGGGTCGGAGCGCCCGACGTCTGAGGTCTGACGTCCGACGTCTCTCGAAGCTCGCGACCGGGATTGAACCGGTGACCTCGTCCTTACCAAGGACGCGCTCTACCGACTGAGCTACGCGAGCGACGACACCAGCAAGCGGGCGACGGGGCTCGAACCCGTGACCCTCAGCTTGGAAGGCTGATGCTCTACCAACTGAGCTACGCCCGCGCGCCAAGTGGTGGGGGAAGGATTCGAACCTTCGTAGCGCGTAAGCGCGGCAGATTTACAGTCTGCTCCCTTTGACCGCTCGGGCACCCCACCACGCCCACGCCGCGAATCGCCTTCCCGTTGTTCGAGTCCGGCTTCCACCCCCAGCGACAAAGCACCCCGCGGCCTTCTGGCGGGGTGATGGGTTGTCGCACTGCGACAGTCGGGGCGGCGCTCCTCTTCGGCAACGTGAGCTGACGAAGGGACTCGAACCCTTAGCCTGCTGATTACAAATCAGCTGCTCTACCAGTTGAGCTACGTCAGCTGGTCGACCGCTATTTCTATTAGACTCGGAGCATAAACGGGGAGGTGCTGTATTGCAAGGGACGTGCCGTTAAGAACTTAGACCACCCGCCACTTGGTCCCCGTGGGGGTGTCCTCGATCTCCACACCGCGGGCCTTGAGCTCGCCGCGCACCCGGTCCGCCTCCTTGAAATCCTTGGACTTACGGGCCCGGTCCCGGGCGGCGAGGCGCTCCGCCACCCACTGGGCCAGATCGGGGTCCACCGGCCGGGCGGCCGGCAGGACCGCGAACAGCTCCATGAGTCGATCGAACTCCGCTAGCGCCGTGGCGGCTCCCTGCCCACCGGCGCCCCGGTCCAACTCCGCGTTCCCGGCGGTCACGAAGTCGAACAGGTGGGCGAGCGCCTTTGGGGAATCGAGATCGTCGTCGAGGGCCGCCCGGACGTCCGTCGCGAGCCGCCGCGCCAACTCCGCAAGCCGACCTCCCGCGTCCGCCCCCGCCCGCCCCTGTCCGCCCCCGTTCGCCAGGCGCTCCCGGAACTTCCCCAGCCGCAGTGACCCTTTCCGCGCCGCGTCCAGTGCGTCGTCGGTATAGTCGAGTGGCTGGCGGTAGTGCGTCTGATAGACGAGGGTGCGGAACGTGCCGGCGTCCACGCCCTGCTCCTGGAGGTCCCGCGCCGTCAGGAAGTTGCCGTACCGCTTCGACATTTTCGTGCCCTTCACGTTCAGAAACGCCCCGTGCATCCAGACGCGCGCGAACGGCCGGCCGGTCGCGGCCTCGGACTGGCCGATTTCGTTCTCATGGTGGGGAAAGATGAGATCGATCGCGCCGCAATGCAGATCGAGCGTTTCGACGCCGAAGCGCTGCCGGATCTCCGCCAGCGACATCGCCGAGCACTCGAGGTGCCACCCCGGGCGCCCCCGGCCGAATGGCGCGTCCCACACCGCGCCCACCTGCTCGTCGATCGGGCCCGCCTTCTTCCACAGCGCGAAGTCGCTGGGGTCGTCTTTCGCATATTCATCGCTCGCCACGCGCGCGCCGACTTTGATCTCGCGGCGGTCGAGCTGCGACAGGCGGCCGTACGCCGGGAACTTGGCGATGGCGAAATACACCGACCCGTCGTCGCCCCGATAAGCGACGCCGCGCTCGAGCAGGCGCTCGACCAGGGCGATCATCGCCGGCATGTACTGCGTGGCGCGCGGGTAGACGTGCGCCGGTTTGATGCGCAGGAAGTCGCGGTCCTCGAAAAACGCCCGGGCGAACGGATCGGTGAGCTCGGCGAGCCGTTTGCCGGCCGCGGCGGCCGCCTTGATGACCCGGTCGTCCACGTCGGTGAGGTTCATGATGTGGAACACGTCGTACCCCGACCCCTCGAGGTGCCGCCGCAGCAGATCCTCGAACAGGAACGTCCGGAAATTCCCGATGTGCGCGAAGTTCCAGACCGTGGGGCCGCACGTGTACATCGTGACCCGCGGCGGCGCGAGCGGAGCGAACGCCTCCACCTGCCGCGTCAGCGTGTTGTAGAGCTGGAGGCTCATGGCGGGGGAAACGTAGTCAGCGCGCGGCGTCGTCGTCCAGCGCGTCCAGCACCACGTCTTCCAGGGATGGGAGCCGTACTCGGGACGCCCGCACGGCGAGCCGGTGCGCCCGGCACAACGCCAGCGCCGCTTCCACGGTGCGGTCCCCCAGGTCCGTCTCGAGGCCGAACGCGGTCACCCGGAACCCGGGCGGCGGCACGCGCGGCGGCGCGTCGAGCACGATCTCGAGCACACGGTCGCGCAGCAGCACCGCCGTCACGCCCTCGCGCACCACGCGCCCGTGGGCGAGGATCAGCACCCGGGCGGCGACCCGCTCCACCGCGGCGAGATCGTGCGAGGAGAGCAGCACGGCCACCCCGGTGGCGGCGAGCGCCAGGAGCCGGTCGCACAGGCGGCGCCGCGCGACGGGGTCCAGGCCCGCGAGCGTCTCGTCGAGCAGCAGGATCCGCCGACCCCCGAGCGCGGCCTGCGCGAACGCGAGCCGCTGGACGTAGCCGCGCGACAACGACGCGGCCCGCCGCCCCGCCACCTCGTCGAGCGCGCCGAGCTCGAGCGCCGCGGCCACGAGCGCCCGGCGCTCCGGCCCGGCGGCGTGCAGCCGCGAGTAGTAATCGAGCACCTCGCGCACGGTGAGCGTCGGCGGGAATACCGCACCGTCCGGCGCGAAGCCGAGCACCCGGCGCGCCGGCGAGGTCCCGGGCGGGTGCCCGGCGACCGCGATCGAGCCGCCGTCGGGCCGCAGCGTCCCCGCGAGCAGGCGCAGCAGCGTGGTCTTCCCCGCGCCGTTCTTTCCCACGAGGCCCACGATCTCGCCGGGCACGAGGTGCAGCGACACGCCGGCGACCGCCTGGAGCGCGCCGAAGCGGCGGGTCATATCCCGTGCCTCGAGGAGGCTCAGCGGCGCATCCATCGGGCGAGCACCAGGGCGGCCGCGCTCACGCCGCCCGCCGCCCATGCCACGGCGTGGACCCACGCGCCTGGGTCGCCGCCCGCCAGCTTTGCGTACCGCCATACGCCGGGCAACACCCGCACCACAGCGCCGGCGATCCAGCCCATGACCCCATCCCCCAACACCGCCTCGAGCGCCGGCGGGCCGAAGTGGCTGATCACGAAGACATAAAGGAAGAGCACGCCCGCGAGCGCGTTGCCCCCCGCCCACACCGCCGCCAGCGCGCACGCCGCCGTCGCCGCGGCCGCCACCAGCCCGCCAGCCGCCGCACGCCACAGCGACACCGCCTCCGCGCCGCCGGAACCGGCTCGCGTAGCACACGCGACGCCGACGCAAAGGCCCGCGATGGCGCTCGCCGCCAGCCACCGCCCCACCGCCACCGCCAGCGGCGTGGTGGGGTGCGTCAGGGTGAGGGCCAGCGCGGCCCGATCGCTGTCGGCGCCCGCGGTGAACGCGACTGCCAGCACCGCGGCGAGCATCCCCGTGTCGAGCGCCAGGATGACCGGGTGGCGCGCCACAAGGACGAACCCCCCGACGAGGAGCAGCAGCCACAGCCCCAGGCGCGAGCGCACCAGCCGCGTCCGCGCGAGCTGCCATTCGGCCAAGGCGCAGCGGAGCATCGTCCGGCACTATAGAAAGGAAAGAGGCGGCGTCCCGTACCAAATCGCCGCCCCGCGTACCGAAATCGCGCGCTACAGCCGCATGCGTTTGAGGAGCGCCTCGAACCGGGGCCGGCCGCGCAACGGGTCGAGGAGTGGGTTCACCTTGAAGTACACCAGCCACCCCCGCCGCTCCGCATGGGCGCGTTCGGCCCAGTCGAGCGCCGCGTCCAGGTTTCCCAGCCCGACGTGGACGGTGGCGAACGCCACCGGGGAGACGTAGCCGCGCTGCGCCAGGTCCGTAAGCTCGCGCAGGATCGCTCCGGCGTCGCTGCGACGTCCGCTGCGCGCGAGCACGAAGCCCAGGGTGGCACGGCTGTACGCCCCCGCACCGGGAGCGGCCAACGCTTCGCGGACCGCCCGCTCAGCTTCCTCCCACTGACCGAGGTGCGCGAGGATGAGGCCGAGGACGCGGTAACTCTCCTCGGACGTGGGGTTCATGGCGATCGCCCGCACGAGGTGATCCCGCGCCTGCGGGTAGCGCCGCGCGTAGAAGTACGCCAGGCCCACCGTGCGACGGATCGACACCGACGCCGGATCCAGCTCCAACGCGGTATGACACTCCACCAGCGCCTCATCGAACCGGCCGTGGGCGGCGAGCGAGAACGCGTACCACTGATGCGCTGTGGGGTACCGGGGATCGAGCTCGATTGCCCGCCGGAACTCCCGGGCCGCCCCGTCCCAGTCCCAGTCGTAGATCAAGAGGCCCCACGCCAGCGAGGCGTGCGCCTCCGCCACGGTGTCGTCGAGCTCGAGCGCCCGCCGGGCGTACGCCTTCGCGCGGGCAAAGCCCTCCGCGACGGGTACGCTGCGGTAGTCCAGCTGCAGGGCATAGGAATCCGCGAGGCCGGCGTACGCCGGGGCGTAGTTGGGGTCCTCCGCGATGGCCGCTTCGAAGGCCGCGATGGCCTCGCTCGTCCCGTCGTGCGAGCGTTTGTTCCACGCGAAGCGCCCCTTCAGATAGTGACTGTAGGCCAGGACATTGTTCGTGTAGCGCTTTGCGACCGGCTCGGCGAGCGCGGCGAACGACGTCGCCCGCAACGTGTCGACGATGGTCCGCGCCAATTCCTCCTGGATCGCGAACACGTCCTCGAGCGTGCGATCGTAGCGCTCCGACCACAGCAGCCGCCCGTCGTCCGTGGAGGTGAGCTGGGCGGTAATGCGCAGCCGGCTTCCCGCCCGCCGCACCGACCCCTCCAGCACCCACGCGGTCCCCAGCAAGGCCCCGATCGAGCGCACGTCCTGGGGCTTCCCCTTCAAGGCGAACGCGGAGGTCCGCGCCGTGACCCGGAGGCCCTCCACCCTGGCGAGCGCGGAGATCAGCTCGTCGGTGATGCCGTCGCTCAAGTATTCGTTGTCGGGATCGCCGCTCGCGTTGGTGAACGGCAGCACGACGATCCCCCGCCCCCAGGCCGCCACCGACACTCCCGCCGCGGCCCCCGCCGCGGGCGTCTGTAGCGCCGTGACGAACTCCGCCGCGCTCGCCAGGCGCTCGGCCGGATCCTTGGCGAGCGCGCGGACGAGCGCCCGCTCGACGTGCAGTGGCGCGTCCGGTCGAGCCGCCCGCAGCGGCGCCGGGGCCTCGGTCACCTGCTTGGCCATGGTCGCGCGCGCGCCCTCGCCTCGCAGGGGCGGCGCTCCGGCCAGCATCTCGTAGAGGACGCACGCGAGACTGTAGACGTCGCTGCGCGCGCCCAGGTCCTGCTCTCCGGCCGCCTGCTCGGGACTCATGTACTCCGGCGTCCCGAGCGCCATCCCCACTTCGGTGACCGTGGCGACCTCCACCGGGGAGACGGCGCGGGCGATCCCGAAGTCGGCGAGCACGGCGTGGCGGTCGGCGAAGAGGATGTTCTCCGGCTTGACGTCACGGTGGACGAATCCCTGCCGGTGAGCGAAATCCAGCGCCGCGCCGATCTCCGCGGCGATTCCCACCGCTTCGCCGATCGGCAGCCGGGGCTCCCGCCGCAGCCGCTCCCGGAGCGAGCCGTCGGGCACGTGTGGGCTGACGCAGTACAGCCAGCCGTCGGCCTCGCCGGAATCGATGAGCGGCAGGATGTGCGGGTGGGCGAGCCGCGCCGCGATACGGATCTCGCGCAGGAAGCGCTCGGCTCCGAGCGAGGCGGCCAAGGACGGGTCGAGCACCTTGACCGCGACCTTGCGGCCGTGCTTGCGGTCCTCGGCGAGATACACGGCCGCCATCCCGCCGCGCCCGATCTCGCGCTCGATGGCGTAGCGCTCGGCGAGCGCCGCGGCGAGCTCGGGCGGCGGGGTCGGCATCGTTACGCCGCCGCCGTGAGGATGGCCTCCACCAGCGGTCCCGGGTCGTACCGCACGGGATCCGTGGCGGGGAGCCCCGTCTCCGCGGTCGCCCGGGCGATCGCGGCCCGGGCGTCCCGGTCGCTCATGTCGAAGGTGTTGAGGCAGATCCCGATCGTCCGGGTCGGCCGCACCGGGGTCATCGCCCGCTCGTAGATGTCGATGAGTTCGCGGTACGGAGGGATCTGCACCCACGGGTCGCGCCCGTGATAGTCCCCGATGTATTCGCGCGTCGCCTGATGGCAGAGGATCAGGCCGTCGGGACAGGAGCCGTGCAGCAGGCCGAGCGTGACGCCGGAGTAGCCGGGATGGATGAGGCTCCCCTGCCCTTCCACGAGGACGATGTCGTTCCCCTGGGCGCCCTGGAGCACCAGCCGTTCCGCCGCGCCGGCGATGAAGTCGGCGACGACCGCGTCGACGGCGATGCCCCAGCCTTCGATGAAAATCCCCGTCTGTCCCGTCGCCACGAAGCTGGTCTTCTTCCCCCGGGCGACGAGCGCTTTTCGGAGCTCCAGCATCGCGGTCATCTTGCCGACGTTGCAGTCGGAGCCGACCGCGAGCAGCACGTAGGCGTCCACTTCGGCGGCGCGACCGTCCGCGATGGGGAGGTCGGCGGGGGGTCTGCGGGCGTCGAGGATGCGCACCTGCTTCGCCCGGGCGAGCGCGCCGAGCTCGGGATCGTCGCCGATGAAGGTGTGGAGCCCGCTCCAGATCTCGAGGCGGCGGTCGATGGCCGTCTTCAGCCAGCCGCGCCACTCCGGCGGCAGCTGGCCGCCGGCGGGCGCGATGCCGATGAGCACGGCGGTGGGACCGAGCGCGAGCCCCTGCGCGAAATCCCCGACGACGGGAATGGGGCCGCCGAAGCCGAGCACGTCCGTCACCGTCTTGCCTGCCTCGCGGCGGTCCAGCACGCCGACGATGCGCTCGGGGAAGTAGCGGATGCAGGAGTTGGCGGTTTTGGAAGTCAGGGGGCCGAACTGGCCGTCGGCGATGATGAGGAAGCGGTGCGTCGTGGGCGTCGTCATCCGGACGTTTTGGTTTTGGGCACGCGGAACTGGCCGCTCACTTTGAGGACGGCCGGTTCGAGGTGGCCGGTGTCCCCGTAAATCTCGCCGTGGAGGATGTGGCGCAGGAAGACCATCGTGACGGCGAGCACCGGCACTGCCACGATCAGGCCGATGACGCCGAGCAGGGCGCCCATCACGAGCACGCTGGCGATGGTGAGGACCGGCGGGAGGGACACTTTGCGCTGCATAATGAGCGGGGCGACCAAGTTCGCCTCCGCGACGTGCACGAGCACGCCCAGCCCGATCACCGCCACGACCTTGATCCAATCGCCGGTGCCCACCACGAAGAGCGCGGGGAGCAGGGTCGACACGATAGTGCCGAAGAACGGGACGATGGCGACGAGCCCCGTGAAGGCGCCGAAGGCGAGCCAGTACGGCACGCCGAGCACGAGCAGCCCCAGCGCCGTGAGGATGCCGAGCACGAACATCGCGAGAATCTGTCCGGCGATCCACGCGCGCAGCGTGGCGCCGGTGTCGTCGAGGATGCGGACCGCTACCGCGCGGTGCCTGGGGGGCACGAGCGACACTACGCCGTCGCTGTAGATCCCCGGGGCGCGCGCGAGGTACGTCGCCATCACCAGCACGCTCACGCCCTCGATGAACAGCTTGCCGCCGGCGCGGAGGTACGGCAGCAGCGAGCTGGAGAGGTAGCCCATCGCGTCGTTGATGAGCTTGGCCACGAGCCCCGATTGCGGATCGGCGAGCTCGGTGCGCCGCAGGAACGGATAGCGCCGCGCCCACTCGGCCATCACGTTCTGCACGTCGGTGAGCGTCTGGGGCAGTCCCGACACCAGCCCCTGTGTCTGATCGACGACCGGCGGAAAAATCAGCGCGGCCAACCCCGCCACGACGACGAGCGTACCGGCGCCGGCGAGGGTGAGGCCCACCCAGCGGCGCAGCCGCAGCCGCCGCTCCAGGAGATCGGTCAGCGACGAGAGGTAGACGGAGAGCAGCACCGCCAGGAACAGCAGCAGCAGGACGTCGACGACCCGGATGAGGAACCAGGTGGCGAGGGCCGCAATGAAGAGCGCCACGAACGTGGCGCTCGTGCTTCTCGACGACGGCGCTTCAGCGGTCAGGGGATATGTCCGGCGTCGTCATCCTCGACCAGCTCGGCCTCTTTCGCCCCCTTGCCGAGCTGCTTCGATTCGGGCGCGGCGTCGCCGGCGCCGAGCAGCCCCATCTTCTGTTTCAGCGCGGCGAGCTGCTGGTCCGCATCGTAGCGGTGCTCGAGGCTCTGGAACTGCTTGACCAGCGAATCGCCCGAGAGATCCTCGTTGACCTCGGCGGCGGCCAGGAGCTTGCGCTCCTCGTGCTCGATCTGCTCGGCCATGCGCTCGAACGTCTCGAAGGCGCTCTTGTCCGACATCGAGGACATCGTTTCCTGAATGCGCTTGTGCGCTTCGGCGCGCTTCTGGCGGGCGATGAGGATATTCTTCTTACGCTTCGCCTCTTCGATGCGGTCGTTGAGCTGGCGCAAGGACAGCTTGAGGCGCTCGGTCTCCTCCCGGTGCTTGACCCAGGTCTCGTGCAGCCCGACGTAGTTCTGCGCGTGCTCGTTGTGCCGCAGCAGCGCCTGCTTGGCGAGGTCGTCGCGCCCTTCCTGGACGGCCAGCACGGCGCGCTTTTCCCAGTCTTCGGCGAGTTTCTTCTCCTGCTCGGCCTGCGCCGAGAGCCGCTTCTCGTCCGCGATCGCCGACGCCACCTGCTGCTTGGCTTTCGCCAGCTGGGTGCGCATGTCGACGATCAGCTGGTTGAGCATTTTTTCAGGGTTCTCGGCGCGCGAAATCAGGTCGCTGATGTTCGACCGGATCAGCGTCGAGAGACGGTCAAAGATCCCCATACGACCTCTCGGAGTGATAGACCTAATCTAAGCGTTGCCCGCTCCCCTACGCCCGCGGCGGCAACGACGTTTCACGCTTCGACTTACGTCGTCGGCGGCCGCAGCCGCTCCGGCTCCCGGGATCGCGCCAGCAGCCGCTCGGCGAAATCTACGCGCTCGGCCAGCTCCGCGAGCTGCCCCCGCAACGTCTGCACCTCAGTTTCGAGCTCCGCCACGCGGTGCTCACCGGTCTCGGAGACGTCCGCCCCGTAGCGACGCCGCCGGCGCATCCGGATGCCCTCGGCGATCGCCTCGCCGATCGGGCTGCGGAACAACCACCGCAAGGCGATTGCGCCGACGATCAGCACGGCCAGGCCGCCGATCAGCGGGATGATCTGCTCGACGAACAGATTGGGATCGAGCCCGGGCGGAGTGGGGAGCGGCGTGGGCCCCTGCATCACGAGGGCAGCTCCTGACGCTGGTCCCGGCCTTTGGCCAGCAAGCGCTCGGCGAAGTCCATGCGCTCCTGCAGCTCGGCCACTTCCTGACGGAGTTGCTGCACCTCGCCGGCGACCGCGTCGCGCTCCTGCGGATCGGGGACGGGTCGGCGGTGTTCCCCGGCGATCCGTCTGGCGATCGCCGCGGCCACGGGCCGGAGCACCCAGAAGCTGCCGATCACCATGAGGGAGATGACGACCATCTCTTCGCCGTTCATCGCGTCACTCCCCCGGCCCGATCCTCTGGGCCCCACGCTGCTTGGCGAGCAGCCGCTCCGCGAAATCGACGCGTTCCTGCAGCTCGGTCACGTCCTGGCGGAGCTGCTGCACCTCGGAGGCCATCGCCTCGTGTTCCTGTGCATCGGGAGCCGGTGGCCGGTGTTCACCAGCGATGCGCTTGGCAATCGCGGCGGCCACGGGGCGGAGCACCCAGAGGCCTCCGCCGAACACGAAGACCACTACCAATGCAGCCAGCTGGCCCTTGTCCACAGCTCGTCTCCCTCGGGGTCCAAGTTACGGGGCTAGTCGCCCGCCGCCAGCGTCTTGCGCAGAAACGCGCCGGTGTGAGAGGTCTTGTGGCGCGCCACCTGCTCCGGCGTGCCGGCCACCACCACCGCGCCCCCCGCCTCGCCGCCCTCGGGCCCCAAGTCGATCACCCAGTCCGCGGTCTTCACGACGTCGAGGTTGTGCTCGATCACCACCACGGTGTTGCCCTTGTCCACGAGCCGGTGCAGCACCTCCAGGAGCAGCCGCACGTCCTCGAAGTGGAGGCCGGTGGTCGGCTCGTCGAGGATGTAGAGAGTGCGCCCGGTGTCCCGCTTGGCGAGCTCGGTGGCGAGCTTGACGCGCTGGGCTTCGCCGCCCGACAGGGTCGTCGCCGACTGACCCAGATGGATGTACCCGAGCCCTACGTCGTTGAGCAACTCCAGTTTCGCGCGGATGCGCGGCTGGCTCTCGAAAAACTCCAGCGCGTCGGCAACGCTCAGGTCGAGCACGTCCGCGATGGACTTTCCTTTATAGCGGACCTCGAGCGTCTCGCGGTTGTAGCGGCGGCCCTTGCACACCTCGCAGGGGACGTAGACGTCGGGCAGGAAATGCATCTCGATCTGCTCGATACCGGCACCCTGGCAGGCTTCACAGCGGCCGCCCTTGACGTTGAAGGAGAACCGGCCGGCCTGGTAGCCGCGAATGCGCGCCTCCGGCACATGGGCAAAGAGCTCGCGTATCGGAGTAAACAGGCCGGTATACGTGGCGGGGTTGGAGCGCGGCGTGCGGCCGATCGGCGCCTGGTTGACGTCGATGACCTTATCCAGGTGGTCCAGGCCCGTGATGGCGTCGTGCTCGCCGGCACGTTCGCGCGCGCGGAAGAGGTGCTGCGCCACGCTCTTGTAGAGGATGTCGCTG
>WNGJ01007800.1_pt1 | contig 11401 bp, 11 predicted proteins | sample 5400611 | NCBI WGS metagenome assembly WNGJ01 (sample SAMN13153375, study PRJNA577476) | soil metagenome | isolation source: 40 cm soil or saprolite under Garry oak tree replicate 1 | place: USA:California | collected 2016-06-15 | reverse complement strand
GTTCGTCACGGACCCCATCTTCATCCCACACGGCATTGCTCAGCAGCCGTTGCATCCCATCAGGCCGCGTTTCTCCTGCCTGTTCAGCCAGTTGCCAGCCATTTTTGCGTGCCACGTCACTGAGAATGCCTTGCAGATATAAGAGAGCACGATGGCGGGGCTCAGGACGAGCAAAATAGGAGGCCATGCGTGCGTGCAGATGACGTAACTCCATGGCCCAACGCACTACATCGTTGACGGTGGTTTTCAACTCCGAAGATGTCATATGCTGACTTTGCTTCATGTTCTTCTTCTCACTTTATGTCACGTTCGAGGTTGCGTTTCATACCTACAGAATGTCACACAGCTGAGAAGAACATCTTGAAGCTTTTTTCTTTTGCAACTTAATGGAGACGGTTCAGTAAGTAACGCTCCTGTACTGAGAAGAACATCTTGAAGCTTTTTTCTTTTGCAACTCCTCATATTGTTCAGCTTTAAAAGTACGGTTGTAGTGGCGGGAAGGTTTCCGGGAGTTTTCCTGGGAGTTTTCCCGAGAAAAGTCCCGGGAAACAAGAGCAGCGGTCTCATGGAGGGCCAGGCCACCACAGACGCCGCAGAGCGCAGGGCTTCGCCAGCTTTCTGGCGGCGCCGACGATGATAGTAGCCGGCCCAATACTGATGCGTGCGTCGCCACCACGACCACTGACAGATCAAGGCGGCCGAGGTGGGGGCAGGCCAGATGAGGCGGGCGAGCAGATGACGGACTTCGCTTGTGGTCAGCGCAATGACGCCTGGAGCAGGCGCGGCCACTGGAGTGGGCGATGGCACGGGAAGAGGACGGCTCTGGTGCACACAGATGCTCACCAGGAAAGCCGCGGCCAGCATGACGAGAGTGATATATACCTTATGCAGCCTGGTATTACTCTTGTCCCACTCATCCTCATGAAGCTCTTGCGGGATATGTAACCATCTATCCGGGCAAGATTGATGTATGTTGTGTCAATGGTGAGAAGGTGCAGATGCAGGAGGGTGATTTCTACGGCGGGCGGATAACAGATGAGATTATCGGTCCGTTTAAAGGCGGCACGGGCACTTCCGGATGGTAGGGAGTACTACAGACGCGAAAAGCTAAGGAGAAATGCCTATGATATATGTCCTCACCACGATGGAAGTGGCGGAGCCGGGGATGGTGAGATCCCGATCTTCACCGGAGAAGAGGTGAGGCTTCATCGATCCTCCTTCACGCAAGGCTGATCATCTGAGCGGATGAAAGCAGATCCTCTGTACGCGGTGCTCCCTCTCAACGCGTGTGCTCCCTCTGTGTAGCGTGGGACAAGGAAACGGCCACCAAGTCATACTGACGCAAGCGCGGTGGCCCTGGGACAATGCGGCGGAGGATGCCTTGAGCAAAACCCATCGTCACGCGAGGCTTGCGGAAGATTGCCTGAAAATCCTGGCGCGTTTGGAACTGCCCAATATTCACGGCGTGGCACCCATCCAGACTCATGAACAGATTGGCGGAGACATATCCTGGTTGCATACGGACGAGGTGTGTCAGGCGCTGAAAGTAATGCACGAAGTCATCGCGTTTACTTGGCGTCAGACGAAAGACGTTAATGAAGTGAAACAGTCCATCCTCCAGCGCAAGACGTGACGCCTTTTGGCCGGTGATGTGGTCCACCAGAACGATCTGGTACAAATCCTGCTTCGGTGGCTTGAGGAGCGTCGGCTCAGTTTGATCGTAGGAACTCTGGTTGAGCCACTGCGTGAACACCGCCACATCCCCCTTGCCGATAGCACGAAAAATGGCGCTGCCTTGCATGCCTGCATCCGTCCTTGCATGCCTGGCTGTTACTTCTGCGGTCTGCACGAGGGTGGTCTGGTGCGGTTGATCAACCTGGAAGACACTCAGACCCGTCAGTACATTACCTGGTGCGAGGGTAAGCGCGTACCTCTCGCTCTTCTCGCTCGTCGATGGTATTTCGTCCTGCATAGGTGTTTCTCCTCTGACCAACGTGATCCCTCACGCAAGCACCCTCGCACGATCATTGTTCGCTTGTTCGCTGGCTCTCTTGCCAAATTGCTGCGTGGATGGTAGTCTGTACCGGACGTCCCGTCTGTTTCTACCATAGCACCGGAGATCCGCTCCCGTCAAGGATCGGATGAAACCCATTCTGGAGCAGCATGAGTGAGACACCCCATACTCGTGAAGAGATCCTCACGGCAGCAGAACGCGTGATCGCGCAGTTGGGCGTCAAGCGCCTCACCATTGAACAGGTGGCGAAAGCGGCTGGCATGAGTCGAGGAGGTCTCCTCTATCATTTTGCCAGCAAAGAAGCCCTCATTCAAGGGATGCAGACACGCTTCATCTAAGAAATGCCTTTCCAATGCTCGAAATTTGACGCCAACTAAAGCAATATGCTAGTATGAAGTGGCAATAAAACCAGCCTTGCACGCAACAGGGATGCCGATTCGGTCGGCATCAATTTTTTTAGAGGAGAACATATGCCTGACATGAATGACTGGAATCGCCAGACGATTGAGGCGTTCCGGACGAATGGAGGAAAGGTCGGAGGTATGTGGGAGGGCAGGCCGCTGCTTTTGCTCACGACCACCGGCGCCAAGAGCGGCCAGCGCCGCACACACCCGGTGATGTACCTGCACGATGGCGACCGCCTGCTCGTCTTCGCTTCCAAAGGCGGTGCGCCAACCAATCCCGACTGGTATCACAATCTGCTCGCTCACCCTGAAGTCACCGTCGAGGTGGGGGACGAAACCTACGATGCCAGCGCTACCCCGCTGACAGGTGAGGAGCGCGACCAGCTCTACGCTCAGTGGGCGGAGCTGTACCCACAGTTCGGCGAGTACCAGAAAAAAACCACTCGCAAGATTCCGGTGGTTGCACTGGAACGGCGCAAAGGCTAGATCGCTCGACCATCAGTTGGAGCATACTACGCGGATGCTGAACAGTAGCTTTTGGGTTGATGTTGGTGAGACGTCTCTTGACCACATCAACCCAAAAGCTACTGTTCTGTCCTTCACTTCGTTCAGGATGACAAGGGGGAGCTAATCGGAGGGGTACTGGTGGCTTCGGATTGAATATGTGAACACGAAAATGGGACGCGATCACCGCATACCAACGCGTGCCAGCGACAGCGTGATCGATGCGATCCGTCGTCAGTATGAACGAATGAGACATTTCCCAGACCACTTTGATGAGCATTACCTGTTTCGTACTGAGAAGCAAGGAACATCCGTGATGGCATCATCCCGAAAGCAGAGAGATGGGTGGTGCACGATTCCCTCTTGAGGAAGCGGCGACTGAGGGAGAGCGTGTTGCCGCTTCTCGGTTCGTGAGGAAGAATGACTTTACATGAACACCCCATATTTGCAGCAGAAAGGAAAACTAACCCATGTCAGCATCCCAAGAAAGTCAACCCACCCTTGATTCGATTGCTCCTCGTTTTCCGGTCGGAGATATGGAGCAAGCCCTGGCCTTTTATGGACAACTCGGCTTTGCGACCACCTATCACGACGGGGAGTTTGCCATTGTCGAACGTGACGGGATCGCTTTGCACTTCAATGTCTCGGAGGGTCACTCCGTGTGTTGGATTGGCGTCACCAATATTGAGGCACTGTACCAACAGTATTTGCCAACTGGTGCTGTTCAGTCCTCTCCCCAGGCTCAGCCCTGGGGCATGAAAGAATTTTTCCTCTGCGATCCTTTTCGCAATCTCCTGCTTTTTGGGGAAAGGATTCCTGAAGGGGAGAGGAGCGCGGAGCGCGGAGAGTGAGCAGGCAAGCGATGGAAACAGAGCCACAGAGAGAACCGCTGGCAGAAATTCCCCTGTCAGGTGGGCGACTGACGCCCGGTATCATGCGCATAAGGGCCGATAAATCGGCGGTGCGCACGATAAATCGGCGCCTACTGTATGATTTACCTCCACGATGACGAAAAACCATACACGTACAGTTTTCCCAGGAATGAGCGAATGCTCTACTAGATGGCCAGTGGAGCCCGTTGGGGAATGGAACGAGATCCTTCACTTCGTTCAGGATGACAAGAGGGGGCGTTGCCTCACATTGCTGAAGAGACTTTCAATGGCATTGGTGATCTGAATGGAGCGGTGCATGGCGGCAGGAAACTGGATGCCATTTCGAATGGTGTGGAAGGCAGACTATGAGTGCGAAAAGTCATATTCGTTAAAGTCCTGGACGGGTCGATAGCCTAGCTGCTGGTAAAGGTTATTGGAGGTGGGATTTGAGAGATCAGTATAGAGGCTACACCGTTCCCAACCGCTGTCGAGCAGGTGCTGGCTGAGGGCAGCAACACTCCTCGAGGCGTAGCCATGACCGCGCAGTTCTGGAGGAGTGTAGACGTAGGCGATGCTGATGACCCGCCAGACCGGACGCGTGGTGGCGAGCAGTGAGACGATGGGTCCATCTGGCAGCACCCAGAGATAGACTTCCCTATTGTCGATGCGCGTCCGGGCCCAGGAAGTCGCCTCTTCATCACTGAGAGACGTGCGCAATGCTTCCTCCTGAAAAGCTTTGATCCAGCGCACGACCAGCGTGGTATCGTCTGGAGTGGCGAGGCACAGCGAGCCTGGTCCGGGTCGAGGAGCGATGACGTATGTCAGTTCAAAGAGCCGCTCGTGTGTTCGCAGGTGAGACACTTCGCCGGTCAGGCTGGTCCATGTCTGGGCGAAGAGGTCGGAGAGAGGTGAGGGACCGATCACGCCGGGAACTGGCCAGCCATGGTCGCGCAGATGGTGGATGAGCAGCGAGGGAGCCTCACCCAAAGCCTCTGCCTGATTGCTTGCGACGATCAGTCTGAAAGGGGGCGTCATCACGGCCGCTACGATCAGTTTCCCCTCATCTTCGATCGTTGCCAGAAAGGGGGGGATCTCGATATGCTCGGAGAATTTTTGCAATTGCAGTGCGATACCCAGCGGCAGACCGTTCAAGACTTCGTTGCGTTCAAGTTCCGCTCGTGCTCGCGCAAGAAAATCGCTGGCTTGCAGATAGGTGGTGATGATCACTCATTTGTCCTCCTTCGTTTTTTCTTGTGGATGAAAGTCGAGACCTCGTCCCGCATTGGGCGCTAAAGCTGAATCCTTTATCGCCCAATGTCCTTGCGCACAAAGCGCACCGAGGCCAGCGCCAGCGCCACGATGCCGGCAGCCAGGATGCCAAGCGTATCCCCCAGCGGCAGGCCATGCAGCAGCGGCGTGCCATAATAGTAGAAAGCGGACAGCCGCAGCGTCGCGTCCGGCCAGTTCAACTGTGGGCCAATATAGCTGATGAAGAACCAGATCACCAGCAAGAAGCTCAAGAGGCCCGTGTCTATCGCTGTGCGCAGCCAGCCTGAGAGCAGGTAGCCGATGGCAGCCACCAGCAGACCCAGCGGAATCATCGAGAGCGTTGCCGCGGCCAGATTGCCCCCGTCGAGCTTCAAGCCCGAGGCTGCCGAGGCCAGCGCCGTGACGGCCAGGGTCAGCACACCAATGATGACCGTCGCGGTGGTGAGCGCAGCAAAGCGCCCCAACAGCACTTGCAAGCGTGGCTGCGGCGTGGACAGCACCAGCTCCAGCCGTCCATCCTCTTCATCGGCGGACCAGCGGTTGGCCTGGGTGACCGCAAAGGCCATCAACATCAGCGGCAGGAAGACGAAGAGCGCGCTCAGGATGGTGGCATTGGTGGCGACATCGCTCCCGCCGACTTTCGTGATAACATTTTTCAAGACCGGTGAGCTTTGGTAAATGGTGGTCAGCTGCGCCTCAATTTGCTTGACGACAACGACCATCCATCCGGCAAACCCGGCGATGCCCAGCGTCCACCAGAACGCGGGAACCGCAATCATCCCCAGGCTGCGCGCATACACCGAGCGCAGCGACCAGGCGTTCACCGGCAGCGCGCGCTCGGGCCGCACGGTCCGTTCGGGGAAGCGCAGAAAGCTGGGCAGCACCACCGTCCCGCCGACATCGCGCAGGGCAAAGAGCCAGAGCGCGGATCCGCTTAAGAGGATGGACAGTGCCAGCAAAATCAGCATGGCACCGGGGTTCACACCATAACCCGGCACTAAGGGTTTGCTCAAATTGTAGTAGTAGACGGGGGAAAGGTGGCTGAGCCACCCGGTATTGGGGATGACCCGGTGGACCATATCCAGCACGATGAACACCAGCAGCAAGCCACCCGTCCATCCTGCCGCTGTGCCGCGTTCCCGGGTGAACTGGGAGAGCAACAGTGCGATGGCACCGAAGACGCCACAGATCAGCACGAGATTCAGGCCGAAGAGGAGCGCGTCACCCAGGCCAAAGTCCGCACTCACGCTCTTGCCGCCCGCAAAGGCCAGCAGCGCGATGAGCAGGCCCATCAAGAGCAGCGCTGTCCACACGGCGGCCAGCTTTTCCAGGGCGACGCGCACGCGCCCACGCGGCAGCGAAAGCAGCACATCCAGCGAGCCACGCTCCTCTTCGCTACGCAGCAGGCGGCTGCACGCCATGAGCGGCCAGATGGCAATGAGCAAGATCGTAAAGCCAATTTTAAAGGTTGCGTAGCCGCCGGGGGTGCCAACTGCTATCGGTTCGGCAATCCAGGAGAAGGCGCCGGCCAGACTGACGAGTGAGGCGCGCGCCGCAGGCGTTGCCACCAGTGAGGGAAAGGAAACCAGGACCACATACACTAAAAGGCCCATACCCACACCCCAACCCAGAATGGCCACGCGGAAATCACGCAGGGTTTTGAGGTAGACGTTCCTAAACCACATGGCTCGCCTCCTTGATGGCCTGACCATCGCCCTCGTAGTAGCGCAGGAAGATGTCTTCCAGGCTGGGTTCGTGACTGGTCAAGGTGACGACGGAATGCTGCGCCGCCGCCTTGATCACCGCATCCGCCCCACCCTGCATTGTCAGGCGCAGCGTATGCCCACCGGCCAGCGCCTCCACCTGCTCCACACCGTCCAGCGTCTTGAACGCCTCGGCCGGCACGACCTCGGCAAAGGTGATGATAACTTCGTGGCGCTTGATGTCTTTCAACTCGGCCACGCTGCCCACCCGCACCAGTTGCCCTTCACGAATGATGCCCACGCGAGTGCACGTTTGTTCGACCTCGCTCAAGATGTGCGAGGACAGAAAGACGGTGCGCCCCTCGTCGCGCACTTCCTTGACCATGCGGTCAAACTCCTGCTGGTTCAGCGGGTCCAGGCCGCTAGTTGGCTCATCCAGAATCAGCAGGCGCGGGCGGTGCATAAAGGCTTGAATGATCCCGATCTTGCGCTTGTTGCCGCTCGAATACTGGCGGAACTTGCGGCTGGGATCCAGATCGAATCGCTTGATGAGTTGCTTGAGATAGGCTTGATCGACGCCTCCGCGCAGGTGCCCGAAGTATTCCAGAATCTGCCCGCCGGTCAGGCCGGGGTCGAGCGAAAGCTCGCCTGGCAGATAGCCGATCAGCCGCTTGATCTCCACCGAGTGCTGCCAGCAGTCCAGCCCGGCGATGCGCGCTGTGCCGGCGTCGGCGCGCAGCAGCGCCATGAGCAGGCGAATCGTGGTGGTTTTGCCCGCGCCGTTGGGGCCAAGAAAGCCAAACACCTCGCCCTCTTCCACACGGAAGGAGACGTTGGTTATGCCGCGCTTGCTGCCGTAGCTCTTGGTCAGACCTTCTACTTCGATGATTGCTGTCATGATGACCTTCCTCCTCTTATTCAGGCCATTATTCGAATTCCTTGACTTTATCGAGATACTCGGTAAAGAGCTGTTTGCCTACGTCGCTCTTGCTGGGGAGTTGCTCCGGCTCCAGCCAGCGGCGTATCAGGTCGCTGAGCGCCTCCGTCAGCTGCTCCATGGATGGCAGATGCTCCTGACCGATGATATCAGTCGAGTTGATCATGCCAACCTTCAGAGCGGTCAGCAGATAGGTGATGATGGAAGCCGGAATATCTGCGCGAATCAGCCCGGCCTGTTGAAGCTGGTCAAAATAGGCATCGGCATCGCCTACGAGCTCATTGAGAAAGCCGGGATCATAGGCTCCGAGAAACCCGTTGAAGATGTCTGACTTGCCCTTGATGATGGCGGCCATGAGCGGATTGGACAGTGAGGCGAGCATGCCGTGGGTGGTGACGCGATGCAGCAACCCACCCTCTGGATCGGCAGCGATACGCCGCTTTACCTCTTCGCTATAGCGTTGTTGTTCGCGCCAGATGGCTGCGCGAAACAGTTCGTTTTTGTCCTTCCAGTGCAGATAGATGGTGCCCTTGCCAACGCCTGCCTCGCGAGCCACGTCATCAATGGTGGTCTTGCGATAGCCCCAGCGCACCAGTAGGGTGGTGGCGGCGTCCAGCAGGCGCTCCTCGCGAAGTTTTCGCTCGTCAGACGCTGACTGGCGTTCAGGCGGTTGGTCGGGCTGTGTGTTGTGGGTTAGCGCCCGCCGGGTAGGATGGTTGATGGTTGCCATATGCATCTTCCTTACTGTGACTGAGTGACCAGGTGACTAAACTGACTATACTAGTCATAGTATAGTCAGAAACAGGAAAGAAGTCAAGAAGCACTTCGTAATGCTTTCCGTAACGATTTTGAGACGGGTATGTGGTAAGATGAGAGGGAGAAAAGCTCAAAACAACACTCTCACGATGGTTGTTCTGCTCTTCTTGTCGTAGCAGAACAGACATGCACCTGGAACAGGAGAGCACCAATGAGCCATGTTGATACACCAGTAGAGACAGCCCAACATGCTGTCTCACCGCGTGTCCCTGACACCCGCTTGCATGGGTACGCGCTTGTCATTGTGCGACTCATGTGTTTATCCCTGTGTGTGTTGTCCGTGGGACTCCTTGTCGCCAGCATCCCGTCGTACTTGGCGTCTCTCCAAATGCCCTGCACGGGGACAGCCACTGCTTGCAATGCTGCTGGGCAGCTTGCACCCAGCGAGGTACGACGGCTTCAAGAGCTCGGCCTTTCAAGAGACTTCTTTGCTCTCTACATCATCGTTCTCACGAGTCTCTTGGCCCTTGGATATTGGTTGGTCGCGGCCTTGCTCTTCTGGCGCACGTCGGACAACCGTCTGGCGCTCCTGGCCGCCGTCACCCTGGGCACCTTTCCGCTGGTTTTCAATGATGACTTTATTCGCACGCTTTCCTCGCCCTGGTGGTTGCTGGCCCATTTCATCAGCTTTCTCAGCACTGTTTGCATCGTCCTCTTCTTTTACGTGTTTCCTAGCGGGCACTTTATCCCACGCTGGACGCGTTTTGCCCTGGTCCCCTCGCTCGCCTATTTGTGGTTCACCGAATTCTTCCCTTTTGCACCGTTCAATCCGTTCTTTCGCTTCCCGGTACTCAAAGCGGTGACGTTTCTCGGCGTGGTAGGTGGCCTGGTCATCATACAGCTCTACCGCTATCGGCGCGTGTCCACTCCAGTGCAGCGTCAACAGACGAAGTGGGTCGTCTATGGCGTATCAATAGGCTTGGGAGGCTTCCTGCTCTTGATCTCATTCAGTCGTTTCTTTCCCTCACTCTTGCCGGTGGGCTCGCTGGCAAACTTGATCGCTAACGCCGTCGGCATTGGCCTCATGCTTCTTCTCCCGCTCTCCGTGGGTTTGGCAGTCGTGCGGTCACGACTCTGGGAAATCGATACCATCATCAACCGCACGTTGGTCTATGGGACGCTCACAGCCACCTTGGCCTTGCTCTACCTTGGCCTCGTCTTCGCATCGCAATTCCTCTTGCGTGGGATGATCAATCAAGACTCTCCTCTCGCCATCGTCGCCTCCACGTTGGTGATCGCTGCTCTGTTCCAGCCGCTGCGGAGGGGCATCCAGGCCATCATTGACCGCCGCTTCTACCGTCGCAAGTATGATGCGGCCCGCACCCTGGCTGCTTTTAGTGCCACCTTGCGCAGTGAAGTTGACCTGCACGAGTTAAGCGAGCAGATCCAAGCAGTGGTTCAGGAGACGATGCAGCCAGCGCATATCTCGCTGTGGTTACACCGTCCTGAACCATCGCGGGAGCGGAACACTCGACTCCTTCCACGCTTCGAGGAGCAAGAGAGACACTCACCATGATGGGATGGCACAATAGTACAGCAGCTTTCAGAGAAAGGGTTAAACGAAAGTTGTGTAATGGGAAGGTGGTAAAAGGGCTTCTGCGGATAAATGAGAAAATAAGGAAACATTAAACCCGGCAGAGGGCCGGCGGCCCTCTGCTCTTTCTTATGCTAAGTATTTCTCCCGCAAAGGCAGGTTATTGCTGCGGCACCTCGGTGACGGTAGTCTGTCCTGGGGGAAGACCTAGACGTGCTCTGCGAGCAGCAAGCCGCTGTTGCATTGCAGATTGTGCCAGGACATCAGCAACGGGATCTGGTTGCGGCGTAAATCCTCCCACTTCCTGCTGTAAACGAGCATGAGCGACATCCGCACGGCCTTGGATACGGGCCGTAATGTCGTCAATAGATGCCGTTCCACCAAGTGCGCTGCTCACAGAATGAAGAGCGTGTGCAGCGCGATCCTCTGCAGATGCCGAGGTATCTAAAGATTGAAGGGTACGTAGTTGGCGCATCATCGAGGTGTGTTTCGCTTCAAGGGCACTCATCGCCTGCTCGTATTGAGCTTGAATAGCTTGAGATTTTTCAAGCTGGTTGTTGAGCGGGGTAAGGTTATTTTCCACTTCTTCAAGGCGCTGCTCGACTGTGGAAGCCAAATCTTCACGCGGCGGATTCAACTGCAGAAGTGCGTCAGCCTGCGTATTCAGGACAGCCTCCTGTTGATGAAGCTGGCTTATCTGCCGGTTTAGTCCAGCGATGGCCCCGGCATTTTGCGCCTGTGCTTCACGTAAATCGGACATTGCTTGCTCAAGATCACGAATATATTGCTGTACAACGGGAATTGAATGCGTATCAATCGCGGCATCGGCAACCTGGTGGAGCCAGGCCAAAGACAAAACTCGTGCTTTCTGACGAAGGGTTTCCATGAGTTACTTCTCCTTTTTATGTACGTTTTTGATCGTTGCTTCGCAATCAGGTGGGCAAAACCTTCATGCCAGCTGTTCGAAGAGGAAATGCCTACGCTCCCCTTTCAGTGTCGAGTGCGTAGTCTGTTATCGACCTGCCCAGGTTGATTCTGAGGAGTAGCCCGGTGGCGAGATGTCCCGCTGCCCTTGGGCAAGACTTTGCGTTGTTAACTGTTGAAAATCAATCTGTTCTTGTGGATTGCTCTCAAGCCTTTGAACCGCAGTTTGAACAGCATGCAGCAAGTACTGAGGTTCCTGCGCTTCATTATAAACCTCTTGATAGGCACCCTGCATCTGCGCATATTGTGTCGGCTGGAAGCTCTTACTGCTCGGGTTTGCATCAGGATTCCCCAGCAGGTTACCTAAGCGCTCCTGCACTCTCCTTGCTTTTCCCTCTGCGGTTTCAAACAAACCACGCAATTG
>WNGJ01007797.1_pt1 | contig 11403 bp, 8 predicted proteins | sample 5400611 | NCBI WGS metagenome assembly WNGJ01 (sample SAMN13153375, study PRJNA577476) | soil metagenome | isolation source: 40 cm soil or saprolite under Garry oak tree replicate 1 | place: USA:California | collected 2016-06-15 | reverse complement strand
TCAGGTGTATCAGGTGTATCAGGTGTATCAGGTGTATCAGGTGTATCAGGTGTATCAGGTGTATCAGGTGTATCAGGTGTATCAGGTGTATCAGGTGTATCAGACAAGTTTGAGTCGAGGCGGCTCACTGTTTCAGGTGTATCAGACAAGTTTCACCTGGGAAGATGGAGAGCTTTGATGTTGATGTTGAGCATCGGTAAGTCATGGCAGAATAGAAAGGTGGGAGCGCCTTGATGAGATGCTCCCGCTCTTTTGATTACTGATTTAAACAGGGCTGACGCTTTCAGAGAAGTGACAGGCAGCGTAATGTTCATGCCCCTCCTTTGCCTCAAAGGGAGGTTCCACCTCGCGACAAATCTGTTGCGCCATTGGACAACGCGTATGAAAACGACATCCGGTAGGAATATTGATGGGACTCGGTAAATCGCCTGACAGGATGATACGCTGCCGGCGCTTCTCAATTTTTGGGTCAGGAATTGGTATGGCTGAAAGCAAAGCCTGGGTATAGGGATGCTTTGGAGAAGCGTAGAGTTCGTCACGATCGGCCAGTTCGACAATTTTTCCCAGGTACATCACCGCGATACGATCGGCCACATGGCGCACAACACTGAGATCATGCGAGACGAAGAGGTATGTCAAGTTGAACTGCTGCTGTAGCCGTTGCAGCAAGTTCAGTACTTGCGCGCGAACTGAGACATCCAACGCCGAAACAGGTTCATCGGCAATCACAAACTCAGGATTAATCGAAAGGGCACGAGCAACAGCGATGCGCTGGCGCTGCCCGCCGCTGAACTCGTGTGGATAGCGATCAATGTACTCAGAACGCAAGCCGACGACACGCAAAAGTTCTACTGTACGATCGTTAATCTCCTTGTTCGAGCCTATACGATAGATATGCATTGGCTCGGCAATTAATGATCCAATTGTGAAACGCGGATTCAGCGAGGCAAAAGGATCCTGAAAAATCATCTGCACGCGCCGGCGCAACTGGCGCAATTCCTCACCACCCATAGGAGCCATGTCCTTGTCACCAAACATAATTTGTCCGGCAGAAGGTTTATAAAGTCGCACGATTGTACGACCAATGGTCGTTTTGCCGGAACCACTTTCACCTACAAGCCCCATAGTCTGCCCACGCTCAATGCTAAAACTGACGCCGTCGACCGCGCGCACATAACCGATTACACGCTGCACAATAATGCCTTGTGTCAAGGGGAAATGCATCTTGAGGTCACGGACATCTACCAAAGTTTGACTCGCTACAGCAGTTTCTGCCATCTACTTTTCCTCCAATGCCGGTCGAGTACTCGCTGATTGAGCATTCGCGGCGGCAAGCACCTTCTCAATTCTGTTCTGACGTCGCTTCTCTGCATATGCCTGCTCCCGCGGGTCGGTCACGTCAACCCAGCAGGCTTTGCGGTGTGCTGCATTTCCAGCTACCGGATCAAGTGGAGGCATGGTGCGGCAGATCGCGCGCGCAAAGGTACAACGCGGCATGAATGGACAACCTGGAGGTGGTTTCAGCAGATCAGGTGGAGCGCCCTCGATAGTTCTCAATTCGGAGCGGCGCTGCTCATCAAGGCGCGGAACTGAGGCCAGTAATCCTAACGTGTAGGGATGCCGGGGATTGGCAAATATTTCATCCGTAGGCGCCGTCTCGACCACTTTGCCGGCATACATCACCACTACCCGGTCGGTCATACCGGCGACAACACCGAGGTCGTGAGTAATAATAACAACCGCGGTTCCAAACTCATTACAGACTCCATTAATTAATTCAAGAATCTGCGCCTGTACAGTCACGTCCAGTGCAGTTGTTGGTTCATCCGCAATGAGCAGTTTGGGATTACACGCCAGCGCAATGGCAATCATCACGCGCTGGCGCATTCCACCACTGAACTGGTGCGGATAGGAATTGATACGCTCGGCAGCAGCGGGAATGCCGACCTGTTCCAGCAAGGAAATGGCGCGCATTTGTGCTTCGTCCTGGCTCAACTTCAAGTGAATACGCAGCGCCTCACCAATTTGTTTGCCCACGGTCATCGTCGGATTGAGGCAAGTCATGGGGTCCTGAAAGATCATACCGATCTTGCCGCCACGTATGTTGCGCATAGCGCTTTCAGGCAAATCGAGTAGGTCTTGATCCTCAAACAATACAGAGCCACCAGCGATTTCCCCTGGTGGTTGTGGGAGCAACCGCATGATTGAGAGCGCTGTGACACTCTTGCCGCAGCCGCTTTCGCCTACCACGCCTAACTTCTCACCTGATTTGATGGCAAAACTTACACCATCGACGGCGCGCACTTTCCCAGCTTTTACCTTAAAGTAAGTTTTTAGATCCTGAACCTCAAGCAGATACTCTCCCAAAATCGTAGCTCCTTTTACAAGCTATATACCTAACGTTCAGTCATGTAGGGATCAAGTGCATCGCGTAGACCATCGCCCACCAGGTTAAAGCTCAGCACCGTTACGAAGATCAGAAAACCAGGGATGAACACGAGCCAGGGAGCGAGTTCATAGAGAGCCTGACCGTCGGCGATCATATTGCCCCAGCTTGCGGAGGGGGGATGGAGACCAAAACCAAAGTAGCTCAAGACCGATTCAAGGATGATGTTTGCGCCCACCAATAAGGTAGCGTTTACGATGATCGGCCCGGCGGCGTTGGGCAGCACGTGGCGCATCATGATGCGGAAGTTCCCCGCCCCGATGGTTCGCGCCGCCAGCACATACTCACGCTCCTTTAGAGCCAGAAACTCCCCTCGTACAAGACGCGCCGCATACGTCCAGCCAAAGATAGCGATCAAGAAGACCACACTTGCGGCCGAGCCGTTGCTGAAACTAGCCGAGAGTACAAACAACAGGAGATAGAGTGGCACAGCCAGGATAACATCCGTAAAACGCATGAGGATGTTGTCTACAACGCCACCAAAGTAACCTGCCACTGACCCTATCCCAACACCAAAGATAATCGCCATCAGCATCGAAGTCAGACCTACCAACAGCGAGACCTGCCCTCCCGCCATGGCACGCGCAATCTGATCACGTCCGACATCATCTGTTCCGAAGGGATACCTTAGTGAAGGTGCTTGTGATGCATCAACCGGGTGGATGGCATCTGGCTGATTGTGCCTGGAGATGGTTGGACCTAAAAAACAAAAGAGAAACATGAGTATCAGGACGGCCGCTCCCATGAGGGCAGCCTTATTCCGTATAAAGCGGTCGAAGATGATACGTGACTGACTGCGGCGCTTCTGTACTAGTTCTGGTGTGAGTTCCAGAAGAGGCTCGACTTCTTCTTCGGAGGTTGTAACATTGAGATGTCCGGGTATGTCCACAGATGTCTCCTTCTCTCAACATGCTATGAGTAGCGAATGCGCGGATCCATCACTCCGTAGAGGATGTCTGCTATCAGGTTAAAGAGTATGACAAAGAATCCGCTAAGCATCAATATTGCTAAGAGTACAGGGTAGTCACGGCTTTGGAGGGAGTCAAAAAACAGGGAGCCCATGCCAGGCCAGGCAAAGATGGTTTCTGTAATCGTCGCGCCACCGGCTATCGCCCCAATGTCGATTGCGACGACGGTAATCAGTGGGATCACCGCATTGCGTAGAGCGTGTCCCACGAGCCTGGACGTAGGGCTTACCCCTTTCGCACGAGCGGTACGCATGTAGTCTTGCTTCGTGGTCTCAATCATGCTCGAGCGCATGTAGCGGCTCCAACCAGCCACGAAGAGAACCGAGAGAGCAATTACAGGCAAGACGAGGTGCAACAGGTGATCATAAAATGCGTTGAAGGGATCAAAGGTGTAGCCAAGGGAAGCAGTGCCCGAGACGGGAAGCCAATGCAACTGTACCGCAAAAATGTCCTGGAGAAACAGGCCCAGCAGAAAGGCGGGCAACGCTAAACCAAAGTACGAGAGGGTGGTCACGGTGTAATCAAGCGCGGAGTTCTGCCGGACCGCTGAGATCACACCCAGGAAGATCGCCAGTACCAGGGCTACCACGAGAGCAATGCTAAACAACTGGAGCGTATTGGGAAAACGCTGAGCAAGCACCTGGGAAACGGGCTGACTGGTGGCAAAGGAGCTGCCAAAGTTTCCAATCAGAAAATTACCTATCCATTTCAGATACTGGATGGGGAGAGGATCATCCAAACCAAAGCGCGCGCGTAAGGCAGCTCGCCCCGCAGGGTCCAGGTGAGGATTAAATATCACCTGCTCTGGCCCACCCGGCAATGCATGAATCAGGAGAAACATGAAAATAGACAGTAAGAACAACAAAGGAATTGCCTGCAACGACCGCCTGATAATATATCGTCCCATGGGCACCTCCAAATGAGCTTACGATGGGGTAGGAAATCACTACAAGTAGTTTACCATATTTCTATACCTGTATGTCAATGGGGATAACCAAACATGGCGTAGAAACAGTGTGAGGACAGTGTTTGCAACTGCCCAATCAGCTAATGGGCCATCCAGACTACGGAAGGAAGCCTCTGGTTAGAGAACTCTACGAGAACCTGACCAGAGGCATTGTCATGCTACAATTACTGCTACTCTAAACGAAGTAGTGTCTAGACATTACCTAGCACGTCCCACCAGTACACCACCATTCCCAGACATTGACCGTCTCCGAGGCCCCCAATGGACCAGGTGCGTAGTTGTGTGTCGTCTTCTTGGCTATACCGGGATCCAACGGACTATACAGAATGACGAAGGGGATTTGGGTCAGCTCAAGGTTGTGGATCTGATTGAAGGCCTGCTGGCGCGCAGCTGGATCACCAGCGCTCTGCTCAGCCTTGAGGAAACCTTCCATTTGCTGGTTGCAGTAGAAGCTCCAGTTCTCACCATTTGTGCCCTGCTGAGAGCAAGCCAGGAGAGAAGCATCGTCTGGATCATACACGTACGAATTCTCGAACTCTGCCAGGTCATGCTTGCCACCAGGCATGAAGGTACCGAAGAAGGTGCTGGCGGGGTAGTTCTGGATGTTTATCTTGATGCCGATATCCTTGAAGTTCGACTGAATAATCGCCTCGTCGGCGGCGCGCCAGGGTTTGCCCGTCGTTGTCGAGTAGGTAAACTCCAGCCGCTGGCCATTTTTCGAACGAATACCATCAGAGCCTCTTACCCAGCCATGCTGATCAAGCAGGGCATTGGCGGCAGAAGGGTTGAATTGCGGACAGGCAGCATCCGCCTGAAAGCCGGGATTAAAAGACCGTCCGTGATCGGTACACAAGGGTGCAGCCGATCCTAGACGGGCCGTTGATATGAGGGTATTTTTGTCAATCGCCATTGCCATGGCCTGACGTACCTCTAGATTTTTGCCAAGAATGGGGTTCTTGAGGTTGATGATCATAACCTCGTAGTTTGAAGAGTTGGGATTGACGGCCAGCAAGTAGTTCGTCAGGCCCTTGTATACGGGTGTCTTGCTTACATCGAGGAACCAGGACGAGGTGATCGAACCAGCCTGGAGATCTTTGAGGATGGTATCCTCGCTGGCTATCGGGCGGAAGATAATTTTATCGAGGTACGGCAGCCCCGCAGATGCTTGATAGTAGTTTGTATTGCGGACGACCGTGTAGTGATCACCATGCACACTCTCACTCATCTTGAAAGGACCACTCGTGACACTGGGATTCAGGCTATCAGAGGATTTCAGGATGGCATCGGGGGCCATACTGCTGAAATGGTGAGCGGGCAACGGCGCGCCCACACCATCCGTCCACAAGGCCAGGAATCCTACATACGGCTGCTTAAGGTGGAAGGTGATCGAGAGCTTGTCGGAAGAGACATCGGCAGAGGTAATCAGGTTGTAGCCGACAGTGCTGGCTGCACCAAACTTGGGGTTATCCCAGAGCTGCCAGGTATAATTGACATCATCGGCAGTGTACGGTTGACCATCAGACCACTTCAAGCTCGGCTTCATCTTGATCGTCCATGTTTTGAGATCCGCGCTGATGTCACCATTTGCAACGGTGGGTACTTCTGATGCAGCGCCGAGGGTAATTTGGCCTTGATAATTGCCAACGAAGAGTGGAGCGTAAAGCGACTGCTCGACTACGGTGTCGAACGTCTGCGAATCGCCGTTAGGAATCAGCGAGCCAGGCTCATTGGGGATGTCGTCGATCCAGGTGCCTCCCTTTACAGGAGCGCCACTGCTTGTTGAACTGGGAGTCGTCGGTGTACCGCTCGCGCCACAGGCGCTGAGGATAAGCATCAGCACTGCTGCGAGGGAAAAGGCAATCATCAGAGATCGCGATTGGGGTCTCTTGAGCATCATGTCCTCCTCAGAATAAATAACAAGATGTAATGTACAGGTTTATTCGCCATCGTGCGAGAACCATTCCTGTTGAAAGGTCGAGTAGTCACCTCCTCATACTGTTTGAGTAGTCACCTCCTAAATACTGTTTAAAGAAATGGGCGCCAGGGTGAGAGCATCGTAATGTAGACGCCCTGAAACCAGCGTTATATTATATTACGTCAATGATTTGAAACATCTCACATAAATGTGACTAATGCTCTACGATAAAAATTGAACTAGCATTGACCTTTGTCACACCACCACTCCCAGATGTTGACCGTCTCCGCAGCGCCCTCTGGGCCTGGGTTGTAGTTATGCACAGTGAGCTTATGCATACCTATATCGGATGGGCTGTACAGGACGATGAACGGATAATCCAGCAGATAAATCTGATGGATCTGATTGAAGACCTGCTGGCGCGCTAAAGGATCAGACATCTGCTGCTCTTGCAGGTGCAGTTTATCCAGGTTGGGGTTGCAATAGAAAGCGATGTTAAACCCGGCCGGAGGGAACTGATTACAAGCGAAAACAGACGAGTCATCAGCATCGTAGGTCAGCGAATTCTCGAACTCGGCGATGTCATATTTGCCTGCTGCCGCACCTGTGGCAAGTGAGGCATTGCCACCCGTCAGGAAGAACCCGTAGAACGTGCTGGCGGGATAGTTCTGTATTTCAAGCTTGATGCCAATCGCTTTGAAATTTTGCTGCAGGATCAACTCGTCCCCGGCGCGCCAGAGGTTGTTGGCTGTTGTAGAGTACTGAAAATCGAGTTTCTCTTTGCCTTTGTAACGATAGCCACCGGCGTCTTTCGATGTCCAGCCGTCCTGGTCCAACAACGCGTTGGCAGCGACAGGATCAAATTTCGGACAGGGAGCATCGCGCTGATAGCCTGGTTTGAGCGAAGCTGCATGGTCTGTGCAAAGCGGCGATGCTTGTCCACTACGAGCAGTATCGATCAACGCCTGGTGGTCGATTGCCATCGCAATCGCCTGACGTACTGCTTGATCCTTACCCAGAATAGGATTGTGGAAGTTAAAGTATATCGCCTCGTAGTTAGTTGATAGAAGATTGGCTGTCAGCTTGTAGTTGGTCAGCCGCCGGTAGGCTCTCGTCTGTGTGACATCCAGGAACCATGAGGAATCAACTGTGCCCGCCTGGAGGTCCTTAAGAATGGTATTCTGGTTGGTGACGATGCGGAATATGACTTGATCAAGGTAGGGCAGGCCTTCAACTGCGCGATAGTAGTTGGAATTGCGCTTCACGGTGTAGTGGTCACCTGGTTTGCTATCAGCCATTATAAAAGGGCCACTGGTAACGGAAGGGTTCAGGTTATCGGGGGAAGAGAGAACCTTGTCGGGAGCCATGCTGCTGAAATGGTGAGTAGGCATAGGTGCATTCAGGCCATCCGCCCACGCAGAGAGGAATGGCTCGAACCCAGACTTCAGATAGAACGTGATGGTCAAGTTATCAGAAGAGACGTCCGCTGAAGTGATCAGGTTAAGACCTGTAGTATTGGCCGCGGCAAACTTGGGGTTGGTCCATAATCTCCAGGTAAAGTCTACGTCTCGCGCATCCAGTGGCTGACCATCGGACCACTTGAGACCGGGGCGCAGGTGGAATTTCCAGACCGTGAGATCGCTGTTAACGCCGCCATTGGCAGTCGTCGGGATTTCGGTCGCCAGACCGGGATGCAGGGTACCCTGAGCATCACCATAGAAAAGCGGCGCATAAATGGCCTGGTCGACCATATCCGCGAACGTCTGCGAAGAGCCATTCGGAATGAGAGAGGTGGGCTCTTCAAACAGGTCGTCGGTCCAGGTGCCACCTTTGACAGGCGTTGCAGGCTCCACCGTGGAGGCAGCACAGGCGCAGAGGAACAGGATCAGCACTGCGACGATGGAAGAGGTAATCATCAGAGATCGCGATTGGGGTCTCTTGAGCATCATGTCCTCCTCGAAAAAATAACAAGATCTAAGGCACAGGTTTATTCTCAGTCATGTGAGAACCGTTCCAGTTAAAAGGAAAAGTAGTCACATTCCACACTTTTTAAGAAAAGATGGGCATCAGGGTCAGGATATCGCATTTTGACGCCCTGATGCTAGTGCTATTTTATTATAAGGCATGGTTCAAATGTACTTGACGAGTATGGTATTATTTCGGATGAAGTCCCCGTAGCTCAGTGGATAGAGCATCGGTGCATCGGTCCTAAGTTTTCTTTTTTTCATAGTATGTGCTATACTATTCCCGTGCTGGCGTAGCTCAGTGGATAGAGCGCTTGCCTCCGGAGCAAGAAGTCGTGGGTTCGAGTCCCGCCGTCGGCGTTACATGTCGTAGTACTTTCTGGAACATCTATTCAACTGACTATTGACATTCTTCAATCTCTCCTGTTATGCTTGCAATGTTGAGAAAACGTCGGAGGGATTCGGGAAATGGCTTCTAATCAACCACCTTTTACCACTCATACACAACCACACTCAGATCATCATATTTCGCAGCAGCAGACATTACCACATGTAGCTGCAACCAGTTCACCACTGCCAATGCCGATTCCTGTAAGTCCCGCGGATCCAATGGTTATTTCACGACCATCCATCAAACGACGACTTCAGATTATTATCCCCATCGTAATACTCCTGCTCCTGGTACTGGTCATTTACTTCGTCTGGAAAGGCTCTACTGCTCCCAATCCTCTTTCATCGAATTCAAGTATCACTCAACAGAACTTTGGGAATAGCCCGGCATCAACAAGCTCAAATACGGCGGCAACAACCTCTACAGATAGCGGCAATATTCAGGTCTATATCGTGGGGGCTGTTACACATCCAGGAGTATATACTCTTCCGACAGGGGCGCGAGTCTACGCCTTGTTACAGGCAGCTGGCGGTCCCTTGCCCAAAGCAAACCTGGTCGCACTCAATCTAGCAGCGAAATTGACCGACGGAGAAGAAGTCTATGTGACATTGATAGGTGAAATACCGCCGACGTACCTGGGTGGAGTACCGGGTCCTGGCAATGGTACACCCAACAGCAATTCAACGGGCCAACTTGTTAATATTAACACGGCTAGCGCCGATGAGTTGCGAACAAACCTGCATATTAGCAGCACAACAGCACAAAACATCGTCAACTACAGGATACAACACGGTTCCTATTCGTCGATTGACCAATTACTACAAGTCGTGAGCAAATCAATTTATGACCGCATTAAGGACCTGGTCACGATTTCATGAGTTGCTGTTCCTGACCAACTTATCCGCAAACCTTTCAGGCGACAGCAAGCATAAACCAGTGAGTTATTCTATTTCCCCGTGAAAAGGTAGTCGTTAAAATCATATGGTAGAGAGTGAGAGTAGAGCGTTTGACCTGCGCGGCCTGGTACTGGTCGTTGTAATTGGGGCGTGGATTGCCGGTATCCTGCTCGGAAAATGGATTCCCTTGCCTGCACTGGCGCTGCTTGTTGCCGCTTTTATAGCACTTCTTTGTCTCATTTTGTACTGGCACAATTTTCAGGTGCGGATGGGTATTCTTATTATCATATTCCTGTTGCTTGGCGCCTGGCGATATACAATTTCTTCACCTGTTAACGATATCACGGCCATCTCAGCAAACGTCGGGGCAGGCACACTTGAAGTACGAGGAAGTGTCAGTGACGAACCAAAAGTGGAGGGGAAAATCCGCTTATTGCTCATTGCGGTCAGTAGTATCAGCAAAAACGGAGGCACATCCTGGCAAGATGCTCATGGACAACTGGAAGTGGAAACACTTGGCGGAGCAATAGAGAACCCTTACGGGGCTAATTATGGAGATGATGTTGAACTACGAGGTAAACTCCAGATGCCTCTGCCACATGCTCCACCGAATATTTTCGCCAGTATGATCTTTCCTCGTATCAGTGTAAGCGGAACGGGCGGAAACCCAATTATCGCTGCACTCTATCACCTGCGTGTAGTGCTGGCAACCATTATCGCCCAGTCGCTGCCACAACCGGAGGCAGCACTTTTAACCGCCATTGTGCTCGGGTTGCGTACTCCCGCGCTCAAACCTCTCATCCTAGCATTTAATGACACCGGCACCGCGCACTTGATCGTTCCATCAGGCTTTAAGGTAACCATCTTAGCAGGGTTAGTTCTCGCCTGTACAAGATGGTTTTATATGAAACCTGGCATTCAGACAAAGGCTATGTTACCTGCACAGAAGCGCAGGTACAACCGACGGCAATGGCTCGCGTCCGCGGCAGTAATAAGCAGTATCGCAACCTATACTATTCTCAGTGGCGGTGGGCCAGCGGCGCTACGCGCTGGCATTATGGGTGTGCTACTGGTACTCGCTCCACGCCTCGGAAGAATTTACAATGTCTATAATGCGCTAGCGGTGTGCGCATTCCTCCTGAGTATCTTCGATCCTTTCGTAATATGGGATGTGGGTTTTCAGCTCTCTTTCCTGGGAACGCTGGGCATCGTAATACTCACGCCGATCATACAGAAAGCGCTGAAAAGCCTCGAACGCTTCCCCTTTGGGCATTTCACCGTTGAAATAAGCTCAGTTACTATAGCAGCGCAATTGGCGACACTACCTATCATAGCTCTATCCTTCAAGCAAATATCGTTTATCGCGCCTATCACCAATGTCCTGACAGTGCCTCTCCTGGGCATAATGATCTTTATTGGCATACTCATTTGCGGATTTGGGATGCTTTATGCGCCTCTAGGCATACTTTGTGGCTGGGTTGTCTGGCCCATACTGTGGTATGTCGACAACGTTGTGACAGAATGCTTCGTGTTGCCAGGTGCCTATATGAATGTAAACAATCTGAACGACGGATTGGCGTGGTGCTATTATGTACTACTTTGTCTTGTTGTGGTTACTATTATGTACACATGGCCCAACCAGAAGAAACCCCGAGACAGCAAGGCTCACGCGGCGAGGTTGTTATCGAGGCGTGGATGGCTCGTTCTTCGATTGAGCGCCGCGGCTGTCGTCGTGCTTGCAACGGGTACGGCTGCATTAGCAGCGCATTCCGATGGGAAATTAACTGTGAGCTTTCTGAGTGTTGGACCTGCTAATCAGCAGCCGCAAGGCGAAGCTATCCTGATTCAAACCCCGG
>WNGJ01027494.1_pt1 | contig 11406 bp, 10 predicted proteins | sample 5400611 | NCBI WGS metagenome assembly WNGJ01 (sample SAMN13153375, study PRJNA577476) | soil metagenome | isolation source: 40 cm soil or saprolite under Garry oak tree replicate 1 | place: USA:California | collected 2016-06-15 | reverse complement strand
CGCCACACCGGCCGCAGCGCGGCCGGCAGCAGCGGTCGCGTTTCTCTCCGGCTCGGCCACGCCGGCACCGGTGCGACGACGCCGATCCGGTCGGGTCGCCCGAGCCGGGCAGCGCCCAGCGCGGGCGGGTGGGGAACGTCGAGCGGCACGGCGGTCACGGCACACCTCGGGGTCGTCGCGGCGTCTGCTGGCGGGCCCAGAGCCTGCCACCGCGCGCCGACCCGCTGCCTTGCTCCGTCCACAGGCCGCGGTCGCGTTCACAGATGAGTCGGACGGCTTGACCTCCCGGGCCTCGGCCGCGGCGGCCGCGCGCACGGATCTGGATCCACGGGGGACCCGGACAGGCCGGAGGGGTGGCCGCGGCGGCCGCCCCTCCGTCGACCCTGCCGTCCAGCCCCTCCGGCCGGCGTGAGTGCCGGAGCGCTACGCCTTGCCGAGGATCCGGTTCATCGTCGTCCCGCAGACCGGACACTTGCCCTTCGCCATGCGCCGTCCCGAATCGCTGACCGTGACCTCGCCCTCGAAGTCACGCTTCTCCCTGCACTTCACGCAGTAGCCGTTGTAGGTCTCGGCCACGTCGCCCTCCTCGTCCGTCCGTCCCCCCGGGCGGTTCGCGGGGAGCCGAGTCAACGTACCCGCCAGGCCTGCGCGTACCCCTGAACGGCTCGGCGCGGTGACCCTGCTCACAGGCAAGCTGGCCGATGCGCCGTAATCTCCCGGCGTGACCCCGCTGCGCAGCGATCGCCGGGAGGACGGCGTCGTCCTGCTCACGCTGGACCTGCCCCAGCGTCGCAACGCGATGACCTCGGAACTGACCGCCGCCTGGGGCGAGGCGATGGCGGCGTTGAAGGTGGACCGCGAGGTGCGCTGCGTGGTGGTCACCGGCGCCGGGTCGGCCTTCTGCGCGGGCGGCGACCTGTCCTGGCTGGAGGACGGCGCCACTCTGGGTGTCGACGGCCTGCGTGCCCGGATGCTCGCGTTCTACCGGACCTGGCTGTCGGTCCGTGATCTCGAGGTGCCCACCATCGCCGCGGTGAACGGCCCGGCGATCGGTGCGGGGCTGGCCCTCGCGCTCGCCTGCGACCTGCGCTACGCGGTGCCCACGGCGAGGATGTCCGCCCCGTTCACGGCCTTGGGAATCCACCCGGGGATGGCCACCACCTGGTTGCTGCCGGAGGTCGCCGGGCTCCCGGTGGCCCGTGACCTGCTGCTCACCGGCCGTGTGGTGACCGGCGCGGAGGCGGTCGGCCTCGGCCTGGTGACCGGCACCTTCCCGGCGGACAGCTTCCTGGCGGACGTCGACGCCGTGGCCCGGACCGTCGCCGCGCACGCTCCGGTGGCGACGCGGCTGACCAAGGTGGCGCTCGCCTCCGGCGGCCACGCCAGCGTCGAGGCCGCGATCGCCTGGGAGGCATTGGCCCAGCCGGTCACGATGGCGACCGGCGACGCCCGGGAAGGCGTGCAGGCGCAGCGCGAGCGCCGGCCGCCCCGCTTCACCGGCCGCTGACCCTGCGGGTCGGCCCCCGGACGCACGTCGCCCCCGGTCTCGGTGGGCGGACCGCTCGCCTTCCCCTAACGGGCGGTACGACCGGAGGCCGGGGGCTCCGTTGCACACGAAGCTAGGACGGTGCCAGCACGCGGTCAACGCCGACGTCTCACTGCCTGTGGATAACGTTGTGGACAATATGGGGACGGTACGGGGTGTCCTTGTGGACCAGCGGGGGACGGCATGTGGACACTGCCTGTAAGTGCCGCTGAGCCAACCGGTTGACCTGCGTCGACCATGTCCACCGGGTGTGGAGCGCAGAAACACGCGGAGAAACCGTCGCCCGGTGCGGCTACCGTGCTGCTGTGGCCCGACCGCCGACCGCCGAGGGGACCGCGCCCGCCATCGAGGTGCGGCGGAGTGCGCGGCGCCGGCGCACCGTATCGGCATACCGGGACGGCGACCGGACGGTGGTGCTGATCCCCGCCCGGTTCAGCAAGGCCGAGGAGCGTCGGTGGGTGACCGAGATGCTCGCCCGGCTGCAAGCCCGCGAGCTGCGGCGGGTGCGCGGGCCGAGGCGCAGCGACGCCGCCCTGCTGGCGCGCGCGAGGCACCTGTCGGTCACCCTCCTCGATGGGCGGCCGCAGCCGGCCAGCGTGCGCTGGGTCTCCAACATGGCCTCGCGGTGGGGCTCCTGCACCGCGACGGACGGCACGATCCGGATGTCCAGCCGGTTGCGGGAGATGCCCGGCTGGGTGCTCGACTACGTGCTGGTGCACGAGCTGGTGCACCTGCAGGTCCCCGGGCACGGCGCAGACTTCTGGGCGCTGGTCCGGCGCTATCCCCGAGCCGAGCGCGCCCGCGGTTACCTGGAGGGCGTGGCGGCCGCGGCGCACCTCGACTGGGCGGACACCGACGACGAGGCCGGGCCGGAGGTCGACGAGGATGCGGTCGCGGGGACGGCGGGGTGACCGGCCGGGCCGTCGCGCTGCTGCTCGCCGGACCGCCGGCCGTCGGCGCGTGCCCCCCGGGCGTGGCTCCGGACGCGTTCGCCCGCGCGCTGGCCGAGGACGTCGCCGACCTGCTCACCGACCTGCCCGGCCTCGACGCGGTGATCGCCGCCGCACCGGACCGGGTGGCCGACGCCGAGGACGTGGTGTGGCCGGGCACCCCGGTGCTCGAGCTGAGGTCGGACACGTCGCCCGCCGGGGCCTTCGCGGCCCTGGCCGACCGGGCCTATGCCGAGGCCGCCGTCGTCGCCCCCGACGCGCCGGACCTGCCCGGGTTGCTGGTGGCAAAGCCGTTCTCCGCGCTCGCGACCGCCACGGTGGCCGCGGCTCCGGCCGCGGGCGGCGGCCTGGTGATCCTCGCCAGCCGGCTCCCCGTGCCGGACTGGCTGCCCGCTGGCGTCGACCTCGAGACGCCGGACGCGGTCGAGCGCCTGCGGGCGGCCGCGCCCCGCCGTCGGGACCTGGCCGTCACCCCGGGCTGGCGGCGGATACGCACGCCTGCCGACGTGGGCGGGCTCGATCCTGGCCTGGAAGGCTGGGAGGCGACCCGGGCGCTGCTGTCCGGCCGCTGACGAGGCAACCCCGCCGGTGGACGGCAACGATCAAAGGCCACGCTGGCGAGCGTCCCCGGGCCGCTCCACAAGCGGACGCAGGCGTCCAGTCGACCCAGGGCGTACGGCGTCCTGGAGCGTGCTCAGGGGGACTCCGCCTGCAGCGGGTCGCCGCCGTCCTCGCCGCGGCGTACGAACCCCTCCGGGTCGTCGAGGTCGTCCGCGCCGGGCAGCAGGTCCGGGTGCCGCCAGACCTCGTCCCGGCCCTCCGGTCCGCGCCGCTCCCGCAGCGTCCGCCACAACGTCGCCGCCTCGCGCAGCCGCCGCGGCCGCAACTCGAGCCCGACCAGGGTGGCGAAGGTCTGCTCGGCCGGTCCGCCGGTCGCTCGCCGGCGCCGCAGCGTCTCGCGCAGCGCGTCCGCGCCCGGCAACCGGTCGACGGCCGCGGCGCCGACCACATCGTCGACCCAGCCCTCGACCAGCGCGAGCAGCGTCTCCAGCCGGGCCAGCGCCGCCTGCTGCTCCGGCGTCACCGACGGCTCGAACATGCCGCCCTGCAACGCCTGCTGCAGGCTCTCCGGATCCTCCGGGTTGATCTCGGACATCGCCCGCTCGATCGCGTCCCGGTCGACGGTGATGCCCCGCGCGTACGCGTCCACGGCGTCGAAGAGCCGCTGCTTCAGCCACGGCACGTGCCCGAACAGCCGATGGTGTGCGGCCTCGCGCAACGCCAGGAACAGCCGCACCTCGTCCGCCGGGCGCTCCAGCCCGGCGCCGAACGCGGCGACGTTGTCCGGGAGCAGCGCGGCCACGCCGGGCGGTCCCAGTGGCAGTCCGATATCGGTGGCGGACAGCACCTCGCCGGCGAGCCTGGCCAGCGCCTGCCCGACCTGGGCACCGAACATCAGCCCGCCGACCTGGCTGACCATGCCGAGCAGCGGACCGGCCTGCGCCGCCGCCTCCTCGGGCATCGCCGCGCCCATGGCGGCCACCACCCGGGAGGCCACCGGGTCGCACAGCGACGCCCAGACGGGCAGCGTCCGCTCGACCCACTCGATCCGGGACCAGGCCTCGGCGCTGGTCACGCCGGACGGGAGCGGGGTGGCCGGATCGAGCCAGTGGTCGGCCAGCCGCACCGCCTCGGCGACCTGTGACCGCTCGAGGGGGCCGGGGGACCGGTGGCCGGCGGCGAGCGCGGAGACCGCCATCTGTCGGGCCAGGTCCCAGTTGACCGGCCCGCTCTGCGCGGACAGCAGTTGCTGCAGCGCGGCGAACAGCGGCATCTTGCCGGCGAGGTCGTCCGGGATCCCGCCGCCGGGCGCACCGGGCACCCCGGGGAAACCGGGGAGCGTCCCGAATCCGGGGAACCCGCCGAAGTCGGGCAGGCCGCCGGCCTCGCCGCGACCGCGGTCCGGGTCGTCCGGGTCGTCGCTGTGCGGTCCGAACCCGAACGGGACGTCGGTCACCGGCGGCCTCCCTGCCCTGCCATGGTCCTCACGGTAGACCTGACGAGCGAGCCGAGGCGGAGGTGCCCAGGGCGGGTACGCTCGGGGCGAACCGGGGACGGCGCACGCGCGCGGCGGTGCCGGGTGCCGCTCGTGGTGCCGTCGACAGGAGGCCCTGGTGCGCCCGGGCCGCCGCCCGGACCGGAGCATCCGCTAGCACCGTCCATAGGCGACCGAACGACACGCCGTCACCGGGCGCGGACTCTCGGTTGTCGGCGTACGGTTGTCTTGTGTCCCCGCTTGTCTGGCTCGCGATGCCGCTGGTGGCGCTCGTCGTCGCCGTCGCGTGGGCGAGCTGGGTCGCGCGTCCCCGCGGACCGGCGGACCCGGTCGACAGCGTGGCGGCACACCACCGGTTCGTCGAGGCGCTGGAGCGCAGCCGTCGCGAGCGGACGGGCCCGCCTCCGGACGACCGGCGCTGACCGTCTGCTGAGCCACCCGCCGGGCCGTGCGTCCGGGCTTGTCGGACCGGCCACCTAAGCTGGCCCGCATGAGTCGCCGGGTCGTCACGATGATCACGGGAGCAGTGCTGCTGCTCGCGCTGGCCGTCGGCGGCTCGCAACTGCCGGTGCCCTACGCGGAGCTCGGTCCCGGTCCCACCCTCGACACGCTCGGTGTCGACCAGGGCGGCAACGAGATCATCCGGCTGACCGGCCACCCGGAGAGCAAGACCAAGGGACACCTCAACCTGACCACGGTGTCGGTCCGCGACCAGCTCGACCTGCTGGAGGCGCTGCGCGGCTGGCTCGACCGAGACCGCGCGGTCGTCCCCCGCGAGGAGATCTTCCCGCCGGGGCAGACCGAGCAACAGACCAACGAGAAGAACACGCGCGACTTCGTGGCCTCGCAGGACTCGGCGGAGCTGGCCGCGCTGGCCTACCTCCACCTGACCAAGGTCGTCGTCTCCTCGGTCGAGTCCGGCTCGCCGTCCTACCAGAAGCTGGCGCCGAAGGACACGATCACCGCGGTCCAGGGACGGAAGGTCGGCGACGTCGCCGGCCTCGGTGCCGTGCTGCGCGAGACGAACCCCGGCACGACGGTACGGGTGGACTACGACCGGGCCGGCCGGGCGGGCACGACCGAGATCACCACGGTGTCCGGGAAGGACGACTCCGGCCGCACCCGGGCCGTGCTCGGCGTCACCGTGGCGATGCAGAGCACCGCACCGTTCAAGGTCAAGATCGGCCTCGACGACCGGATCGGTGGCCCGTCGGCCGGGCTGATGTTCGCGCTCGGCATCCTGGAGAAGGTCGGCCCGGAGGACCTCACCGGCGGCCGCTTCATCGCCGGCACCGGCCAGATCGACACCTACGGCGTGGTCAACCCGATCGGCGGCATCCCGCTCAAGCTCATCGCGGCCAGGTCCAAGGGCGCGACCGTGTTCCTGGTGCCGGCCGCCAACTGCGCCGAGGCCGTCCGCGGGCCGCCGGCCGGGCTGCAGCTGGTCAAGGTCCCGCGCCGGCCTGTACGGCGGGCTGAGGCCGTCGGCTAGTCCTCGGCTAGTCCAGGGTCGCCGCCAGGGCGTCGGCGAGCGCCGGCGCGAGGTCAGGTCCGACCAGCAACTCGTCCTCGTCGTCGCCCCGCAGCCGCAACGTGCAGGCCCGGCTGCCGTCCCGCAGCACCGCGACCCCGAGCCGCGCCTCCCGCCGCTCCGGGTGGTCGCTCGCCCAGTCGACCACGTCCTCGTGCGGTGGCATCGACTCCTCCACCTCCGGCGGCAGCATCACGACCTCCTGGACCAGCGCGCAGCCCGCGACATCGTCCGGCCAGCCCACCTGGGCCAGCGACTCGTCCAGCGGGCCGTCCGGAAGAGCGTCCTGCTCGACCGGGGTCAACGCGTCGGCCGGCAGCCGGTCGGTGGCCAACCCCAGCCGCGCCGCGAGGTCGGGTTCGCGGACCACCAGGTCCGCGGTGCGAGCCAGCGCGAACAGCTGCGGCGGCTGGTCCCATCCGGAGCCGCCGACGTGCCGCTCGATCTCCACCAGGGTCTCCTGCAACAGCTCGGTCACGCGCCACATCGTTCCAGGTGGGAGCGCGGCGGGGCCGCGGGGGAACCTCTCGGACCACCGGTAAGTTGCTCTGGCGTCCGTCCGCCTCCACCGTCGGGAGCTCATCACCGTGGCCATGCGGCCGTCGCTGCCGGTGCCGTCCCTGTCGCGCCGTGCGAAGATCATCATCGGGGTTGCCTCCGGTTCGTCCTGTTCGGCCTGCTGATGGCCGGGATCGTCGCGGCGAACCTGGTGGTGGCGTTCCGGTTCCGGCCGCCGTTCCGGCCGATGTCGTTGGAGCAGCAGAACCTGGAGCGCTACCGCACGGTGCTCGAGCCCCGCCGCCGGCTGATCGTGGTGCTGGTCAGCGGCGTCCTCGGCGTCTTCACCGGCCTCACCGCGCAGGCGCGGTGGGAGACCTGGCTGCTCTGGCGCCACCGGACCGACTTCGGGGTGCGGGACCCGCAGTTCAACCTCGACATCTCCTACTACGCGTTCACCTATCCCTTCCAGCGCTTCGTGCTGGGCATCCTGTTCACCGCCGTCGTGCTCTCGCTGATCGCCGCGCTCGCGGTGCACTACCTCTTCGGCGGCGTGCGGCTGCAGACACCGGGAGAGAAGGTCACCCCGGCGGCCCGCGTGCACCTGTCGGTGCTGCTGGGCGTCTTCGTGCTGCTGAAGGCGGCGGCCTACTACCTCGACCGGTACGGCCTCCTGTTCAACGAGCGCGACGGGCGTACGGGCGCGGCGTACACGGACGTCAACGCCGTGCTGCCGGCCAAGACGATCCTGATGTTCGTCGCATTGATCTGCGCGGCAGCCGTGCTGGCGAACATCGTCCTGCGCAACGTGCAACTGCCGGCCATCGCGCTGGTGCTGCTGGTGCTGACCTCGGTGCTGGCCAGCGGGATCTACCCGGCGATCGTGCAGCAGTTCACCGTCCGGCCGAACGCCAACGAGAAGGAAGCCGAATACATCGGCCGCAACATCCAAGCGACCCGGGCGGCCTACGGGATCAAGGGCATGAACGAGGGCGGCAAGGTCAACCAGGCCCAGTACGACGCGACCACCGACGTCGGCAGGGCTCTGCCGGCGCTTCGCGCGGACAGGGCGACGATCCCGAACGCGCGACTGCTCGACCCCAACATCCTCAGCCCGACCTTCCGGCAGTTCCAGCAGATCCGCAACGTGTACGACTTCCCGTCCAAGCTCGACATCGACCGCTACACGGTCGACGGCGTGACCCGCGACTACGTGGTCGCGGTCCGCGAACTGCGGTCGGACAACCTGGCCGCCAACCAGCAGAACTGGATCAACCGGCACACCCTCTACACCCACGGCAACGGCTTCGTGGCAGCCGCTGCGAACGAGGATCTGCGCGCCGAGGGCGACTTCGAGGTCCACGGGTTGCCGGCGATCGGTCCGATCAACGTGGACCAGCCGCGGATTTACTACGGCGAGTTGATCTCCGACTACTCGATCGTCAAGACCTCCGGCGGCGGGGAGTTCGACCGGCCGGGCAGCGCCGGCGAGGACGTGCGGTTCACCTACGACGGCGACGGCGGGGTGAACGTCGGGAGCCTTCTCAACCGGCTCGCCTTCGCCACCTACTACCGCGAGCGCAACATCCTGCTCTCCGGGGCCATCAAGGAGGACTCGAAGATCCTGTTCGTCCGCGACCCCGCGGACCGGGTGGAGAAGGTCGCGCCGTTCCTCAAGGTCGACGGCGACCCGTACCCCGCGGTCGTCGGAGGCCGGATCGTGTGGATCGTCGACGGCTACACGACGCTGAACAACTACCCCTACTCGGAGCGCCAGACGCTCGGCGAGGTGGCCGCCGACTCGCGCACCGGACAGGGCACCCGGGCGTTGCCTCGCCAGGACGTCAACTACATCCGCAACTCCGTGAAGGCCACGGTCGACGCGTACTCCGGCAAGGTGACGGTGTACGAGTTCGACTCCTCGGACCCGGTGCTGAAGACCTGGATGAAGGTCTATCCGAACATCGTGCAGCCGCAGAGCACGATCAGCGAGGAGCTGCGCGAGCACCTGCGTTACCCCGAGGATCTGTTCAAGGTGCAGCGCGAGCTGCTCACCCGCTACCACGTCACGGACCCGAGGCAGTTCTTCAACAGTCAGGACTTCTGGCGAGTGCCGGCGGACCCGACCCAGGGCCAGGGCGCGGCGGCCCAGCCGCCGTACTACATCGTGGCCCAGGCACAGGGTCAGCAGCGGCCGGCCTTCCAGCTGACCAGCGCGCTCAACGCGCTGCAGAGGGACAACCTGGCCGCGTACGTGACGGTCTCCAGCGACCCGAAGGACTACGGCACCTTCCAGGTGCTCGAGTTGCCCAGCAGCCAGGCCGTGCTCGGGCCCGGGCAGGTGCAGGGCCTGTTCCGGTCCACCCCCGATATCGCCCGGCAGATCTCCCTGCTCGACCAGCGCGGGTCCCAGGTGCTCTACGGCAACCTGCTGACGCTCCCGGTGGGCGGCGGCCTGCTGTACGTCGAGCCGCTGTACGTGCAGGCCCAGGGGTTGCCGTTCCCGACGCTGCAGTTCGTGCTGGTCGCGTTCGGCAACCGGACCGCGTTCGCACCGACGTTGCAGGCCGCGCTCGACTCCCTGTTCGGCGTGGGCGCCGGCGAGAACGCGAACGACTCGGCGTCTCCGACCGCGTCGCCGACGGAATCGCCACCACCGACCAGCTCCTCGCCTCGACCGAGCGGCACCCTGTCACCTCAGCTGAGTGCCGCGCTCGACCAGCTGGCGACGGCGTACGCAAACCTGCAGACGGCGTACCACAGCGGCGACGTGACCAAGATCGGCCAGGCACAGATCGAGGTCAACCGCGCCGCCGCGGCCGTCGCAGCGGCCCGGGGCAACGGCTCCGGCGTCCGGGTGACGCCGTCGCCGAGTCCTACGGGCTGACGCCCCTTCGCGCAGCCGGCGGGCGAATTTGCCGTCGCCCTGCCGGCTGCGTAAACTTGGTGGTGCCGACGCGGGGTGGAGCAGCTCGGTAGCTCGCTGGGCTCATAACCCAGAGGTCGCAGGTTCAAATCCTGCCCCCGCTACCAGGAAGTAGCAGGTCATGGGCTCGGCCGCCAGAGATGGCGGCCGAGCCCATGATCGTTTGGCAGCAAATTGGCAGCAAACCCGACGGCACCGACCGGCACGACGCGGCACTCAGCGCGCTGCCGGTCGGTTTCTTGGTCGGGGCTGGCCGCGTCTGAACGAGGTGGGCGCGACCAGCCGTCGGCCGGTCGGTGGCCGCGTCCTGTGCTCACTGGGGCTGCGGCGTCAGGTCAAGCTCCGGCAGCCTCACGTACGCCAGTCCGCCGTTCTGCTCACCGGCGACGGCGATAAGCAGCCCGGATGCGAGCTCGTCCTCGTCCTGATCGAGCCACCAGGCGGCGGCGTCGACGACGCCGATAAGCGGCGTATGTGTCAACCACGGCCGCTCCCGCTGCGGAACCGCCTGCGAGGCTGTCCCGAGAAGGTGTCACCCGGAGCGAAGCATGTGGTTGTCGATCCTGGCGTCAGTGCTGGCTGGACCGGCGGCGGGTGTGGAGGGGGATGACGTCGGCGTCGGGGGCGGCGGGTTTGGTGGGCGCGTCGAGGAGGTAATCGCGGAGCGCTGCTGCGGTGAGTGGGGGGACGAGGTGTCGGCCTTGGGCGGCGTCGCAGCCGAGGCCGGTGAGCGCGGTGATGTGCTGGGTGGTGGTGACGCCGAGGGCGGTGACGTGGAGGCCGCAGCTGACCGCCGACCCGCTCGGGAGCCCGTGCTGCTGCTCTGCAATCCGATCGTCACGCCGGTCCGGCTGCTCGTCGTGCCGCTGCAGATGCCGCTCCCGCACGGTGCCGCGGCGCCTTCCCCGTCGACGGCGGCGCGCCCATCCAGACGTTGGGACGGCTGGCCGACGGTGAACCCGTCGTCGTCGAGCTGCCCGGTCCCTAGCCGGCGCTGCTGCTGCCGGCCGCGCCTGCGGTGGAGCCGGACGCCGACGGGTTGCTGGAGCTTCTGGACAGCGCCGGCGCGCTCGTCCGATACGTGGACGGGGAGGACGAGCGGCCGGAAGGCCGGGTCCACAGGCCATCGCGGGTAGCCGTTGACAGGCGGTGCTTGACGTACACCCACTCGGAGATCCCGGGCGGCGCTGCCTCATCCCACGCAAGCGTCTCCATGGCCCGGAGCGCGTTGAGGGGCCAGGTGCGGAGGTCAGGCGGAGGGTCGTCGAGGACCAGGGCGAGGCGGACGATCGGCTCGCCCATCGCCCCGGGGACGATCTCGGCGCGCGTCATGAACCCCATCTCACGGCCGACATCAACTTCGCTTCACTTGGTGCAATGAAAGGGGTAACGTCCGATGAAGCGATCCTGGTACGGGAGCGTGAGGCGATGCGGTGGCAGCAGGGCAACCTCGGCGTCGACGGCGTGACCGGTCACCCGGGGTCACCGGCCCGGTTCGAGCCTGCCCGGGCACCTTTCGCCGAGCTCCACGGGCGGCGCCCTGTCGTGCTGGCGGGCGTCGACGGCACCCGTTCCGGGCAGGTGGCTCTCGCGGTCGCGGCGCGGCAGGCGGCCACGCTCGGGGCTGACCTGGTCGGTGTTCACGTACCGCCGACGGTTCCCTGGCTGTGGTCGCTATCCCCGATCCTGATCTCCCAGGCCGCGTCCTGGCGTCAGGACCGGGAGGCCGACGCGTTCCTGGACACCGCCGCCGCAGCCGGGCGAGCCGGGCTCGGCTGGACCTTCACGGTCGAGCACGGCGAGGTCGCGGCAGCCATGCGGCGGCAGGCGCGGCGGCATGCCGCGCTTCTCGTCGTCATGGCGGCCGGGACCCGGCATCGCTGGCCACATCGCTGCCCT
>WNGJ01007794.1_pt1 | contig 11406 bp, 10 predicted proteins | sample 5400611 | NCBI WGS metagenome assembly WNGJ01 (sample SAMN13153375, study PRJNA577476) | soil metagenome | isolation source: 40 cm soil or saprolite under Garry oak tree replicate 1 | place: USA:California | collected 2016-06-15 | reverse complement strand
CAGGACGGCGATCTGGCGCAGATGATCTGGGACGTCGCGGAGGTGATCGAGAAGCTGTCCGAGATGGTGGCGCTCGCCGCCGGCGACATCATCATGACCGGCACCCCGTCGGGCGTCGCGGCGACCGTGCCGGGCGACAGGCTTGAATGCGAGGTCGAGGGCGTCGGCAAGCTGACGGTGACGATGGGACCGGCGTTGAAGTGATTGGAGCTCGCGCTACTTCTTCTCGTAGGCCGCCATGAAGGTTTTTACCGCGATCTTCACCACATGCTCGATGCGCTCCGGCGATGGCGCCGGCGCGAAATTCAACATCATGGGCTTGAGCATGGTGGCGTGGCAGGTCTCGATGAACTGCGCAGCCGCGACCTCGGAGTCTTCCATCACCAGGCGTCCGGCCGCGACCTGCGCGTCAAAATAAGCGCGCAGTTTGGCAATCCCCACGGCTGGGCCGGTTTCGTAGAACGTGCGGCCGATATCCGGCTTGCGGTCTGCAATCGCCATGACGGTGCGCAGCGTAGACTGGCGCTCTGGCACAGACAGTGCCTTCACAAAAGCGATACCGAGGCGGGTGAGCGTGCCGGCAATATCCGGGTCGCCTCCATCGAGATCGAAAACCCCTTCCGCCTGGAGCGCGCATTCCTTTTGGACGATGGCTTGGAACAGCTCGTCCTTATCCTTGAAGTAAACGTAAAGCGTGCCTTTCGAGACGCCGGCGGCCTTGGCGATCTCGCCCATACTGGCTGCGTCAAATCCGAGAGCCCTGAAGACGGTTCGCGCCCCCTCGATGATCTGACGCCGTTTAGCGGTGTCGTCGGTCTCTTCGGCCGTGCGGTCGAGGACGAGGGGGGCGATCATTCAATGCTCCTTCTCAAGGCTCGCGGTTCGTTGGGTCTCATCAATTAGTATCAATATGGACCAGTTCGAAACTTTTTTCAATGACTGAACCGTTCGGTCATTGACACGGACTGTCGCAGGCAGTAGATTGACCGAACGGTTTAGTCAAAGGAGTGGAGAACATGTTGCGGCGCAGCAAGACCAGGGAGTCCTCTAGCCTTACGTTAGTACCACATGCAGACGCGGAGTCCGTCAGGGCACCGGCACCCGGCGAGAGCGAGAGCCGGGGGCCAGCGCTGCTGCCTATCGTTGCTCCCCCCACCAAAGCCTCCGCGACCAGCGTTCTCAAAGCATACCGCACACGCGTGTTCATGGGCGTGGCGGCTGTCGCTTTGCTCGCCGTGGCTGGCTGGCTTGGTTATGGCTATCTGACCGCCGGCCGATTCATGGTCACGACCGACGATGCCTATGTCCGCGCCTACACCACGACATTAGGTGCGAAGGTCGCGGGCTATGTCTCCGAATTTGTGGTCGAAGACAATGTGAAGGTTCAGGCCGGTGACGTTATCGCCCGCATCGACGACGGTGATTATCGTCTGGCAGTCGACGCTGCGCACGACAAGATCGCCACCCAAGAGGCGACGATCGAGCGCTTCGACCGGCAGATCGACGCGCAGCGGGCAAATGTCGAGCAGACGCGGGCTCAACTGGTTTCGGCTCAGGCCGCACAGAAGCGCATGCAATCCGAATTCGAGCGTCAGCAGGCTTTGGCCGGCAAGGAATTCGCCACCAGGCAAACGCTCGAACAATCAATCGCCAACCGCGACCAGGCCGCTGCTTCCGTGCAGAGCACCCAGGCTGCGGTCGACGGCGCCATCGTCAACGTCGATGTATTGCAGGCGCAACGGAAGGAAGCCGTCCGCACCCTTGAGGAGCTTAAGACAGCGCTCGCCAAGGCCGAACGCGACCTGTCCTTCACGGAGATCCGCGCGCCGGTCGATGGCGTGATTGGAAACCGCGCCGCACAGGTCGGAGATTTCGTGCAGACAGGACAGCGCATCGCGGCGCTGGTGCCGCTGTCGGACGTCTTCATCGATGCCAATTTCAAGGAAACGCAGCTCGCCCGGCTGCAGCCCGGACAGCCGGTGTCGATCAAGATCGATGCCTTGCCGGATGAGAAGTTAGACGGCGTTGTGGCGAGCGTTTCGCCGGCTTCCGGCTCGGTATTCTCGCTGCTGCCCCCCGACAATGCGACGGGCAATTTCACCAAGATCGTGCAGCGTCTGAGCGTGCGCATCCGGGTTCCCGCCGATATCGCCGAGCGCGGCGCGTTGCGACCCGGGATGTCGGTTGTCGTCGGTGTCAATACCAAGCCGGGTGCCGTCGCATCCCTCGCCTCGCCCACGCGCACCGCTGCGAACTGAAGCGGAGGTCGACATGAACGCGCCCTCCGGCAACGCCGCAGACCGCATCGACCCTCGCCGCATGATCGCCTTCATGGCGATGTGTTTCGGCATGTTCATGGCCCTGCTCGACATCCAAGTCGTGTCGGCGTCGCTGTCGGAGATTCAGGCAGGCCTGGCGGCTTCGAGCGATGAAATTCCGTGGGTGCAAACCGCATATCTGATAGCCGAGGTGGTGGCGATTCCGCTGTCTGGCTTTCTGTCCCGCGCACTCGGCACGCGTACGCTGTTCGCCGTGTCATGCGCAGGGTTTACCTTTGCGAGTTTCATGTGCGGCATCACCTCCTCGATCGACGGGATGATCGTCTGGCGCGCCGTCCAAGGCTTCATCGGCGGCGGCATGATTCCGACTGTTTTCGCCGCCGCCTTCACGGTGTTTCCGAAATCGCGCCAGAACCTCGTAACGCCAATGATCGGCCTGATTGCGACGGTGGCGCCGACGATCGGCCCCACCGTCGGGGGCTATCTCACCGAAGCGCTGTCGTGGCACTGGCTGTTCTTCATCAATATCATTCCCGGGATCGCCGTTACGGCGGCCGCGCTGGTGTTGATCGATTTCGACAAGGCTGACTATTCGCTGCTCGATCACTTCGACTGGTGGGGCCTGATCGCAATGGCGGGCTTCCTCGGCGCGCTCGAATATGTGCTGGAGGAAGGGCCGCGCAACGACTGGCTGCAGGACGACGCAATTGCCTATGCGGCGATCGTCTCGGCGCTGTCAGCCGTCGTGTTTTTCTATCGCGCCTTCACGGCGCGCGTGCCGATCGTCGATCTGCGCGCTTTCGGCAACCGCAACTTTGCGATCGGCAGCATGTTTTCGTTCGTGCTCGGGATCGGACTTTACGGGCTGACCTATCTCTATCCGGTCTATCTGGCGCAGGTGCGCGGCTACAATTCACTGATGATCGGCGAGACGATGTTCGTCTCGGGGCTCACAATGTTCATCAGCGCGCCGATCGTCGGCCAGCTGGTTACCAAATTCGACCCGCGCTTCGTGTTGATGGGCGGATTCCTGCTGTTCGCGCTCGGCACCTTGGAGATGCATTATGTGACGAAGGACTGGGATTTCTGGGAGCTGTTCTGGCCGCAGATCTTGCGCGGCGTCGGATTGATGTGCGCCATGGTCCCGGTCACGAACGCGGCACTCGGCACGCTGCCACCCGAGCGGGTGAAAAACGCCTCCGGCCTGTTCAATCTCACCCGTAATCTTGGCGGCGCCATCGGGCTCGCAGCGCTCAACACCATCGTCAATGACCGCATGGACCTGCACCTGGCGCGACTGCACGATGCGGCGAACTGGTCGCGCGGCCCGGCGACCGAGATGCTGGCAACTCTCACCGCGCGCTTTCATGACTTCGGAAGCAACGCGCCGGCGATGGCGCTCAAGCAGATGTCCCTGATGGCCCGGCGAGAGGCAACCGTGATGAGCTTTTCCGACATATTCCTGCTGCTGACGATCTTGTTCGTCGGCCTTGCAGCACTTGGCATCGTCATGAAGCGTCCGGCGGTCCCGGCGGGAGCTGCCGGGGGGCATTAGACCAACGGCCTGCCAGCACAGGACCAGCGGTCGCTCCTATCCGGCCTTCTCCCCGTTGCCAACTTCACTAAGGTGGCGAGCGCCCCATTGCCGAATTGCCGAAATGACGGGAATAAAACTCCGACCTTTGCGGGTCAGGCGATACTCCACCTTGGGGGGAACGACGCCGAAATCTTTTCGGTCGATCAACCCACTTTGCGTGAGCGCCTTCAATTCGCGGCTGAGGACGCGGGGAGCTATTTCCTGCGTCGCCTCCGCGCCGCGGAGAAGGCCGGTCCGGATCTCGCCATACCGGAGCGGACCATCCTTGAGGTCCCACACGATTCGCAGCTTATATTTGCCGCTGATCATTTTCTGAAATGCGGCGACCGGGCAGCCGCACGTCGCTGCTGATTTTCTGTTCGACATCTCGTCGACACCCCTGGCCAGCACATCTTCAACTTATCTTAAGATACAAGACGAACTAAGAAGTTCATACTATCATTTTTGTCCGTACTTGCCTTAGCGCTCGTATCGCGCCTAGCAACTCGCAGGCGAAGGCTGCGAGGAGAGGCGAACGATGATTCTCGTGACAGGGGCGACCGGCCTGAACGGCCGGGAATTGGTGCGTCGACTATCGGCCAGAGGCGTGCCGGTGCGTGTCCTGGTGCGCAACGCCGCCAGGGCCGATGCGCTGCTCGCACCCTACCTTTCCGCAGCAACGGGACTGGGGGTTGAGATCGCTGAAGGCGACATGGCGCGCCCCGACACGCTCGCCGCGGCCTTGCGGGGGGTGGAACGCGCCATGCTGATCTCCTCCGCCGACCCCGGGATGCTCGATGCGCAGTCGAATTTCATAGAAGCCGCCCGCAAGGCCGGGGTAACGCATGTCGTCAAGCTGTCTGGCATCATACCGGAGCCTGATTCTCCGTTTCGATTTGCCCGAATGCATGCCGAGATCGAGCGTAGGCTGGAGGCATCGGGAATGGCCTTCACGCATCTGCGCGCGGGCGAATTCATGCCGGCATATTTCCGGCAAGTGCCGTCGATCACCGGCAGGAGCGCGTCATTCCTGCCCATGGACGATGCGAAAATCGCCTCGATTGACGTTGGCGACATCACCGAAGTCGCCGCCGCCGCTCTGACGAACTCCGGACACGAGGGAAAAATCTACCCGCTCACGGGTCCCGAGGCTCTCACCATGGCGGAGGTCGCCGAGAAGCTCTCCGCTGTCACTGGAAAACAAATCCGGTACGTAAACCTCACTCCAGAAGATGCCAAAAAAGCTCAGCTTGCAGCCGGAGTGTCCCCTTACCTCGCCGATGCGCTAGCCGAACTGTTTGCTGAACGGCGCAAGGGCAAGGAGGCGAACGTATCATCCGCGGTACAGATGATTCTCGGCCGGCCGCCGATCAGTTTTGACGCGTTTGCAAAGCGCAATGCCGCAATCTTCCGCGGTGAACAACCACCTCCAAAAATCTAAGGAGCGGCGCATGAAACACTTTATGATCAAGTATCGGTTCGCGAACGGAACTAAGACGGAGTGGCATCAAGCCATCGCCCAATTTATTTCTGCCTTGAACGACGATCCTGATCTAAAGGGGAAAATCTCCTATCGCTGCATGAAAATCCGCGACGACGAGGCCTACTACCATTTCGCCACGGCCGCAGATGATCAGGCCATCAAGGTCCTTCAGCAGCGGGAGTATTTCAAACGCTACACGGAAGCAACAAAACACGTTGCCGGCGGAGACGTTGTGGTTTCTCCGCTGGAGATTATCGCCGAAACCGCGCATCTGCCGCCCCTCCCACGACCCTCCCCCGCAAGCGCAGGGTAATCGCACTGGCCGCGGCCATCAGCTTTCCCCGCTTAGCCGCTGCGCCCTCAAAATTCGAGGTCGCCGGGACAAGCCGGGCGATGCTCACCCGCGGCGACCGGGCGATCAGTCGGCGCCCATCAAGTAGCGTTTCGCCAGCACCTTGCCCTCCTCGACCGCCGGCTGGTCGAATGGATCGACGCCCAGGAGATGCGCCGTCACGATGGTCTCGAGCATGAAATGCATCATGAGTTCGCCGAGGCTCGCCTCATCGAGGCGATCAAGATGGATGGTGCGTACCGGGCAGCCATTCCTGGCAAGCGTCTCGGCAGTGGCGCGGCCCTCGGCGGCAACGAGGTCGCCGATGGTTTTGCCGCCGAACCCCGGCTCTCCGGCCGCTGCCGCGAGCGCGGCGTCGATGCGGGGACCGCGCCCCCCGGCCGCAACGGTAATGACGGTGAACAGCTTGTCGCGCGGCCCGCCGATGAAGAGCTGTAGCTGGCTGTGCTGGTCGACCGGGCCGAGCGCTGCAATCGGCGTGGTGCCCTTGCGGTCCTTGCCGAGGCTTTCGGCCCAAAGCTGAACATACCAGTGGGTGAAGCGCTCAAGCCGGTCCGCATAAGCCATCAGCACCGTGATCGATTTTGCCCTGGTTGCGGCGAGCGCGACGCCGAGAGCCCCCCCGACTGCGGCGGGGATTTGGTCCGGGTTCGCTCCGGCAAGGATTGGCGCAAGCGCCGCCGCCGCGCCGCGGCGTACCGCTGCGATGTCGAGCCCGGCGATCGCGGCCGGCAGCAGGCCCACATTGGTCAGCACCGAGCAGCGGCCGCCGACGCCGGGGTGGTGGTCCAGCATGGCAACGCCATGCCCCGCGAGAAGGTCGCGCAGACCATTGCGCCGCCCCGAAACCGCGGGCTCGGTGATGCCGAAAAACAGCCGTGGCGTCTCTTTGGAAAGGCCGGCTGCCTGCACGGCGGATAACGCCGCGACGGTCTGCATCAGGGTTTCGCCGGTTCCGCCGGATTTTGAGACGGCAACGAAACGGGTGCTGGCGAGCGGCAGGCGCGCCAGCACAGCCGCGTAGGTATCGGGATCCAGATTGTCCATGAAGTGCAGACGGGGGCCGTCGCGCAGCGATCCGAGCCCGGGCACGTCGTGATCGGCGAGTTGCACCAACGTCTGCCCACCGAGGCTGGAACCGCCGGTGCCCAGAAACACGATATCGGACGCGCCCTCCGCGATGCGTCGGGCAGCATCGTCGATGCCGGCGAGGTCGCTCCTCTGCTCGGGCAGCCGCAACAGCGGCAGCCCGCCGTCGGCATGCCGCGCCCCGATCCATCTCAGAGCCTCGCCGGCGCGCGCCAAGCTCTCCGCCAGCGCCGCCTCCGGCACGCCCTCACGGCCGATGTGCGCTTCGCGCGCATGTTCAATTGATTGGGTCACGCCCATGTGATGCTAAGCGGATTCGATTGGGGTTGAATTAAATGCCTGCGTTGTCGCCACGCTTTGTTTCAGCGAGACGCACGTCGACGCACGGATGTAGAACAATCGGGCTGACCGGAGCAAGCCCACGCCCACAGAGATTCGAGGTGCCGCAACCCGATCGGAATCGGCGCCAGTCAGCCGCAACTCAACCGCAACTCAACCGCCCTTGGCAGGCGCCATGTGCGGCTTGCCGACCACCGTGATCAGCATGCTGGCTTCAAGCAGGCGCTTGGCGACCCGTTTGACGTCCGCCATGGTCACGGCGTCGACGAGACCGTTACGCTTGTCGATATAGTCGATGCCGAGGTCCTCAAGCTGGATCTGCACCAGCTGCTCGGCGACCTTCGTCGACGTATCGAAGCGCAAACCGTACGACCCCGTCAGGAACGATTTCGCCTTGGCAAGTTCTTCCTCGGTCGGACCGGATTGCGCGAGCTTTCGGATCTCGGCCTGCATCACGTCCAGAGCCTGATCGGTGCGATCGGACCGGGTCGCGGTGCCGCTCAGGAACAGCGCCGTGTAGTCGAGCGGCATCACGGCGCTGTAGACCGAATACGCAAGACCGCGCACCTCGCGCACTTCCTTATAGAGCCGGGAGGAAAATGCGCTGCCTCCCAGGATATGGTTCAGCACGAAAGCCGCCATGAAATCCGGGTCCTTGCGCAGGATGCCGGCCCCCCCGATGATCAGCACGGATTGTGGCACGTCGAGATCGATCGCGATTTTTTGTCCCAGTCCTTGCGGGCTTGCACTGGCGACCGGCGACAGCGCGCTCCGTGCCGGCAGACTGCCGAACACCCGATCGATCAGCGTTCCGGCAGTTGCCGCATCGATGTTACCGACGATGCCGATCTTGAGGTTGTCACGGGCGAATACTTTCCGTGCGAAGGCCCGCACATCTTCGGCCGTGATAGTCGGAACCGATTCCAGGGTGCCGCGCGGTGGACGCGCATAGGGGTGGCCGGCGAAGGCAGTCGCCCACCACCGCTGGCTGGCAAGCTCGTTCGGGCTTGTGGTCGCTCGCCGCAACCCCGATAGGGTCTGCTCGCGTATGCGGTCCATGTCTTCCGCGTCGAAACGGGGCGCCGTCAGCGCAAGCTTCAGCAGGTCGAACGCTTCATCCTGATTCTCGGTCAGGGTGCGCAGCGACCCGGACACATAGTCGCGGGTCGCCGTAAAGCCGATCTCGATCGCCTTGGCTTCGAGTCGTTCGTGGAAGCTCTTTGAATCGATGTCTCCGGCGCCTTCGTCCAGCAACGCCGCCGTCATGGTGGCGACACCCGCCCTTTCGGGCGGATCCTGGGTTGCGCCGCCCTTGAAAGCGAAATCAAAGGCGATCAAGGGCACTGAAGGTTCGTACACCAGCCAAGCCACGATTCCGCCCGGGCTGACGATGCGTTCGATCTTGGTGGCGCCGGCAGAAAGCGGAAACGCCGTGAGCGCGCCCACGAGCACGAGCGCGCTCAAAATAGCGCGCCGCAGACAAAGTCGAAGAGCTGGGCTCACGAGCGCTTCTCCTGATTTCCGGGCAGTTCCTTGACCAGATAGCCGGTCACCGACCGGCGCTTGTCAAGCCACGTGCGCGCGGCGTTCTGCACCGCCTCAAGCGTCACGGCGCGCAGCCGCGCGGGCCAGGAGGTGATCGTTTCGGCGCTGCCGCCCGAAGTCAAAGCGGCCCCATACCAGCGCGCCATAGTTGCCTGATTGTCCGCTGCGTAGACCGCGTCCGCGATCAGGCGCGTCCTTGCGCGCTCAAACTCAGCGGCCGTGATGCCGCTTTCGGCGATCCTGGCGATGACAGCATCAACTGCCCCCGCGACAGTCTCGAACGTGACGCCCGGCAGCGGACTTGCAAACACCCCGAAGCGGGTCTCATCCAGCGCAGTCCCTTGATACCAGCCGCCGGCTCCGGTCGCGATGTGCTGCTCGACCACCAGGGCGCGGTAGAGCCGGCTGGTTTCGCCGGCTCCGAGTACCTGGGCGAGAATTTCGAGCGCTTCCGATTCTCCGGGCTTGGCGGTGCTTGACGACGGCACCAGATAGCTGCGTTGGAGGCTCGGCTGGGCGACGCGGGCGTCCGCCATCGTCAGCTGGCGCACCGCGACTGGAATCGGCTCCTGCGGCCGCATGCGCGCACGGACTTCCACGACCCGCGCCACCTTGCCGTAGGTCTTCTCGGCGAGGGCCTTGACCTCATCTGCAGTGACATCGCCGGCGACCACCACCACGGCGTTGTTGGGCGTGTAGAAGCGGCTGTAGAACGCGAGCGCATCTTCGCGGTTGAGCTTCTCGATTTCCTGGCGCCATCCGATCACCGGCCGTCCATAGGGATGGTTGAGGAAGAGCGCCGCCGCGACCTGTTCGCCGATTCGCGCGTCTGGACTGTTAGCGACCCGCATGTTGAATTCCTCGAGCACGACGTCGCGCTCGGGCAGTACATTTTCGTCGGTGAGAACAAGGCCGGTCATGCGATCCGCTTCGAACTCCATCACCAGCGGCAGATACTCCTTGGCAATGCGCTGGAAATAGGCAGTGTAGTCCGCCGTCGTGAAGGCGTTCTCCTGCCCCCCGATGGTGGCAAGCGCCTGCGAGAATCGCCCGGCCGGATTCTTGGCAGTGCCCTTGAACATCAGGTGCTCAAGAAAATGGGCGAGGCCCGACTTACCGGGCGTTTCGTCCGCGGACCCGACCTTGTACCAGATCATGTGAGTCACGACGGGGGTGCGGTGATCCGGTATCACCACCACCTCAAGTCCATTGGGCAGCGTAAAATTCGCTATCTTGGGCCCTTCCGCGGCAGCGTTGCCGATTTGAAACGCGAGTGCGAGCGCCGCGACGGCGCCGATCAGACCGCCTGCCCGCAGAGAGTAGCGTGCCGCGGTTGCGGCCAACGTGAAGACCATGGTTATAGATCCCGAGCCCCCCAGGGGCGGATGACAGGCAATCATCTGCTGACTAAACCGCAGCGCGTTGATCCGGACGCCGTGAAACCTGGAACTGCGGCGCGGCGACACTGCATCAATCTCATTTGTCGACGGTTTCAACTTGGCGATCTGTCGGTCCTCGTTGTTGGGCCTTGGCCTTATCGGCTTCGGCTTTGGCGTTGATGCCATACGGCTGAGACGCGGACGGGGTTCGGTAGCCGGTCGGCGGGTCGGTCAGCGAATTACGGGCTGGCTCACGCGCGAATTTGGCGGTCTCGATCTCCTTTTCCCCAGTGAAGGTTTTGCTGAGGCCAATGATGCCGCTCCAAAGCCCTCCCGTATAACCGAGCTGGCTCGGTGTCATTTCAGGCGAATGGTCCGGGCCGTCGCCTGCTTTCATCGCCGGCTTGTCGGTCCGGCCCGCCGCCAATTCGCTCGGCTTGAGCGGATCCCCTTCCTTGTAGGGATCAATGGGCTTGCGTTCCGCCCTCGCCTTGCGTTGGGCAGCGCGTTTCTTTTCGTCCGGGTCGACCGGCCAGGCAGGGTTGTTCGCCGCGAGCGAGCCGGCCGCGACTGGCGGCGGCAGATTGCGGCTCGGCGGCACCACCAGCGGCGGCCGCTCCTTGTATTCGATGCCCGCCTCCTGGCCGTTGCGAAGCCCGAGGCCGCGCAATAATCCCTTGATAAACTTGGTGTCCGGCAGGTCGTCGTCGTCGTCATCAGCGGCAAGGACAGCGGTGCCGCCGGCAATCACCAGGACGATGCCGAAAGCTGCACATAACGCGGCACGGGAGAATTTACGGTTTCGCTTTTCTTGAGGCATGCCATTTTCCCATCGTGGGCTACCCCCATCCTACCCTCCCCGCGTGCGGGGAGGGTAGGATGGGGGGGTAGCGTCACATCGTTACAGGCGGTACCGAAGCCATGACTCACGAACGACTCACGAACACTACACCGAATCACGGCCCTGTCGAAGTCGTTGCCTTGCGACTTTCAGTTCCGTAAGGCCCCTCTACACGTCTATCGTGTTATATCAGGGCACTTTTGCGGCGTCTTGCAAGAATAAAGATTCGTAAACGAGCCCGATCACGCCGGCAACGATTGCCACATCGGCGATATTAAAGACATACCACTCGAAGGTCCAGGTCGGCGCGGTGATGTGAAATAGGACAAAATCCATCACGGCGCCATGCACTGCGTGATCGATCGCGTTGCCGATCGCGCCGCCCACGATCAGCCCAAGCGCCAAGCCTACGAGGCGCGAACGGGTTCGCGCCAGCCAGATCAGGAGAAGCGCGACCGCGCTCACCTTGAGGCCAAGCAGCACCCATTGCCACAGCGGATCGGTCTGCTGGAACAGCCCGTAG
>WNGJ01007793.1_pt1 | contig 11406 bp, 6 predicted proteins | sample 5400611 | NCBI WGS metagenome assembly WNGJ01 (sample SAMN13153375, study PRJNA577476) | soil metagenome | isolation source: 40 cm soil or saprolite under Garry oak tree replicate 1 | place: USA:California | collected 2016-06-15 | reverse complement strand
CTCCTCAAGCTCCGGAGGGGGCGCAAAGCCCCCGCGCGAAATGCCTACGCGGTCAATCGTGACGCGTCTGAGCTGGGGAGGTCTCGCGCGCAGAAGGCACCGGCCTCAGCTCAGCCTGGCCCGATGCATGTCATCTATATGTACGTGGCTGCGGGCTGCCGCGCGGCCGATCCCACGGACAGCCACGTACAGGCCCGCTGCAGGAGCCAGGAAACACCCAAACCCGCAGGCAGAAGCACTGGCCGCAATGGTCCCTTCCAGTCAGGACGCATACGCGCGGACCCCAACCAGGCTCCCGCCACACACCCCAGGACATCTGAACACACCCACAGGCTCTAGCAGCCCCCATCCACCTCCCGTCTACCCCTGATGTACCTTTCATGTACTTCTCACGGACTCCGTACCACTCCACAACGTCGGCGACCCGCCCAGATCACGCTCCCGGTGAGCGGCCACGCGCCACCCGGCTATAGCCCCGTGCGCTGGCAAAGATAACCACAGGTACGCTCTCCCTCACCTCGCACGCCCCAGGTGTCCGGGGAAACGACTACGAGGGACTGTAAGACTTTACAGAGCCAACTCGGCCGACCGATCGCTGCCCTGGCGCCCGTAAGAGACCGCGCAAGAGGCCAATGGTGAGAGGCGCCACACCAGGGAGCACTGACATTTCGTGTCGTTTCCACTGACATTGTCGTGACGCTCAACAATGACCTACCCCCGTCGGCTTCTACTTTGGCTCGGGTCCGTGGGTAGTTCCCGCTCGGCCCGCTGCTGGAGGTGTTCACGTTGCCGCTGGTGAACGTCTTCGTCCGAGCAGAAACCGGTGCCGCTGCGCTTGAGGCATAGCAGGCCGAGCAGCGTGCCATCCGGCCCGACAACGGCAAGTCGGCGACGGTTGGCCGCGATCATCTGCTGCAGTGCGGTATCCGCCGACGCCGTCGGCGTGGTCACCCGCCCGCTCAGACGGCCAAGCCGCGCAGCGGGCGCTGAATCGGTCGCCTCCGGGCCGAGGTCGGCACGGTCGAGTACGGTGAGCAACCGGGTACCGGACATGATCAGGACGGCGTGCACGTGATCGTCGGCGAAGAGCTGACGAACGTCGCCAACGGTGCTGTCCTCATGACAGAGTTTCGGGTGGCGCACCATCACGTCAGCGACGGTTTCCATGTAGTTCGCGTCGGCCTCGGTAATCAGCGCTGCGGTCACGGCAGCTTCTTCTCCGTGGTCATGTCGTAGGTTGGCGCCGTGCCGGGGACGGCGCTGGCGATCCGGATGAGGGTTCGTGCGGATGGCGGACGAGCCGGGCGAGGAACGCGGCGGCGACCAGCGCCCATGCGGCGACGGCGACCCAGAGCATGAACCGGGCGAGGGGTTCCATGAATGCCAGGTGGGCTGCTTTCCCGAACGTCAGGGTGGCGACGCTGTACATGCCGAGGGGGAAGACGACGCTCCACAGCGTGGGCTCGTAGCTGAGCGGCCAGTGCCGCCGGACGTGCCGCCACAGGCCGAGGATGATCAGCAGCGGGATCCACCAGGTGCCGAACGCCCACAGGGCGAAGGTGAATCCCTCGGTGAAGCTGGCGGTCGCCCGGATGACCGGGATATCGGCGGGGAGAGCGAGGTCCCGGGCGCCGGCCAGGACGGAGATGGCGGTGGCGCCCATCAGGATCCAGTACGGCGGGCCGAGGGTGGCCGGGGTCATGGGGACGGTCAGCCAGCGCAGCAGGATCAGCGTGACGATCATCAGGTAGAGCAGCAGCCCGACGCACCACAGCCCGGCGGCGACCGGGGCGAGCAGCGTGGTCTGTGAGGGCCAGGCCGGGACGAGGATCGCCGCCGTGATGGACAGGGATTGCGTGGCGACGATCCACAGCAGCCAACTGCCGTTGACGCCGCCGAGGACCGAGTCGTGGGCCCGGGTGAGCAGCAAACTGGCGGGCACGCCGTAGGTCAGCACCAGCCACACGGCGGCGGCCAGGGCGCCCAGGATGGCGGTGGCCAGCGGGTGCCCGGCCACTGCGAGCCGGACGCCGAGCACGTCCAGCCCGGCGGTGATGGTGAAGAACCCGAACACCCGGTCCGGCGCCCGGATGTCGGCGGCGACATTGGGGCGGAAGAACACGAGCCGGGCGGTCAGCGCCGCGCTCAGCACGACGAGGCCGGCCGCGGCGGCGGCCAGCAGCGTCCGGGACAGCCAGGACGGCCCGAGCAGGAACGTCCCGTCCGAGATGATCCCGGTGGCCATGACGAACGCGAAGTAGCCGGGGTGCAGGTCGCGGACTGCCGTGGCTGCCCGGCTCTCAGCTCGTGCCTGGGCGTCGGCTTCGGTGCTCACAGCGGCGGTTGTTCCCGGATCACCGGCGGCCTAGTAGGGGACGCCGATCTTGCGCCAGCGGCGGCCGCTGGTGCCGGGTTCGGCGGGATGGGCGGCGACGCGGCTGCGGAAGACGATGTAGGGCCGCCACAGGTACCACAGCGGGACGGACCAGGCGTGGACCAGGCGGCTGAACGGCCACACTGCCCAGATCAGCCAGGCGGACGCGGCGTGCACCTGGTAGACGACCGGCGCGTTCGCGATCGCGGTGACGTCGGGGGAGCCGCTGAACAGGCCGCGGAACCAGGGCGCGACGGTAGTGCGGTAGTCGTAGCCGTGGCCGAGCAGGTTGACGAACAGGGTCGGGATGATCCCGGTGACGATGATGACCAGCAGCAGGATCAGCGCAACGTAGTCGACCGGGCTGGTGGTCGCCCGCACCCGGGGGACCAGCAGCCGGCGCCCGGCCAGGATCACTACCCCGGTGATGATCAGCACGGCGGCCAGCGTTCCGGCGGCGGCGGAAAACCACCGGTAGGCGGTCTCGGGGATGCCGATGGCATGGGTCCAGCGTTCGGGAATCAGGACGCCGATCACGTGGCCGCCGATGGCGGCGAAGGTGCCGTAGTGGAAGATGGGGGATCCCCATTTGAGCAGGCGGCGTTCCTGGAGCTGGGTGGACCGGCTGGTCCAGCCGAACTGGTCGTACCGCCACCGCCAGATGTGCCCGACGACGAAGATGCCGAGCGCCAGGTAGGGCAGGGCCACCCAGATGAAGATCTGCCAGGCGCTGGTGTTGCTCATCGGGAGATCTCCGTTCCGGTCAGGTACCCGGGCGGGGCGAACGGCTCCAGGCCGACCTCTTCGGCCGGCGGTCCGGAGTCCCAGAATTGCCGCACCAGGGCCTGGTCTGGCCGGCGCAGCGCGGGAAGCTGGGCGCAGACCGCCTCGATAATGTCGGCGTAGGGCGACGGGGCCTCCCGCAGCGCCCGCAGTAGGAGTTCCAGGTCGGCGCGGTGCGCGCGGAGTAGCTTCTCGCCGCGCGGGTGCAGGGCCGCGAAGTCGAGGACCATCGGCAGGTAGTCTGGCAGTTCGCTGCCGGTCGGCTCGAACCCGGCAGCCCGGTAGGCGGCTTTGAAAGCGAGCATGGCCATGCCGCGCTTGCGGGTGTCCCCGTACCGGTAGTAGGTCAGGTACAGCGCGCACTGCCGGCGCAGGTCGAAGGTGGCCACGTAGTGCTGGGCGACCTCAGATGGCGGCGTTTCCCGCAGCCAGCCGAGGAACCGGCCGAGCGGGGCCGCGCATGGGCGCGGCAGCCGTGCCGCCTCGGCCTCGAGCACGCCGAGGCCGTCGAACAGCGCGGCTGTGGGGTATTGCAGCAGCACCGAGGCCAGCTTGTACGGGTCGGCGGTCATGACTGAGCCCGGGGGGACAGGTTGAGGTGGAGCCGCCCGTCGCCGTCGCGGAACTCCTGGGCGGCTGGGGGGTGGTACTCCTCCGGGCCGCCGGGCTGGGTGCAGAACAGCTGCTCGTGCTGGGCCATCAGCCGTCCGGCGTCCTCGGCGTGCGCGGGCGGGATGACGTACCGCTCGCCGTACTTGGCGATCGCCAGCAGCCGGTACAGATCCGCGAGGTCGACCTCGGACGCGCCCACCGACTCGGCCAGCCCGTCGGGCACGCCGAGCCCGAGCTGTCCCGCACGCATCAGCGTGCGGACGGCGGCCAGGGTGCGGAGTACCCGCCGGACCGGGCCGGGGTCCCCGGCGGTGAACAGGTTCGCCAGGTACTCACAGGGCACGCGCAGCGCCTCGATAGCTGCGAACACCTGGTCCGGGTCGGCGTCGTCGTACCCGGCGGCGTGCACCACGTCGGCGACCGGGGACAGCGGCGGGATGTACCACACCATCGGCAGCGTCCGGTACTCCGGGTGCAGCGGCAGCGCGACCCGGTGCCGGACGGCCAGGGCATATACCGGGGAGCGGCGCGCCGCATCCAGCCAGTCGGCGGGGATGCCCTGCCGTGCGGCCTCGGACTTAACGCCGGGATCCTCCGGGTCGAGGAAGACCGACAGCTGGGCATGGTAGAGGTCGCGAGGATCCGGTGTCGCGGCCGCGGCCAGCACCTTGTCGGCGTCGTAGAGGAACAGCCCCAGATACCGCAGCCGGCCGACGCAGGTTTCCGAGCAGATCGTCGGCTGGCCGGCCTCGATCCGGGGGAAGCACAGCGTGCACTTTTCCGCCTTGCCGGTGCGGTGGTTGAAGTACACCTTCTTATAGGGGCAGCCCGACACGCAGAACCGCCAGCCGCGGCAGCGGTCCTGGTCGACCAGCACGATGCCGTCCTCTTCCCGCTTGTACATCGCGCCGGACGGGCAGGACGCGACGCAGGACGGGTTGAGACAGTGCTCGCAGATGCGCGGCAGGTAGAACATGAACACCTGCTCGAAGGCCAGCTTCACCTGATCGTTCAGCCCGGCGAGGTCGGGGTCGGCGGCGGCGTGACCTGGCCCGCCGGCCAGGTCGTCGTCCCAGTTGCTGCCCCACTTCATCTCCATGTCCCGGCCGGTCAGCGCGGAGATCGAGTGCGCGCTGGGATTCGGGGTGCCCAGCGGGGCGTTGAGCACCGTCTGGTAGTCGTAGGTCCACGGGTCGCCGTAGTCATCGATCGTCGGCAGGTCGGGGTTGTAGAAGATGGACAGCAGCCGCCGCAGCCTTCCCCCGCTCCTCAGCTGGAGCCGGCCCTTGCGGTCCAGCGTCCAGCCGCCCTTCCACTGGTCCTGGTCCTCATACCGTCTCGGGTAGCCGAGCCCGGGTTTGGTCTCCACGTTGTTGAAGTACACGTACTCCAGGCCCGGCCGGTTGGTCCAGGTCTGCTTGCAGGTCACCGAGCAGGTGTGGCAGCCGATGCACTTGTCCAGGTTCATCACCATCGCCATCTGCGCCTTGACCCGCATCAGAACTCCACCTCCTGGGCGCGGCGGCGGATCACGGTGATCTCATCGCGCTGGTTGCCGGTCGGCCCGTAGTAGTTGAAGCCGAACGACAGCTGCCCGTACCCGCCGATCATGTGGGTGGGCTTGATCACCACCCGGGTCAGCGAGTTGTCGCCGCCGCCGTGCCAGCCGGAGATCTCCGACTTGGGGGTCATCAGGTGCCGGTCCTTGGCGTGGTACATGAACACCGTGCCCTGCGGCATCCGGTGGCTCACGACGGCCCGGCAGGCGACCACCCCGTTGCGGTTGTACGCCTCGATCCAGTCGTTGTCGGTCACCCCGATGACGGCGGCGTCCTCCGGGCTCATCCAGGTCACCGGCCCGCCGCGGAACAGCCGCAGCATGTGCACGTTGTCCTGGTATTCCGAATGGATCGACCACTTCGAGTGCGGGGTGAGGTAGCGCACCGTGATCTCGGGCCGGCCCTCCTCGCGGGCCCCCTGCTCGCCGAAATGCCGCACGTAGTCCAGTGGCGGGCGGTAGGCCGGCAGTCCCTCGCCGTACTCGCGGATCCAGTCGTGGTCGAGGAAGAAGTGCATCCGCCCGGTCAGCGTGTGCCACGGCTTCTTCCGCTCCACGTTGACGACAAACGGCGAATAGCGGCGCCCGCCGGTCTCGCTGCCGGACCACTCCGGGCTGGTGATGACCGCGCGGGGCTGGACCTGGATGTCGGCGAAGGAGATCTGCTCCCCCGAGCGTTCCTCGGCGAGGTCGGCGAGCGGCATCCCGGTGCGTTTTTCCAGCTCCCGCCAAGCCTGCATTGCGACCTGCCCGTTGGTGGTGCCGGACAGGGCCAGGATCGCCTCGGCCAGGTGGACGTCGCGGGCCAGCGACGGGCGCCCGCTGGCCACCCCGCCGCGTACCGTGCCGTTCGCGCGGCGCAGGTAGTCCACCGCGGCCGCCGGCACCCAGGTGACGCCCTTGGTGGTGGTGCCGAGGGTGTCGGTCAGCGGGCCGACCGCGGCCATCTTCTCCGCGGTCGCCGGGTAGTCCCGCTCGATCGTGACCAGCCGCGGCATGCTCACGCCGGGCACCGGCTCGCATTCGCCGGCCTTCCAGTCGCGCACCGCCCCGCCCGGCTGCGCCAGCTCATCGGGGGTGTCGTGCATGAGCGGGGCGGCGAGCACGTCGGTGCGCTTGCCCAGGTGGGTCCGGGCCAGCCGGGAGAACTCTGCGGCGATCATCGTGAACGCGTCGAAGTCGGTGCGCGCCTCCCACGGCGGCGCGATGGCCGGGTTGAACGAGTGCACGAACGGGTGCATGTCGGTGGTGGAGATGTCGTGCTTCTCATACCAGGTGGCGGCGGGCAGCACGATGTCGGCGTAGGTGCAGCTGCTGGTCATCCGGAAGTCGATGGTGGTGAGCAGGTCCAGCTTGCCGCGCGGCGCCTGCTCGCGCCAGGCCACCTCGGCGGGGCGCAGGTGCGGCGGGGACTCCTGCGCGCGCACCGCGTCGTCGGTTCCCAGCAGGTGCCGCATGAAGTACTCCATGCCCTTGCCGGATGAGCCGAGGACGTTGGCGCGCCAGATCGTCATCACCCGCGGCCAGTTCGCCGGCGCGTCCGGGTCCTCCCCGGCGAACCGCAGCCGGCCTTCGGCCAGTTCCCGGACGATGTAGCCGGGGACTGGAACCCCGGCCCGTTCGGCTTCATCACACAGGTCCAGCGGGTTACGGCCGAACGCCGGGTGCGACGGGGTCCACCCCAGCCGGGACGCCTGGGCCAGGCAGTCCGCGAACGTGCGCCCGGCGAACAGGCCGCGGCCGAGCGGGCTGGCCAGTTCGGCCGCGCCGAAGCTCTCGTACCGCCACTGGTCGGTGTGCAGGTAGAAGAACGAGGTCCCGGTCATGTGCCGGGTCGGGCGCTGCCAGTCCAGCGCGAACGCCAGCGTCGACCAGCCGGTGAACGGGCGGACCTTCTCCTGGCCGACGTAGTGCGCCCAGCCGCCGCCGTTCACCCCCTGGCACCCGCACAGCATGATCAGGGTGAAGAAGGTCCGGTAGATCTGGTCGGAGTGATACCAGTGGTTGGTGCCCGCCCCCATGGCGATCATCGACCGGCCGCGGGACAGCTCGGCGTTCCGCGCGAACTCCCGCGCCACCCGGGCCGCCGCGGCCGCCGGCACGCTGGTGATCGGCTCCTGCCAGGCCGGCGTGCCGGGGGTGCCCGCGTCGTCGTACCCGGCCGGCCACTCGCCGGACAGCCCATCCCTGCGCACCGCGTACTGCGCCATCAGCAGGTCGAACACCGTCGTCACCAGGCGTCCCGCCACCCGCGTCACCGGCACCCCGCGGCGCACCACCGCCCCGCCCTCGGTCTGGCCGGTGTCGAACCGCGGCAGGTCCACCGGCACCGCCTCGTCATGCCGCCCGTATAGGGTCAGCACCGGGTCGGTCCCGCCCAGATCGAGGTTCCACCGGCCCAGCCCGGACTTGGTGAACCGGAAGCCCAGGGTCCCGTTCGGCGCGAACGGTTCCCCGGTGGCCTCGTTCAGCATGATCGTCTTATGCGCGACGCCCTCGGTGGTGTCGCCGAGATCGGCGGCGGTGAGGAAGCGGCCGGGGACGTAGGCGTCCCCCCGCTGTTCCAGGGTCACCAGGAACGGCGCGTCGGTGTAAGTCTTGACGTAATCGGTGAAGTACGGCACCTGCCGGTCGCGGAAGAACTCGGCCAGGATCACGTGGCCCATCGCCATCGCCAGCGCGCCGTCCGTGCCGGGCGCCGCCGCGAGCCAGTCGTCGGCGAACTTGGTGTGATCGGAATAGTCCGGGGAGACCACGACCACCTTCTGGCCCCGGTAGCGGGCCTCGGTCATGAAGTGCGCGTCCGGGGTGCGGGTGATCGGCAGGTTGGTGCCCCAGATGATCAGGTAAGAGGAGTTCCACCAGTCCCCGGACTCCGGTACGTCGGTCTGGTCGCCGAACACCTGCGGGGACGCGCACGGCATGTCCGCGTACCAGTCGTAGAACGACAAGATCGTCCCGCCGATCAGCGACAGGAACCGGGTGCCCGCCGCGTACGACACCTGCGACATCGCCGGGATCGGGGAGAACCCCACCACCCGGTCCGGGCCGTAGGCCCTGACCGTGTGCACGTGCGCGGCGGCGATCAGCTCGGTCACCTCGGGCCAGGCAGCGCGGACGAACCCACCCTTGCCGCGGGCCTTCTTATACCGGGCGGCCTTGTCTGGGTCGGAGGTGATCTCCGCCCACGCCTCCACCGGGTCGCCGAGCCGCGCCCGTGCCTCCCGCCACAGCTCCAGCAGCGGGGCGCGGACATAGGGGTAGCGCACCCGTGAGGGGGAGTAGGTGTACCAGGAGAACGACGCGCCGCGCGGGCAGCCCCGCGGCTCGTACTCGGGCATGTCCGGGCCGGTCGACGGGTAGTCGGTCTGCTGGGTTTCCCAGGCGATGATGCCGTCCTTGACGTACACCTTCCACGAGCACGACCCAGTGCAGTTCACCCCGTGGGTGGACCGGACGACCTTGTCGTGCCGCCACCGTTCCCGGTAGAACTCCTCCGCGCCGCGGCCGCCCTTGCGGTGCACCTCACGGAAGTCCGGGCTCGGCGTCCCGCCCGGGATGAAGAACTGCGCCTTGCGCAGCAGCTGCTCGACCGGCTTCCCGGCCGGCACCAGGGGCGCCAGCAGGTCACCGCTGGTGTTGCCGGGCTTGGTCAGGTCCTGCCCGTCATGCGTGATCGTGTGCTGTGCAATCGGCTCGGCCACATGACCCCCTTGTCAGTCCGGCGACCGTGGCGTATCCATGCCGTCATTTCCCCCGGCGTCTTTCGCCGCTGTACGCGTTGCGCGGCCACCGTAGCGGTGCCGGCTTGCAGCTTCCCTGCAACTTGCAGGCCTCGTGCTTGTCTCAGCGTTGCTGGCAGTGTGGGCAGGAGTTCGTCGTGCGGCCCGGGCGGGTCAGCGGCCGGCGAGTTCGCGTAGCCGCGGCACCAGGATCAGGTAGCCGCCGGCCCGGGCCTGGTCCAGGGCGGCCGCGGCGGTCGCACGGCACGCCTGGTTGTGGCCCTGGCTGGCGAGGAGCTCGGCGTGTGCCCACCGGGCCTCGTGGCGGGTGAGCGGGGTTCCGCCCTCAAGGGCGGCCTGGACGTGCGGTGCGGCCTCGCCGGGCCGTTCCTGGGAGGCCAGGAGGGCGCCGATCCGGGCCGCTGCCCAGGCGCGGAACAACGGGATGCCGTCGGCGGCCTGCAGCGAGCGGCGGTAGGCGGTTTCGGCGCGGCCGGGCAGCCCTGCAGCCTCGCAGGCGATGCCCAGGCCGCGGTGCGCGGCGGCGGTCCATTCCGCGTGCCCGATGCGGTCGGCGATGCCCGCTGCTTTCTCCGCCGCTTCGATCGCCTCGCCGGCCCGGCCGAGGATGGCCAGGGCCTCGGCGCGGTGCCACAGGCATTCGGCCTCGACGGCCGGGTGGCGGGCGGCGCGGGCCCAGGCGAGGGTCTCGTCGATCTCCGCGAGGCCGTCGGCGGTGCGGCCGAGGAAGGCCAGGGTGTGGCCGCGGGTGGCGCGCGGGCTCCACAGCCGCAGCAACTCGCGCGGGGTGACCGGCAGGTGGGCGAGCCGGTCCAGTTGATCGGCGGCGTCGTGCAGCCTGCCGCCGATGAAGCATTCCATCGCCCGCCAGTACAGCAGGCGGGCGCTGCCGCGGCTGTCACCGGCCTGGTCCAGCAGCCGGGCCGCCCGCCGCACCCGGTGCCGGGCGCGGGCCAGGTTCCCGCCGGTCAGGTCGATGATCGCGGCCGCGGCGAGGGCCTGGCCGAGGGCGGCGGGCTGGTCGCCGGCTTCGGCGATCGCGAGTTCCGCGAGCTTGCTGCCGCGGGCTGGGTCGGCGGTCCTGGCGTCCAGGATGGCTAGCTGAGCCAGCACCTGGGACCGGGCGGCGGGATCGTCGAGGCTGTCCAGCGCGGCGCTGAAGTCGGCGCGGGCCGCGGTGAGCCGGCCGGCGCGGCGGCGGGCCTCGCCGCGCGCTTCCATCAACGCCGCCCGGATGTCGCCGCCCGGGTCAAGCGACAGGCCGGCCTCGGCCAGGCGCGTCGCCTCGCGGTCGCAGATCCGGTCCAGCTGGCGGCGTGCGGCGGCCGCGTAAGCCGTGGCGGCCCTGTCGGTGTCGCCGCTGGCGGCCAGGTGGCGGGCGGCCTCGGCCGGGTCAGTGCCGCATTGCCGCAGCGCCTGGGCGAGCAGGGCGTGGCACCGGGCGGTTTCGGCGGGGCGCATCGTGGCGCTGACCGCCTGGCGGGCTAGCCCGTGGCCGAGCGCCCAGCCCTGCGGTCCCGGGCCGGCTAGCCCGGCGCTGCCCAGTCCTTCCAGGGTGTCCAGCGCGGAATGCAGGCCGGTGCCGCTCGCGGCGGCCAGCAGCGCTGGCGGTGCGGGGCGGCCCAGCAGGGCGAGCAGGCCCAGCATGTCCCGCCACCGGGCGGGCAGCCCGGCCAGCCGGTTTCCCGCGGCCTGCCCGATCCCTGCGGCGACGATGCTCGCGGCCGCTGAGGTGTCGCGGCCCGGCCGCAGCCGCCACCTGCTGTCACTGTCGCGGGTGATTGCCCCTTGCCGGGCCAGGGCGGCGATGACCTCGGTGACGGTGAACGGGGTTCGGCCGGCCTGCCGGAGGATGGCCTCGGCCAGCAGCTGGTCGCTGAACAGGCCCCTGATGACACGGGCTGGCAGCGGCCCGAGCGTGATGCTGGTCATCTGGGGGGCCGGCAGGCCGAGTGCCTCGGCGGGGCCGAAGCCAGGGTTGGCGTCTGGCCGGTATGCGGCCGTGAGGCTGACGCCGTCCAAGCGGCGCAGCAGCAGGCCCAGCAGGGTCAGACTGGCCGGGTCGGCCCACTGCAGGTCATCGGCCACGATCAGGCAGCGCGGCCGTGCCATGGCGGCGACGAGCCGGACCGCGCCTTGCAGGGCGAACGCGTGGCGGTTGTGCTCATCCACGCCGCCGAGGGCGGCAGCGGGCGGCGCGGCGAGGCCGGGCACCACCTCGGCCAGCGCGCAGGCCTCCGGCCCGGCCAGGACCGCCGCCACCGGTACCGGCAGGCGTTTACTGGCCTGGCTCAGCAGCCGGCCGGCCAGCGACCACGCCTCGCCCTGGTCCGGGG
>WNGJ01035108.1_pt1 | contig 11407 bp, 10 predicted proteins | sample 5400611 | NCBI WGS metagenome assembly WNGJ01 (sample SAMN13153375, study PRJNA577476) | soil metagenome | isolation source: 40 cm soil or saprolite under Garry oak tree replicate 1 | place: USA:California | collected 2016-06-15 | reverse complement strand
CGCCAAAAGCTGACGCTCCCGCCGGCTGGCGCAAGGCGACTTGCCATCCGCATACAACCTTAAAATGCCCCAGGAGGAAAATTCACCATGGCGACATCCAACAAGGTCATCATTACCTGCGCCGTGACCGGCTCGATCCACACGCCCACGATGTCGCCTCATTTGCCGATCACCCCGCAGGAGATCGCCGAAGCCGCGATCGGGGCCGCGGAGGCTGGCGCCGCAATCGTGCACCTGCATGCCCGCGACCCGAACACCGGAAAGCCGGACCAGCGCCCGGAGGCATTCGCCCCGTTCCTGCCGATCATCAAGCAGCGCTGCAACGCGGTCATCAATTTGACTTCGGGCGGCTCGCCGACCATGCGGGTCGAGGAGCGCGTGAAGCCGGCCGAAGTATTCAAGCCCGAGGTCGCGAGCCTCAACATGGGCTCGATGAACTTTGCGTTGTTCCCGATGCTCAATCGCTACAAAAGCTTCAAGTTCGACTGGGAGCAGCCTTACCTCGAAGGTACCCGCGACCTCATCTTTCGCAACACCTTCCGCGACATCGAATTCGTACTCAAGACGTGCCAGAACAACGACACCCGGTTCGAGTTTGAATGTTACGACATCGGGCACCTCTACAGTCTCGCGCATTTCCTCGAACGCGGTCTCGTCAAGCCGCCGCTGTTCGTGCAGTCGGTGTTCGGCATCCTGGGCGGCATCGGCACCCATCCGGAGGATGTGATGCACATGCGCCGCACCGCGGACCGCCTGCTCGGGCGCGAGAATTATCGATGGTCGGTGCTGGGCGCGGGGCGCAATCAGATGCCGATCGCCGCCATGGCGGCATCGATGGGCGGCAATGTGCGGGTAGGGCTTGAGGATTCGCTATGGATCGGCCCCGGCCAGCTTGCCGAATCTAACGCCCAGCAGGTGCGCAAGGCGCGCCAGATCATTGAAGGGCTGGGGCTGGAAATCGCAAGCCCTGACGAGGCACGGGAAATATTGTCGCTCAAAGGCGGCGACAAGGTCGCGTTCTGAAGTTTGGCGCGCCCAGTGGAGAGACTTCCGAACTCACAAGGATGTGTGCGTTGATTGCAACCGAGCAGCGCGTCCCTTTAGGCAGGGCGCGCTCTAAGCACTGCGCCTCGTTTTGATTTCGGCCTGGACATCAGCCATTCAAAATATGAGTCCTTTGCAACCTCGCTCTCGGTCGTCGTGATCTCTCGGCAATCGAGACATTGGTAGGTGCTGGGCATCAAAGGTCCGCCTGCGCGGATAAGCGTTAATGTTCCACGACAGAATGGGCACATGCGACGAAACCCCAAATCGCTCGCGCGACATCAATCGCGCTTCGCTTTCAGCCGCTCCGACCCTAATTGTGGCTGGTCCGTGGACGGAACTGTGGCCGCGAACACGAAATCTTACGAAAATTTTATTGTGTTGCATTTTTGGCACGCGTTAGAGCTGAGGAAATGCCGCACTGCGAAATCAACCCATCGGATCGGGTGGGGTAGGCACCAGCGGCAAAACATCGCCGGGAGAGAGCGCAATGCTTTCGCGGTATGGTTGTGGCATCCGCCGCGCCGGCCCTCCGACGCCCTCAAGGGTGCCGCCTGGAACTCGCGATCCGTTCATCATAGTTCGGTTTGCTTCCCCCCGCCGCTTCCATATGACGGAACGCGAAATAGTGGAAGGCAATTGCCGTCAGCCGATCGCGTCGAGCCGATAAAATCGCATTGCGGTATGAGCGAAGAGATCGGCCTTTTCTGCACTGCTCGCGCCTTTTGCCAGAAGCTTGCAGGCATTCCAAAAGATCGGATAGCTGTAGGAGCCCTTGTCGACCGGGAAGTTGCTTTCGAACATCGCGCGCGATGAGCCGAACGCCTCGATGCATGTCTCGACATAAGGGCGCCACGTCGCCGCCAGGGTTTCGGAGGACGGCGGCTCGGCCTGCTCATGAAATCCGAATCCGCCGAGGCGCATGCCGAGTCCGCCGAGCTTGACAAACACGTTGTGGCACGCGGCCAGTCCCCTGATCGATGTAGCCCAGTGGGAAAGCGCCTCTTTGTGGTTGCCGCTGTACGCACCGATTCCGATCGGCCCGCCGACGTGGTTGAGCACGATCATCACGTCAGGGAATGTGCGCGCGAGATTGGCAAGTTCGCCAATTTGGGGATGAAACAGCCAGGCGTCGAACGACAGCCCCAGGCGCGCCAGGACCGCAAACCCTTCCCGGAAGCTGTTGTCAGCCAGCAGGCCAGGCGGCGGGTTGTAGGCCGGATTGCGTACCGAGGCGTCAGCATCCCAGGCGGTGATATGGCGGATGCCGCGCAAGCGGTCGCCGCCGGCACGGATGTGCGCATGCAGGATCGGCTCGACCCGGGCGCCGAGAGCGAGATCGGCGTGGCCGACGATCCCGGCGCAGACCCTCGTTTTGCCGTAGATTCCGCTCGCACTCATGGCGGCGATGCCATTGGCGAACTCTGTTTCACCGACGGGCCGCGTCGCCACCGGGCCGGTTGCCCGGTACATCGCACGGGCCTGCACGAACACCGTCGCGACGATGTTGTGGCCGCTGCTGGTGTCAGCCAGCAGTTCATCGAGCAGGTAGCGCCAGCCGGGCCGGTCCCACAGATGGTGGTGGGGATCGACGATCGGCAGGTCGGGATCGAGGATAGGCTCGTGGCGCCGATCAAGCCATGATTGGCGGACCGGAAGGTAATAGGCGGTAGCGGTTGCGGCGGATGAGGATGTGTCTGCCATCGGGTCGTCGCTCGGAAGTGGGGTGAAGCGATTTCTGGTCAATCCCGATCTGTTTGTGGGTCCGCGGCCTTCCCCACGCTCGGGCAGAGAGTGTACCCTATGGGGCGCGGCGGAGGGCAGTCCAGGCATCAGTGCGAGAGCCGCGGTGCTGAGGCCGGACAGGGGCAAGATTTTGACCAGGATGCAAGCAACGATGCGGTAGGAGACGCAACCATGTCCTTGTTCACATCGAGGGAAAGGCTATTCGCAAGCAGCATTTTAGTGGCGATGATGGCGGCAGCACCGCTGGCACAGGCGGTAGCGCAACAGAAAGCCGCCCCACCGGATTTCTCGTCGGACAATGTCGGGTGGGTCGGGCTTAACGGCGGTGGCCCGTTCTACGAAGCCGTTCCAGGCCTTATTCCGCCTGTCACCCAGGATCCGGCCTATCCCTTTGTTCCCAACGGGGTCGGACGCCAGCCGACATATCGGATCGCCGATCTCACCAATCCGAACCTGAAGCCGTGGGTGAAGGAGCGCATGAAGAAGGACAATGACGAGGTGCTGGCCGGCAAGATCGCGTTTACGCCGGGCTCAAGCTGCACGCCGGCAGGCGTGCCTGGCTTCATGGGTTATGGCGGACCGAACCCCACCTACTTCCTGCAAACCGCAAAGGAAGTCTGGATCATCCACAGCGAGCAGGTGCGCCGCGTCTACATGGACGTGCCGCATTCGGAAAATCCAACGCCGTCATGGTACGGCGAGTCGGTCGGTCATTATGAGGGGGATACGCTTGTCGTCGACACCATCGGGCAGACCGAAAAGACATTCGTTGACGTTTACCGCACGCCTCACACCGACAAGCTGCACGTCGTGGAACGCTGGAGGATAGTCGAGGACGGCAAGATGATGGAAGCAACCTTCACGGTGGACGATCCGGACGCCTTCTATCAGCCGTGGACCGGGATGCGGCGCTATCGGCGTGCGCAGCGGGAGAGCACCGAAAACATCTGTGCCGAGAACAATCAGCATTTGTTCGACTATCACATCCCGACCGCGAGCAAGCCGGATTTCTGAGACAGGTGGGAAGGGCAACACCATGAACGAACAGGATTTGCGGGGCCTGATCGCGCTGGTAAAGACCGGAAAAATGTCGCGGCGCGGTTTCGTGCGAAAAATGGTCGGGTTGGGGCTCACAGCCCCACTCGCGAGCCAGATGCTGGCGTATGCCGGCGTAGCGGCGGCGCAAACCAAGTCCGAATACAAGCCAACCAGGCGCGGCGGCGGTGGCGCCCTCAAGCTCTTGTGGTGGCAGGGTCCGACTCTGCTCAACCCGCACTTTGCCGTAGGCACAAAGGACCAGGAAGCCTCGCGTATCTTCTACGAGCCCCTGGCGGGCTGGGACGCCGATGGGAACCTGGTGCCTATGCTGGCTGCCGAGATTCCGGATCTTGAGAACGGCGGGCTTGCCCGGGACGGCATGTCGGTGACCTGGAAGCTCAAGCCCAACGTCCGCTGGCACGATGGCCGGCCCTTCACTGCCGATGACTTGGTTTTCACCTGGGAATACGCCGTCGATCCCGCGACGGCCGCCGTGACCGTCGGCAGCTACAAAGACGTGAAGGTCGAGAAGGTCGACCCGCTGACGGTGCGAGTTCTGTTCGCGAAGCCGACGCCGTTCTGGGCCGACGCCTTGGTCGGCACTCGCGGCATGATCATCCCCAAGCACCTGTTCGAGCCTTTCAAAGGCGACAAGTCGCGCGACGCGCCGGCAAACCTGAAGCCGGTCGGCACCGGGCCGTATCGGTTCGTCTCCTTCAACCCGGGCGATCTGGTCACCGGAGAGCTCAATCGCGACTACCACGTAGCAAACCGGCCGCACTTCGACACCATCGAGATGAAGGGCGGCGGCGACGCCGTCTCGGCCGCCCGTGCCGTGCTGCAAACCGGCGAGTACGATTTTGCGTGGAATATCCAGGTCGAGGACGAGATCCTGCAGCGGCTGGAGCGGGCCGGCAAGGGGCGTGTCGAGATCGACCAGGGCGGCGCCATCGAGCACATCCAGCTCAACAGCACCGATCCGCGCACCGAGGTCGATGGCGAGCGCGCGAGCGCCAAGACCAGGCATCCCCTGCTGTCCGATCCGGCGGTGCGGCAGGCGCTCGCGCTTCTGGTTGACCGCGCCTCGGTGCAGGAGCACATCTACGGCCGAACCGGTATCCTGACCGGCAATTTCCTCAACAATCCTGAGCGTTACCGCTCGAAGAACACAAAGCGGGAATTCAACATCGAAAAGGCCAACCAGTTGCTGGAGGCGGGCGGCTGGAAGCGTGGGCCCGACGGCATCCGCGCGAAGGACGGCAAGAGATTGAGCTTGGTGTATCAGACCTCGATCAACGCGCCGCGCCAGAAAACGCAAGCCGTGGTCAAACAGGCGTGCCAGAAGGCCGGCATGTTCATGAACCAGTTCGTCTCCTGGGAAATCGCCTCCAAGGAGAACAAATGGCAGGGCCGCAACATCACGCGCTGGCATAGCGAGGAGTATGACAAGACGTAACGCGCCGCCGAGGGCGAGCTGGATCCGGTCAAGCGCGCCGCCTTGTTCATCCGGATGAACGATCTGGCGTGCAACGATCACGCGGTGATCCCGATCGTCAATCGGCCAAAAGTGGAGGCCCTGTCCAACAAGCTCCATGCGCCGGGATCCGGCTGGGACAACGACCTGTGGAATCTGAAGGATTGGTACCGGGACGCATGACCGCGGCACCGCGGGAGCGACTGGCGCATCGAGCCTCCCGGTGTCATTGCCCGGCTTGACCGGGCAATCCAGTAACCCCGGCCGGCGGCTACTGGATCGCCCGGTCAAGCCGGGCGATGACAGCCTAGAGGTCAGGTCAGCCTAATCGAAAAATGCTGTAGCGCATGAGTCGGTATCTTGTCAGGCGCCTGCTGATCGCGATCCCGAGTTTGATCGGCATCAGCGTCGTGTTGTTCACGGTGCTTGCGCTTGCGCCCGGGGATCCGTTCGAGGAACTCGCCACCAATCCCAACGTTCCGGCGGCAGTGCGTGCCGCCTTGCGCGTCAAGTTCGGGCTCGACGATCCGATCGCCATTCGTTACCTGCGCTGGTTCACCGCAATGCTGCACGGCGATTGGGGCTTTTCGTTCGTCAGCCGGGTTGATGTGGACACACTTATCATGCAGCGCCTGCCGACCACGCTGTTCGTGATCGGCTCGTCGCAGGTCCTGGCGCTCCTGATCGCGCTGCCGGTCGGCATCTACGCGGCAGCACGGCCCTATTCGATCTTTGATCAGATCGCCAGCACGCTCGCGTTCGTTGGCTTCTCCTTGCCAACCTTCTTCACCGGCATCCTGTTCATCCTGATATTCAGCATCTACCTCGATTGGCTGCCATTCGTATATCGGACGGACATCAGCGCCACCGGCTGGCAGTGGTACTGGGAACACGTCCGGCAGGCGGCGATGCCGGTGACAGTGCTCGGCCTGTTTCAGGGCGCTTCATGGACACGCTATGTGCGCTCGGCCGTGCTCGACGTGATCCGGCTCGACTACGTCACCACCGCCCGGGCGAAGGGGTTGGCCGAGCGAGACGTGATCGTGAGACACGTCGCGCGCAATGCGCTGATCCCGGTCGTGACGCTTGTCGCGCTGCAGATGCCGGCGGTGTTCGGCGGCGCCATCGTCACCGAGCAGATCTTCCGCATCCCCGGCATCGGATCGCTGCTCATCAGCTCGATCCTCGCCAACGACACGCCCACGATCATGGCGGTGACATTCGTGTTCGCCTGCCTGGTCATTCTGTTCAATCTGCTGGCGGACCTCATCTATGGCTGGCTCGACCCACGCATTGCGTACCGCTGACGTTGCGGCACGCCCTATGGCCGCGCGCAGGCACATCGCGCCGGGGCTTGAATCCTGGCGGCGCTTTCGCCGCCATCGTTTGGCCGTAGTGAGCACCGCGATCTTGGCGTTGATCATTCTTGCAGTCGTGCTTGGGCCGCTGTGGTGGCAGGTGCCGATCAACGACATCGATTTCACCGCCCGCCTCGCGCCTCCGTCATGGCAACATCCGTTCGGCACCGATGACCTCGGACAGGACCTGTTAGCCCGCCTGCTTTATGGCGGACGCATATCGCTTGCGGTGGGGCTCGCCGCGATGCTGGTCGCAGTCATTGCCGGCACGATCGTCGGCGCGCTTGCCGGCATTTCGCGCGGCAGCGTCGACGCGGCGCTGATGTGGCTGACCGACCTGTTCCTGTCGCTGCCGCAATTGCCGCTGCTGCTGCTCATCATCTATTTGTTCCGCGATTCCCTGAAGGCCCTGGCGGGGCCGGAGGCGGGCGTGTACGTCCTCATCGTCGCGGTGATCGGCGGCTTTCGCTGGATGCCGGTGGCGCGGCTGGTGCGCGCGCAGTTCTTGTCGCTGCGCGAGAAGGAATTCGTCGAGGCGGCGCGTGCGCTCGGCGCATCGACGACGCGCCAGGTGGTGCGCCACATCCTGCCCAATGCCCTTGGCCCGGTGATCGTCGCCGGCACCATCGAGGTCGCCGCCGCGATCATCGCCGAATCGACGCTGTCGTTTCTCGGACTGGGCTTTCCACCCGACATCCCCACCTGGGGACGGCTGCTCTTCGACGCCAAGGACTACCTCGACATCGCGCCGCACTGGGCGCTGTTTCCTGGCGCCGCGATCTTTCTCAGCGTGCTGACGATCAACTTCATCGGCGACGGATTGCGCGACACGCTCGACCCGCGAAAGGTGATGTAGCCGTGATGGCCGAGCGTCTGCTCGAAATTCGCGGGTTGAGGACGCACTTCGCCACCGACGACGGCATGGTGCGCGCGGTCGACGGCCTCGATCTTACGATCGAGCGCGGTGAGACGCTGGGCGTGGTGGGAGAATCCGGCTGCGGCAAGAGCGTCACCGCGCTCTCCGTGCTCAAGCTCATCCCTATGCCGCCTGGGCAGATCGTCGGCGGCGAGATCCTGTGGCGCGGGCGCGATCTCGTGCCGCTTGGACCGCGCGACATGCAGAAGATCCGCAGCAAGGAGATTGCCATCATCTTTCAGGAGCCGATGACCTCGCTCAACCCGGTTTACGCGGTGGGCGATCAGATTGCCGAAGTCGTTCGACTCCACGAAGGGCTCACCCGGCGCGCGGCGCTGGACCGGGCCATCGAAATGCTGCGGCTCGTTCACATTCCCAATCCCGAGCGCAGGGTGAGAGATTATCCGCATCAGTTCTCGGGCGGCATGCGCCAGCGCGTCATGATCGCCATGGCGATCTCGTGCAATCCAGCGCTGCTCATCGCCGACGAACCCACGACCGCGCTCGACGCGACGATTCAGGCCCAGATTCTCGACCTCATCGCCGAGATGAAGTCGCGACTCGGCATGGCCGTCATGCTCATCACCCACGCCATGGGAGTGGTTGCAGAGGCAGCCCAGCACGTCGCCGTGATGTATGCCGGCAAGGTGGTCGAGGCAGCGCCGGTCGGCGAGTTGTTCGCTCAGCCGCGACACCCCTATACGCAAGGGTTGATCCGTTCGATCCCGCGCATCGACGCGGCGGTCGCGCGCAAGTCCCGCCTCGAGGCGATCGCCGGCGTTGTGCCAAGCCCGCTCGATCTGATGCCCGGGTGCCGTTTCGCGCCGCGCTGCCCGTTCGCCCAGGCGGTCTGCCGTGAGGCTGCGCCGCCGCTGCGCGAGATCGCGGCCGGCCACAAGGTCGCTTGCGTACTGTAGGGGCAAGGTGCGATGAGCGAACCGCTGCTACGCGTGAAAAACCTGGTGAAGAATTTCGTCATCGGAGGCGGCGTCTTTTCGCGCGGGGTCGAGCAGGTGCACGCGGTCAACGACGTGAGCTTCGAACTCGACGCCGGCGAAACCTTGGGGCTGGTCGGAGAATCCGGTTGCGGCAAGTCGACGACCGGGCGCTGCATCCTGCGCCTCATTGAGCCGACTTCCGGCGAGGTGTGGTTCAAGGGCACGAACGTCACGGCGCTCGACAGGGCCGCGCTGCGGGCCCTGTGCCGCGACATGCAGATCATTTTTCAGGACCCCTACGCTTCGCTCAATCCGCGCATGAGGGTCGGCGCCATCATCGGCGAGGCCCTGATCATTCACGGTCTTGCGAACAACCGGCGGGAGTTCGAGGACCGGATCGTCGAGTTGCTCGAAACGGTCGGACTGCATGCCGATCATATGAGGCGGTACCCGCACGAGTTCTCCGGCGGTCAGCGTCAGAGGATCGGGATTGCGCGCGCGCTTGCGGTGTCGCCGCAGCTCATTGTCTGCGACGAGCCGGTATCGGCGCTCGATGTGTCGATCCAGGCGCAGGTCGTCAATCTGCTTGCGGAACTGCAGCAGCAGTTCGGCCTCACCTATGTCTTCATTGCCCATGACCTCTCAGTCGTCGCGCACATAAGCACCCGCGTGGCGGTGATGTATCTCGGCAAGATCGTCGAGATCGCCGCCGCGCGCGACCTTTACACCGCGCCACTGCATCCCTACACCGAGGCGCTGCTGTCGGCGGTGCCGATCCCTGACCCGACCGTCAAGCGCCGGCGCGCTGCGCTGCAGGGTGACGTGCCGAGCCCGATCCGGCCGCCGTCCGGCTGCCAGTTTCACACCAGGTGTCCGATCCGGCAGCTTCCGCTCTGCGCGAATGAAGCGCCCGCCCTCAAGCAGAGCGGCCAGGGGCATTGGGTGGCGTGCCATCTGCGCGGCTGATGGTGAAATGTCGGGGCTGCGCCGGTGCCGTAGGGCGCAATGCGCTACGCTTATTGCGCCTTCTGTCCCTGATTGCGCCAACGTGCCTTTCCAATGCGCAACGCGCAACTCCGCTCGCGGCCGGCCATGAAAGGCGGCCCATCTGCGTTGACTTCGATGTACAATGCCGTGCGCGCCCCGGTCGGGTGGATCGGAGTCGGCGATTTCCGACCTGTTCCGGGGCGCGTCCCGCCGCTCGCCAGCGATCCGAAATATCCGTTTGTCCCCAACGGTCAGGGCCGGCAACCGACGTATCGGATCGCCGACCTCACCAACCCGAACCTCAAACCGTGGGTGAAGGAGATCATGAAGAAGGACAACGACGAGGTGATCGCCGGCAAGATCGCCTTCACGCCAAGCTCAAGCTGCATGCCGGCGGGCGTCCCCGGTTTCCTGGCTCTGGGCGGGAATAACAACCCATACTGGTTCCTGCAGACCCCCAAGGAGGTCTTGATCATGCGTGCGGCCGATTCGCAGGTGCGCCGCGTTTATCTCGATGTGCCGCACTCGCCCAATCCGAAGCCGAGCTGGTACGGCGAGTCGGTCGGCCACTACGAGGGCGACACGCTCGTCATCGACACCATCGGGCTGAACGCCAAGACCTTCGTCGATACCTACCGCACTCCGCACACCGAGAAGCTGCACGTCGTCGAGCGCTGGCGGATGGTGGAGGACCGCCAGGCCATGGAGGTGACCGTCACGGTCGACGACCCGGACACTTATTATGAGCCGTGGTCTGGAACGCGACGCTATCGGCGCGTGACGCAGCAGTTCATTGAAGACATCTGCGCCGAGAACAACCAGCACTTGTTCGATTACAAGATACCAGTGGCCAACAAGCCGGATTTCTGATCAGGATCGCAGCTGCGACAGGCGAGGCGGCTGCATACTCGGCCGCCTCGTGAATCGGGATTGCGTGGGCAGGGGCGCGAAGCGAGCTTGTCTCGGATGAGGAGCGCAATGCGGTTTGCTCACGGTCTGACTGGGCGATGCACCATAGCCATCATGCCGCCGGTCGGCCGCCATGGTGTGTGCCCTTTCCGACACAGTTCAGCGAAAAATATGCCGGGGCTCGCCGCGGTGACTCCCGATTCCCGTCTAACACTCTAATGAAACAAGGAAATGTTCGCTGTCACTACCTCGCCGGGACGGCCCTGAATCGGCGGTATCCAGGGCCTGTTTCATTGACCCAACGCCGGCAATCCAGATAGATTGCGTTAACGTTGTGACGTTGCGGGTGTTTGGGGGGTGGCGCTTATGCGGGGCGGCAAGCGTGCGGGGGATACGGGGCATTTGGCTGCCCCTTCAGTCGTCAAAGCTTACGGGCTGCGGCTGATGGCAGGCACGGTGCTGGCTGGGGGTGCGGTCGCGTTAGGTATAGGCTTTGTAAGTCCGACACTTGGCCTCGCCGCGACTCTCGACCTGAGTGGTACGAATCTGACATTGCCGCAGCCGGGAGTTTTTGGCGGAGCGGCGTTCATCAACGGAACCGACAACGTTACCAACAACGGTGCAGTCAACGCGACGCTCACCGAAGGGGGCGGGCCGGCCGGAACCACCTATTCGGGGTCTATCAGTGACGGTGCAACAAATACGACCGGCTTGGTCCACACTGGGGGCACGGTCGCGATTATTGGTGCTAACACCTACACGGGCGGCACCACCATCAGCGCCGGTACATTGCAGATCGGCAACGGCGGCACCACCGGGTCAATCGTCGGCAATGTGACGGACGACGGCATCCTCGCCTTCAGCCGTTCCGATTCGATCACTTTCGGCGGCGTCATCAGCGGTACCGGCGCATTGCAGCAGAATGGAACCGGCACCACGATTCTGACCGGCAACAACAGCTACATCGGCAGCACCGCCGTCGGCAGCGGCACGCTGG
>WNGJ01017617.1_pt1 | contig 11408 bp, 12 predicted proteins | sample 5400611 | NCBI WGS metagenome assembly WNGJ01 (sample SAMN13153375, study PRJNA577476) | soil metagenome | isolation source: 40 cm soil or saprolite under Garry oak tree replicate 1 | place: USA:California | collected 2016-06-15 | reverse complement strand
GTCAGCAGACTCCATTCAAGCTTCATGCCAAGCCGCCTCGGCGCAAAAAATCTATAAATTATAAACGGTTAGATGTTCCGCCTGATGGCGTCCCTTACCCGGCTCCGCACCCAAAATTTGCGATTCGCTCATTTCTTGTGCGCCGCACAAAAAATGAGCAGGTGCCAGAGTCGATGTTTTTCAGGCGTCCTCGGTCTCAGCCATCATCGGCTTCGGCGCGGCGCCTTCACCCGGCTTGATGCGGAAATCGTAGGCCATCAAATGCCACGGCGCGGCCGCGGGCTTGCCGTCGGGCGTCGTGGGATCGGTGCGCTTCTCGACCTTGGCGATCAACTCGTTCTTCACCCCGAATACCACGTCGGTATCGAGATATTTGTCGCCATCGATGAAGACGTGGGTGATCAGCGGCTCGTAGCCCGGCGCATTGACCAGGAAATGCACATGGGCGGGGCGCATCGGGTGGCGCCGGGTCTGCAGGATCATCTCGCCAACCGGGCCATCGGTCGGGATCGGATAGCTGCACGGCAGGATGGTCCTGAAGAAGAACCTTCCATCCGCGTCGGTGACGAACCGCGCCCGCGACGATGGTCCCTCGGTCTCGTAGGACGGCCTTTGCGAATCGTAATAGCCGTCATTGTCGGCGTGCCAGACGTCGACCGGCACGCCCGCAAGCGGTTTGCCCTCGAGGTCGGTGACGCGGCTCTGCACAAACATCGTTTCGCCGGTCAGATTGGCGGAGATATCGGCGCCGTGCGGCATCGGCTTGTGTTCGCCGACATAGAACGGGCCGAGCACGGTGGTCTCGGTAGCGCCGTCGCGCTGGCGATGATTCACCGCATCGACCAGCATCGAGACCCCGAGCACGTCCGACAGCAGGATGAACTCCTGGCGGGTCGAGGAACATTTCTGTCCGACCCGGGTCAGAAAATCGATCGCGTAGCCCCATTCGTCGAAAGTGAGATCGGACTTGCGGACGAAATCGTGCAGCGACTTCACCAGCTCTTCCATCAGGAATTTGACCCGCGGGTCCGGCGTCTCCTCGAAGCTGCGGATGACGGCGGCGGTAAGTTCGGTATCGTTGAATTGGGGCATGGGTGCTGTCCTGCGGGGTACGCGATGCTGCTTAAACCTACACCAGCCGATAGCCCGGGGTAAGCAGGCAGCGATTGGAACAGGGCACACTTTTCGGCTATCAAAGGCAAAGCCCGACAGCCCCCCGGAGACCAGTCCCGATGTTAGCCCCGACCCCCGCCTCGCCCGAATCCGCCGGCATGTCCAAGGCCGCCTTCGACCGTCTCGAAGCTCATCTGAAGCACCGATATATCGACACCGGCCGCTTCCCGGGGACGCAGCTTTTGGTCTACCGCCGCGGCAAGGTCGTCCACAGCTCGGTGCAGGGCTTTGCCGATGTCGAGCGCAAAGCGCCCATGAAGGACGACACCATTTTTCGCATCTATTCGATGACCAAGCCGATCACGTCGGTGGCCTTCATGATGCTGTTCGAGGAAGGCCGCGTCGCGCTCGACGAGCCGGTCCATAAATACATCCCGGAATGGAAAAACCTCGGCGTGTTCCAGGCCGGGATTTGGCCGGCATTTCTCACCAGGCCGCCGTCGCGGCCAATGTTGATCGTGGACCTGCTGCGGCACACTTCCGGCCTGACCTATGGCTTTCAGCAACGGTCCAACGTCGATGCCGCGTACCGCGAACAGAAGATCGGCGAGGTCCTGAAAGCGGGAACGCTGCAGTCGATGGTCGACGATCTTGCCAAAATTCCGCTGGAATTCTCGCCCGGCGAGGCCTGGAATTATTCGGTCTCCACCGATGTCATCGGCTATCTCGTCGGCAAGATCAGCGGCAAGCCGTTCGAGCAGTTTCTGAAAGAACGGATCTTCGATCCGCTGGGCATGAATGATACCGACTTTTTTGTGCCGGCCGACAAGGTGCATCGTTTCGCGGCCTGTTACTCGGCCGATCCAAAAGGCGGCATGACGTTTCACGCCACCGAGCGCAAAGGCAGCCTGACGCTGCAGGACGACCCGACCGAGAGCTCTTTCCTCTCGCCGCCGTCGTTCATCTCCGGAGGCGGCGGATTGTGTTCGACCGCGGCCGATTATCTCACCTTCTGCCGCGCGCTGCTGGGCGGCGGCGAACTCGGCGGCGTCAGGCTGATCGGTCCGAAGACGCTGGCGTTGATGACGTCAAATCATCTGCCCGGCGGACGCGACCTGCCTGCGATGTCGCGGTCGCTGTTCTCCGAGGCGACCTATAACGGCATCGGCTTCGGCCTCGGCTTCTCCGTCACGGTGGATCCGGCGCAGACGTTGATTCCGGGCAGCGTCGGCGAATACGCCTGGGGCGGCGCTGCAACGACGTCGTTCTGGATCGATCCGGCGGAGGAGTTGATCGCCATCTTCATGACCCAGGTGTTGCCGTCGAGCGCCTATCCGCTGCGGCGCGAGTTGCGCACCATGGTCTATGCCGGGATCACCGAGAGCAATGTTTGAGGGCCGCGTAAACCCGGCACAGCGCCCCGGGGGCCGGATGGAACCGGCTCCTCGGCACCTAAAATCCTTAGATAACTTCAAGCACTTATCCTATGCTCCGGCCGATTTGGCGCCACCCGCGCCTGATCCATTGTCCGGAGCCTGCGTGCGGAAAACCTCCCTGCCAGTTCGTCTTGCTCTGCTGGTCGCGGGAACCACGCTGCCGCTGATTGTTTTCGCCGCCGTTCTCGTTTTCAATGACTATGAGCAAGACCGCAAGGATGCTTCGCAGCGCGTCCTCGAAACCGTCCGCAGCATTCGCCTCGTACTCGATGCCGAGATGCAGCGCATGACCGGCGGGCTGCAGGTGCTGACGCTCACCAGCACGCTCCGCGACGGCGACTTCGAGAGCTTCCGTGGAATGGCATCCGGCTTTCTCGACCAATACGGCCCGGATGGCGTCGTGCTGGTGGCCGACCGCGAAGGCCGCCAATTGTTCTCCTCGGTCACGCCGGACACCGCAAGCTTGCCCCTGCGCCACAACCGCGAAATCGTCGAAAAGGTGTTCGCGACCAAAAGTCCAACTTATTCAAATCTGTTCATCGGCGCGGTCAAGAAGCGACCGATCATGACGGTCGAGGTTCCGGTGCTTCGGGACGGCGATGTCGTCTACGACATTTCCTTCAGCCCGCCGATCTCGCTTTTCCAGACGATCATCGAAAAGCAGCGTCCCAGCGAAGACTGGACGATCTCGATCTTCGACGGCAAAGGCGTCAATTTCGCGCGGATTCCCAATCCGCATGAGACCATCGGCAAGCGCGCATCGCCATCGCTGTATGCCGAGATGTTTCGCAGGCCCGAAGCAACCCTGCAGACGGTATCGCTCGAAGGCGTACCGCTGATTACGTCGTATGCGCGATCGTCGTTGACCGGCTGGACCGTGGCCGCCGGTGTTGCGGAAACCTCGCTGGTCGGTCCTTTGTGGCGCAACCTCGCCATCACCACTGTGATCGGAAGCTTCTTGCTGCTGACCGGGCTTGCCTTTGCAGTGCGGATGGCCGCGGCAATCGCCCGCGGCGAGATGCTGCATGGCCTGTTGATCGACGAGCTCAATCACCGCGTCAAGAACACGCTGGCTATCCTGCAGGCCATCGCCGCTCAGACATTTCGCAGCGCGAGCAAGACCGAACGCGAGAAATTCGCAGGGCGGCTCGGTGCGCTGGCGGAGGCGCATAATCTGCTGAGCACGGAGAAGTGGCAGGGGTCCGGGCTGCGGGACGTAATTGACCGTGTGTTGCAGCCCTATCTCCTCAACAATCCAGAGCGGCTGCGGATGTCCGGACCGAGCGTACCGCTATCTCCGCGGCTTGCGGTGGTGCTGTCGATGATCTTGCACGAGATCGCGACCAACGCCGCAAAATACGGGGCGCTGTCGAACGACACCGGCACCATCGCGCTGGACTGGGAAGTGACCCCGGAAAACGCCGCACCAAAATTGAGGCTGATCTGGACCGAGGCCGGCGGACCTCACGTCAGCGCGCCGATCCAGCGCGGTTTTGGGTCGCGGTTGATCGAACGCAGCGCGCGCGATCAACTCGGCGGCGAAGCCACGGTGGATTTTCTACCCCGCGGCGTGGTCTATACGGTGAGTTGCGCGCTGGAGCAGGTGGGCTAGCTACCCCCAAAGTCGGAAGTCGCCGAGTGCCCGGCGTCAGGAACGGGGTCGAGATTTCGGCGGCGTTTGCACGACGGCTGGCTCGTCGTAGATGATGATTTTTGCGACGGCTCAGTTGGCCTTGCGGCCCAGGAAGGCCGGGATATCGAGCACGTTTTCCTCGATCGAGTTGCGCACGGGAGAGTAGCGGCCGTACGGATCGAGGCGCTGCGGAGCCGCATGGCGCGCATATTCCGAAATCGGCGGCTTCGTCGGTCGCCCTTCGGGGTGGCGGGCCGCCGGGCGAAGCGGCGGACTAGCTAATTGCGGCGGCGGCGCACTACGCTCGATCCGGTCGGCGATGCGACGGCTGTCGTTGCGCAGCCTGCCGGCGAGTTCCGTGAGTGAGCTTTCCGCTGGTTGCGTCTGGCGCGCCGGGCCAAGATTATCGATGCCGGTCGCCACCACCGAGACGCGGACGATACCTTCCAGGCTTTCATCGAAAGACGCGCCGACGATGATGTTGGCGTCCGGGTCGGCCTCATCGCGAATGCGGGTTGCAGCTTCGTCGACCTCGAATAACATCAGGTCCCTGCCGCCGGTGATGGAGATGATGAGGCCACTGGCGCGCTTGATCGAGGGGTCCTCGATCAATGGATTGGAAATCGCGGCCACAGCGGCGGCGAGCACGCGCTTCTCGCCGGAAGCCTCGCCCCTGCCCATCATGGCCTTGCCCTTCTCGCGCATGACGGCGAGAACGTCGGCAAAATCGAGATTGATCAGACCTTCCTTGACGATAAGGTCGCTGATGCAGGCCACACCCGAATAAAGCACCTGATCGGCCAGGGCGAAGGCATCGGTGAATGTGGTCTTCTCGTTGGCCACCCGGAAAAGGTTCTGGTTTGGGATGATCAGCAGGGTGTCCACCACCTTCAGCAGTTCCGCGATGCCGGCTTCGGCAAGGCGCATGCGGCGCTGGCCCTCGAAGTGGAATGGCTTGGTGACTACACCGATGGTGAGAATGCCAAGCTCACGCGCGGTCCTGGCGATAATGGGCGCTGCCCCGGTGCCGGTGCCGCCGCCCATGCCGGCAGTAACGAACACCATGTGTGCGCCGGTCAAATGAGCGCGGATCGCATCGACTGCCTCTTCGGCTGCGGCGCACCCCACTTCGGGCTGCGAGCCGGCGCCAAGGCCTTTGGTCACCTGGTTGCCCATCTGGATGATGCGCCTGGCCTTCGACGTGATGAGCGCCTGTGCGTCGGTATTGGCGACGATGAAGTCGACGCCTTGCAGCCCGGCCGCGATCATGTTGTTGATGGCATTGCCGCCGGCGCCGCCGACCCCAAACACAATAATGCGCGCCTTCATATCGCGAATATCGGTGATGTCGGTCATTTTCGCCTCACGATTGCTCCGCCAAGCTGGGGAATGAGGATACGGATTGCTACCTGCAAGCCTTGCGGTCTGCTTCCACTATAGTCGCGGCTAGATGTCCCAGTCGGCGTGCAGCTTGTTCGTGGCTGTCGATCGAGCCGCCAGCTCGGCCACCGGTCCGCAGAGCCGCCACCTCACCTTCAAGCCGCGCCGCCACCTCCTTGGCCGCCATAACCTCGGCAGTCGCTTGCAGCAGCTCAATCTCGAGGCGATCGGCGCGCTCGCGCTCGCGCTCGAAATCCGCTCTGTGATCGGCTGCCCCTGCTTCGAGCCGCGCGATCGCCGCCTTCAGCGACTCGAATAGAGCGATGTTGCCTGCCTCGCGACCACTTGGTGGCCGGGGCGTATGCCGTATTTCAGCGAGATCAACGCATACCAGGGCTTTGCCATCGTCCGAAAGCGAGCGCGGCAACCGGAGTCGCTTGGCAAGCGAACGAGCGGCCACCGCTGAGATTTTCAGGCGGGCACCTAGAGCGGCGTATGTCAGCGTTTCCAAGGACATCGGCTGCTCTCCAAGAACGAACCGGGCGGTAATCGGCTGATGATGACCGGGCGATGACCGCAGGCTAGGCTGCGTTGGTTAACAGAACGTTAACGGGCGAGCGGCGATCTGCCGCGTGGCGCGATCTGCCAGAGAACTTTGGACCATGCACTTGCTACAATCGCTTCGTTCGCTGGGGAGCCGGCATCGCGGGCGCTGCCTGCTCATGCGGCCGCGATCTAGCCAAAATTCTGCAAGCTCGGGAACGTCTCCAGCAACCAGATGCTGACGGTGGATACCGCGCCGGTGAGAAAGCCGATGCCGGTGATGACCATCAGCACGCCCATCGCGTGCTCGACGCTGGCCAGATGCCGCTTCATTCGCGAGAACAGCGACGAGAACTGCTCAACCATGAAAGCCGCGATCAGGAAGGGAATCCCGAGCCCCGCGGAGTAGACCGCAAGCAGGCCCGCGCCTTTTGTCACTGTCGCCTCGGCCGCCGCCACCGACAGGATCGCGGCCAGGATCGGACCGATGCAAGGGGTCCAGCCGAACGCGAAGGCGAGGCCCATCAGATAGGCTCCCCAGAGGCCCACGGGCTTTGGGATCGGCAACCGCCCTTCCCGCATCAAAAATCCAATCCGCGTCAGCCCGAGGAAGTGCAGGCCCATGACGATGATGACGATACCGGCGACGATCGAGAGCTCCGCCGACCAGGCGCGGATCAACCCTCCGATCAGGGAGGCGCTGGCGCCGAGCGCCACGAACACGGTGGAAAAGCCGAGCACGAACGCCACGGCCGATATCATCACCGCGCGCTTCGAGGACGATGCCGTTTCGTCATTGGCGACATGCTCGATGGTCGCGCCGGTCAGATAAATCAGATATGGCGGCACCAGGGGCAGCACGCACGGCGACAGAAAGCTGACGAAGCCGGCAATCAACGCCGCGGGAATCGAGACATCGTGAATCATGCAATCGTCGAACCATGTTGGCCGGAACTGGCGTGAAGATCTGAGCCCTGTCCGGTTGGACTGTCTACTCGCTTTCCGGGCACGACGGCGTCGGAATCTGCAAGAAGCCGCTGGAATCGCGACGATATCACGGAATTTCCGCCAAGCTGTTTAGGACGCCTGTTTGGCACATTTGTTGCTCGAGGTAAGCCCAATCGATACGGGGAGCACGTCATGTCGACCATCTCTGCGACTGCGGTAAGCGCACGAAAACCGCTCTACCAATCACTTTTCGTTCAGGTCCTGGCGGCCTTGCTGCTCGGGATTGCGCTTGGCATGGCCGTGCCGGATTTTGCCGTCGGGCTCAAGATTTTCAGCGATGCCTTTTTGAAGCTGATTTCGATGATCGTCGCCCCGATCGTGTTCTGCGTCGTGGTGCACGGCATCGCGGGCGCCGGCGACCTCAAGAAAGTCGGCCGGGTCGGCGTCAAGGCGCTGGTCTACTTCGAGGTCATGACCACGGTCGCGCTGGTCGTCGGCCTGCTTCTGGCATACCTGTTCGGGCCGGGCCACGGCATGAACATCGACCCGTCGACGCTGGACGCCAAGGCGCTCAATACCTATGCCGACAACGCCCACAAGCTACAGGGCGGCGGCATCGGCAGCTTCCTNCTACGCCGACAACGCGCACAAGTTGCAGGGCGGCGGCATCGGCAGCTTTCTGCTGAATATCATTCCGACCACCTCCTTCGACGCGCTGTCGCGCAACGACGTGCTTCAGGTGCTGTTTTTCGCGATCCTTTTCGGTGTCAGCCTCGCCCTCGTCGGCGGGGAAAAGGGTGAGCGCATTGCTACCTTCATCGAAGCGGTGTCGACCGTTCTGTTCAGGACGATGGGGTTGATCGTGCGTTTGGCCCCGCTGGGCGTGCTGGGAGCGGTCGCCTATACGGTCGGCAAATACGGCGTCGGTTCGCTCAAGCAGCTGATCTCGCTGGTTGCCTTGTTCTATATATCGGTCGCGATCTTCGTGTTCGGGGTCCTCGGCACGGTCATGGCGCTCGCCGGGATCAACATCGTCAAGTTCTTAGGCTATCTGCGCGAGGAGCTGACGATCGTTCTCGCGACCGCGTCGTCCGACGCAGTGCTGCCTCAGATCATGCGCAAACTTGAGCGGCTGGGCGTGAAAGACTCGGTCGTCGGGCTGGTTATTCCGACCGGCTACTCGTTCAATCTCGACGCATTCTCGATCTACCTGACGCTTGCAGTCGTTTTCATCGCCCAGGCAACCAACACGCCGCTTTCGTTAGGCGATCTGTTGCTGGTGCTGGGCGTATCCCTGATCACGTCCAAGGGCGCACACGGCGTTCCCGGTTCTGCGATTGTGATCCTCGCCGCCACGCTGAATGCCGTTCCCAGTATTCCCGCGATCGGCCTGGTGCTGGTGCTCTCGGTCGACTGGTTCATCGGCATGGCCCGCGCGCTCGGCAATCTGATCGGTAACTGCGTGGCGACCGTCGTTGTTGCGGCCTGGGAGGGTGATCTCGACCGCGCCAAAGCGGCCCGCGTTCTCGACGGCGACGAATTGGTGGACGTGACGGCGGGTTGAGATCAGGCGGAATCCGCGGCTCCGCGAGGGCGGAAGTTTTCAATCAGCCGCAGCAGGACGCGCGCACCGGCATCCGCGTCTGACGTGTCGGTGTGCTCGTCCGGATGATGGCTGATCCCGCCGCGGCAGCGCACGAACACCATCGCCACGTCCGCGACGTCGATCATCGCCATCCCGTCATGGCCGGCGCCGCTCGGGAGTTCGAAGACGCGATAGCCCTCGCCCGCGATGGCATCCGCCACCTGCCGTCTGAGCCAGGGCGCGCAGGGCACGGTGCGATTGTCGTGGGTGACATCGACCTGCAACAGCAGCTTTCGACGCCTGGCGATAGTTTCGATCTGGCGGACGATGTCGGCCACCGCAAGCTTGCGGTGGGCATCCGAGGCGGAGCGGATATCGATCGTGAACGACACCTGGCCCGGAATGACATTGGTCGCGCCGGGCATCGCATGGATGTACCCGACAGTCCCGACCAACCCGCCTTCGTCGGTCCGGCAGAACGCCTCGATCGCGGCGATGCATTCCGCGGCGCCCGCCAGCGCATCGCGCCGCAGCAGCATCGGCACGGTGCCGGCATGCCCGGCCATGCCGGTGAGACTTGCCGCGAGCCGCGTCGCGCCCGATATCGCGGTCACAACCCCGACCGGCAGGCTTTCGCATTCAAGCACCGGTCCCTGCTCGATATGCAGTTCGACATAGCCGTGCAGCTCGCTTCGGGACCGCGCGGCAGCGCCAATCCGGCCGGGATCGAGACCGAACTGCGACAACGCCTCGCGCATCGAGATTCCCTGGCGGTCCTTGGCGCCAAGTACGCTTTCATCGAAAGTGCCGGCAACGGCGCGACTGCCAAGCAAGGTCGATGCGAACCGAACGCCTTCCTCATCGGCAAAGCCGATGACCTCGATGGCGAAGGGCAATCTTTGCCCGCGCTTGTGCATGGCTCCAACGCAGGAAATCGCCGTGATCAGCCCCAGCGGCCCATCCCATTTGCCGGCATCGCGCACCGTGTCGTAATGCGACCCCAGCATCAGGCAGGGCAAGCCTGGACGATCTCCTTCGTAACGCCCGCAGACGTTTCCGATCGCGTCGAGGTGCGTCCGCATTCCTGCCTCCCTCATCCACGACAACAACAGATCGGCCGCGGCGCGATGTTCGGGAGTGAGGAAGATGCGGGTCAGATGGTCCGGTGTCTCGGATATGGCGCTCAGGGCGTCAATCCGGCGCACAATCTCCTGGCCAAGGGACGGGTCAAGGGACGGGTCGCCGTCGAGATCGCAGGGATGTTCGGCATCCGCCATTCAAACCCCCTCGAACCGGACCTTCTGGGCGCGCTTCCAGAGCACGGTCTTGCCCAACTCCGGCAGCCGATCCAACCCGGATGTCAACGTGATGAAATGGTTGCCGGCGAGCTGACCCATTTTGCTGGCGAAGTGTACCCCGCCATAGGCCAGCAGAATCCCGGTCTCGCCAACGAGTTGGTTCATCCGATGGGTCCCTGATCCTTAATGCAGGACCATGAGATTGCAGCCGCAGCGCGATGAAGCAAGGGCATTTTGTCTTTGGACGTGCGGGTGCACGATCCCACGCTCGAACCGACGCGGCGGATCGGCAAAACCACCGATAACTGCGCTTGCTGGAGTCCGGCGGAGGTTTGCTATTTGACCAGCTTCAGCAAGGCACGGCGGCGCTGGTCCTGCGATTTCGGATCTTGCGATCCTTCGGCTGTCCCGTCATCCGGCACCATCGCATCGCACAGGGCCTTCAATTCCGAGTCGGCGACCTGATTGAGCTTCATCCGAAGCTGGAGAATTGCCACCGACAGCAATTGCACCGTCTCCCGATTTGTCGTTTCGGCGAGAACCGCGCGGCACTGCTCGAGTGTCGTCAGGACCGAATGCAATCGTTCTTCTGAATTAGCCACCAGCGTTTTTTCCGACGCCGAGCTTGCGAGGTAAAGTCGAGGTAATCCAATCGGTCGTTTCATACACCTCTCCATAAAGTCCGGATATTTTCGAGACGGCGCGGTGGATTTCGTCCGCTGACACGTCATCGAGGGCGTGACTGGCCGAGGCGTCGCACAGATAGGTTACCTTGTGATTGCGGTGGAATGCATCGATTAAAGTCGACAGGCATGCCGCTTCTCCTGCAAATCCGGCAAGCACGATGCCGCCGCGGCTCTGGTTCACCAACGCGGTGAATGGCTCGCAAGAGTAGCACGACGGACTGCTGCGTTCGAACACCATTTCGTTGCGATACGGTTCAAAACCCTCGATCCAACGGACAAAAGGCGTTGCCCGGTTGAAAAAGGCCGACTCATTGACCAGCCGCATGAATGCGACCGGCAGACCTACCCTGCGCGAATGATCCAGAACCTTTCGGCAATTGTCCAACGCGCGATCGATCTCGGAGATCGCAAGCAGTCGGGGCTTCGCCAGATATTCCTGCTGCATATCCACAAAAACGACAATCGGAACGCTCGATGAGTTTGCGAATGTCCGAAGGCTTACGACGGAAGTCACGCGACTGCCTTTTCGCGGCGGGACGGTGGCAGGCCGAGATTCCGTAGATTCCCGAGATTCCGTGGATTCCCGGGGGTGCAGCCCCAAAAGGTAAGCTTAAGCCTCAAAATGGGAACCCCTCGACCCCGAATAGTTGTGGTTCGTACGGAATTCTGCCAAGTTTAGCGGGCAGAAAGGGCTGTGTATGCGTCTGGTGCTGGAAAGGGGCGTTCCTCAGGAGGAACGCCACAAGGTCGCTGTCGGAAGTCTCACGGATTGGGACGCGGCCAGGG